>Ga0187773_10000842_pt1 | contig 12335 bp, 10 predicted proteins | sample 0216_BV02_MP05_1_FD_133133 | JGI IMG/M metagenome (GOLD analysis project Ga0187773, IMG submission 133133) | Tropical peat soil microbial communities from peatlands in Department of Meta, Colombia - 0216_BV02_MP05_10_MG | ecosystem: Environmental > Terrestrial > Soil > Wetlands > Peat | place...
GCGCTGGTCGAGCAGATATTCGGCAAGCTCAGGGAATTCCGCGGCGGAGTAATCGCGCGAGTGCTTGATGATGCCTTCACGAACCTCGAACGTGAGGTTCAGGCCGCGGAAGTCGGCATAGCGCAGCTCGAAATCCTCCACGATGCGTAGCGCGTGCAGGTTGTGGTCGAAGAAGAAGCCGTGGGCGCGCATGGCGGCGTCGAGCGCCTTTTCGCCGGCGTGGCCGAAGGGCGGATGCCCGATGTCGTGCACCAGCGCCAGGCATTCCACCAGATCGACGTTCAGTCCCAGAGCGCCAGCGACCGTGCGCGCGATCTGCGCGACTTCGATGGTGTGCGTCAGCCGGTTGCGGAAGTGGTCGGAGTAGCGGCGGGTGAAGACCTGGGTCTTGTTTTCGAGACGCCGGAAGGCGCGCGAGTGGACGACGCGATCGCGGTCGCGCTGAAAATCGTCACGGTAGGGATGCGCGGGCTCGGGGTGGCGACGCCCCCGGCTGTTCTGCACACGGACCGCGCAGGCAGCCAGCATGAGTTGAGTCTAACACCGGCGCGGACAAGACCGCGGCCCCTAAATTTTGGTGTTCGGGGGGGTAGGAGACGGCCGGCGAGACGCCGGCGCTACTGCCGTCCCTGCTGCGCTAGCTTGACGCGCGCCGCTTCCAGCTTGTGCTGCACCTTGGCGACGTCTTCCTGGTCCACATCGGCGGGGACGGCCTTGCCCCACTCCTCGAGCGCGCGCTGCCAGTGGGCGGCAGCCAGCTTCAAACGTCCCATCTTGTGATAAAGATCGCCCAGGTGGTCCTGCACGGTGGCATCGTTGCCGATGCGTTCGGAAGCCTTGCGCAGGTTCTCTTCCGCAAGATCGTAATTGCCGAGCTTGTAGTAGGCCCAGCCTAGCGAGTCCAGGTAGGCGCCGTTCTGCGGCTCGAGCTCGACCGCCTTCTTGATGTATCCCAGCGCCTCTTCGAGATGGGTACCGCTGTCGGCCATCATGTAGCCCAGGTAGTTCAGGGTGATGGCGCTGCGGGGGTCGCTGGCCAGCACTTTCTTGAACGCTGCCTCCGCCGGCTCGTATCTCTTCTGCCGTTCGTAGATTGAACCTAGCACGAACTGGACGTAATCCTTGTCTTCCTGCTTGGTGGCCAGTCCGGCGGCCTTGTTGACGTCCTCTTCCGCCTGGCGCCAGCGTTTCAGCCGGCTGTTGATCTGCGCCAGCGCGATATAGACCTCGCGGTCATCCGACGTGCCCTTGAGCAGCGCGTTGGCCATGGCGATGCCCTCGTCGGCCTGACCGGTGTCCGCCAATTGTCCCGCCAGCACGAGCTTGAGGCCGCGGTCCTCCGGAAGTTTCTGCACCGCTTCCTGCGCCACAGCGGTGGCCTGCGACCACTGCTTGGCTTCGCGCAGGATATCGATAATCTGCTGATAGCCGCGCGATGCGCCGTCGCCTCCCAGGTCGAGCATCTTGCGGTAGGTCTCAACCGCCTGCTGGCTCTTGCCCTGCTCCCGGTACACGCTCCCCAGACGCTCGAGGAAAACGCTGCGGTTGTTGCGCTCACCGGTGCTGTAATTGCCATCCGCGTGTACGGTCTTGTCCAGCAGTTGTTGCAAGGTCGCGGCGGCATCGTCGAAGCGCCCTTGCGCTTCGTACACCAGCGCCATGTTGAAGGGGATTTCCAGCGAATCCTGTACCAGGCTCTCGGCCTTCTTCAGCATGTCGAGCGCCTGGTCGAATTTGCCCTGGCGGCGGTAAATCTCGGAAATACGTAGGTAGGTCTGCGCATCCTGGGGATCGGCGTCGGCGATCTGCTTGTATTGCTCCAGGGCAGCGTCGTACTGGCCGTCGTTCATCAGGTTCTGGGCCAGCCCGCGCAGGGCATCAAGGTTATCGCGGTCCAGCTCGACGGCCTTGCGGTAGGCGGCGACCGCCTTCTTGTAATCCTTCTGCTGCTCGTAGGTGTAGCCCAGCGCGGAGTAGAGCTTGCCGCTGCGCCCCGTATCCGGGACCTGAGTGAGCAGGGTGACGGCTCGGGACGTGTCGCCTTCCTCGTTGTAGAGGTACGCCAGGCTGGTGACCGCCTCCTCCGAATCGGGCTGCTGCTGAATCGCGGCCTTGAATTCGCTCTCCGCTTTCACCAGGTCGTTGTCGAGACGGTACAGCCGGCCGAGCAGCAGGTGGTTGTCCACGTTATTGGGCTCCAGCCGGACGATCTGCTGGAACTGCTCGATGGCCAGCTTCAGCACCTCCTGCGACTGCGTCCCCGACTGCAGGTCGCCGAGGGACCGCAGATAGATGCGGCCCAGCAGCTTGCGCGCCTCCAGGTTGTTGGGATCGCGCTTGATGATGTCCTGAGCCTCGATCACCGCGTCGCGGATGCGGCCGGTCTTGGCGTAAAGCTCGGCTAGGCCCGCGTTTAAGTACTCAGAACTGGGATCGTTCTCGATGGCGGCCCGGTATTCCTGGATGGCCTTGGTCGCGTACTCCGCCCGCCCGTACATCGAGACCAGCTCCTCGTACATGTGCGCCAGGGTGTAGTGGTAGTAAGCGGCGGCCTTGTCGGGGAGCTTCGGTGCTGGCTTGTTGGAGTCGGCGGCAGCGCTCGCCGGGGCGGGGGTCTGCGGGGTCTTGGTCTCCTTGCCCTGTTGTGCAACACAGGAAGCCGAAATCAGCAATAGGACTGCGACGAGTCTTTTCTTCATGAAGGCGCGCAACCCCTGAGTACCCATTTCCAGCATCCGATTAGATGCTGGCCCCCTGCCGGGTGCTGCACTACGTATTTTACGTGAAAAGACCGCGAAGAAGCCGGTTACCAGAGTGCTGGCCCCGGTTCCCCGCTCGCCATTGGGTCATCGGGAGATCGTGGCATCGAATGATAAGAACCTGCCCCATTATCCGGGCGACGCGATCGCGAGTGCCCAAGGCCTGTTATCGCCAACTGAGATTTCGCCGTACCAGTGGCACTGTCGCGCGGTTGGGATGACGACCTTGGGTTTTCCGCGTCCAATGTGCAATGCAACATACAATCCGCAGCGTGTCCCCGGCGGTGGCCTAATGACCCGTAGCGCACTGCTGGTCCTCTTTGTTGCTCTCGCGGCCACACTTTCCTTCAGCCAGACCACCGCCCCCGACGGTTTGCGGTTCGACGCCAGCGCCGTTGATAAGCCGCCAATCCTTGTGCGGACTTTTGCCAGTACGCCTGTGGCACCTGGATGGAGGCGCACCGACCCGATGGTTAGCCCGCAACCATGCCGCGTCTGGTGAGAATCACATGGATCCTCAGGCACGCAGATGTGCTGCGTAACTGTTGATAAATCACCTTCTCACAAGTAATCAGGTTCCGAGGTGGCCCGCATTTGCAAAGGGTGGTGACTTTTCTCAGTGCCGGAAATGCCGGACTCCGGTGAATACCATGGCCAGACCCAGCCGGTCGGCGGCATCAATCGCTTCCTGATCGCGCACCGACCCTCCCGGCTGAATGATGGCCGTGGCGCCGGCCTTGGCGATCTCCTCCAAGCCATCAGGGAAGGGGAAGAACGCGTCGGACGCGGCCACTGTCCCCTTGACTGGCAGGTGAGCGTGCATGGCGCCGATCTTGGCCGAGAACACGCGGCTCATCTGCCCGGCGCCCACGCCGACTGATTGCCCGTCGCGCGCGTAGAGAATGGCGTTGGACTTGACGTGCTTGCAGATCTTCCACGCGAACAGCAGGGCACTCATTTCTTCTGGCGTAGGCGAGCGCTTGGTGACTACCTTCAGGTCTGATTCTTTGAGCTCGTGTGCGTCCTCATCCTGCACCAGCAGGCCGCCGGAAACGCTCTTGTAAACCCATTTTTTCGGCATAGGTGTCACCTCGACCAAGCGCAGATTTTTCTTGGCGGCGAAGCGCTCGCGCGCGGCTGGATCAAATCCCGGCGCGGCGATGGCTTCCACGAATAGCTTGGCCATCTCTTCCGCGGCGGCGCCATCAATCACGCGGTTGACGCCGATCACGCCTCCGAACGCCGAAACCGGGTCGGCCTCATACGCCTTCTTGTAGGCTTCCAGCAGGTCCTTCCCTGTCGCCGTCCCGCAGGGATTCGTGTGCTTGATGATGGCGCACACCGGCTCGGTAAACTCCTGCGCCAGGTCCCAGGCAGCCTGCAGGTCCACGATGTTGTTGTAGGAAAGTTCCTTGCCCTGGAGCTGGCGTCCGTTGGCCACGCCCAGGCCGCTGCCGTCGGAGTACATGGCCGCCTTCTGGTGCGGGTTCTCGCCGTAGCGGAGGTCCATCGCCTTCTCGAAGCGGAGACGCAGCGTCTGCGGGAAGCCGGTCTCGGCGTGCAGCTCGAAGCCGCGGCCGTTCTTGCCCACGCGCTCGAGCGTGGAGGCGATGGCCGAGTCGTAGGCCGAAGTGGTGGCAAAGGCCTTCTGCGCCAGCCGCCAGCGTGTCTCGACCGAGAGTTCGCCGCCGGACTTCTTCATCTCCTCGATGATCCCGGCGTAGTCGGCGGGCGAAGTCACCACCGCAACGTCACGAAAGTTTTTCGCGGCGGAACGGATCATCGAAGGCCCGCCGATATCGATGTTCTCGATCAGCTCGCTGAACTCCACGCCCGGCTTGGCCGCCGTCTTCTCGAAGGCGTAGAGGTTCACCACCACCATGTCGATGGGCTGGATACCGTGTTCGGCCACGGCGGCGCGGTGCGCCGGGTTCTCGCGCACGTGCAGAATGCCGCCGTGCACCTTGGGATGCAGGGTTTTCACGCGCCCGTCCAGCATCTCAGGAAAACCGGTGAGTTCGGCAATGTCCCGCACGGCGACGCCCGAGTCGCGCAGCAGCTTGGCGGTGCCGCCGGTGGAGTAGAGCTCGACGTTCATCTGGGCCAGTTGGCGGGCAAACTCCGCCACGCCGCTCTTGTCCGTCACGCTAAGAATGGCTCGCTGAATCTTCGACACAATGACCTCTTTTCTGAGTACCGAGTACCAAGTACCGACTACCAAGTTAGGCGGTTGAAATGAAAGGAACTGGCTACCCTGCCAGAAAACCTGGCAAAGAAGCAAGGACACAGCTTACAAAAATTTTATCGAGGATCGGGAAGATTCTGGACTACCACGTGGACTCTCTGTACTCAGTACTCGGCACTCGGCGCTAATTCTTGCCCCGGGCCTTGAGCTTGACCTCGCCGTCCTCCAGTTCGATGGAGTACTCGACGCTGGCGCAGCCGAACTGAGTGCGGATTGCGTTGGTCTTCTTGGACAGGAACGCGCGGAAGGAGTCGAAATTGGGACCTGACGCAACGCCGGCCTGGCGCCTGGCCTCGGCCAGGGCGTCGTACAGCACCCGCGCTTTGGCTTGCTCCGCCTGCGGGTCGGCGAATTCGAAGTGCGGCTTCCCGCGGTGCGCCGCACCCTTTTCCGCCAGCCTCAGAGCTTCCGCGGCGGCATGCTCCTCATCCGGCCGCAGTCCCTGGATAGCAAGCAGGGCGTCCTGGGGCCGCCTGTATCCCTCTTCCTTGATCTTCAGCTTGCGTCGCCACAGGTCACTGAGGACGGCGAATTTCTGCGCCATGGTGTTGTAACGGAACTGCTGCTGCATGGTGAGAGAGCGGCCGTCGCTGAACTTCTTGAGCACGTTGCGGATCCGCCACTCGATATCCTCCGGCGGCTTCTTCACTCCCCCGGCAAAATACACGTCGTACTCGATCTTGAGCTTGCGGATGCCATCGTCGAGAATGGACAGTTCTTCGTCGGCGGTCACGCGGGATCCCTTTGCGATGCAGCCTAGCACAGGCTTGGCCTCTGCCTAGGGCACCGAAGTCGGTGGACGGACGGGCATGCCGAGCGCTCGTCACTCGCAGGCGCAAAAGGAACTCTCAATTCTGCTTAGGGTTAGCGGTGACCGCTAGGTGAGTTTCTCCGCGAGCAATCCGCTGCCGTTCGCCCCGCCACGGCCGTGGAGGGTCGCGTCGCGCGACGCGGTGGGAACGCCGGCGAGGGCCTGGCGCAGATCGGCAATGAGGTCTTCCACGTCCTCGATGCCCACCGAATAACGGACCAGCCCATCGCTCAAGCCTGCGGCGCGGCGGTCCTCGGGCGAGACCCCTGCGTGCGTCATCGAGGCTGGGTGTTCGATGAGCGTCTCCACTCCGCCCAGCGACACCGCCAGTGTCGCCAATCGCACCCGGTTCATCAGCTGGCGGCCCGCCTCCATGCCGCCCTTAAGCTCGAAACTGATCATGGAACCGAAACCCCTCATCTGCCGCTTGGCAAGCTGGTGCTGGGGATGGGACTGCAGGCCGATGTATCGCACGGCTTCCACCTCAGGCTGCCTCTCCAGCCATCGGGCTACTTCGAGTGCGCTCTGCTGGGCTCTGTCCATGCGGATTCCAAGCGTCCTGAGACCGCGCAGCACCAGGAAGGCCTGGTGCGGATCCATGTTGCAGCCCGCAGTGACCATCACCGTCCGGAGGCGCTGGTAAATTCCTTTCTCCTTGGCCACCAGGATTCCGCCGACGACGTCGGAGTGGCCACTGATGAATTTGGTCACCGAGTGCAGGACAACATCCGCACCCAGATTCAGCGGTTGCTGCAGGTAAGGGCTGGCAAAGGTGTTGTCGACGACCACCAGGCAGCCCTGCGCATGAGCCAGGGCCGCGACCTGTTCAATGTCGGTCACCTGCATCGCCGGATTGGCCGGCGTCTCGATGTACACAAGCCTGGTGTCAGGCCGCAGCGCCGCTCGCACTTGCGCCAGGTCTGAGGTGTCCACATAGGTGGATTGCACGCCGAAGCGCGAAAAATGCATCTCCATCAGCCCGCGGCTGGGCCCGTACACGGACGCCGTGCTCACCATGTGGGCGCCCGCGTCGAGCAGGGCCAGATAAACCGTGGCGACGGCGCCCATTCCGGAGCTGGTCGCGACGCCGCCGCAACCGTTCTCCAGTTCCGCGATGCTGTCTTCAAGGGCCCGGACTGTAGGATTCCCGATGCGAGTGTAAATGTAGCCTTCTTCCTTGCCTCCGAAAAGGGCTGCACCGTGCTCGGCGTTCCGGAACGCGAACGTGGAGGTTTGGTAGATGGGAACGTGGACGGAACCGGTCGCGTCCGCCCTGTGGCCTACGTGGATCAGTTTGCTGTTGATGCCCAGTCCCTTGGTGTCCATCGGCTTCCTCCCAGCTTGCGCACTCCGTGTACTTCTAGCACACGCAGCAGACATCGGCAGCCGCCCGGGTCACTGTGGACCGTGAGATGCGTCACAACTCCGCCGCTGCGGTGCAGCGGTACATGCCGATGTACTGAGTGGCTGGGTCGTTATTTCGCGCTGGAGGCCATCTTTTTGACCATGGCCAGCACCAGCTTGCGGTCGCTCTCGTTCAGGTTGGCAGAATAGCGGCGGACCTGCGACAGGAAGCGGACATCCTCGTCGCTCAATTGCAGACTCTTCCCCGCATGACCATCGTGGTGGCTATTTTCGGCGAAGAACTGGGCGAGCGGAAGCTCCATGGCCCCGGCGATCTTGGCAAGGGTGTCCAGCGAGGGGATGGTGTGTCCGTTCTCGACGCGCGAGAGGTAGCAACGGAGCAACCCGGTGCGCTTCTCGATGTCGCCCTGCGACATCCCCTTCTGCAGGCGGTAGTTCCGAATGGTTTCGCCGATGTTCATGCGGGAAAAACTTTCAGTCGTTTCGCCTGGGGAGGTGCCCGCATAGTAATTAGAGCGGAATGGGTTGGCAAGCGAATTTTTTGGATGGGAGACCGGCGTGCGCCCGTGCAGATCAGGCGGCGCACTCGGGGTCTCCAGCCAGCCCGGGTTCCGTCTGAGGTGGTTGTTCGAAGCTAGCCAGAACGGCATTAAGGTCGTGGTAAACCTCGAACACAGGGAGCAGGCCGACCACGCGCAGCACCTCCGCCGGCGCACGGGCCAGATTCAGCAGCTTGCAGCGGCCGCCGCGATTGCGCAGAGTAGTGTAAGCCTGAAGCAGCACCCCGATCCCGCTGGAGTCGATGGCGGGTACATGTGCCAGGTCCAGCACCAGCCGGTCGATGCCGCGCACGCCCAGTTCGCAGCAGCGCCCCCGCAGCTCATCCAGCGCCGCGTCTCCTAGCTTGAGCGCACCGCGCACCTTGAAGAGGGTCACACCGGAAACCGTTTCCACCGTCATACACTGCATGCGTCACACACCTATACGCTTCCGTTGCGGAAATGCGGCGACGGTCGCACCGCTCGATTCAGCAGAGCGCTAGTTCCATGTAAAGCGTTCCCGGCATGGGATTCGGACGGTAGGCAGGGATCTCGTAGAACCCCAGCTCACGATAAAGCTGCACCGCTTCGCGCATGAGGGGCGCGACCGTGTCCAGCCGCATGCACTGGTAGCCCACGACGCGCGCTTCTGCGATCACCGTCTCGGCCAGCCGGCGCCCGATCTTGTGCCCGCGGAACTCCGGACGCACATACAGCCGCTTCATCTCGCACATGCCATCGGCGAGGCGATGCAGGGCCACGCACCCCGCGCTGCGACCATTCACCTCCGCCAGTAACAGCCTTCCCGAAGGCGGCGCGTAGCCCCCGGGCAGCGAGGCCAGCTCCTGGTCGAAGCTCTGGAAGCAGAGGCTGAAGTTGAGCGACTGGGCGTATTCTAGAAACAGCTCGCGCACGGCGGCGACCTGCTCGGGCGTAAGCGCCTGCGTGATCTTCGGCGCGGACTCCGCAGCCGTGCTCATATTCATCCCATCAGCATGCCGCCGTTCACGTTGAGCACATGTCCGGTGATGTAGGATGCGTCGTCGGAAGCGAGGAAGCGCACCGCCATGGCCACCTCGCGGTCGGTTCCCAGACGCCCCAGCGGCACCAGGTTCAACAGATTCTGCCGTTGTTCGGCGGGCAGCCCCGCGACCATCGCCGTCTCGATGAAGCCCGGCGCGACGGCGTTCACCGTGACGTTGCGCGAGCCCAGCTCGCGCGCCAGCGCCATGGTCAACCCGATCAACCCAGCCTTGGAGGCGGCGTAATTGGCCTGCCCCACCTGTCCCATCTGCCCTACCACGCTGGTGATGTTGATGATCCTGCCCCAGCGCTGGCGCAGCATGCCGCCCACTACCTGCTGGATCAGGAGATACGCCGCTGTGAGGTTCGTGGCGAGCACGGCCTCCCAGTCGGCGCGCTTCATACGCAGCAGGAGCTGGTCGCGCGTGATGCCGGCGTTGTTCACCAGGATGTCCACCTTGCCAAACGCCTCCAGTACTGCCTTGGACGCGGACTTGATCTGTTCGTCACTGGCCACGTCCATGGGGAATGACTGGGCGGTGCCGCCGGCGCGTGTGATCTCGTCCACGACGGCCGCCAGGTTGTCCCGATTGCGCGCGGCCGCGGCGACGGTCACGCCGGCTTCGGCCAGCGCCAGCGCACACGCCCGCCCGATCCCCTGCGACGCTCCCGTCACAAGTGCCACCCGGCCTTTCAGGTCTGGCATGCAAAGTCTCCGTTGTGGATTGCGGGACGAGTGTAGCACTCGGCGGTCAGCAATCAGCACCCGGCAGATCGGGGTCGCCCCGGAACGAATTTCCCGCCATACGGTGAAACGAAAGCGCCATCAGAAGCGTCTTAGTACCTAAGTGAGCTAGCCCGTCCGCTCCGGGAATCCCGGCACGGGGTATAATCAGTAAGAATCCTCACAAGGTGGGCTCGCCGACAGCGTGTTTATGTCCAAAGCATTGAAGGTTCTGATCGTCACCTTATCCCTAGGAATCATCCTGTTGGCCGTTGCCGGCGGCCTGGGAGTAAAGGCTTCCACCAACGACGGCGCTTACCGCCAGCTCGGCGTTTACAGCGAGGTGCTCTCCCGCATCCGCAGCGAATACGTGGAGGAGCCCAACATCCAGACCGTCACCGACGGCTCCCTGCACGGGCTGCTCGAGTCGCTGGACGCCAACTCCAGCTACCTGAGCCCGGCCGAGTACAAGGTCTACAAGCAGCACAAGGCGGACGGCAAGGGCGAGATCGGCGCGACCGTCTCCAAGCGCTTCGGCTACGCCGCCGTGATTTCGGTGGTGCCGGGCGGGCCGGCGGACAAGGCTGGTCTGGAAAATGGCGACATCATCGAGGCCATCGACGGCAAGAGCTCGCGCGACATGTCGCTGGCCGAGATCGCGACCGAACTCAGCGGGCAGACCGGGTCGAACGTGAACCTCTCCATCGTGCGCGCACGCCGCGCTGAGCCGCAGAAAGTCACGGTCACGCGCGACGTGATCACCCTGCCGCCGGTCAGCGAGAAGATGCTGGACGACGGCGTCGGGTACGTGCGTCCCTACGTTCTCACCCGGGGCCGGGCGCAGGAGATCGCCGCGCACCTCAAGTCGCTCGAGAAGCAAGGGGCGCGCAAGTTCATCCTCGACCTGCGTGATTGCTCGGTGGGCGACGAGAACGAAGGCGTCGCGGTGGCTAACCTGTTCCTCAACCACGGCGTCATCACCTATCTGCAGGGACAGAAGTTCGCCAAAGAGACGTTCAACGCCGATCCGCAAAAGGACACCACCAATGTGCCACTGGTGGTGATGGTGAACCGCGGCACCTCCGGGCCGGCTGAGATCGTGGCCGCCGCGGTGATGGAGAACGCGCGTGGCGATGTTGTCGGCGACAAGACTTTCGGCACCGGCGGGGTGCAGAAGGTGATCGAGATTCCGGACGGTTCGGCGCTCATCCTTACCGTCGCCAAGTACTACACGCCTGCCGGCAAAGCCATCCAGGACACTGCCATCACGCCAAATATTCTGGTGGCCGACGCCGATGAGGCCGACCTCGTTCTGCCCGACGAAGACCAGGACAGCAACACGGACCAGGAATTCCGCAAAGAAGAACGCCAGAAACAGGACGAACAGTTGCGGCGCTCCATCGAGGTGCTCAAGAACAAGGAACTGAAGGCCGCGGCGACACAGTAAGGCCAATCTTCAATATCCGTATAGGAGGCGGCCGATGCGTCGAGACGTCACGGTCGTGTTCCCGTTGATATTATATCTATGAAGCTATATATCATATAGATAATCGCGCTTTGACGGTGTGCTAAGTCCAAGTCCTTTAGATCATGGGATCTGATGGGACCGCAGTCGCTAAGTTGATGATTCTATTGAACCGCGGGGGAGGGGCAGGGGGGCATCCCATCCGAGGAGCCTGCAGCGGGAGGCGGGATTTGCCTTACAATTCCCGCCCATGTCGGGACACCTCACACGGCTCGCGCTCCGCGCCATGGACAAAGCGGCGAAGCTGGCGCTCGATCCTCCCGAGGAGCCGCCGCATCTAGAGACCGGGCGGCGCGGGGAAGAGCTGGTATACTTCTACCTGCGGCGGATGGGTTACGTGATCGTGGCCCGCAACTACCGCTCGCGCCGGCATCGGAGCGAGATTGACCTGGTGGGATGGGACGGCGACGTGCTGTGCTCCATCGAGGTGAAGACCCGCACCACGCACGAGGTCAAGCCGGCCGGGGCCGCCGTCAATCTCGCCAAGCAGCGGGATCTGTGGGCGATGGCCCGCGACTATTTGCTCCGCCACTCCAGCAAACCAAAACCGGGGTCCGCAACGAAGTCGCTTTTGCTGCGTTGGGGTGGAAACCCGGGTTTGCTGGGGACCCCTGGGCGGGTGACAGGCAATCCGAGTTCCCGTCTTGACGTTTTGAGCGTCTATTTACTCGATGGCACCAATCCGGAATTTAGCCTCTTCAAGAATGCCTTCCCGGTGTCGTAAGATACGTGTAATGGTTCCCGTCGAAAGGACTCATTGAATTGCCTGAACTGAGAAAAGACCCCATCACCGGGCGGTGGGTGATTATTTCTACCGACCGGGCCAAGCGTCCCAGCGATTTCTCCCGTGACCAGGTGAAGATGAAGGGCGGCTTCTGCCCGTTCTGCTACGGCAACGAGTCGAAGACGCCGCCCGAGGTGCTGGCCTTCCGTCCCAGCAAGAACGGCGGGCCGCCGCCGGAGCGCGACAGCCCCGGCTGGACCGTGCGCGTGGTGCCCAACAAATTCCCGGCGCTGGGGATCGAGGGCGGGCTGAACCGCCAGGCCGAGGGTATGTTCGACAAGATGAACGGAGTGGGCGCCCACGAGGTCATCATCGAGACCCCCGACCACAACGCCACCCTGGCCACCCTGCCGGAAAAGCGCATCGAGGACGTGCTGTGGGCCATGCGCGACCGCATCCTCGACCTGCGCCAGGACAAGCGTTTCAAATACATCCTGCTGTTCAAGAACCACGGCGAGCCGGCGGGGGCGTCGCTGGAGCACGCCCACTCGCAACTGATCGCCCTGCCCATTCTCCCCAAGCAGGTGCTCGAGGAACTGGAAGGCGCCAAGCAGTACTAC
>Ga0187773_10000843_pt1 | contig 12314 bp, 10 predicted proteins | sample 0216_BV02_MP05_1_FD_133133 | JGI IMG/M metagenome (GOLD analysis project Ga0187773, IMG submission 133133) | Tropical peat soil microbial communities from peatlands in Department of Meta, Colombia - 0216_BV02_MP05_10_MG | ecosystem: Environmental > Terrestrial > Soil > Wetlands > Peat | place...
GTTCTGTACGGGTCTGGTAGTACTCTGGCAACCTGCAAATCTCCCTGAAGAGATGAGACCCGTAAGCGTCATAAAAATACTTACTCGGAACACATTTTCTCTCAGACGTCAAACCCTTAAAAACATCTCTCTTAATTTCGTCCCGGAAAGTATCGCGCATGTAATCCAGAATCTCAATGCGTTCGGCAGAAAGATGGGTGTCCATGGGTGGACTTCCTACCGGCACGGAACAAAACGTACTGTTTTTTTCGAATCGGTGACCACTTCAGCGAGAAGAGATATGGTCCTCTCGATTTCCTCAACGGTATTTCCACGGCCCAGAGAAAGCCTGATAGAACAATGCGCATCTTCCTCTGACAATCCTATCGCCAGAAGGACATGGGACGGGTTGGGAGAGCCCGCGCGACAGGCAGAGCCGGAAGATAACGATACTCCCTTCTGATCGAGAGCCAGGACTATCGACTCGCCCCGCATATCAGGGAGAGTCAGATTAAGAGTGTTGGGAAGCCTCTCCCGCCGATGTCCGTTTAATCTCGACCCGGGCATCACCTCTCTTATGCCCTCTTCAAGTCTGTCGCGCATCTTTCTGACCCTGTCCATGTCTGAAAGGCTCTGAAGGGCCATTTCCGCTGCCTTGCCGAAACCCGAGATCCCGATCACGTTCTCGGTCCCGGCCCTCAAGCCGCCCTCCTGCTTTCCGCCGTTGATGAGGGGTTCAAGAACGACACCTTTTTTTATAAAAAGTGCACCCGCACCTTTTGGACCATGGATCTTGTGGCCGGACATCGAAAGAAAATCAATGCCAAGAGCCTCTGCATCGAGAGGGATCTTTCCCACAGCCTGAACTGCGTCCGTATGGAATAAGACGCTCCTTTCCCTTGCGATGAGCGCCAACTCGGAAATAGGCTGGATCGTACCGATCTCGTTATTGGCGGCCATCACGCTTATCAGACAGGTTCTGTCAGTAATGGCACGAACAAGGTCATCGGGATCGACTCTTCCTTCTCTGTCCACATCAAGGTAGCTTGTCTCAAATCCGAATCTTTCCAGCCACCTGCACGTTTCGTAAACCGAGGGATGCTCTATCCTTGTGGTTACGATATGGTTCTTTCCCTTCCGGTTCGCAAACGCCACGCCCTTTATGACAAGGTTATTAGACTCGGATCCGCCGCCGGTAAATATGATTCGCCGTGCTGTGCACCCGACCAATTGCGCTACGCGCCTGCGGGCCGTCTCTAAAACGAGATGCGCCTCCCTTCCCTGCTGATGGAGACTCGACGGATTCCCGTAGGTGTCCTTCATCATCTTTGTCATCGCGTCATATACCTCGGGAGCGAGAGGGGTCGTAGCGTTATGATCGAGATAAATGCGATTTACTTTTTCTTCCGACTCCTTTCTGTATTCCACACCTGCGGTTGATGAAGTCTTTTCACCTGAATCCACTCTTACTGTTTCTGTCGGCTGATGAACCTTCACGACGTCGCATAAAAGAGCTTTATATACGGGGAACCCTGAGATAGGATCATAACGCCTTAGGTCGGTTAGTTCGTTGATATTGCATTCCTGCCATGCCTTCGGCCCGACAGGCCCGCCACCCCCCATATTTGCATCCACCGTTCCCCGCACAATATCATCCGTAACCAGCGCCCTCATTGTGACCCGTCCCCTAATAGTCAGGACGTTGACGAGTTCTCCATCTCTGATGCCCCGTCCCTCTGCATCGCGAGTGTTTATCGTGACCGTCGGCGCAGGCCTTTCCCTGACCAGCGCGGAGATACCGTGATGCTGAGAACGGAAATCGGTCGTCACTCTTGAGCCGGAATTAAAAATCAAAGGAAATTCCTTCAGGAGATCGGGTTTGGTAAAGGGGCCTTCCCCCGGTTCCGTATAAACCGGCAGCGCGTCGTAACCGTGTTCTTCAAGGATCGTGGAAGCGATCTCAAATTTTCCCGTAGGTGTGTTGAATCCCGGCCTCCCGTCTCCCCTTAAGAGTCCTTTTTCCCATTTTTTATATTGCATCATCATAGTCGGGATCTGTACCGTACCTCCTGCGGCGCGGACATCTTCGAGCGAAAATCCCGAGCCCTGAAGGACATGCCTTAAGAGTCCCTCTTCGTCCTGCGGATAAAGATGGCCATACCCCAGTCTTTTTGCAAGCTCAGCCATAATGAAAAAATCGTTGCGTGCCTCTCCCAGAGGTTCGATAACCCTTTCCCTGATCCTGAAAATCGGGCCGTACGTCATATAAGACTCTATTTCATACATTGTCGTAGCCGGAAGGACCACATCCGCATACGCCGCGTCCGCCGTAAGCTGACGGTCAATGCAGACTAAGAAGTCCAGGTTGTTCAGTGTCTCCCTCCATGTCTTCGGCTCGGGCCATGAGGTCAAGATGGAGGCTCCCATTACCATGAGCGAGCGAACCGGGTACGGTCTTGAACGCAGCACCGCGTCGGGCAGAGCCATAGGATGGGATTCATCGCGATAGACGTTATAGACCGGAAAGAGGTCGCGGCCTAACGTTTTGCGGTTATCGGGATTGGAGATAAGCCCCGTCCTGTTAACAGGGAAATAGTTTTCGGACATGCCGAAACACCGTCCGCCGGGAACATCGAGCTGTCCTGCAAGGGCCCAGAGCACAAAAGTGGCGCGTATCGCCTGCACGCCACTGTCGCTGTACTCGAGGCCGCTGTACATGACCGGAGAGGCTCCATCCGCCTCTGCGATACGTCTGGCAAGAGACCGTATCTTTTCTGCAGGAACACCGGTCATCCCTTCAACGACCTCGGGTCTGAAATGCTGCACATAATTCGTAAAATCCTCAAACCCTCTTGTCCATTTCGTCACAAACGTTTCGTCATACAGCTCTTCCTCAACGAGGACGTTGCACATGCCTAGGGCGAGTGCACCGTCCGTACCCGGTCTGACAGGCACCCATTCAGCGCCTTCGATCTTTGCGGTCCTGGTGCGGCGGGGATCGATCACGACGACCTGTGCGCCCCGCTCCCGTGCCCTGACTATTCGGTGAAAATCCAGCGGCGGACAGTCGGTTGCGGGATTAGCGCCCCAGACAGCGATGAGTCCGGCATTCTCGATGTCTGAGAACATATTGATAAGCATACCGCCCATAGTCACGTGGGGCGCGATCATTGCAAAAGAGACATAGCACAGAGATCCCACACCCATGGTATTGGGAGAGCCGAAGGGGAAAAGGATACTTGACGCCGATGACACGGCAACACCTTTCGGTTGGTAGATATCGCACATCGCAAGTTCAAAACTTCCCCGCCCGGTGTAAATGGCATTGGCTTCAGGTCCGAATTCGGATTTGATCCTGCACAGGTTCTTTACGATGATATCGTAAGCTTCCTCCCACGATATTCTGTCGAACACATAGGTCCCTTTCGGGCCCTTTCGCCTCATCGGGTACCGGAGGCGGTCTCTGGAATAGACGATATCAGCGGAATGTTCACCGAGTTTACAGGTTATCCCGAGTTCCGAGGTGTCATCCGCACGGACCCCTTGAAGTCGGCCTTTCTTGTCATACGTAACGACGACCCAGCAGCCGGCGGGACAGATACCGCACAGAGCTCGCTTTTCATTGTGTGTTTGTTTCATTTTAAGCTCCTCGCTCCACTGTTGAAAAGAAGGTGCTATTACCTCCAAATTATCACGATTCTTGTCGGATGTCGAATCGCCAAATTGCAATTCTTGCTGGTCTGGCTTTTTCCGATTGTTATGATATGCTTTCCCTGTAAAGATTTTGTCCATGCGGATAATACATTTGTAGATATGATAGAACTGAGAAAGGTTTCCAAGACCTACGGCAAGACACACGCTCTTCAGCCCGTCGATCTGATATTTCAGGTCGGGACGACGACGGTACTGATCGGGCCGAGCGGCTGCGGCAAATCCACTTTACTGAGGCTGATCATCGGACTGCTTCGTCCCGACAGCGGCTCGATTTTTTTTGACGGCATCCCGGTCACGCCTGAAAATATCTCATCCCTTCGGCAAAAAATGGGATATGTAATTCAGGAGGGCGGCCTTTTTCCCCATCTTACCGCGCATGACAATGTTTCATTGATGGCGCATTATCTGGGCTGGGATGAGGCCAGGATCGACAAGAGGCTTGATGAACTGGCCAATGTCACACGCTTTCCGGTCGATGGATTCAGGCGATATCCGCTTCAACTCTCGGGGGGCCAGCGGCAGAGGGTGAGTCTCATGCGCGCCCTGATGCTCGATCCTGACGTTCTTCTCCTGGACGAACCGCTTGGCGCACTCGATCCGATGATCCGGTCCGATCTTCAGTCGGACCTGAAAGAGATTTTTCGGACTCTGAAAAAAACGGTGGTTCTTGTTACCCATGACTTAGGAGAGGCGGGTTTTCTCGCGGACTTGATTGTCTTGCTCCGCGAGGGACGAATTGTGCAGACAGGAACACTGAATGAATTTGTCCGTTCACCGTCCGACCCTTTCGTCACTCATTTTATTAATGCGCAGCGCAGTCCCCTGGATGCCGTCATGGGAAGCTAATCATGAATATTTTTTTATGCGCTCTGACATTTTCACTTTTCGTCCTTCCCGCGTGTGCGCAACCTCCGGCTGCCCACAACCCAGCCCCCGAAGTGAGCATTGGTTCGAAGAAATTTACCGAATCCGTAATACTCGGGGAAATTCTGTCTCATCTTCTGCAAAATGGAGGCGCGCGCCCGCTTCACCGGAGGGAATTAGGCGGTACCCGCGTGCTATGGGATGCAATGTTAAAAGGTGAAATCGACATCTATCCGGAATACACCGGCACGATCAGCAGAGAAATCCTGGCTGGAGAGAAGACATCCACGGAAGCTGAGATGCATCGGGCCTTAGGAGAGCACGGAATACTCATGACCCGGTCGTTGGGTTTCAATGACACTTACGCAATAGGAATGAAGGATAAGACCTGTAAAAAATTAAACATTCAGAGGATCTCGGATCTGCGCCGATATCCTGATCTCAAGTTCGGTTTTAGTCACGAATTCATGGACCGTGTCGACGGCTGGCCAGGCCTCCGCGACCGGTATGGTCTTCATCAGAAGGATGTCTACGGTGTCGATCACGACCTGGCCTACCGTGGACTCAAAAGCGGCTCAATCGCTGCAACAGACCTTTATTCTACAGATGCGGAGATCCAGTATTACGGCTTGTGCATACTGGAGGACGACCGTCATTTCTTTCCCGTCTATAATGCCATGTTCCTCTACCGGGCCGATTTAGAACAGCGAGCCCCCGGCGTCGTTGCAGCCCTCAAAGGTCTCGAAGGGCGGATTTCTCAAGCAGAGATGATCGAGATGAACGCACGTGTCAAACTGAAAAAGATAGCCGAGAGCGAAGTGGCGGCCGATTTTCTTTCTGAAAATCTGTCGATAAGGACCTATGTCAACAAGGAGTCGGTCGTTGGACGGCTCTGCCGGCGTACTTCAGAGCATCTCCTTCTCGTTTCCATTTCGCTGTTCTCTGCCATCCTGCTTTCAATACCCCTCGGCGTGATCGCTGCAAAAAAACCTCGCATAGGACAGGTGATTTTAGGCGTCACCGGAATCATTCAGACAATCCCCTCTTTGGCCCTGCTTGTTTTCATGATTCCTTTCATGGGAATTGGAGGTCCCCCTGCCGTCGTTGCTCTTTTCCTTTACAGCCTCCTTCCTATTGTGAGAAATACCTATGTCGGGCTTCGGGATATACCTCCTGATATCCGCGAATCCGCAGAGGCCCTCGGGCTCCCGGCTCTGGCGAGACTTCGCCTGGTTGAGCTGCCCATGGCGTCAGGCTCGATCCTCGCCGGGATTAAGACCTCTGCGGTGATCAATGTCGGGACGGCGACCCTCGGCGCCCTTATCGGCGCTGGTGGATATGGTCAGCCGATCCTTACCGGCATCCGTCTGGACGATATCGGACTGATTTTGCAAGGAGCCGTACCTGCTGCCGTGCTGGCCCTTCTCGTGCAGGGCGGATTTGAACTTGCCGAAAGGATATTCGTGCCTAAGGGATTGAGGTTGAAACCCGAAGGGTGATTCCTCTGCGTTCCGTCGGAAGGGTCGTTGTTTCGAAATCTCTATCCATCTCAAGGCCTTATCTTTTTTTGTTCAGACTTTTTGCGACGTTCGCCTGGTAGTTGCCTTCCACGCAGCGACTCATGCTGAAAGCTCCTTGAAAAGTGATATATTTATACAAAGGGGGCTGTCATGATCAAGAATGGGAAGAGCGCTTGGCTTGCTGCTTTTCTGATATCAGTTGCATTGTGCGTATCCTGTACGCCCGGAATCCGTCTCAATACTCAGGGGGCTCAGGATTCAGAGGTTGCGGGGACCTATACAGTCATATTTTACGGCTGCAACTTCTTTAACGATCTCGAAACAATAGCCTTTCTCGACAAAGGGAGCGATCTCTATGCCTTCGAGCCATACGCACCGGACTTCAATTACAGGATAAAGAAGGGTGTGGCAGCAACGGAGGCGCTTGGAGAGGCGTACAAATTCGCGAATTGCAACACCTCATTCAGCCGCGCCCAGTTGAGCAAGATCATCGCCCCTAATGGCGATATCCTGGGGTATGAGGTGAGGCCACTGTATTATCCCGTCACATACGGCGCTGAGGACGTCCTTGAGACGGATTACAGGATAAAGGGCGATAAGGTGGTTATTACAATAAGACTTGTTCCTTCGGTCCAAAGGATGATACAGAACGGAAATGGGGTAGAAAGTGAAAAATAAAAATGAATTTTTCTCTTTTCAACAAGACCAGCAGCTAACGGTGCCAGCAAGAAGGTAATTGGCACATATGCCCTTCTGAGGGAATTGCGGCACACTGACACTGTCTCATGAGCTGCCCGGGACTCTCCCTTCAGCATTCCACCAACCGCCACCCAGAGCTACAAAGAGTGCAACAGAATCTTGAAGCCGCTGGGCAAGCGCCTGCAGATAACCGATCTTCGCCTGATGGTACTGACCATTCGCGATAAGAATTTGCAAATAGGTGACAATACCGGCATCGTAATTTGCCTGAAACAACCGTAACGCTTCCTCCGCTGCAATAAGCGCTTGAGACTGGGCCTGCAGAAACTCGGCGTCATGTTCCAGTGCGCGCAGGGTATCGGCAACCTGTGCGAAAGAGCTGATGACAGTCTGACGATAGTTGGCCAGGGACTGATTGTAGCCTTCAATGGCCGCTTTTCGCTTGAACCACAAACTCCCGCCGTGGAACAGCGGAGCAGTGACGTTTGCGCCCAGATTCCAGATGCTACTGGTATCCCTGAAGAGATCGTTGAAGGAAGTATTATTAAAGCCGTAAGAGCCATTCAAAGTGAAGCTCGGGAACAATGCCGCTGTTGCCACTCCAATATCGGCGCTGGCACCATGTAACTGGGCCTCTGCCGCGAGAATATCGGGACGCTGGTGTACCAAATCAGAGGGCAGAGTTATCGGCAGGTCCAGAGGAAGAGTGAAGTCCGCCAAATCAACTTCTGCCGGATTCCATTCCGCCGGTGAGTGACCTACCAGGGTGGCAAGCAGGTGCTCGGTCTGACTAAGCTTTTGCTTAAGCAGCGGGAGAGTTGCTTCGATGGATGCCAGCTGGCTTCGAAGACTGAGCACGTTCGAGTATGGAACTATCCCCGTTTCCTCCTGTATTTCGTAAATCCGGATCTGCTCCCTGATCTCACTGATAATTTGCTCAGTCGCCATTATCTGTTCGCGGTAGCCGGCCTGAGCAATGAGTGTGTTGACAATATTGCCTGTCAGGGTGAGATAAGTCCCCAAAACAGCATAGTGTTGAAAATCTACCTGGGCTTGCAAGCTCTCAACGACGCGCCGCTCGCCGCCAAACACATCGAGGGCATAGCTGATCGTCGTCGACAGTGTGAAGAGATTAAAGATGCTGCTTGCAGAACTCCCACCAAAGCGGACAGGGGAAAACTTCTGACGCGTGGCATCAAAATTAGCATCGAGCTGGGGATAGAAGATTCCATAACCAGCCCGAAGGTTATCCTGGCTTTGACGCAGACTTGCCTGCGCAGCCTGCAGGGTTGGATTGTTACTGACTGCCTCTCTTATCACCGCGTCCAATTTAGAAGAGTTAAAAAGTCGCCACCAATCGGCGACAATGTTGGCTCCAGGTTCGAAGTGCTGAGTCTTCCCGTCTGCACGGACCGTCGCAGTGGGCTCAGCCCCGCTGGTATAGCGTTCAACCGGGGGTGCTTTTGGACGGACAAAATCAGGGCCGACGGTGCAACCTATCGTACAAAACAGAGACGCCACGCACAGCACCCACAGTGCCCACCTTCCACCACTGCCAATTGCGGTCATGATTTTCGCCTCCCGGCTTCCATCTGCTTGTTGTCGATACACTGACATCGATCTTTCCTCAGAAAATCCTCCCGGTAGTGATGCCCCGACCCATTAATTCTCTTCTCATCAATCTATTTTTCTCCTATGTACACATCCACCAGTTGGCCGGGATAAAGAGATATATTCTTTGGCTTCTCAAACCTGAATATTACCGGCAATACCCTTACATCCACTCTCTCAGTCCTTTGGTTTGACAATTCAATTTTAGGCGATACATATGGCTGTGTGCGCACATACTCAAGAGGAATGCTGATATCTGTCCCCCTTATGAACATTTTCGCTTTCATTTGCGACCCCTGGGGCATTCTGTGTACGAGAATCTCATCAATGTAACACCTGACCCCGATGTAGTTTTGTGGACTCCCCATGACGAGGACAGGGTCGAACCCCTGAGTATAGGTACCATAGACGCCCTGAGCAGATATGAAACTGCCGACAGCAGCCTTTATTGATAGAATCACTCCATCTGCCGGCGCTTTAATCGTGTATTTGGCCAGCAGAGCATCCGAAGCCATGTACGCTTTTGATAACGCATTGTATTGTTTTTCCTGGTTTCTTATATCATAAGTCCAGGCGCCCGCTTTGGTAAGTTCGTACTGCTTCCTGACGACATCGAGATTTGCTTTTGCCACCTTGACGGCATTCGTTGTGTTATCCAAAGTGTCTTTACTCACTGATTTCGGGTCCAGTTCATAAGATCTTTTTTGCTTATCCAACTGGTCCTGTGATGTCTTGAGGCTCGCAATCGCCAACTCCACCTGGGCTTTTGCAATGTCCAGATTTTCTTGTCTGGGCTGGGCCCTGAGTTCCTCCAAAAGAGCCAGGGCAGCTTCGGCCTGAGACTTCTGCTGCTCGACCGTAGCCCTCTGTACGGAATCGTCTATCATGATCAGCGGAGCTCCCTGATGCACACTTTCCCCCTCAGATACGATGATTTTTGTCACAGTTCCAGGTACTTCCGGGTATATGTTCATGTTCTCTCCATTCTTCTGGTAGCTTTCGACGATGCCGGTGGCATAGATGCCCTTCGCATAAGGATTAGAAGCCGGATTAAAGACAGGCGGCTGCGGCTTTTTTTCGGTGCCGTAAATGTAGGCGCTCACCAAGCCCACTAAAATGCCCGCAATTGAAAAGAAGAATAAGACTTTATTCCTCACGTGGCCCCCCTTTTGCTACTCCTGTGATCTTTCCGTCCGCCATCTTCATTATTCTGTCTGCGTATTCAAATATTCTGCTGTCATGAGTGACGATTATGATGCAGCGGTTCTCGTTCAGTACGCTTTTCTTTACGAATTCAACGATCATTCTCCCCGTTTCTCCGTCCAGGGAAGCGGTAGGCTCGTCGAATATCAGGATATCAGGACGGCTCGCGATAGCTCTTGCGATTGCCACCCGTTGTTGCTCTCCGCCGCTCAATTTCACCGGAGTGAGGTACGCGCGATCCTTGATCCCTACTACGTCCAGATACTGCATGGCTGTGTTCATGGATTCATTCCAGTCGAGCTTCTTCAATATAAGGGGAATTGCCACATTTTCGACCGTGGTGAGTTTTGGAAAAAGGTGATAATCCTGAAATACGAATCCTATCTTGTTCAATCTAAAATCGGCGATCTGGTCGCTCCCCAGGCTCCAGATTTCTTTATCTTCCACTGTCACCTTGCCTGAATTTGGTCTGAGGATTCCCGAGATCATACTCAACAATGTTGTCTTACCGCTCCCCGACGGGCCTTCTATGTAAAGCATTTCCCCAAAGTAGGCATCAAAACTGACACCTCTTACGGCCAGGGTCTTGGCTTCTCCTTCTCCAAACCATTTGACCAGTTCATTTGCTCTCACTGCCAGATTGGCCATATCAACCCCTGAAGATGTCGAAAGGCTCTATCTTGAGCACTTTTCTCACTCCGATATAACTTGAAATGCCGGCTATTATGAGCACCATAAAAAAAGCGAACGCGAGATTTGCATGCGTTATCTTGGCTGCATAGCTTGGCAGCCTGAGTTTTGCAATGGCTATCAAGAAAGAGGCCAACCCGACACCCAGACCATAGCCGGTAAGGGCCGTAAAAGTCGCCTGGAATAGTATCATATAGACGAGCTCCTTTCCTTTGGCCCCTATCGCCTTTAATGCTCCAAATTTTTCAAGATTCTCCAGAATGAAAGTATAAAAGGTCTGTCCCGAAATAGATAATCCCACTATGAAACTTATTACGGTCATCAATAGTACATTAGTTCCAACACCGGTCTGGTATTTATAAAAATTGGAGATTCTCTGGATAAATTCATCTTTTGTAAGGGCATCATACCCAAGCGATGCTACCTGCTGTTTAATGTATGGCACTACCTCATCACTCTTAGGCTCTACCAGAATATATGAGATGGTATATCTCGTGGATGGAATATACTGAATGGCTCTTTTGTAAGTAGTGTAAAGGGTCGGGATCCCGAACAGTCCACCTGTCGTAACCTGGGCGATTCCTACCACAACTCCCCGATGGTCGTTTATCTCAAATTCCGCGCCAAGCTCAGGATTCTCGAGTTTGGCGAATTCTGTATCTTTCACTACAACGAAAGCGTTTTCTGCATAGATGTCCTCAATGTGTCCCTTTATCAGTCCAGGTCTGCCAAACAGACTGGCATCATCCAACCCTAAGACACTTACCGATTGATAGACACCGCTACGAAGCTTTACGAGGGCACCTCCGGAATACAAAGGTACGGCATATTTGACTCCGTTTATGCTCCGTATAGCGTCTAATATATAATCAGGCATCGGGATACTATTCGCAACGGTATTTACCGCCCGGTCCATCACCCAGACTTTGGCTCCTATGTTTAGTACGGTGGAAGAGGATCTGTGCAAGATACCGGCAAACAAAGATGTCATCATAATCATTAAGAAGACCGCAAATGTTATCCCGACAAGCAGTGCAGCAAATTTGCCTTTGTCATTTACTAAGAGTTTATATGCAATTCTTAAAATTCCTTTCACCGCTTATCTCCTCGTTCACCGGTATAAAAAGGCAGCAGATATCCATTGGCAGTTCAGCCGTTTTACTTGCTTCAAAGACCCGGCCTTTCCGCCCTGTGCTGACAGCTGGTTCGGCATTATCGGGACAGCCTCTGTTTCTTTTCTTTTATCACAAGAAGCTATTCCTGTCAATTTAAAGTGATGCTTACGAAGACACTCGGCAGAGTGCCTCCTTTTCCCAATTTAATAGTGCATGTGCTCCGCGTCCTGCTTCATCTCCTTGCCAGTATAGATATTTATAACACCAACCGGTTTGTTATGTCTTATTAGTTTCTGTTTACCCGCTACTCCTCAAGCTGCTGTCCGTTCTCGTAAAGCTCAAATCATGTCTTAAAATCCGCTGAACCCGCCAGTGCGGGACCCTTTGCTACGCTGCATATCTCTGTGCTGCACTTTTTCACTCTGTTTCTCCTGAAACCTTTCATATTCCTTCATCTGCTCCTCTGTCATAATCTTGCCAAGTTGCATAGCGGTGGACCACTGAACTTACTGCGATGCGCTCCTCGTCGTTTTTCTATCCTGAGAGCTGTTTGCGAGAATCTCGTTGCGCTCTTGTAGACTTTTTTCGATAATGGGCCCTATCTTTGCCGCCTGCTCTGCGGACAGATTAAGACGCTCCTTCAATTGTGACATTACCCTATCAGGCCATGCATTTATGTTCTAAGACTCTTCAGCTTTCAGAGAACTCGGCTGCATCATAAAGATCGCAGTAAAAAGGCTGACGTAAGCCAAAGTAATAAGAGATTTGAGCACACTCCTATTGCCTATGATCAACGTGAAGCATCTTATTGTGGCTATTGCTGCATCCTTCATTAAATAATCATTCATGAGAACCTCCTCAAAGGCTGGCGAGGGGGCGGCCTGTAGGGCTACCCCCTTGCTGCGTGATCATTGCCGGA
>Ga0187773_10000844_pt1 | contig 12313 bp, 14 predicted proteins | sample 0216_BV02_MP05_1_FD_133133 | JGI IMG/M metagenome (GOLD analysis project Ga0187773, IMG submission 133133) | Tropical peat soil microbial communities from peatlands in Department of Meta, Colombia - 0216_BV02_MP05_10_MG | ecosystem: Environmental > Terrestrial > Soil > Wetlands > Peat | place...
CGGGCCGTGGAACTGGGACTCAGAGAATGACACAATGCGCACTGTCCTTTCCCGAAAAAGATCTTCTGCCCGATCCGAGCCAGGTCCTCCTTCGTTTTGATCTGCGAGGGGTCGAACTTTTCCACTTCCGGCGGCAGCGAGGCCTGTTGGGGGATCTGGAGTCCAATGTACGAGAAGAGGCTCAGAAAGGCCGCGATGAAAAGCGTCACTTTAAAAAAATGACCCATGGGATCCCTCTCCCTTGATCAATTGTAGGGGCTCACGTCGCCCCCTCCATCCGCCTAAGGCGGAATGGAGCCTCCCCTTCTCGCTCGCCTCGCTCGCTGGATAGCTGCCAACATGCAACGCGGGCCATGGGTGTCTACTTGGAACGCGCCCCCGCATGTTCCTTTGGCCCCATGGAAGCCACCCCGAAGATAAAGGCCACCAGCAGGAAGAAAAGGAACGTGTTGAGCGACATGAAGGCCGCCGCGTATCCCAGGGCCGGTGAATAGGCGTACGGGGACGTGTCCCGCATTACGCCAAAGATGTGCCAGTATTGGCGTGAAGCCGATCGGGCGTACCCCATCAGCGTCATCAGCAGAACCACGACGGTGGCATTAAGGACGAGGGCATATTGCGCCTTCGCCGGCATGACGCCCCACTTCATCTCTTTCGTCGTCTTTGCGCTCTTTAATATGGCTCCGGTCAACGGTGTGGCCGTCAGAAGAACCGCGAGCACGATCAAGACCTGCGACGTCGAAAAATAATTGATCCGGATGATCGCCGGGACAAAGTATCCCCAGACTCCCAGGATGATCACGGCGATGGCGGCCAAGAAGAACAAGATGTTCACGCCGATGACCGTTCCCTTGGCCCAGGTCACCGTGGCCTGTTTTCCGGCCCGCCAATAAATGAGGAAGCTCATGAAGGTGACGAGGATGATGATATTGACCACGGTCATCTTGGCCGACATCACGCCGAAGACGCCCAGGAGCGGGTGGTGCGTCCCGCCCATCAACCGGGCTTCCTGAAGGCTGGCCACCAGGCTGTGCGGCGTCATCCAGACACCAAGGGCGAGGACTAAAATGGTCAACATAGCAATGATCGGTTTTCGGTACTGGACGCCGCCTTCGAGGCGGTGGATGATTCCCAGCCAGAAATAATAGTTTGCGCCGAGGAACAAAACGCCGATCAGCATCGCCTGGAGAATGAACAGCCAAGAGAGGAAACCGCCCATCAGAGTGATGCCCATCTGCTGGTTGTACTGATAAATCTCTCGCATCAGCCAGTAACCCGCGAAAGGCAGCGGCAGCATTCCGAAAATTCCGATGAAATTTCCGACGTATCCCATCCAGTCGTAATGTTCCCGTTCTTCCCGTGTTTTGGATCCGAGATACCGGACGCCTGCATAGGCGCCGCAGATAAAGCCGCCCAGCACGACGTTTGCGATCAAACGATGGATATTCACCGGCCACCAGGTTGGGTTGGCCACGGCCGCCCAGACTTTTCCCCAGTAACCCAACGATTCGCTAAGTACCACGGGGGAGGCCTGGAAGGTCGCCCAGGAGTTGGAGACGATCATGATGAAAAAGCCGAAGATGTTCAGAAGGATACCCAGAAGAAGATGAAGCCACTTGCGGTTTTGCATCGACTCCCAGCCGTACCAATAAAGATAGAGCGTGGGCGTCTCCAAAAGAAAGAGCAGCCCGTAGATCAGAAAGGTCGGGAAAAAGATGTTCGTCATGTAGTTCCAGAGTTTTGGGTAAAAGCCGATGAGGCAGAACAACAAGATCCCGCCGAAAAGGGCCGTGGTGGCATAGGCCGAGGTAAGAAGCTTCGTAAACTCCTTGGCCAATCGGTCGTAGCGCGCGTCCTTGGTCCGCACCCCCACAAATTCGCAGACGAGGGCAAAGATCGGAACGCCCAAGACAAACCCGGCGAATAAAAGATGGATCTGCGCCACGATCCAGACCATGTTGCGGCTGCCGATCCAGGCGATGTCCCGATACTCCACCGGTCCACCCGCCGCCTCCTGCGCCAACGCGGAGGTTGCCACGCCCAACAACAAAAAGAGGGCGCTCGCCAAAACGGCCGCGGAGGGCGGCCCCGATCCCATTTGCCGAGAGCTCATAACGGCCTCACTTTTTTGTGGTACTCGTTTTTGCATCGGACTTCATTGGGGTCTTGTCATTCTTTTCATTTTTGGTCGGCTCTTTTCCCTTGTCCTTTTTCTCTTTTTCGTCGGTCTTTCCTTTTTCCAACCGGCTCAGGATCTCGTCGGCCTTTGACAACTCGGCCTCGGCTTGCAGAAGCGCCTTTTCTCCCCGGAGAACCGGCTTGGGCCTGGACTCCTCCGTTCCTCCTACGCCTTCCTCCTCCCCGATTTTGACGTGGGCTGGGAGAAGCATCCAAACCGTCAGAATAAGCGATAGCGCGATCGCAAAAAAAACCGTGAAAAAGAGTCCCGGATCCCGCGGTGTCTTCATTGTCGCATTCGCCCCGTCATTGCGACCGGCTGGCGATCGCCATCCAGGTCAGGACCACGATCGCAACCATGATTAAAGCCACCGCGCTCATCGCAAAGGGCCGCTTAAGGGGATGGCGCTCCGGATTCCGGTTGATAAAGGGCAGCGACAGCAGCAAAAGGATAAAAAGTCCGGGTAGAGCGATCGCCCCAAGAAACTCCCCGAACTGGCCCGAAAACATCGGCAGCCGGAGCAGCTGAAACAGAAACAGGAAGTACCATTCCGGCTCCGGATTGTAATCGGTCGGCTCCGGTGAGGCCTGATCCAGCATCTCGACCGGCGACCAAATGGCCAGTCCGGCGATCACCAGGAAGACCCCTGCCATGACCACGATGTCCTTGTAGACCTGTCTCGGAAAAAAATATTCCATCTTGGCTTCAAGCACGGGCTTGACGGCTTTGAAGGGCCCGGCGGGTCCGGCCTTTCGGAAAAAGAAAAGATGCAGTGAGAACATGATCACCAGCGCCGCCGGCAGGATCATCACATGGATGACGAAAAATCGGCTCAAGGTCTGCGCGCCGGCCGACGGGCCGCCCCGCAGAAAGCGGGCCATGAAATCGCCCACGATGGGGGCCTTGTCCATGATCTCGACGCCGACGGTCGTCGCCCAGAATGCGCGCTGATCCCAGGGCAATAGGTATCCCGTGAATCCAAACCCCATAACGATCAAGAACAGGAAGATGCCCGCAATCCAGACCATCTCGCGGGGTTTCTTGAACGCCCCCCAGATAAAAACCTGGAGCATGTGGCAGACCACCATCACCACCATGGCGGAGGAACCCCAGAAATGAATGCTGAGAATGAGCCAACCGAAATCGAGTTCTTTCAAGATATACTGCGTGCTCTGCCAGGCGTGATCGGCCGTCGGGGCGTAATAGAACATCAAAAAAATCCCGGTGGTGGCCTGCATGATGAAGATAAAAAGGAGGGCCGAGCCGAAGGCATAGGCGTAGCTTGAACCGCCCGGCATCGGCTCGTTGAGCATCTTGGCCTGGAGCAGCTTCAGATCGATCCGCTCGTCGATCCAGTTATAGATGGTCTGAAATAACGACATCGGGATTTAAAATCCGTTCAGATAATTCGGATCATATGATCTTTGCCGGCCTTGAACTCGGCATCGATGACCTCAATGTCTCCTGTCCCGGTGAGTCGCATCGGCAGGACATCCAGCCGACGGGGAGCCGGGCCGTCCAGCACCTTTCCGGCCGGGCTATAGATACTCAAATGGCAGGGGCACCAAAACACTTTCCCGAACCGCTTGTGGTTTTCCTTCCACTTATAGGCGCAGCCCAGATGCGGACATTTTCCGGAATAGACGACGACCGGGCTGTCCGGATTGTCTGCCCAGTAAACCTTTCCGCTCTCGTCCTTGTACTCCATCGGCTTTCCATGAAAGATCTCATTTCTAACCTCGTCCGACATCCGAACCACCCAGTTCGCTTTCTCGAATGTCCGCTCGAGATATCCTTCCTTGACTGTCTTTTCAAATTTCACCTTCTTCGGCTTGTCGATTTCCGTAACCTGATTAACATTGCCGATTTTGATCCAGGTGTTATTGTAACCGGGGAACATCGGATAGGTTAAAAAACGGAGAACCGGATAGACGAGCGGCAAGGCAAGAACGATACCGATGGCATTTGTAAAGTTCGTGAAGAAAGCCCGGCGACTCAGATCCCGCTCGAGCGTCGGGACCGGAACGAGGGCCTCGCCCGGAAAAACTTCGAGGTGTCGTTCAAGGCCGGCAATCTCGACTTCCTTCACCTGTTGGTAGTTCCCACGCTCCAGCGGCGGATATTGACCCATCTTGGAGGAAGGAAATCCAAATTGGACCAGTCCTTCCGTGATCACCGCCTGCCCGTCAAGCGGGACGACCCGTTCCGTGCCGTCCGATTGGACCACGACGTGGCTGATCGATTTGGCGATGGGATCGATAATGACCCGCGACACCTCGCCGACTTCTCGATCGCTGCACCGGACCTTGGATTTGATCTTAATCGTCATAACAATTCGAACGACCTCATGGCTGTTTGACAATCGGCTTGGGCGTGTTGACGCTGGTATTTTTTAAGGTGGACAGATAGGTCGCCAAGGCATCCAGCTCCCCTTCCGAGATGAGCTCCGTGTAGTTTTTCGGCATCAGCCCTTTTTCGTATTCCTTCTCGAATCCGTCCGCCATCATATATTTGGGATTGTATACTTTCTTCTTGATCTGATCGATCGTTGCAAGATTTCCGATATTATCCAACATCGGCCCGCGCTTCTTGACGCTGCCCTTCCCGCCGATCTTGTGACAGTTGTAGCATTCATACAGTTCATAAACCTCTTTTCCATAGGCGACCGGATCCGAGGGGGGAGCGCCCGACATGGCCGCCCTTTTCTTGGCCAATTCTTCCGCCGAAGGACCCGCGCCCGCGCTGCTCTGACCGGTGATGGACTCCTCCAGCTTGGCCACGCGGTCCATGAGTTCATTCGTTTTCATCGAAAGTTCTTCGGTCTGCTTGAGAACCTCCTGGGGTCGCACGTCCGGGTGGCTTCGCTTTTTGGCCTCGATGATCTTCTCGATCTTCCCTCTTTCCCACTCGGGATCGAATTGGGGCAGACTGCTCCCGGCCCCGACATAAATGGCCGAACAAATAATATAGAAGGCCAGAATCGCGATGACGGCCTTTCCTCCCGAGAGGTCCGGCATCGGCGGAAGATCCAGCAGAAGAAAAATGACGAAGCCGAGGACCGCATACAGGACGAACATGATTCGGAATACGGTAGGGAAGGTCAGCGCGCCGCTCACAAACCAAAGCGCCAATCCGATTCCCGTGCAGACGATCAGCTTCCATTTCACGATGTCAAAGAAGCTTTTCTGACCCTTCATAACCTCTCCTTAATATGAATCCGTACCATCTCCCGTCTCAGCTTCCGATCAGGATTCTTTGCCTTTCCCCATTCGAAGACTGAACCAGATCGCCAGGCTGACAATGGCGAAGAATGCGAGCGTCATGGCGGTGATCAGGACGCTGGCATGGGCGAGCGTGGGTGTGTAAGACTCCGGAGAGTAGTCCGGAAATAGGATGTAGACATGGAAATATTTCCGCACCAGGGAACGCACAGCCCCCATCAGGCCCATCGTCCAGATAGCCGAGAAGGCCAGAAAGATCAGGACGAACTGGGACGCAAAATCGATCTTGCCCCATTGGATTGTGCCGCGCCGTATGGCCCGGTTATAAATGATGTAGTTGATGATCGTCACAAGCACGATGAGGCCCGCGGCCGTGTTCTTGGAGGGCATCAGCGCCAGGAAACCCCAGTCGGAGGGCAGCTCCAGCGCGTCGGTTGCGGTCGCCTGGGTCGCGGAAAAACCGTGCGGCGTCATCCAGATCGCGTTGCCGAGCAGGATGACCGCAAAACCGGTTTTCACGACCGCCACACTGGGAATTCCCAAGATCTTCAACGATTCGATGCCGGTAATGCGTTTCATCGACTGCCAGATGTACAGATTGCTCGCCGTGAAGATCAACCCGACCATGGCGCCCTGCATCTCGAAGTACATCGAAAGCTGATCGGCCATCATGTACGGTCCGATCGATGCGTCAAACTCGAAAAATTCGGCCGCCAGAATATACCCGGCCAGCGGAAGAAACAGCAAGGTTCCCACGCCGATCAAGTTTCCGACAAAACCCATCCAGTCATAATAGGCCTTCTCCTCCGGGGTCTTGGAGAACATGTACATGTACGCCGCAATCAACCCGGTGATAAAACCCCCGAAGGTGACATTGCCGATCATACGGTGAAGGTTCAACGGCATCCAGCTGTAGTTGTAAATCGAGTCCCAGAGGGTCGCGGTCTCGATGGGATGCGGGGGCGTGTTCATAAACGACGTCGGGGCGTTGATCACCACAAGCGTGGTCAGCCCGATGATGTTGAGCAAGACCCCGATCGCCACATGACGCCCTTTTTTGACGCCCGTCAGGCTGTCCCACGAATACCAATAAAGGTAAAGCACCAACGTTTCCGCAATGAAGAGGAGCGGATAGGCAATGGCGAAGATCGGGAAGAAATGGCTGACCATGAAACTAGTCAAGTTGGGATAGAGCCCGATCAAAAACAAGATAAACAACCCCCCCGTCAGAGCCGTCATGCTGTACAGGATCGCCGTGACCTTTGTCACCTCCTTCGCCAGCCGGTCGTAACGGGGATCGCGCTTACGCATTCCGATCCATTCCGAGATCACGACAAAGATCGGCGCTCCCAGAATAAAGGCGGCGAAAAGGATGTGCATCTGCGCCGCCACCCAGACCAGGGCCCGGTTCTCAATCCCCGGGATCGCATAGCTCTCCGGTTCCGGTACCTGAGCATGTCCCGCGACGGCCGTTAGAGCGAGTCCCAGCAGACCGATGAAGATCGCACTGAGGGTCAGTCGCCCGCGTCTCATTTGGGAGCCCCGGCCGCGGTCGGCGGCGGCACGAAATCGCTGTGCGCCGAGGGTTGACCGCCGTGCGAGAAGGTATGCTCAAAGGCCATGACCTTCCAGCGATCTTCTTCCGAAAGCTTTTCCTTCCAGGCCTTCATCTTGGTGTTCGGCACCCCTTCCGAAATTCTCCAGAACCAGAAACTGTCCGAAAAGTATTTTATATTTTCTGCCTGACGGAAGTCCCGGGCGCCCTTTTTAACCGGTTTGCCGTCTTTTCCGTGGCAGCTCGAGCAATTGACATCAATATTCGCCTCGCCCATAAAGATTTTTTTCCCTTCCTCGACGATCTTTGGATCCGCCCACCAGCCGTCCGGCATGTGTTTGGCAGCGTACTCCGCCGGAACCGGAGGAAACTCGAGAGGGCTTTCCCCTCCGCCACCGCACGCCGCCATAAAGCCCATCATACCCATGAATCCCAATATGCATGCGAACCTTTTCTTGATCAACTTCATAATCAAACCCCGCTCCTTTCCGTCTCGTTTCAAAGGGGACTAGCGTCGCCCCTGCCTATGCAGACCCTACCCTTGCCCTGTCGTCGCAACCCATAAAAAAACGCTTTCACCCTCACGGTTCATGGGGGAAAGCGTTATGACCGACACCGACCTTGGATATGGCTCGTTCCTCCGCGCCCTCAACGTGAAACCCTACCGTCCTTTCTTTAGCGATTTCTGAGAGGCCGGATGCCGACGTCCTTTGCCCCGACGAAAATAAACGAAAACGACACCCGCACCCACCGTCAGGGCCACTCCGGCCAGCACCGAGGCTCCGAACCACCCGGATGCCGGATGGTCGGTTCCCGGCGATCCAAAATCCACACGGGCTTTCCGAACGGTGACCTTGTCGTTCGGATCGAACTCCGCCCTGATCGATTTCCGTCGATCGAGGGCCGTTACGATGATCTCATCGCCCAAATCGGTATTGTGGAGATGCAACAGCGCTTCATAATCGCCGTTACGATCGGTGAAGGACGTCATTCCTTCATCCAATCGAGGATCCACCACGATGACCTTGGTATCCGCTACGGGATGGCCTTGTTCATCGTGAACCGTCCCATAAACCGTAAAGCGGTGGTCGGTCTCATGCGTCGCGTGGGCCGGTGATAATGAGAGAACGAACAAAACCAGCCAGGCTCCTCCTCCCCAACTCCATCGACCGATCAAACCACGACCATCCTCAAGCTTCCGGCGACTCCTCGCGGTTGAAATACGGCCGCAGGAGATCGCGCATCGAGATCATTCCGACCACTTTTCCATCCTCGGTCACGGCGAGGTGACGAATCCCATTCTCGACCATCTGCCGCCCGGCTTCCTCGAGTTCGGCGTCCGCTTCGATGCTCATGAGGGGAAAGCTCATCACCGCATCCACGGTGGTGATCTGCGGACTAAGGCCTTGGGCCACAACTTTATGAACGATGTCCGTTTCCGTAATGATCCCGAAGATCTGATCTTCTTCTTTAACTAAAAGGCTGCCGATGCCATTTTTTTTCATCAAATCGGCTGTCTCTTTGATCTTAAATTTTTTGGTGATCGTAAACACACTCTTGGCCATCATGTCTTTAACCTTGACCATAAATGCGATACGCCTCTTTTCGGAAGCGGTCCTTCTCGGAAGAACTACCGTGGAAGGCATGATCTATAAACTTGAGGGTCGTATTGTTAACATAAAATATAGGACTTGTCAAACATTTTTTGCGGCATTTTTTGACGGTCTGGGGGGTTACATTGACAAACCGGAGGAACGTGTTTAAAATGATTTGAATTGCTTGTTTCACCGATGGTTACAGGGATTTCCGGAATGCCAAAATGAAAAAAATCGGGATCATTGCCAAACCGCAGAACTCTCATGCCGTGAAGAAAATTTTGGATGACCTTCTCCCCTGGCTGGCCCAGCAGGGAAAAGAGACGTTTCTGGATACGGACACCGGTTCCATTGCCGGTCTGGCCTCTCCGCACCAGAAATCGAAGATCCCTTCCCTTGTCGAAATGGTGATCGTGCTCGGCGGCGACGGTACACTGCTGAGCGTCGCCCGCTTGGTGGAAGGAACCGATGTTCCCATCCTGGGCGTTAATCTCGGGGGACTGGGCTTTCTGACGGAGGTCACGGTTGAAGAATTGTTCAGCACGTTGACCAAGATCTTCAAGAACGAGTTCGTCACGGACGACCGCCTGATGCTGAAGGCCGTCGTCCATCGGCAGGGTGAACGGGTGGCCCAGTCCCTGGTTTTAAACGATGTCGTCATCAGCAAGGGGACTCTGGCCCGGATGATCAAGTTGGAAATCTTCATCAATAGTCAATTTGTCACCGCCTTGAGGGGAGACGGGCTGATCGTCGCCACGCCCACCGGTTCAACGGCCTACTCCCTGTCGGCGGGCGGACCGATTATTTATCCTACGCTCGAGGCCATGGTGATCACCCCCATCAGCCCGCACACCCTGACCAACCGGCCGATCGTGATCCCAAACAATATCCATGTGGAGGTCGTTTTGAAAACGCGAGAGGAAGGGACGACGGTCACTTTTGACGGTCAGGTCGGCTTTTCGCTGAGACACGAAGACGTGGTCGAAATTGAAACGGCCGAAAGCAAGATCAAGCTGATCCGGTCACCCCAACGAAACTATTATGAAGTGCTTCGGAGAAAACTGAAATGGGGAGAAGGGTAAACAAAACCCAGCGGGAATTATGACAATCGTTTGCGCTGAATGGCTGACAACATCTGTTGATTGGTCGGAAATTTAAACCCTTCGATAATCCCTCTCCGCTTTCCTTCCTCTTCTTCCATTTCCAGGAGCAATCGAAGGTCTTCTTTGCGTACCGCGTCCGGTTGTCGTTTTCCGATGAGGCGTCTCAACTTTTGGACTTTCTCCTCGATCACGGCCGGCTCCAATGGAGAGCGGGTGGCCAGATACCGATTGAGGACCTCGCTGCACCAATCCCCGTCTCGCTTAGCCACGCCGACCAGCCCTTCACTGGCCTTGCGAGCCCAGCCGGTCAGGAAGACGCCTTTGAGCACCTGGCCGGTCTGGGCGTCGTACGCCTGAAACAGGGCATCGTCCGGCTCGTTCTGGGTTCGATTGGGGTTGGTCAGAAACGATCCGTTCTTGAACGGCAGGCCGAGTGTTTCATCCACTCGGTCCCCCACCGCGAAGATGACGCTGTCGCATCCAAATTCGCAGTAGGTCTTTAACCCGACGGCGGAGAAGTCCTCCCCTTTCGGTTCCAATTTGGTGTCTTCCAGTTCCAGACCCCGAATGCGATTTTTCGAATCGGTCAAAACCCGGCGCGGTGAGGAGAGGAAACGGAAGCGCAGCATCGTTTCGCTGCCAGCCGGCTCGCATTTTGTCATCTCTTCCATCATCGCGGACATCAGATGATCGGCGTTCTGGCCAACCGCTTCCAGACGCGGACGGATTCGAGAAAATTCCTGGCTCAGATCCTCTTGATCGATATTATCGCAGACCGCGCGAACCTCCTTGGGGTTGTACTTCCGCTCCGCGGGGCCCCGTCGCGCAATGGCCGTGACCTCTTTCACCTTTTTGTAACGGATCAGCCAATGGGCGATGTCGACCATCACATCGCCAATCCCGATGATGGCCACCCGCTGGCCGAGCTCAAACGGACGCTGGCTGAACCCCGGCAATAGGTTATAATGGTAAACGACATCCTTGGCATGGAAGACGCCCATCGCGTTATCCCCATCCACGCCGATCGTTTTGGTCCCCTGGGCCCCGGTGGCAAAGACCAGAGCGCTGGCGTCGATCACGTTTAGATCGGAAAGCATAACGTCGTTATTCTTGCCGACCGTCACATTGCCGAAATAATCGACATTTTCCCTATTCAGGATATCCCAATATCCTTTCTTGAGCCCTCCCCGGAGCCGATGTTTGTTCGGGAAAATCCCGTATTCGGCCAATCCGCCGAATTTGATGTCGCGATTTAACACCACCACGCGGTGGCCTGCTTTGGATAGGTTATTCACTACCGCCAGTCCAGCCGGACCGGCCCCGATGACGATGATGAGGTGTGAGGACTGATTTTTGGATGCCATATATCGCCGTTTTCTTCTTCGTCCCTTGATCGCTTCGTGACTGCTAATTGGAGAACTATTCCCGAACCCGCTTCCGGAATAATAACGAATATGGCAAGACAAAATCGTAGCCAGTTTAGCATACCAATTCAGGGATTGTCAAAAACTATGTTTTGCATCTTAAGTGATCAGTATTGAGGAAGTTTTACAGGAGAGTTAAGAACAAAGGACGGTTATACATTGTGAAAATATGGCAGTTGAGGGACATGAGCCAATTAAAATTTGGTGGAGCTGGCCGGGATTGAACCGGCGACCTTCTGATTGCGAACCAGACGCTCTCCCAACTGAGCTACAGCCCCACGCAAGCTTTAGGATATTTTATTTGAAATTAATGACGGGTTCAAGCCGTTCCTTAAAAATTCGTTCTAAGCGCGAGCGATAGATCCGATCAAACAACTCTCCCCCATCGGGAAACAACTCCAAAACGTGTTCCCGGGCCGCGATAATGCGCTTGCGGGCCTCTGTATCGGAGCCCGTTCTCCAACGCAGATCCGCGGCCGCCTGATCCACGATCCGTCGTAGCCGCTTGAGTTTGAACTCTTCCGCAAGAAGATCGAGCAATGGATCCGTCATGACAATACGGGCGTGCGAATCTCTTTGTCCTTGGGTCGAAGACGCGACGTGATCAGCCCCAGATATTTGTTCAGCAGATGGCTGCGCGTCAGGAAACCCAGAACCGGTTTACGGCGAACGCCCAGTTTTCTAAGCTCCGCCAGAATTCCGGGGTCCTGGTTATCAATCTTCAACCCTTTGTACAGCACATCGACTGCGCTGGATCGACGATTTGCCGTAAGATAGACGTGCGCAAGGTTGATATAAAACTCCGAACGATAAAATTCTTTCTTGATCGCCGTTGTGCAATAGGTTACGGCCTCCTTGATTCGGTTTTCCCCCAGCGCCAAGGCCAATCCGAAATAGGACAGCAATTCCGGCGGAACCACAGAGGATGGATCCTCTTCGTAGGCCGATAACATACGGCGAAAGTACGACAGCGCTTCCGGGTAATTCGCTTCTTTGAGATAGGCGCAACCCAGTAAAAATGTGTCATTGAGCAACATGGCCGTTGATCCTCCCATTTATGAGAATATATTATAGGTCCTTATCAGAGACCGATCTCGATCATGGGCGATATGGTTTCCGCCCCGGTCATTTTTTGAGCCGACTTTAGAATCACCCGCCGACCCGAGACTTCCAAACGTTGCTCCGCAAAATACTGAATGGCCTGGGGAAGGATCCGATGCTCCTGCTCCAAGACCC
>Ga0187773_10000845_pt1 | contig 12307 bp, 10 predicted proteins | sample 0216_BV02_MP05_1_FD_133133 | JGI IMG/M metagenome (GOLD analysis project Ga0187773, IMG submission 133133) | Tropical peat soil microbial communities from peatlands in Department of Meta, Colombia - 0216_BV02_MP05_10_MG | ecosystem: Environmental > Terrestrial > Soil > Wetlands > Peat | place...
TCGCATACGCAATGTGTGGTCTGCAAGGGAAAGATGGCCTTCCGCACCGGGCGAGAGAAACTGATGATGTGGGAAGTTCCAGCCATACCTGACTGCTGCGTGTCGGCGCGCAGGCAGAGGCAGACTCACGAAAATGCCGGGTCCGAAGCAGAGCAAGGAATTCCCTGATGACCGAGATCACGCCTGGAGTGATGGGCCCCGCATCAGGCAGCGCTGGCTGCGGGCTGCGTACGCATCTGCTCCAGCATTCTCTCTTTCATCTCTCTCGCCGTTGGCTCCGCTTTATGTGTACTCACCATCCACGTGTATCCGTCGGGATCCACGAGGGTACCGCAGCGATCACCCCAAAACATGTCCATCACCGAGCCCTGACCGGCGGCTCCGAGGGCGATGGCTTTGGCGAAAACCTTGTCTGCGTTTTCCACGTAGATATAGAGGGTCGCAGGCGAGGCGCCGATACTCTTGGCCGAACGCTGGCCCATGGTGGGGTTTTCCGGTCCTAGCATCAATGTCGTGCCGCGCAGCGTCAGCTCCGCATGCATCGGCTTTCCATCGGGGCCGTTCATGAGGCTGCGCTTGGCGAAGCCAAATGCTTTCTGATAGAACCCCACGGCAGCCGCTACATCGGAGACGGTGAGGACGGTCGATACGGCACCGTACTGCTTCTTGTTGAGCGGATCAATCTTCTTCTTTGGCATGGTGCTCTCCCCCAGACAACAGACATTCTAGCGAATTTCCTGGCTTACGAGTATTCGTCTCCCCTCCCGGCTACGGAAATCACCGCCGGGGCTTGGCTTCACACCTCTTTCCTGCCCCATATATCCCTCCGATCCCTGACCGTCCCGCGAGACTCGGGGCGCTCTGATATCCCTCCTCCCCAAACATCCAGGCATTGGGGTTGGCGGCGCTGGCGAGGTGGGCGGGGATTCGCGGGCTGATCGACACCGCAAGGTGATTGGGCTGACTAGTTCGGGACCGGAGCCCTGCCCGCCTTGAGGCTGCGCAGATACAGGATAATCTGCCAGCGTTCCGCCTCGGGCAAGCGACTGAACGAGGGCATACCGCGGTCGGGGTTGCCGTTGGTGATCTTCCAGAATAGGGCTCCATCCGTCTGTTCCTGGACAATTGGCAATTGCAGGTCCGCGGCATGTTTCCTGACCAGCCCGCTGCCATCTTCTCCGTGACACTCCACGCAATTACGCTGAAACAGCTTGCGCCCGCCTGCCATGGCTGCTTGCCTGTGGGCGAGCGGGTTGGGGCGCGCGGCGGCCTCGAGTGGAGCATGCCAGGCGGGATCGGGCTGGTACGCGGTGTTCTGCCCGCAAAGCATGGGAGCAAGCAGGAGCAAGCCGGCAGCGGTCAGAGGGCGGGAGCGCATCAGGGGCGTCCTCCGAACCAACGCGCAATCTTGCGGGCGGCATCGCGCACTTCGTAGCTGTAGCCCAGACGGAGCAGCAGGGGCGTGCTCTGGCGGGTCAATCCGATGGCCGGGGAGAAGCTCAAGGTCGAGCTATTCCCGACCTGCCAGGAGACCACGGGTGCGATGTAGTGGGAGGTATCGTGCAGGCCAAAGCCGTACGTGGTACCGAGACCTCCATAGAGTTCGATTCCCGCGACGAAGTTCTCCCGGCACCAGACGCAGTCCCCCCCCGATGCCATGGTGGCCAGGGGACGCGATGCACCCAGGGCGTAGCCGAACTCGACGCCTTCGTGGGCGGAAAAGTTTTTCTCGGCGATGAAGTTGCCGGCCAGATTCCAGTCGTGCCGATTGCTGGAAAGGATGAGTTTGGCCTCCAGTTCATTGTTCCAGACCCCGCCGGCCAGGGAGTTGGAATCGACGACATCTCCGTCGTTGCCCACGACTTCTTTCAGGATTCGGCTGCCCTCGCTGGTGTGCTCGTACTCCAGATAGAGCACGGGATTGACGGGATACTCGCGCTTCAGCGGACGGAAGCGGTTTTCGAAGCGCACACCGGTGAACAGGCCTCCTTCACCACTGGTAGCCTGTCCTTCCAGGTATAACTCGGTGGTCCAGCGGGCAGTGAGACCATACTCAAACTCGCCGTAGGGAGCGAAGAACAAGTTCTGACCGGAACGCGGAATCCCCGTGGTGCTGAAGGTGGAGATCTCGAGGTTGCCGGGCTCTTCCAGGTGGTGGTCGTAGGTGACGAAGTAGGGGCTTTCCTGAGCGGGTAGCGCGGTGGCGGCCAGCGCAAGCCACAGGAGGGGAACCGCGCGCGGCATAGAAAGTTTCCTTTCAGATGCAACTAAGTTGCAACTTACGCTAACCCGGGGCCGAGCGGCTGGTCAAGATCGTGGGCAACTTTTTGTTGCAATTGGTTTGCAACTATTTGAAACTCGGGCGCAGGCTCAGGCTAAGGACGTGCGGCATCCCGAGCAATAGCCTCCGATCTCGAGCCGGGAAACCACGATGTGGAAGCGGCAGTCCCGCTGGATCTGGCCCTTCAGACGATCGAACAGGTCGCTCTCGAATTCCGTAATCTTGCCGCAGCGCAGGCAGGCCATGTGGATGTGGTCGCGTTGCGGCCGGCGTTCGTAAAAATGTTTTTCGCCTTCGAGGTGCATCAGATCCAGTTCGTCCACCAGGCCGTGGCGCTTTAGCAAGCTCAAGGTGCGATACACCGTGACGCGATCAATCCGGGAATCGATGCGGCGCGCCTTGCGCAGGATCTGGCTGGCGTCGAGGTGCTGGCGGGCGGTCTCGACCACACGCAGGATGGTGCGGCGCTGGCGAGTCATGCGCAGGCCACGCGACATGAGTTCGGCCTGCAAGCGTCCCGGGGCTTCGGTCTGGGGCAGAGGCATAATCCATATCTCTCCATGGTGCAAATTAGTGGCAACTAGTGTAAACCCAAGCGCTCTCCGCATGGGCATGGCTGCAGTCTGGCGGATGCGTCAACCCCCGGGGGTGGGAGACCGGACAGACGGCGGGGCGGCGTGCGACTGAGTTCGGAAGGGCACTCAGTTGCCCTTCATCTTCTCCTTGACGCTGTGGGCCAGTTTTTCGATCTCCTCCGCTTTCTTGACGACGTCAATGGAAAGGGTGTTCTCGCTGCTCTTGTCCACGTCCTGTTTGAGTTCGGTCGCGAGTTTGAGGAGTTTGTCGGTGTCACGCTTGAGCGCGACTTGACGGTCGTGGTTGACTTTCTTGGCCATCTCCCGTTCCATTTTCCCCTGACCCTCGTCAGCAGTGGGAGGCGCCGGTGTGCCGGGGGGAACTGGGGTGGGGAATGGAGGATTGGGGTTCTGGGGGAAGGCGAGCGGCCGCGAGACCAGGAGAGCGAGGAAAACGAGAGCAAGCACCCGGGAACGCACGTGGACCTCGCAAGGGCAAATTAACTGGCATTTCGATTATAGGTTGGAGCGGTCGCGAGGGTGAAAAACGCCGAGCGCCAGCCGGGCACTGGCAGGCCAGGTTCTAACTGCTTCCCGCGCTCAGGCGGCGGGGTGGGGGGGAAACCAACCGACTTCGGGTAGTCAGACTACAGCCATCCAGCCTTCACCCGCATTCCGCGGGCCCACTCCCGGCGTGGATCACGGGCTCACGCGAGTTTTAAGCGCCGGCGCTCGAAGGCTCGAGCCAGCGCACCCCTCCCGTCGCCAAGCTGACCGCTCCGCACCGAAAGCCCGCGGCCTCTTGAGGGACAGATGACCCAGACAACGAGCATTTAGAGCGAGCTCATGTTCGACAGGAATTCGCCGTTGGACCTGGTCTTGCTCAACTTGTCGATCAGCAGTTCCATGGCTTCCACCGGGGAGAGCGGATTCAGCACTTTGCGGAGCACCCAGATCCGAGCCAGATCTTCCTTGGGGATGAGCAGCTCTTCCTTGCGGGTACCGGAACGCTGAATATCGATGGCCGGGAAAACGCGCTTGTCCACCAGCTTCCGCTCGAGGATGATTTCCGAGTTACCCGTGCCCTTGAACTCTTCAAAGATTACGTCATCCATGCGCGAGCCGGTATCGATGAGGGCGGTAGCGATGATGGTCAACGAGCCGCCTTCCTCGATGTTGCGCGCCGAGCCGAAGAAGCGCTTGGGGCGCTGCAGGGCGTTGGAGTCGACGCCACCCGAGAGCACCTTGCCCGAAGGCGGCACGATGGTGTTGTAGGCGCGTGCCAGTCGCGTGATGGAGTCGAGCAGGATCACGACGTCGCGCTTGTGCTCCACCAGCCGCTTTGCCTTTTCGATGACCATCTCGGCCACCTGCACGTGGCGGGCGGCGGGCTCATCGAAGGTGGAGGAGATGACCTCGCCCTTCACCGAGCGCTGCATGTCCGTGACTTCTTCGGGACGCTCGTCGATCAGCAGGACCATGAGCACAACTTCCGGATGATTGGTGGTGATGGAGTTGGCAACGTTCTGCAAGAGCATGGTCTTGCCCGCGCGCGGCGGCGATACGATCAGGCCACGTTGGCCTTTGCCGAGTGGCGTCAGCAGGTCCATGACGCGGGCGCTGATGTTGTCGCGCGCGGTCTCCAGCTTGATGCGCTCCTGGGGATAGAGAGGCGTCAGGTTATCGAACAGGATCTTGTTGCGCGCTTCGTCGGGCGACTCGAAGTTGACAGCCTCAATTTTGACGAGCGCGAAGTACTTCTCGCCCTCATGCGGAGGACGGACCTGGCCGCTAATGGTGTCGCCGGTTTTCAGGTCAAACTTGCGAATCTGCGAGGGCGAGACGTAGATGTCGTCCGGTCCGGGAAGGTAGTTGTAGTCAGGCGAGCGGAGGAAGCCGTAGCCGTCGGGTAGGATTTCGAGGACGCCCTCGGCGAAGATGTGGCCTTCCTTTTCACTCTGCGCCTGGAGGATCTTGAAGATAAGATCCTGCTTGCGCAGACCGCTTGCCCCGGGCAGATCCAGAGATCGGGCGATCTTGGTCAGCTCGGTAATGTTCTTTTCTTTCAGTTCCGCGATGGTCATCGATCACCTACAGAGGAAGTTACACAGGGGGGTGCTGGAAGACTTACGGTTCGCGGGGGGTTGGGGCCGGGACTGGGCTTACGCAGCCCGCCGTTGCGCCTCAGCGAAATTCTCCGGCTCAGTCAGAACCGCCTGCCGTTCCGAACCAGCAATCCGATCCAAAACCTGATTCATCGTTTCCTGAATGCGGGTGTTAGGCCGGTGAAACTTACGCGTGGCCTTGGAGGCAAGCTGACACAGCATATAACGATTCCGCAAAGTATGTAAAGCGTCAAACACTCGATCCGAACGCATGCTCGGGGTTTCTCCTTGACTCCATGAATTTGGCCGCAGCCACCGCCTCCACCTCGGGGGCTCACCGCGCGCAGTACCAAGGACCTAAATCACTGAAATGATGTGGGTTGCGCGCATCGAACGGTTCAATTTCATAGATGCTCTGCCCAATCTGAAAGTTGCTCTATTTTCGGGACGTTGAGGCTCGTCGGGGTGGTCCAAACACTACGCTCTTGGGTCTCGAGGTACTTTAGAAGCGGGACGGGCCAGTGGTCAAGTAATTCTTTCGGGTCTTGCGGGGACGAAGAAATAAGGGCTGGCACACCCCCGGTTCCAACCCGGGGCGAATCGATTTGACATTGTCCCCGGGGCTCCTTAGTGTGGGCGTCTGAACCTGCAATATCAGCATAATAGCGGGATATTCACGGCGGGTGGGAGATGGAGGGGCGGTTGGAGGAACAACCGGGGTCGGAGCGGAGCGGGGGCAACAACAGCGGCGAGGGCAGCACGGCCCGCTTGGACGCGTGGCTCTCCCAACTGGTGGCACGGCGGGGCAGCGACCTGCTGTTGATTCCGGGAGCGCCGCCAAGCATTCGGTTCGACGGGATGGTGAAGACGATTGCGGGTGGGCCCCTAACCGGCTGGGAGATCGAGACCGCGGTGCTCCCGGCCTTGATCCCCCGGGCACGACTTATGTACCAGGAAGGCCAGATTTCGGACTCATCCTACCGGCTCGCCGGGGTGGGGCGGTTTCGGATCAACCTGCACCGGGAGCGTGGTCTACCGGCGGCGGCTGTGCGGGCGCTGCCGATGGAGCCGCCCTTGTTGGCGGAGCTGCACCTTCCGGCCGGGGTAGAAGCCCTGACCCGGCTTCCGCGGGGCCTGGTTTTGATCGGCGGTCCAGCGGGATCGGGAAAGACCACGACGGTAGCGGCCTTGGTCAACGAAATCAACCGCCGCGAGGCCCGGCACATCGTGACCATAGAAGACCCCGTAGAGTTTGAACATACCCACCTGCGCAGCGTGGTGGAGCAGGTGGAGATTGGGGTGGACGCGCCTGACTTCCCCACCGCTCTGCACGCGGCGCTACGGCAGGCGCCGGACATCATCGTGGTGGGGGAGATGCGCGACCCAGAGACGATGAGGATCGCAGTCAACGCGGCGGAAACCGGCCACCTGGTGTTCTCCTCGCTACACACCACGGACGTGGGTTCCACGGTGTCCCGCATCTGCGACTCGTTTCCGCCTGAACGCCAGCCGACCATCCGCCAGGAACTGGCCATGGCCCTGGCGGCCGTGTTGACGCAGGTGCTCCTGCCGGCGCGGCGGGGAGGCCGGGTTCCGGCGGCGGAGCTGCTGATGGTCGGCTACGGGGCACGCCAGCACATCCGGCGCAATGCGCTTCAGCATTTGCACCAGGAGATCACGATGACGAGGAATAAGGGATCGCTCACCCTGGAGGAGTCACTGGCGCACTTGGTCAGGCATGGGGCGGTGGAGCGGGAGGATGCTTTGCTGTATGCCCTGCACGTGGAGGATCTGCAGAGCCTGCTGAAATGATCGACCTATCGCCGGTACCCAGGCGAGTCCCAGGTGTGGAAGAGCCGGTTCCTCCCGCCATTCCGAGTGGGCGCGGATAGGGTGACGCGCCATCCCGGCCTGACCGTGGACCTTCTCGCGCCCCCGGGGTTGCGAACCAAGAGTTCCAACAAGAAAACCTGTTCACAGCAGCGAGGCTGCACTACGATGACAGCACAACGCTCTCTCCGCCGGGCTCACGCGTTGGGGCGGGCGCAATCCCTCAAATGACCTTGGATCGAAACCCTCCCCAGAGCAAGCCACCCGGACACCTAGAGCAAGAAGAAACCCGGCTGTGGCGCTATGTACTGCTGTTCATGGTGTTGCTGGCGGCAACTGCGACCGCTTTGATCTGGGAACGGCTCGCCATGATTCCCTACCACCTGGGGGCGGTGGCGCCGGGATTGCTTGTGCTGGCGATCCTGTTCGCGGCCTACGCGTACGGCCGGCAACGTGAGGTCTCCGAACTCAAAGTCCTGCTCAAGGATCTCGAGAACCGGGTGGGAGTCGGCCCGTCGGAAGAGCAGTTCGACCAGCTGAGCCAATTGATTGCCCGCTCGCAGCGGAACTTCAAAGAACTGATTGACTCGTTCGACGACGTGGCGCTGGCCGTCTCGCTCGACGGCACCGCCCGCACCGTGAACCGCCGGGTGACCCGGATTCTCAACCGTCAATATACCGAGATCGTGGGCCACAAGCTGGATGAGTTCTGCGAAGCGCCTGCCCGAGCCGAAGTGGAAGCCGGACTGGGACGTTTCCTCGAGAAGCGGCGCTGGTCGGGCCTGGTATCGGTAAGGGTCAAGGGGAGTGCGCGCACCTTGTATTTTGACTGCGTGCTGAACGCCATCGTCAAGGGCGATGAGGTGGTAGGCGCGAGCGTGCTGGCCCGCGACGTCACCGAAGAGCGGGAAAAGGAGAGGCGTTTCACCGAGCTATTTGAAACCTTGCAGGAGGGCGTTTACTTCTCCACGCCCGAGGGTCGGCTGCTGGATGTGAATCCGGCTCTGGTCACGATGCTGGGCTATGCCAGCAAGCAAGAACTCCTGGCGCTCGAGCCCGCGGAGTTGCATTTTGAGGCGAGTGCTTCGCCGGTGTTGGGCCGGGGGAGTGACGATCGCGGCGGCGTTCGGACCCGAGAGATCACGCTGCGCCGCAAGGACGGCACCAGCGCGGTGTGCCTGGATACTTCGCGCGCGGTTTGGGACGAGGCCGGCAAGATCATCCGCTACCAGGGCACACTGACCGATGTCACCGAGAAACGGAAGATGGAGGCGCAGCTCAAGCAGCAGGAGCAGTTCCGGAAGCGCCTGCTGGAAAGCTTCCCCGACCTGATCCTGGTGGTCGACCTGGAGGGACGCTACAGTTTCGTGAGCTCGCGCATCCGGGATCTGCTGGGGTACCACCCGCAGGATCTGGAAGGCCGAAAGATGGAGGAATTCGAGGACTACTCACCGGAGTTGCTGTCGCTGTACCGCGACGTGGCTGCGGGCCAGCACTTGTTCGCCTCCTCCGAATATGGGGCGCGGCACCGGGATGGCAGCTGGCGCACGATGCGGGCTTCCGCCAGCCAGCTGTTCGGCCCCGACAACAAACTGAGCGGGGTCATCATGTCCGTGCGCGACATCACGGTAGAAAAGAAGCTCGAACAGCAGATCATCCAAAGCGAGCGCCTGGCGGCTATGGGTCAGATGATCGGCGGCTTCGCGCACGAACTGAATAACCCGCTCACCACCATCCTGGGAGTCAGTGAATTGCTGCAGGAGGGCGAGAGCGGCGAAAACACCAGGAAGCAGCTCGGGATGCTTCAGCAACAGGCGCGGCGAGCGACAGAAATCGTGCAGAACCTGATGTATTTTGCCAGGCCGCCCGCTCCCGGCGAGAGCCAGGTCAGCCCGAGCGAACTGGTGGAGCGAACGCTGCACCTGCACGCCTATTCGCTGCGCAAGAACCGCATTCAGGTAGATTTTCTTCCTGAGCCAAACCTGCCGCGGGTGGTCGCCGATCCGCACCAGCTCATGCAGGTGTTTCTCAATCTCATTCTGAACGCCGAACAAGCCATTCGCGAGGCGCGTGAGGCGGGCAGTCTGCGGATCCGGCTGGGACGGAAGGGTGACACGGTCTGGGTCAGCTTTCAGGATGACGGGCCGGGAATTCCGCCGGAGATCCTGCCGAACATCTTCGATCCCTTCTATACCACCAAGCGCCCGGGTCGTGGCACAGGGCTGGGCCTGAGCATCTGCAAGGCGGTCCTGAAGGAATACGGAGGCAACGTGGAGGCGGCGCAAGCACCGGGAGGGGGAGCCGTGTTCACGGTATCACTGCCGGTCCCGGCGACGACGCCGGATCTTCCCGCGGCTTCATAGCGTTCTTAGCGTTCGACTGCCATGGCGACTGCATTTCCCCCGCCCAGGCAGAGGGCTGCAACTCCGCGGCGAACGTCGCGGCGGATCATCTCATAGATCAGGGTCACCAGCACGCGGGCTCCGCTGGCTCCTATGGGATGACCGATGGCGACGGCTCCCCCGTTGACATTGACCCGGTTGCTGTCCAGTCCGAGCTCGCGGATGACCGCCAGGGCCTGTGCCGAGAAAGCCTCGTTCAATTCGTAGAGATCGACATCGTCTTTTTTCCAGCCGGTCTTCTCCCAGATCTTGCGAACGGCGCTCACCGGAGCCATCATCACCCACTGCGGATCGATGCCGCTGGTGGTCTGCGCCGCGATGCGGACCATAGGTTGCCTGCCGAGTTCCCTGGCCCGTGCGGCGCTGGTCACGAGCACGGCGGCAGCGCCGTCGTTGACCCCGGGGGCGTTGCCGGCGGTAACCGTTCCATCTTTCTTGAAGGCCGGCTTGAGAGAGCGCAGGACTTCGATGGTCGTGTCGTCCCGCGGAGACTCGTCCTTATCGAAGATCAGCGGCCCGGTGCCCTTCTTTTTCACTGGCAACTCAACCGGTACGATCTGGGATTGGAAGCGGCATTCCTTAATGGCGGCGCTCGCCTTGCGATGAGAATTGAGGGCGAACTCGTCCTGTTCCTCGCGCGTGATGCCATACTTCGCGGCGACGTTCTCGCCGGTGACTCCCATGTGATAGTCGTTGTAGACGTCCCACAGCCCGTCGTGGACCATGGAGTCAATAATCTGCGCGTTGCCGAGACGATATCCCTTGCGCGCCTGGGGGAGGAGGTAGGGTGCGTTGGTCATCGACTCCATGCCGCCGGCCACCACCATGGAACTGTTTCCGGTCTCGATCGCCTGCGCCGCGAGAGCCACCGCCTTCAGTCCGGAACCACAGACCTTGTTGATTGTCATGGCACCTACGGCCGGCGGCAAACCAGCGAAGATCGCGGCCTGGCGGGCGGGATTCTGGCCAAGTCCGGCGGAGACCACACTGCCCAGGATGCATTCGTCCACCTGGTGAGGATCAACCGCAGCGCGCTTCACCGCTTCCCGAACCACGATCGCGCCCAACTGCGGCGCGCTCAAGTCGGAGAGACTACCTTGAAATTTTCCCACCGGCGTTCGGCAGCCGGAGATGATCACAACTTCGTCCAAACCCGCCATAAATCTGCTCCTTTGTGTTCTTCACTCTGTGATTATAGATGTCCGGGCAGGCGAAACGACGGCCGCGCCCGATGCCGAGGATCCCGGTCGCTTCGACGACGATTGCGGCCCACACCGGGTTGCGCGCACATCAGCATTCCCGCGCTCCTGCGCAGTCGAGCCAAGGGTTTTGTAGAACCATGCACGAACAATTTTCGTGCGCGGGTGACTTGCGGTGACTTTCGTACATGGGTTGGATGATGTCCGAATGTCATTTTTCTCTTGACATCATTTTTCATTGACTCTATACATTCAATCAGTTGCAACAGAGGACCGTTGCATGATGTCCATGAAAAATGGAAAGGGAGAATAGATCAATGGCAACCAAGAAGAAGGCAGCGAAGAAGAAAAAGAAACACTAGAAGGTCAGTCATAGAGCCAATCAGGGGACGCGAGAAGCGTCCCCTAAGTTTTTGGGGCAATGCGAGGGCGGAAGCGAGGTGTGAAATACGGCGGGTGGTTGCGCAGATCGTGGCTGACTCGCATCCCAATTCACGAGATCGAAGCCGGGGGCAAGAGGCCGACAGCCGCCAAGCGCGACCGCAGAGCGCTGCCCCCGGGGTTAGCCGCGGGCCATCTTGGCGGAGGTGGCGGTGAGGTGTCGCTTTTCGGTGGCTGAACACAGATTGCGGTAGGAACAGAAGCGGCAATGATATCCGGTCTTCGCCTCGAACTGACCATCCTGGATTTGGGCCGCGACTTCCTGCACCCTGGCCTTGGCTTCCTCGAGGTGCATACGGCTCCGCGAGGTGGAAATGGAGCTGTTCTCTTCCAGGTTGTAGAAGATTAGGCAATCGGCCTCGTATCCCCACTTCTCCTTGGCCGCCAGGGCGTAAATCGAAAGCTGCAAACTCCGGTCGGCATCTTCCTGGGATCGCGGCTTGCCGGTTTTGTAATCGACGATCGCCACCCGTCCGTCCCCGAGATCGTCGATACGGTCGATGCGGCCGGCGACGGTTGCCGTCCCGATGCGCACCTCGAACACTTCTTCGGTGTGCAGTACCCTGGGCGCAGGCGAGCGCCGGGCTGCCGCAAGAAAATCGCGCAACTGCTGGACACCCTGCTTTTCGTACAGCTCGTGCTGGTAGCGATCATCCAGGGCCGCCTGGCGCAGGTCAGCGCGAAAGAGCTCGATCAGCTGGTCTTCGGAGAGGGAGCGTTCCAGGCGTAAGGAGTCGAAGTAGGTACGCAGCACGCGATGCATAGCTGCTCCGTACTCGATCGCGGCGGGAACCTCGGTTGGAATCTTCCACTCCCGCTCCAACTTGAACTGGAGGGGGCAGGTCTGGTAGCGCTCGACTGCGGTGGCGCTGAGACGAGTAAGCGGGAACTGAGGGGGCCGGGACAGCCACTCGGCTGTGCGAGAGGCGGCCGGCGGGGGTAGCGTCTCTGGCGCGAAGAGTTCGGTCTGGAACTCGCGGGCCGGGCGCTGCTTCAGCCAGCGCCGCAAGGAGGGGTCCTTCAGCAGTTCGCGGACCAGGCCGGCGGGAGTCTTGTCGGTTTTGCCGGTTCCCTGCTTGGCGTAGATGGTGAGGGAATCGCGCGCGCGGGTCATGGCTACGTAGAACAGGCGGCGTTCTTCCTGATCGTGGAGACACTTGCTGTCTCCCTCACTGACCGAGTCTGGATTGCGAAGTTCCTGGGGAAACGCGACCAAGGGCTCGCGATACTGTCCCGGGAAGGAGCCAGCGTTGGCGCGGATGATGAAGACATGAGGAAACTCCAGGCCCTTCGCGATGTGGGCCGTCATCAGGCGAACCGCATCCTCTCCGTCGCCGGACGGCAAGGGAATACTCCCGCGAGCTTCCCGGAAATGATCGAGGTAGTCCAGCAGTTCGCCCACTTGGCCGGTCTGGGTCAGGGCTTTCTCCTCCCATTTCTTCACGAACTCCTCGAGCGCTGCGATCGGAGCCGA
>Ga0187773_10000846_pt1 | contig 12305 bp, 12 predicted proteins | sample 0216_BV02_MP05_1_FD_133133 | JGI IMG/M metagenome (GOLD analysis project Ga0187773, IMG submission 133133) | Tropical peat soil microbial communities from peatlands in Department of Meta, Colombia - 0216_BV02_MP05_10_MG | ecosystem: Environmental > Terrestrial > Soil > Wetlands > Peat | place...
CGCCGGAATCAGCTTGCCGGTGGCCTTGTCCTTGCGCTGGCCGGTTTCCATCGGGTGGTTCACCAGCACCAGCACTTCGATCGCGCCATCCTGCGCGCGGGTGCGAATCTTGGTATCTCTTGCCATGCTTCAATTCCTCGTCTGTTGTTCGCCGGACATTAACCGCCACAACCGCCGACGGTGACCTTGATCTGCTGGGAGGCGGCGTAGAGCTTGCCACCGGACTTGGCGACGACCACGACGTCGGAGGTCTTGCCCATCTTCATGCGGGCGCTGAAGTAGCCCTCGGCGCCGGTGAACGCGACCTTCACGACCAGCGGGTTGGGATTTTCCTTCACCAGGATGGCGATCGACTCGACCTTGGGCAGGCTGGTCGAAACGGTGATCGGCACCACCGCGCCGTTCTCGGCCTGAAACGGGGCCTTGAGGGTGACCGCCGGGGAAGTCGCGGGAGCTGCGGCCCCGTAGAGCGCTTTCAGGGCGTCGTCCGCGGTCTTGGCTTCGAAGGCGTTCGCCGGCCAGGCGGCCGCGAGCACGCGGGTGGGCTTCAAGAGTCCGGCGCTGGCGGCGAGCGTCACGATGCCGCCGGCCAGAGCGCTCTTGAGGAAGGTTCTGCGGTCGAGGGAATTCACGAGGGTGTTCCTCCTGGGTGCTAGCTGAAGTCGAGGGGTGGGTATCGTTACAGGGTCAGCAGAAACTCGACGACCTTGTCGATTTCATCTTCGGACAGAATGGCGTTCTTGCCAAACGGCGGCATGATGCTGTTCGGATTGGCCACGCGGGCGTCCCAGATCTGGGCGCGCAGCTTGGCCTTGTCGGGAAACCGCTCGCGCATGGAGGAGAGCGCCGGCCCGATGTTGCCGCTGCTGACACCGTTGATCGCGTGGCAGGCGGCACAGTTGCCCTTGGTCCGATTGATGACGATGCAGCCGCCCTGGATCTCGGCGGTGGCCGGTGGGTTGGCCTTGTCGTCGCAGACCTTGCTGCTGGGCGCCGAGCCCTGGGCGCCGGCGCTGGCTGGGACCATCAGGGCGCCCAGCACGACCGCGCCGACTCCGACCACGATGCTGCCAGATTTCCGCATGATTTCTCCTCGTTTCGGTGGGTGGCGTCGCCGGCAGTCCGTGCGGTGCGTCGTCAGTTCACTGCACTGGACCGAGCGCTTGCCCTTAACAGTACATCACCACAGGCAGTGTTCAAGACGGATTCGGTACCTGGATTATTCCGGCGTACTTAGTCGCTGCTCAAGGGCAAACCGAGCTCAGCCGGCTGCCATCATTAACCGATCCGCGCAGGCCTGACAAGTCTTGGGTGTGAGTCGGTCAGTACGACGGCGGGCAGATCCGGCGTGAGTTCACGGCCACGGAGTCGACCGGATGGGCCTCTTGTTGGCTCCCGCCGGTTGAGTCCGCATCCCAGCGGTCCCGAGACCACGCGGACTCCGGGATCAGTTATCTCCCTTGCGCGGCTTGGATGGCTGGCTGTCCTTGCCCGGGAGCCCGGCCTGCTCGCGAATCTCCCGAATGCGTGCTTCCAGACTGGATACATAATAGAAGGAGTTGTTGGCGTGGCGGATCGCGAGTTCGAGCTGGTCGATCGCGGCGCGCGGCTGTCCCAGCAGATAGTAGTACTCGCCGAATGCACGATGGGCCTCCATGGGATGTCCGGCCTCGCCGGCGGCGGTCGCCAGCAGCCGATAGAGCTCGGGTTCGTCCGGGGTGCTGCGGACCGCGCGATCCAGCAGCTTGGCGGCATCGTCATAGTGCTTGCTCTTGATGAGGGCATCGGCGTATTTCTGGACCGCGGCCCGCGACTGCGGAAACTGTCGCACGGTGGCGGCGTAGTAGTTGAGCGCGTCGCCGGTGTGGCCCGCCGCGGCCTCGATATCGGCACGCAGCAGCTGGTAGGCGAGCGAGCCGGGAGTCTGCCGCAGCAGGGCGTCGCACTCGCGCCGCGCCGCATCCACCTGGTTGCTGCCGAGCAGGGCCAGGGCCAGTCCGTAGTGGTCGGAGGGCGAGGTGCGCGCGCCCTGATCGAGATTGCCGCGAAAGTAGCGGACCGCATCGTCCGCGTTTCCGACCAGCACCCGCAGCCGGGCCTGCATCGTCAGGAAGTCCGTGTTGTCGCCCTCGGCGCGCCTGGGAAACTGCTCGGCGTGATTGCGCGACTCCGCAATGCGGCGCGTCGTGACCGGGTGGTCGCGCAGGAATTCCGGCACGTCCGCCTCGGACACACGGTTCAGCGAGTCCATGCGCTCGAAAAACGCCGGCATGGCGCGGGCGTCATAGCCGGCGGCGTTCAGGAACTTCATGCCGATCCGGTCCGCCTCTTCTTCGAAACCGCGGGTGAAATTGATCTGGTGCTGGGCCATGCCGGCGGTCGCCATGGCCACCGTGGCCTCACCGCCGGCGCCCTTGGTCGAGGCGGCCAGCAGGATGCCCGCCAGAATCGCCGCCATCGTCGGGAGACTCGCGCGCTGGCTGTCGGCGATCATGCGCGGAATATGGCGCTGCGACAGATGCGCGGTTTCGTGCGCGAGCACCGCGGCCAGCTCCGCATCGTTGCGGGTGGCCAGCAGCAGACCCGTGTGGACGCCGATGAACCCTCCCGGAATGGCGAACGCGTTGATGGTCGGGTTGTTCACGACAAAGAACTGAATGCCCGGTGGCGGCACCGCATCGCGACTCACGCGGTGGCCGATGGTCTGCAGATATTCATTGATCTGCGGATCGGAAATCAGATTCAGCTGGGCGCGCGCCTGGCGCATGAAGTCCTCGCCCATGCGCCGTTCCTCGCTCGGGGATATCAGCGCTGCCGACTCGTCGCCGAGATCGGGGAGGTTGGGTTCCGCCCGGACCGTCCCATGGATCAGGCACAACAGCGCGATCAGGACTGGCGGCCACCGGAGGTAGTGTCTGGTCATAGCATTGGCATCTTCAACAGCCGATTCGAGTGGGTCGTGATCCGTTGGTTCCGGGCGAATTGGAGGTAGGCGGCGTCTCCACCGTTCCTGGCTAAAATACCCCGAAACTCCTGGTTATTCGCGGTAGTGAGAGGACAACCTATCCTGATTTCCGGATTGTCTGTGGAAGATGAACAGGGCACAATGACTCTGTATGTAAGCCGTTAAGAACAGTATATATAAGAATATACTAATTTTATTTGGCGCTAAGGGGGCATACAATCCCGCCACTCGGGTGGAGGTTGTTCATCACAAGTGGTATCTGGCAGGACCCAGTTCCCGGTCGCGCGTAAGCCAGGGCGACCGGGCCATATCGATCGGACCGACGGATGACGCCGCCGTAAACGCGAGATTGAGTTGGTTTCAATCGTCAGTTTTTTTCGTCATTAACCTTGGAGGCACAATGGCTAGCTTTGATAAAGAACTCGATGCACGCGGTCTCAACTGCCCGCTGCCGATCTTGCGCACGAAGAAGGTGCTCGCGGAACTCGGCGCCGGACAGACGCTCAAGATCATTGCGACGGACCCAGGTTCCGTGAAAGACTTCCAGGCATTCGCTAAGCAAACCGGCAATGACCTGCTGGAGTCGAGCGAGGCCGGCGGCGAGTACACCTTCTTCATCAAGAAGAAGTAAGTTTCTCGCCGGGCTGCGGCGGTCGCCGCAGCCCGGCCAACAACTACAGAAGCGTTGCGGTGGACGCACTGGGGGATTGAGATGATCTCAGTTTGTTACTTACACGAGGAGACGAAACATGGCTGACAAGAAACTTGCGATTATCGCTACCAAGGGGACGCTCGACTGGGCCTACCCGCCGTTCATTCTGGCCTCCACCGCCGCGGCCCTCGGCTACGAGACCCAGGTGTTCTTCACCTTCTACGGTCTGCAGCTGCTGCGCAAGAAGATGAACCTCAAGGTCAGCCCGCTCGGCAATCCGGCCATGCCGATGAAGATGCCGTTTGGTCCGAAGTGGTTCCAGGGCATCAACTGGAACATGCCGAACCTGCTGATGGCGAACGTGCCGGGATTTGAGACGGTTGCGACCGCGCTGATGAAGCAGACGGTCAAGAACAACGGCGTCGCGACCATCCCCGAGCTGCGTGACCTGTGCCGCGAGGCGGACGTGAAAATGATTGCCTGCCAGATGACCGTCGAACTGTTCGGCTTCCAGCACAGCGACTTCATCGATGGCCTGGAGTACGGCGGCGCCGCGACCTTCTTCGAGTTCGCCGGCGAGTCCGACATCTGCCTGTTCATCTGATCGGCTAGCCGAGCCCTGCAAAGCACCCGCTGACAACATCGGTTGTCAGCGGGTTTTTTGTGCCTGTGAACCGCGGCGGGCGCAGCGGACAGGGCGCGGCGACGGGGCGGTTCCGGGCACCCAAAACCTTGCCAGATCAAGAATGTGATCCATAATTCAGCACGACGAATCGAATAATTCGTTGACAGGTCCGGGTAAGGGTGGAATATTTCCGCCACCGTCACTCCGGGCTGCCTAGAAAAAACGAAGGATCAGACAGCAGGGAAACAAGAAGAGGGTGCTGATCGTTGAGCTAACCCTAAAAATGGCCGAAGCAAGGCAACCCGATCGCCAGGTTGCCCGTTCACTGTTAAACACAGCCTGAGGAGGCAATTGATGTTCAACCAAAAGAGCAAGCTTGCTATGGCAGTTGCGGCCGCCGCCGCGTTGACGTTCTCGGCCGGCGCGCATGCCACTAACGGAATTCTGCAGGAGGCAACGGCATGGTCGCGCACGGATTGGGTGGTGCGGGCCTGTCAAACGCCAGCGAGGCGGCGGCCGGCATGGACAACCCGGCGCTGATCAATCAGACCGGCGATTCGGTGAGTGCGGCGTGGACTGTCTTCATGCCGGATCGCGCTTGGACTGAGGCGGGTACCGGTGTCGAGCATGCCAGCGATGCCAAGATGTTCGGCATTCCGCAGGTCGCGTTCACCTCAAAGATCAATAACGAATTGAGCTGGGGCATCATGGCCTACGCCATGGGCGGCATGAACACCGACTACCGCAGTGGGCCGAATTTCGGCATCAATCCGAGTGCAAGCAGTCCGCAGAGCGTCGACCTGTCCGGCATGATCGTGGCCCCGACCGTCAGCTATGCCTTCAACAAGAACATCTCGGCCGGCGCCTCGCTGATTGTCGCCTATGAGAATTTCCGCGTTAGAAACCTGTTCGGCATGGACGGCAACGCCTTTGGTCTGAGCGCAACTGAAGAGAGCTCCACAGTCGGCTACGGCGTGAAGCTTGGTGTAGATGCCAAGATCACAGATGGCATCTCCGTTGGTGCCATGGTCCAGCCCAAGTTGAGCATGGATGAGTTCGACTGGTTCAAGAATTTCCTCAACGCGTTTGGGTTCACGGGCGACGCCCAGTTGACTCTGCCGAACGAGGCCGGTGTGGGCGGCAAGTTCGCGGTGGGCAACAACATCGACATCGTGGCCGACGTCCTCTACTACCAGTGGTCGGACGTGGATGTGTTCAAATTCTTCGGTTGGGATGATCAGGTTGTCGCCAAGATCGGTGCGGAATTTCGTACCAGCGACAAGCTGGCCCTGCGCGTCGGCTACAACTACGGCAATTCGCCGATTGCCAAGGGCAACACCACCGGTCCGCTCAACCCGGCGCTCGGTCTGGGTGCAACAGGTGACGCCGCAACCTTCAACTACCCGTTCCCGGCAATCAGCGAGCACCATCTGACCGTCGGTCTGGGTTACAAGCTGGACAAGAGCGTGACGTTCAATGCCTACTATCTGTATTCGCCGGAGACCAAGATTGACTCCACCGGGCCGTCGCCGGTTGAGTCGATCAAGATGTCGCAGAACGCCTTCGGTCTCGGCTTGAACTATCAGTCCAAGTAAGAACTGAGGTTGTTGATTTAGAAAGTCGGTAACATCCGGGGCTACGGTGACGTAGCCCCGGTTTTTTCCAACCGGCCCGAGAGCCGGCAAGTTTTTTGTCCACTGCTGTTCAATCTAACGATGAGAGGAGAAGCCTTTATGTTCTATTCAACGGTAGGCAGAGCACTGCGCGTGCTGCTGCTGAGTCTGGTATTTACCGCCACGGCGCGTGCCGCGGACGATGTCGGCATCTTCGAACAGGTGCTGGAGGCCTCGGGTTCGTTCGAGGACACGACAGCGGCGCTGGAGAAGAGCCTGGGCGAGTCGAAGCTCACCCTGCATGCCAAGCGCGACCTCACTGTTCCGAATGGTGCGCAGAAGGTCCGCCTGTATGTGCTGACCTCCGCCGCCTACATGGATGTCGCCAAGGCCGCGCCGGCCAACACGGCCTCCGCGCAGATTCTGCGCGTGGCCGTGTACCAGTTTGGTCCGGGCAAGAAGACCTTCGTCGACATGGCCAACCCGGTTGCCCACGCCATGGTGTTCTACTCCGGCCAGAAGGACTATCCGCAGCTCGTGGCCGCGGCCAGGGCGGCGGCCGACGAAATTCGCGCCGTGGTGGCCAAGGTTCCGGGCAAGGCCGTCGCCAAGCAACTCGAGCCGGTGCGCAGCGAGAAGACCCTGAACAAGTTCAACGGCGACGGTCCGGCGAAGATGATGGCCAAGTGGCGCAATTGGGAAGAGAGCCAGCTGAGCGCCTTCGACGACAAGCCGGCCAACTTTGCCGCCGTGGTGGATCGTGTCGAGAAGAGCCTGACCGCCAGCAAGGACAAGGGCGTGGACGACTCATCCGGCTGGACGGTCGTGACCAAGATCCCGGTCGGTCCGAACGCCGTCTATTTCGGCATCACCAATCAATACACCGAGTCGAAGTGCGTCCGCATCAACTCGGATTTCCGCAGCGACGGCAAGTCGGATGACGCGCCGTATCCGGGTGTGGACCACGCCCCGGCGCTGCCGCTGGAAGTCCTGGTCATCAACGACGGCAAGGACGTGAAAGTCGTGCAGTACGGCGAGATGTGGCGCATGCAGCTTTACTTCTGGGACTCGGGCTACCTGGCCTTCGCCAAGAATACCCTGATACCGGACACGATCTTCGGCTCCATCGAGAAGGTTCTGACAGAGAAGTAGGTCGGATTGTGTTGAGCTGACTGCTGTCGACAGGCCGGGTCATCCCCGGCCTGTCGTTTTTTGGGCCGGCGAACTCTTTGGGTGAGTGACCGACGGCACTGGCAACCTCCGGCCAGGTTGTTGTATTTTTCCGGCCCGACTGCCCAGGCGCAGTCTTGCAGACTTGAGGAGATCAAAAATGTTCAATGCTGTAACACGCAGTATTATCGGCGCCGCGCTGGCCGGGCTCGCCTGCGTGGGTTCCGCGCGGGCCGCTGACGACGTGCGCTACAAGCCGTTTGTCTTGGGCAGCAGCGGTCTGCCGGGCACGTTCGAGCAGGTGGTTCACAGCGTGCGCAACGCGCTCAAGGCCAACGGCTTCGAGGAGGCCGGCTACTATCTGCCGTATTCCGGGGCCGCGGTGATGGTCGTGACCAGCCCCGAGCTGCGCGCCGCCGCGGGGCGTGTCCGGCTGGGTGGGTTTGGCGCCGGGGAGCGGGTGGCGGTCACGGACGTCAAGGGCAAGATGCAGGTGAGCTACGTCAATCCGGCCTACATCGGCTCGGCGTACGGCCTCGGCAAGCTCGAGGGCGTGGCCGCCAAGCTCAAGGCGGCGCTCGGGGCGCAGCAGGAATTCGGTGCGGCGAAGGGCCTGACGGCCGAGGAGCTCGCGCCGGGAACGTATCACTATATGGTCGGCATGCCGTACTTCCATCAGGTGGATACCCTGGCCAGCTATGCCGACCACGCCACGGCGGTGTCCGCGGTCGAAAAGGGGCTGGCGGCCGGCAGGGGTGGAACCCGCAAGGCCTATCGCATCGACGTGTCCGGCGATGTGAGCGTGTTCGGTGTGGCGATTGTCACCGGCGACGGCATCGACAGGGGCGCCAAGGACACCGACAAGGAGATCATGGATATTCTCGATTACCAGGACCTGCGATCGACCGCCTATCTGCCGTACGAGGTGCTGGTCAAGGGTGGTGACGTGCTGGCGCTGCGCGGTCGCTATCGCATCGCGCTCAACTTCCCCGACACCAAGATGGCCGGCGCGCATGGATTCACCAAGATCATGAGTGCCCCGGGCGGCATCAAGGATGCGCTGGAGGCCGTCGCGGCCGGTGATCGCGACAAGTAACCGGGACCGCAGTGGGCGCCGAGCCCGCTGCGGTGTTTTTCTGACCACGCGCCGGTCTGCGCGCCCGTTTGTCATCCGCGCCATCGGCCGTCCGGCGAAGCCCGGCGCCGCGGCCGAGTCGATATTGCAGGCCGCGGACCATGGGCTAGACTAGATGGCGTATGAATGACGCCCTCAAGCCCGTTGCTGCAGACAGCGCGGCCGCCGTTACCGCCACCACCGACCCCCTCAAGCTGCTGGGCCAGATTCTGGCCATGGCGGTGCGCCACAAGGCCTCGGATATCCACCTGCGTACCCGCAACCACCCGATCCTGCGGGTCGACGGCGTGCTGCGGGCGGTGCGCGAGATTCCGCAGCTGCCGCCGGAATTCATGGAGCGTCTGGCGCGCACCATGATGTCGGCGCGCCTCCAGACCGAATTCGAGCGCGCCCACCAGGCCGACCTGTCGATCGGCTTCAAGGACATCGGCCGCGTCCGCGCCAACGTCTTCTACCAGCGCGGCTCGATCAGCATGGTGCTGCGCGTTATCAACACCTACGTGCCGACCCTGCAGGAGCTGGGTGTGCCCGAGGTCGCCGGCAAGTTTGCGGGCCTCGAACGCGGCCTGGTGCTGGTCACCGGCGCGACCGGTTCGGGCAAGTCGACCACCCTGGCGGCGTTGATCAACGACATCAACGTCAACCAGAACAACCACATCCTGACCATCGAAGACCCGATCGAATTTCTGTTTTCCGAGAAGCGCTCGATCATCACCCAGCGCGAACTCGGCATCGACACCAACAGTTTCGCCGACGCGATGCGCGCCAGCCTGCGCGAGGACCCGGACGTGATCCTGCTCGGCGAAATGCGCGATCCCGAGACCATCGAGACGGCGCTGACCGCCGCCGAGACCGGCCACCTGGTGTTCTCGACCGTGCACTCCCCGGCGGCGGCCGAGACCGTGTCGCGCATCATCTCGGCGTTTCCGCCCGAGGCCCAGCAGACCATGCGCGCCAAGCTCGCCCAGAACCTGCGGGGCGTGGTCAGCCAGCGGCTGATTCCTCGCAAGGGCGGCGTGGGGCGGGTCGTGGCCTGCGAGGTGATGACCGTCTCGCAGCTGATCCGCGAATACATTCTCGACCCGCTGCGCATCAAGGACATCGCCGACCTGATCAAGAAGGGGTCGCTGGCCGAGGGCATGATGTCTTTCGACCAGCACCTGTTGCAGCTGGTCCGGGACGGAATGATCGACGAAGAAACCGCGCTGCAGGCCGCCACCAGCGCCACCGATCTGAAGCTCAAGCTGGAAGGGTTCTAGCCATTCCGTTCCGGTCGGTCGCGGGTTATGTACCCTGGCGCGGCTTTGTGTTGAAATGACCGGCCACAGCTCCCAGGCGGGACTCCCCGGGCACCATGGCCGACCGCAGACTCCAGGTCTTTCACACCGTCGCGCGCCTCCTGTCGTTCACCAAGGCGGCCGAGACGCTACACATGACGCAGCCGGCGGTCACCTTTCAGATCCGCCAGCTGGAAGAGCATTTCAATACCCGGCTGTTCGACCGCACCCACAACCGCATCAGCCTGACCGCCGCCGGCCAGCGGGTGTACGACTATGCCGACCGGATCCTGTCGCTGTACGGCGAGATGGACAGCCGGGTGCGCGAGCTGACCGGTGACGTCAGCGGCATCCTGATCATCGGCGCCAGCACCACCATTGCCGAATACGTCCTGCCCGGGCTGCTGGGCGAGTTTCAGCGCCGCTATCCGGACGTGAACGTGCGTCTGAGTGTGTCCAATTCGCTGGGTGTCGTGCACATGGTCGAGAACAACAGCGTCGACGTGGGCATCGTGGAAGCCCCGGTCACCAACAAGAATCTCGCCGTGGATGTGTGCTGGCACGACGAACTGGTGTTCATCTGCCCGCCGGATCACGCACTCGCGAAGAAGGGCTCGATCACCGCTGGCGAAATCGTCGGCCTGCCGTTTCTGTGCCGCGAGGAGGGGTCGGGCACCCGCGAGGTCATTAACGAATATCTCGAGCAGAACGACATCCAGCCGCACGATCTCAACCTGTGCATGGAGTTCGGCAGCCCGGAGGCGATCAAGAGCGCGGTCGAGGCCGGGCTCGGCGTATCGATCGTGTCGCGCGCCACGGTCGGCAAGGAGCTCAAGCTCGGCACGCTGGTGGCGCTGCCACTCAAGCCGATGCTCAAGCGCCCGTTCTCGTTCGTTCATCAGCGCCAGAAGTTCCGGCTGCGCGCGGTGGATGAATTCATGAACTTCGCCCACGAGCGCTGCGAGAAGCCGCAGGCCGCCAAGAAGGGCGCGGCCGGCTGAAGGCGCGGTCCGCGGTACCGAATCCATGCCCAGCAAAACCGAACTGCGCCTACGCGAGATCCTCGGGTCGCTGCCGGAGGCGCAGGCGCAGGCGCTGCTCGAGTACGCCGAGTTTCTGGCCGCCCGCTACGGGGGCTCGCCGGAGACCACGGAACCGCTCGACATCCCGCGTCCGGAGCGGGAGTCGGTGGTGAAGGCCGTCAAGCGCCTCAGCGCCACCTACCCGATGATCGATCGTTCCAAGATGCTCAACGAAACCTCGGTGCTCATGACCCAGCACCTCATTCAGGGTCGCAACGCCGTCGAGGTGATCGACGAGCTGGAAATCCTGTTCCGGCGCCACTACAAGAAACTCATCGAGAACAAGTAGGCCCGCGTCCGGCGGGCGCGACGGCAGGGCGGGCACGCCCTAGAGGGTCTCCGACGCGTAGTCCGCGAGCCGCGAGCGCTCGCCGCGCTGCAGGGTGATGTGGCCGCTGTGCTCCCAGTGCTTGAAGCGGTCGACCACGTAGGTCAGTCCCGAAGTGGTCTCGGTGAGATACGGCGTGTCGATCTGGGCGATGTTGCCGAGGCACACCACCTTGCTGCCCGGGCCGGCGCGGGTCACGAGCGTCTTCATCTGGTGCGGCGTGAGGTTCTGCGCCTCGTCGATGATCAGGAACTTGCGCAGGAAGGTGCGGCCGCGCATGAAGTTGAGCGACTTGATGCGGATGCGCGAGCGCACCAGGTCGTGAGTCGCGGCCCGCCCCCAGGCGCCGCGCTCGTGATGCTCGGACGGGTTCAGCACGTCGAGGTTGTCCTCGAGCGCGCCCATCCATGGGCTCATTTTCTCTTCTTCCGTGCCCGGCAGGAAGCCGATGTCCTCGCCGACGGGTACGGTCACGCGCGTCATGATGATCTCGGCGTAACGCTTGTCTTCCAGCGTCTGGGTGAGCGCGGCCGCCAGCGTCAGCAGGGTCTTGCCGGTGCCGGCCTGGCCCATGAGCGTGACGAAGTCGATCTCCGGGTCCATGAGCAGGTTGAGCGCCAGGTTCTGCTCGCGGTTGCGGGCGGCGATGCCCCACACCGCGTGGCGCTCGCTGCGGAAGTCACGAGTTACTTCGATCACCGCAGTGTCGTTCTCGACCTTGCGCGCCACCGCTTCGAACGGCCGCTCGCTGTCGTCGAACAGGAACTGGTTCGGCAGCCAGGTCCGGGCCAGCGGCCCGTGGATGCGGTAGAACGTCCGGCCCTGCTCCGACCACGAGTCCATGTCCTTGCTGTGCGTCTCCCAGAAATCCGTCGGCAGCTTGGAGACGCCGCGGAATAGCAGATCGGCGTCTTCCAGCACCTGGTCGTTGGTGTAGTCCTCGGCACGGATGCCGAGCGCGAACGCCTTGATGCGCAGGTTGATGTCCTTGGAGACCAGGATCGCGTGCGCTTCGGGGTACTTGCGGCTGAGATCGAGCGTGACGCCGAGCAGGGTGTTGTCCGGCGTCGGCGCGCTGAGCCCGTCCGGCAGCTTCGCCTGCACGGCCTCCATGTGAAAATACAGGCGGCCGGTCGCGAAGCCCGCGGCGTGCGACGGCAGCTGGAGCCCCTGGCTGATGTCGCCGCCGGCCTTCTCGATCAGGTCGCTGATAAAGCGGCTGACCTGGCGGACGTTGCGCGCCACTTCCGACACGCCCTTCTTCGAGTGGTCGAGTTCCTCCAGCACCGCGATCGGCAGCACGATGTCGTGCTCGTGAAAGCGGAAGATCGACGCCGGATCGTGCATCAGCACGTTGGTGTCGAGCACAAAAATCTTTCTGCGCTTGTCGGGGGTCATGCGTCGTTCCGGTCAGGGTTTGGTCTTGGCGAGCTTTTTCACTTCCGCAAGGATCGCGTC
>Ga0187773_10000847_pt1 | contig 12301 bp, 16 predicted proteins | sample 0216_BV02_MP05_1_FD_133133 | JGI IMG/M metagenome (GOLD analysis project Ga0187773, IMG submission 133133) | Tropical peat soil microbial communities from peatlands in Department of Meta, Colombia - 0216_BV02_MP05_10_MG | ecosystem: Environmental > Terrestrial > Soil > Wetlands > Peat | place...
AGAGGGGTTTCAATCGAAGGACACCGTCTGTGGTTTCAAGCGTGCCATCAAGTTGGAGCGAGATGTCCCTCCCATAGATGGTAAACAAGACATAAGCCCGGAGCTGATGGTCTATCATATTGATCCGAACATCTTTCAGCGCCGAGTGCACGGGCTGGATGGCGGCTTCGTGACCGTTCGGCAGGTTCTGATTGGCTTCTCCAGCTTGGCGGGTTGAGGCGATAGCCAGATTGTTCTGCATCCAGTGATTGAGCTCCGCTTCGGTCAGCGAGAGAGAATAAGGACGACCGGATTCCATGGCCATCCGCAGCTGGGCTATCTTCTCACTGACGCGGTCGGCTGCCTGAGGATCGGTTTGGATTGCGAGCGGTGGCGCCTGTTTAAGAATCAGAAACACTATGGTGGCGGTGATTGCTAATGAGATCCAAGGGAGAAGACGAAAGAGGCGCCAACCAAGCCCTGGGGCACCCCGCGTGGGCCTGGACGAACTGGCGGGCAGAGCAGATTCATGACTAAGGTCGTCTTGTGGTTTGTATTTCGCGAAGACGATCCCGCACCGCAGGCATTCATCCGCCGGTGCTTGTTCCCGGCCGCATTTCGGGCAAGTAATAAGGGACTCGGTTGCCGGTTCCGATTGTGCAATTTTCATGAGTTCCTACTATAGGCAATGGAGGTCGGAGACGCAAAATATTCCGAAAAATCATCAGGGACCTCTGTCATCTTTAATGAAGAGGAAGATGAGGTCGACGAACTCATTCTTGCAAAGCCGCGCGGCGCAGCGCTTGAAAGGTGGTCAGCATGCGAGAATACGAATAGTGAGCATTCCGGCCGCTTGGATTCGGGAGCAGGAATATCGGTACATCGGTCATGCGGGCGGTCTGAAAACCTAGTGGCAGTCGGGAGGAAGGCGGTGTGTGAGTGGGGAAGATCATGCGAAAGATGGTCACGCCGAGCAACGCAATGACTTTGGGCCGGAAGCGGACCACCTTGTTTCGTAATCGGACGACGCCGGCTCGATATTCATGCGGTCTGAGGACATCGATGCCCGCACTGCTTCGGCTAATAATATTCGTGAGACCCAACCCCCATTCAGGTAGGCGCCAATCGTCCTGATAGGTGAGCTGGTCGGTGACCAGCCCTGATTCATAGAGGAGCTTCCAGAATCGATTGGAATGGCCCGCGAAGTGATGACCCACCTGGGCGGATCGCAACCCAGGATTGATCCCGACAAACAGGACTCTCAAATCTGGGCGAATATAATCAGGGAGTTTTCGGTATGCGCTCATGCCCAAGGGCTCCAGCGGCGTCTGAGGCAGATTAGTATGCCGTCAACCATTCCGCCACAGAAAACTACAGGGGAAAGCCTTCGATGCCTCATACCGATAGAGACATAACATCTTGATAAACAGCGTTATTGTCACGAGGCCTCGATTCGGCATTAAGCTTGCTGACCACTAACTCCAGTGCCGACCTACGGCATGAATTTCCCAAACCTTAAAGGAGGTGACAAATTATGAAGCGCATGTTGATGGCAATTATGGCGGTCGCAGTGGCGGTCGCATTCAGCGCGCCTTCCTTCGCCGGTGAGGAGAAGAAGGACAAGAAGGACGAGAAGAAGGGTGGCCACGTCGTGGTCTACGGCGAGAAGAAGGACGAAAAGAAGAAGGACGAGAAGGGCAAGTAATTCTGTTTTTGGCGAGGCTAGCTGGCTTAAGGAGCCTCCCGTCAGGAACGGGAGGCTCCTTGGGCGGTTCTCCCTACCGGTGCTCACTCTCCATATAGACCGCTTGTAATCCTACAATCGTCTTTGCGTCACGTATCGTTCCCGTCTTGATCATCGTCATCGCCTTGGACAGCGGCATCTCGACGACCTCAAGGACTTCATCACGATCCAACTGTTGCCGCCCCCTCATCAAGCCGGTGGCTTTGTAGACGTGAATGACTTCGTCGGTAAACCCTGGAGCAGTGAAGATGCTGGAGAGCAGCTCCAATGATCCGGCCCGGTAACCGATTTCCTCTTCAAGTTCTCGGGCTGCGCAGGCCATAGGCTCTTCGCCTGGCGAGAGTTTCCCAGCCGGAATCTCGTAAATGAATCCCCGTGCCGCGTAGCGAAATTGACGAATCAGCACGACGGTTCCGTCCTCTTTGAGCGGGACAACCGCCGAGGCTCCGGGATGCCGCACGATCTCCAAGTCGACCGTGACGCCATTCGGAAGCGTAACCGTGTCAACATTCATTGTGATGACTTTGCCTATGTAAATGGGCTTGGTCACGAGGCGCGTGCGGCTAATGGTCTAGATTCCGGCAAAAGCTGAATAGAATTCCATCGTGTCGTGTCCATGCCATCAGCTCTTGGGTTTTTTGTAGAATGGAGCCTTGACGACGACCGCCGGCATAGCCTTTCCACGAATGTCGATCGCGAGTGCAGTCCCCGGAACTGCGTATGATGGAGCAACGTAGCCGAGTCCGATACCCTTCTGAAGCAACGGTGAGAAATTACCGCTGGTGACTTCACCAATGATCCGCGACGATACTGAATCAAGAATCTTAAACCCGTGCCGAGGCACAGCCTTTTCGACAAGTTCGAAGGCCGTAAATTGCCGAGGCACACCGGCCCGTTTCTGTGTGAGCAAGGCCTGGCTGCCGATGAACTCTCCCTTCTGTAAACTGACGGTCCATTCGGCATTGGCTTCAAGCGGTGTCGTGTCTTCGTTGATATCGTTCCCATAGAGGAGATAGCCCATTTCCAGCCTGAGTAAGTCTCTGGCACCCAGTCCAGCCGGTTTGAGCCCCCATGCCGATCCCTTCTGCATGAATAGGTCCCATACGCGACCGACCTTGTCCGCGTCGACGTATATTTCGTAGCCCAGTTCGCCGGTGTAGCCGGTCCGCGCGATGAGGCACGGAAATCCGCCGAGGTTGGCTTGGCAGGCCTGGTGAAGTTTGAGCGTGGTGAGGGCTGTTCCCCCTAAGCCGACGAGCAGCTCTCGAGACCGAGGGCCTTGAATTGCCACTTGAGACATGATCGTCGAACGATCTTCGAGTACGACTGCTTCCCCAGAAAATTGGTGGGATCTCAGCCAGGAGAAAATCTTTTCACGGTTTGAGGCATTCACACACAGTAGATAATCTTCCAACGCAATCCGATAGACAAAAATGTCATCTTTGATCCCGCCACGGTCGTTGCAGACCATGGAGTATTGAGCTTGGGACACCGCGAGTTTCCCCACATCGTTGGTCGTGACTCGCTGGAGGAATGCCACTGCGCCGGCACCGGAGAGCCAGAGCCGCCCCATGTGGCTAACGTCGAAGAGACCAATCTTCGTCCGGACGGTCTGGTACTCATCCACAACACCATTGTATTGGATGGGCATTTCCCAGCCGGCGAAGTCGACAAGCTTTGCGCCAGCGGATTGATGTTGTGTAATGAGCGGCGTGCGCTGCATGGCATCGTCACACGCCAAGGAGTTCGACATCGAAGATCAAGGTCGCGTGGGGAGGAATGATGCCGCCGGCCCCGCGGGCACCGTACCCGAGATTGGCAGGAATCGTCAGCTTCCGCTTGCCACCCACTTTCATGCCTTGCACTCCTTCGTCCCATCCTTTGATGATCTGCCCGACTCCAAGGCGAAATGAAAATGGCTGGCCTCGGTCAACGGAACTGTCGAATTGTGTGCCATTTTCCAGCCATCCCGTGTAATGGACCGTTGCTGTCTTTCCGGCAACGGCGACCTCGCCGTTACCGATGACTTCATCCACGTACGTGAGACCAGATGATGTGGTGATTTCATGCCTGTCGGTATTCTTGTCGCTGCCTTTCATGTCTCCTCCCGTTTCGATGGTCGGCAGAAGGCCTGCATCCTGGTTTCCCTCCTGGACGATCTGCTGAATGATTGCGGCAGGCGGCCGATCTGTTCACGAGTCCGGATCTGCGAACAGCGCCACACTGGCCGTGTAGCCGTGGAGGAAGTTTCGTCCTCCGACCGGACCAATTTCTCCTTGGGCAAAGAATCCTGCCACGGGGATGTCTCCAAATCGCTCGTGGATCGCGCCGCTGTCGTGATGAGGGTAGCCGAATAGCCCTTGCCCACGTCCACAGCAGCTGAAGAGCAATGCGCTCAACGGGGGAGTGCGGTGCATCGTGCGATCCTTGGCGAGCAGGACCTGCAAGTCCTCGCTCGCGGATATGCCGTCGCGAAGTTGAAACTGAACGGTCTGGCCTTCTTCAACGACATCGCCGATCGCGATTGCGCCGGCCTGCTGATCCGCGCCAATCAAGTTCCGAACGAGAAAGTCTCCTCGTTCAAAGTGATTTCGGTGCTCATCAATGACGATACCGAGGTGGAGAGCCAGGTGTGCATCTCGTCGGTGAGCGCTTCCTAGTGATTCAAAGATGTCCTGGAGCCGTTGGAGCGCCGGCTTTCCGCCTAGCTCGTACACCAAGTTCCGCTCCGCCTTGGTAACGACGAATCGATCGCCGATCGGACGGCAACCTTGTGAGATCACCGTTCGGACCGAGACTGGTCCGTCCAGTCGTACGCCGACGAGACCTCCGTCGAAAACTTCGTGGTTGAGCAGCAACCGGTTTGCACCAACATCATGGCCTCCCCCGGCCAGACCTCCAATAGCCTTGGCCTGTGGATACCGATCCGCCATCACCGACAGTACATCCCGCATCGGTGTAGTAAAAGGATCGGCGACCAGGATAAACGTGGATTCGGCTGCAGTGGATTCGGGCCAGCCGGTTATTTGGATCTGATCCCGCACGTCGGAGAAAGACAACCGGAGTGGTGTCACGTGGACTTGAGGCAGGTGTGCAACCCATAGCGTGATCGCCGGTGCTGTTTCCAGTTCCTCAGATCCACCGATCACCCCTTCGCCAGAGCAACCTACACAGACCTCTGGCTGTAACGTTTCTTGGAGCATAGCTGAGATGACGGTGGCGTGTGGGACATGGTGGGCAGAGAAGAACGCGAACGCAAGATCCACAGAGTTCTCGCCGATCTGCCGGCGGACGGTGTCCGCGACATCACGAGCCGCCGCTTCCGTATCGGCACTTCGAGAGAGCGCCGACGCAAATTGGAGCGTGCTGTTGTGTGTGGCGCGGGAAGAATGGGTAATCATTGTATAGGCGTCGCCGAACGGTCAGACGCCGGGGTCCATGCGTTCCGCTCGGTCCTTGGCGAGCTTCTTATAGTATCGCCACATGTAGGAATAGTAGTCGTCGAGTTGTGCCAGAAGATAGTGCAATTCGGTCGGGTCTTGGGATTCGAGCGCACGGACCATCCTCGTCTTCAAGAATTCACCGAAGGCATCAGTTTTTTCGACAGCGGTCAGGAGCCGGAGCCCGCCGCCGATTTGGTATTCGTTCATGACATTCCTCGACCGACCTCGCGAGCAGGATAGCGAGACGATGGAGTGAAATGCAAGAGAGCGATATGAGGCACGACAGAGAGACGCATAGTCACATGACTATCGCGTCTGGTGGCCGGTAATCAAAGACCGAAGCCGATCCAACGAAATCGCCTCGGCACGGTTCCCGTCGCGTCCGGTCACCGAGGTGGCCATGGTCAACGCATTAAGGATCGCTTCCTCCGTTGCTTCGACAGTGGCAGTGATCAGAGGATTCAGATAAGTATCTGCGAGATGAGTGACCGAGTACGTCTGCTCCTTGGGATAGTGCGGGATGACGTTACCGGTCGAGAAGGCCAGTATGAAGTCGCCGCTGCCGTGTCGTGCCGTGGAGCCGGTTCGTGCCAGTCCGAGCGCCGCCCGTTTGGCGAGACGCGTCAACTGCCGCCCGTCGAGTGGTGCATCGGTGGCGATCACCACGATGATCGAGCCTTCGCTAGCCCCTGCGGTTCGTTCATCAGACACTTCGCTGGTGCGTACCGATGTTCCATCGTAAAGTTGGCCTACGGGAATTCCACCCATGATGAGTTCTGGTCTCCGTCCATGGTTCGCGTTGACCAAAACCCCAAGGATATATCCTCCGTCTTTTTCAGAAAGACGCCGGGAAGCTGTGCCAATCCCGCCCTTAAATCCATAGGACACCATCCCGGTCCCGGCGCCGACTGTGCCTTCCGGAACGGGTCCAGACACGGCTCCATCGAGTGCCTTTGCCACATCCGCTTCCGAGACGTGACGACCCTGGATGTCATTGAGTCGTCCGTCGTCGCATTCAGCCACGACGGGCGTCAACGTATCGTCGGTAATACCGATCTCCGGATACTGCCGAATCATCCAGCTCATGATGCCATTGGCGACGCGCGGCACGTTCAAGGTGTTCGTCAATGCGACAGGGTATTCGAGAAATCCGGACTCGGCCACCCACGAGAGACCGGTCATTTCCCCAGTCCCATTCAAAACGAACGACCCTGCCGGCACTTTCTTGTGCCAGACGTCGTCGCGAGGGATGACCACTGTCACGCCGGTTCGTACCGGGCCGTCCCCGGGCTTTAGTGGCCCATCGCCTTTGATCAATGTCGCATGGCCGACCTTCACGCCGGCGACGTCGGTAATGGCATTAAACGGACCAGGCTGATATTGGCCCAGAATGAGACCGAGATCGCGGGCACGCACCCGCTGCTCTGAGGGACGTTCCGACGCGACTTCCGCACTCACCGGCGCGACGCAACCGGCGAAGAGGGAGGCGAGGAGCATAAGCTCTAAGCCACGAAGGTGTAACGGTTGTTTAATGCAGACGTTAGAGTTCATGGACAGAGTCTTGTAGCGGCACCACAACTTCCATCCCAGCATGTTCGCTCTGAATGGCGCTGGCCAACGACAGGGCCTGTTTTTCTTCGCCATGAACGACAAACACTTTTTCAGGAGATGGAGTCACCGACCGGACATAGTCCAGCAGTTCATTCCGGTCAGCGTGGGCAGAAAACCCATTGAAGCGCACCACCTGTGCGCGCCGAGGTGTCTGTTTCCCAAAAATCGGGACGACGTCCCATCCTTCGACCAATCGGCGTCCGAGTGTATGTTCAGCTTGAAAGCCGACGATCGCAATGACATTGGCTTCGTCTTGGATCGCATGCTTGAGGTGGTGCAGAACCCGACCGCCTTCGCACATCCCCGAGGCGGCAATGATGACGCAGGGACCTTTCGCGGTGTTCAGGCGCTTGCTGTCGTCGATGGAGGATATATAGTGGATATAGCGTGCGGCAAAGGGATCGCCGTCTGCGGAGAAGGTCTTCGTTGTCTCCTCATCGTAGCATTCAGGATGGCGACGGAAGATCTCGGTGGCTTTCGAAGCTAACGGCGAATCGATGTAAATCGGTAAGGGATCGATTCGGCGTTCGGAGACCAAATCCTTGATCCGCATGACCACTTCCTGAGTCCGCCCCACGGCAAAGGCCGGCACAATGATCTTCCCGCCTGTTTTTTTGATGTAGGTGACGATCTCCTCCGCCTTTGCCGTCATGCTCTCGCGACTCTGTTCGTGCAATCGATCGCCATAGGTTGATTCGGTAATCAGGATATCGCAGGGAGGAGGTGGTGCTGGATCGCGCAGAATCGGCATCGACTTCCGGCCCAGGTCACCGGTGAAAAGGATCGTTGTTGTATTTCCGCGATGCGAATATTTGAGCCGTACCGCCGCCGAACCCAGGATATGGCCGGCATCGTGAAAAGAGGCCGTAATGCGCGGAGCGATCTTGATCGTATCCTCGTAACGAGCGCTGTGAAACTGTCGCGCGATTTTGTGCACATCGTGCGTATCGTAGAATGGCTGAATGCGCTCTTTGCCTCGTCGCCGCTCTTTCTTGTTCACATACATACAGTCATGCCTCTGAATGTGAGCCGAGTCTTCTAGCATGACGGTGGTGAGATCGCCCGTTGCGGGGGTCATGTGGACCTTACCAGAGAACCCATGTTTGGCCAAGATCGGCAGAGCGCCAGAATGGTCGATATGGGCATGAGACAACAGCACAGCTCCAATGGATTTGGGATCGAAGCCAAGGCGACGATTCTGGTGCTCTGCCTCCTGGCGGCGCCCTTGAAACATCCCGCAGTCCATCAGCACGTTACATCCTGGCATTGCGACAAGATGGCGGCTCCCAGTGACCGACCGTGCAGCGCCGTGAAATGAAAGTTTCATACTGTTGGCTTCACGCTGTTATGAGCGGCGATGATTTGCCATGTTTCTGCGGCGGTTTCTGCATAATGGAACAGATTAAGATCCTGGGGACTAATCAAGCCGTCATCGACCAGCATTGGCCAATTGATAATCCGTTCCCAGAAATCCCGGCCGACGAGGACCACGCACACGCCGGTCACCTTCCCGGTTTGAAGGAGCGCCAGGGTGTCGAACAGTTCGTCGAACGTGCCAAATCCGCCTGGGAACGCAACAAGGGCTTTGGCTCGAAGCAGAAAATGCATTTTCCTGAGCGCGAAGTAGCGAAATTGAAAACATAGCTCCGGTGTGATGTAAGGATTCGGCTGTTGCTCGTGCGGCAGGACGATGTTCAGACCGATGGATTTGGCTCCCGCGTCGGCCGCGCCACGCTTCGCCGCTTCCATGATTCCGGGACCGCCGCCCGTCACAATGACAAAGTCGCACCGGCCATCGACTTGGCAAGTGCTCGATACCAGCCGGCCAAACTCACGAGCCTCGTCGTAGTATCGAGAGAGCGCGACGTGCCGGGTAGCTACTGCCACGGCTCGACGGTACGCTGGATTGCCGGGATGCTTCGCGAGTTCTGCTTCGGCTTCGATCAACGACTGTCGGGCCTGAGCTGGTTCCGTCAGTCTCGCACTTCCGAACACAACGACCGTCGAGCGAATACCCTGCTCGCGCTGGATCAAATCCGGCTTGAGAAATTCTAAACCAAGACGAACTGAACGGAGGTCGTCTCGTTGGAGGAACTCAGTATCATGGTCGGCAGGGATGTAAGAGGGAGATCGTGTCAGGGAATCTTCAAAGGAAGTGTTGTCGGAAGGAGGCTGCGTCATGCGCAGGATTATAAACGGACGCAGAGCAACCAGCAATTCTCACTATCCCAGTGGCCGGCGTCCTGATGACCAAGACCTAGTCCTTAAACGGCCAGAGCCGAAACTCAGATGACTGTGAATGAAACGCAAAGCCATGGTCCTGAACGACCCAGTGGTCGTTGTAGGTAACCTGGAACACATCAGCACTCACCCCCCCTCCTCCCAGAACGAGGTCCGGTGAATAGAACGGGATGAGGAAGCGGAGCCCCCATCCGAAGTCAACTCGAAAGTATTTCCCATCGGTAAACTGATATCGAGCCACGACTCCGTTGTTGGATGAGAGCATCTGATTGGGTGCGCCCAACTTTTCAACGATCTCCGACAGACTCGTTTTGCCGTCCACCACAAAACTCACATCCTGCGCCGAAAGAGGCTGGTTGAGCGTCACTCGTTGCCATGCCACCGGGCCTCGAAGACATCCGGATAGCAAGATCAACCAGGCAATGATCCAGAAACAAGTCTGCAATTTTCGTCGCATGATGCCGCGGACGGGGTGAGGTGGTTAGTCGAAAGGCCAGAACTGGAATTCGAGAGGAGGCTTTTTCTTTCCCGCTATGACGTCCTCCACAACGCCGGCGCTGTTGAAAATGACGAAGATATCATCACTCTTAATGTTGGTCCGAGAGAAAATGAGTACATATCCTGATTTTATATCGTAGTGATAATAGTGAAAGATGTCGTGCCCGTTGGGCTCGGTAATAATGCGATCCGGGGCCCCTAGAACGGAGGCAACCTCGGCCCTGGTACTCACGCCCTTCTTAATCGTTGAGATATCGCCCTGGTTCAAATCTTCTCCATAATTTCCACGGACGAATGCGCACCCGCTTCCCAACAGAATCATGAGGACCAGCCACGTCGTGAGCGCAGATCCCCGATACTTCGCAGGGAGAACCTCGCCGTCGTCCGAAGAGATCGAATTCATCGTCACTCCTTTGGTGTTTTAGGAGGAAGAACAAAATCGGATTCGAAGATCTGATAGGCTGACCGAATCAGCCCAAGTCGCTCATAGGTGGCGTGAGCGATAGGATTGTCCTGGTCGACGTAGAGTCTCACGCCGCAGACGTCCGTGCGCCCTCTTGCTTCTTGCATCACGGTCTCATGCATTCGACTGAATACCCCTCGGCGGCGCCACTTCGGATCGACGTAGACGCTTTGAATCCACCAAAAGGCGGCATTGCGCCAGTCGCTCCACTCATACGTGATCATGAGTTGCCCGACAAGTTGGACTCCCTCATCATGTGTCACCTCGGCCACCATGAAGTGGCCGTGTGCAGGTGAGTCAAGGACGGCGATTGTCCCTTCGCGCAGCCTCGCTTTGTCAAGGTGGCGGCCTTCAGTTTCCAATGCCATCGCCGCACTGAACGATACAATCGCTGCCACGTCATCCGGGCGTGCAAGCCTGACGGTCAGATGCTCGATGAAAGACATAGAGCCTACGGAGGGCTTTCTGGAGACCTGAGCCACCCCTGCTGTGGCTTATATAGCCCGGCGGAAAATTCCATCTTCATGGCTTCTTCTGGCGGAAGACCGATCGGCCGGATCTGCTCTTGGGGAACGAAGGCTAAGTAGCCAGTAAAGGGATGGATTGCTGTGGGCACAAAGACCATCAAGAGGTTCGTCGTCGGCACAATCTGCAGAGTGCTTGGAGCGGTCCCCATTACGAATCCCAAGGCCCACAGACCATCACGGGGAAAGGGGAACGCCACGACCATGCTGCGGCCAAAACGCGAGCGGAAATTAAAGAGGTCGGTCATCCCCTTGATCGTCACATAGATACTGCGCACAATCGGAATCATTTCGATCCGCCGCTCTGTCTGCGTGATGATCTGTCGTCCAACCACGTGTGTGGCGATGACGCCCGTGAGCAACACTAGTAGGACAAGGACCAAAAATCCCATGCCTGGGACATGCAGAGTGGTGTTCGAGCCACTCAGGTCCACGAGGAGTTGGTCAAGGGTCTGAAATAGTGTCGAGAGGATCAGAAATGTGGCCCCTGCAGGGACCAGCACGAGCAGCCCGCCAAAAAAGGAGCGCCAGAGGGTTTTTGACATGTCCTGAAACCTTCCGTCAAACCTTTGCTCAAGGCACTCTAGTGTAGCAGAAATTGAGCAGGGAAATAGAGTGCGATGCCGAGCGGTCCACTTGATCTTGCGAACAGCCCTAGTTTATTCTACACGCGGAGTGCGGATCAGCCGGATTCCCTCAGGAGGCCGTTTTGTGGTGGACAACAGCGGATCGAGTCGAACTGTCAACCTCGACAAGGATCTCCTCGCGATCCTCTGTTGTCCCGAAACCAAGCAAGCCGTGCATCTTGCCGATGACACTCTCATTGGGAAGCTGAATGAGGCGGTCAAACAAGGTAGGTTGAAGAATAAGGCTCAGAAGCCAGTTATCGAATTCCTTGATGGCGGCTTGATCCGGGCCGATCGGAGGATTCTCTACCCGATCCGCGAAGACATTCCCGTGATGCTCATCGATGAGGGTATCCCCCTCGACCAGATCCTGTCGCAGTAGCATATCCACCGCCCACCGGTGAGTTCTTCGCAGGACCGCTGGATAGTCCGCAATTTTCTCCGACATCAATTCAATCGATCGCTCTGGTCCAATCGGACAGATGGCCTAGGGAGCGTCACATGATGGACCATTTAAAGGACTAAGGTCGAAGCACCGGGCTGTTCCCCTGTTGGCCATCCGTTTTTGACCCTGTCGACGCTCCACAGTTCTGGCACAGATATTCATAGAGGTTTCCAGTCGGCAATACGAGGAGGAGCCGCTCTCGGGTCGGCGTCGCAACACGGCAGTGAGGGCAGTAGAGCAGAGATGCGTTGAGAGACCGAAACTGTTCAGCCTCATCCTGTATCTTGCGCGGATTGGCTTGTCGAAGATGAGAAGGCTGACTCGGAGGCCATGTTGGCCTTCCAGGTCTATGAGGAATTTCAGGCATGACTGAATTCTACGAAGATGCCATTTAGTTGGTCAATGGTTAGAGCGGGGACCGGCTCACATGGCTTGATCACCAGGACGCACCTGGATCGTCATGGGAGGTGTTCTTGGAACGTTGTTTGACAACCTTCCAGAATGCACGCCCAGCCTGTACCACACCATATAAGACGAGTCCGCTCAAGAGACCGTAGAATCCAGCCGTGCTCCATGGCCAATACCCCGGAGCATGGAGGGTGACGCCTAGCGCGATGTGGCCTCCAACTCCGAGGCACAACGCAAATATGATCCACTCGCGTATCATCATTCGGCGGGCCTTGAGCCGCAATGCTCAGAACCGACGTAGGTCAGGAGTGGAAGAAAA
>Ga0187773_10000849_pt1 | contig 12293 bp, 16 predicted proteins | sample 0216_BV02_MP05_1_FD_133133 | JGI IMG/M metagenome (GOLD analysis project Ga0187773, IMG submission 133133) | Tropical peat soil microbial communities from peatlands in Department of Meta, Colombia - 0216_BV02_MP05_10_MG | ecosystem: Environmental > Terrestrial > Soil > Wetlands > Peat | place...
AATCACCGCACTCGCAGCAGGCGCTGCTGCTCGCGCTTCCATTCCTTCTCCTTCTCGGCGGCGCGCTTGTCGTGCTGTTTCTTTCCCTTCGCGAGGCCCAGGGTGACCTTTACGCGGCCTCGCGTGTAATGGAGGTCGAGCGGAACGAGCGTGTAGCCGGCCCGATTCACCTTGCCGATGAGGCGACGGATTTCCTCGGCGTGCAGGAGAAGCTTTCGCGTGCGCACGGGGTCAGGCTGCACGTGAGTCGAGGCCGCGGCGAGAGGACTGATGTGGGCGCCGATGAGGAAGAGCTCTTCGTTCCGGACGATGATGTAGGCTTCCTTCAGCTGCGCGCGCCCCGCGCGGATGGCCTTCACTTCCCAGCCCTCGAGCGCGAGCCCGGCTTCGTAGCGCTCCTCGATGAAATAGTCGTGCAGCGCCTTGCGGTTCTCGACGATGCTCACGGTCCCGCGCTTTCCGATAGAATTTTTCATTTTACAACGATGATCCACATCGACCGCTCGGCGCTGGTCGCGTACAGCGCGCAAACCATGTATGCCCTGGTGGAAGACATCGAGTCCTATCCCGAGTTTCTCCCCTGGTGTGGCGGCGCGCAGTACACCGCGCGCGAGGGCGGTCGTACCGTGGCGACGCTGCACATCGACTTCCACGGCCTGAAGAACCAGCTCACGACCGAGAATACCCACGAACCCGGAAGGCGGATCGACATGGAGCTCGTGTCCGGACCGTTCCGCAGCCTAAATGGCAACTGGTCCTTTACGGACCTGGGGAGCGAGGGCTGCAAGGTGCAACTGAGCCTGCGCTACCAGTTCAAGAACGCCCTGCTCGAGCGGGCGGTCGGGCCGGTATTCCGCGAGATCACCGACAGGCTGGTCGAGGCATTCGTGCGTCGAGCCGAGGCGAAGTTCGGCCGCGAATGAGGACGCTGCGGGTCGAGGTGGTTTACGCGCTTCCCGGACGGCAGATCTTGCGCTCGCTGCGGCTTCCGGAGGGAAGCGTCGTCGGCGACGCGGTGCGGGCGAGCGGCCTGCCCGGGGAATTTCCGGAGATCGATCCGGAACGCGCAGGAATCTACGGGAAGAGAGTGCCGGCCAGCGCGGTCCTGCACGACCGGGATCGGGTGGAGATCTACCGGCCCTTGAGCGCCGACCCGAAGGAGATCAGGCGCCTGCGCGCTCGACGCAGTTGATCAGTTGCAGGCCTGCGCCACCAGAGCCCGCGCGGCCGCCCTTTGCTGCTCGATCTGCGCGTCGTCGAGGTAGACGCGCTCGCCCTGGGCATTGATCTGCGTGATTCGCCCGCCGAACTCGAATGTAGCGAGCTGCTCGCGTGCGGCGCGGCAGTTGTCCTCCTTGCGCTTTGCTTCCGCCAGCTTCTGCTCGGATTCCTTGTCGGCCTTTTCGCGGTCCTGCGCACGCTTGCGGAACGCCTGCTCCTGATCGGCGGGCGTCTTGGGCGCCGCCGCCTTGGTCGCGTCCGCCTTGCCTGCCTTACCGGCCGACTCGGCGGCGGAAGGAGCGGCAGCGGAAGAGGGGGGCGCGGCGCTCAGGCGGCGAGAAATCGTCCCGGATTTGGTGTTCGCGGGGCAGGGGTTCTGCGAATAGATCACTTTTCCGGCCGAATCGATGCACTTGTACACCTGTGCCTGGGCGCCCGAAGCGGCGAGCAGCGCGATGACAAGCGGTGCAAATCGAAACATGATCCGATCCTTGCTTGCGAGCTGAGGGTCACCATAGCGAGTTTCGCCGTGTGCGTCAATTCCGCGTCGAGGGCAAATGTGCAGCATTTACCGGGGGTTGGGTCCCGCGTATAATGCGCCTTTTGGGTGTGGCAATGCGTCTAGTTCAGAAGGCTTTCACCTTTGACGACGTTCTCCTTGTTCCCGCCCACTCCCGTGTAGTGCCTCGCGAAGTCAGTCTGAAGACCCGGCTGACGCGCAACATCGAGCTGAACATCCCGCTCGTTTCTGCGGCGATGGATACCGTCACCGAGTCGCGTCTCGCGATCGCCATCGCGCAGGAAGGCGGCGTCGGCATCATTCACAAGAATCTTCCGGCGGCAAAGCAGGCCGCCGAAGTCTCCAAGGTAAAGCGCTACGAATCGGGCGTGCTGCGCGACCCATTGACCGTCTCGCCCGACATCACCGTGCGCGAGCTGCTTGCGCTCACGCAGCTGCACAAGGTCTCGGGCTTTCCGGTAGTCGAGAACGGCAAGGTGGTCGGCATGGTCACGAACCGCGATTACCGCTTCGAGACGAATCTCGATGCTCCGGTGCGCTCGATCATGACTCCGCGCGACCGGCTCATCTACGTCAAGGAGGGCGCAAGCCCCGAGGAAGCGCGGGCGCTCCTTCACAAGCACCGGCTTGAGCGCGTGCTGGTGGTGCGGGACGGCTTCGAGCTGCGCGGCCTCATTACGGTCAAGGACATCCTCAAGTCGAGTGAGCATCCGGAGGCCTGCAAGGACCATCAGGGGAAGCTGCGCGTCGGCGCGGCGGTCGGCATCGGGGAGGGCACCGAGGAGCGCGTCGCCGCGCTGGTCGGGGCGGGCGTCGACGTGATCGTCGTCGATACCGCACACGGGCATTCGCAGGGCGTGCTCGAGCGCCTGCGCTGGATCAAGCGCAATGCTCCTTCGGTGGAGGTGATCGGCGGCAACGTTGCCACTGCGGACGGCGCGAAAGCGCTTGTCGATCATGGAGCGGACGGGGTCAAGGTCGGGATCGGCCCGGGCTCGATCTGCACCACGCGTATCGTCGCCGGCGTGGGCATCCCGCAAATCACGGCGATCCAAAACGTGGCGGCCGCGCTCGAGAAGAGCGCCGTCCCGCTCATCGCCGACGGGGGCGTGCGCTTTTCCGGCGACCTGGGTAAGGCCATCGCGGCCGGCGCGCAAGCGGTGATGCTCGGCAGCCTTTTCGCCGGCACGGAAGAGTCGCCGGGCGAGATCGAGCTCTACCAGGGCCGTTCGTACAAGTCCTATCGCGGCATGGGCTCGCTGTCCGCCATGCAGCAGGGGGCGGCCGACCGATACTTCCAGGATGCGTCAGTGCACGCGGACAAGCTGGTGCCCGAAGGCGTGGAAGGCCGGGTGCCCTACAAGGGGCCGGTGGTGCGCGTGATCGAGCAGTTGATGGGCGGCCTGCGCGCCAGCATGGGTTACTGCGGCTGCGAGGGGATCGAGGCGATGCGCTCGCGCGCGCAATTCGTCGAGATCACGGGCGCAGGCCTGCGGGAGTCGCATGTCCACAACGTGCAGATCGTGAAGGAAGCGCCGAACTATCAGGTAGAGTAGTGCACGACAAGATCCTCATCCTCGATTTCGGCGCCCAGTACTCGCAGTTGATCGCGCGCCGCGTCCGGGAGGCGAAGGTCTACTGCGAGCTGCACCCCTTCGATGTCAGCGACTCCTTCGTTCGCGAATTCGCCCCGCGCGGGGTGATCCTCTCGGGCGGGCCGGCTTCCGTATACGACGAGGCCACGCCCAAGGCCCCGGAGGCCGTGTTCAAGCTGGGGATTCCGGTGCTCGGAATCTGCTATGGCATGCAGACCATGGCGGCACAGCTGGGCGGCCAGGTCGAGAACGCCCGGGTACGCGAATTCGGCTACGCCGAGCTCCGCGCCCGCGGCCACTCGAGGCTGCTCGAGGGTATCCAGGACCGCGTCAACGGGGAGCAGCACGGCCTGCTCGATGTCTGGATGAGCCATGGCGACAAGGTGACCGCGCTTCCCCCCGGCTTCAAGGTCATCGCGAGCAACGAGGCGACACCGATCGCAGGCATGGCCGATGAGGCGCACCGGTTCTACGGGGTGCAGTTCCATCCGGAGGTGACGCACACGCGGCAGGGCGCGGCAATCCTCGATCGCTTCGTGCACGGGATCTGCGGCTGCGGCTCGGACTGGAGCATGCCGGACTATCTCGGCGAGGTGGTGGGGAAAATCCGGCGCGAGGTCGCGAAGGAAGAGGTTCTGCTCGGGCTCTCGGGCGGCGTCGATTCGGCGGTGGCGGCGGCGCTCATTCACCGGGCGATCGGTGCGCAACTCACCTGCGTCTTCGTCGACACGGGGCTCCTGCGTCTCAACGAGCGTGCGCAGGTGATGGAGACCTTCTCGCGCCACCTCGGCGTCAAGGTGGATCTCGTGGATGCCTCGGAGCGGTTTCTCGCGGCGCTCGCCGGGGTCGCCGATCCGGAAGACAAGCGCAGGATCATCGGCCGCGAGTTCGTCGATGTCTTCCAGGCGGAGGCGAAGAAATTCCCGAAAGTGAAATGGCTCGCTCAAGGTACGATCTATCCGGACGTGATCGAGTCGGCAGGAGCAAAGACCAAGAAGGCTCACACCATCAAGTCGCACCACAACGTCGGGGGCCTGCCGGAGACTTTGCATCTCAAGCTCCTCGAACCCTTGCGCGAGCTCTTCAAGGACGAAGTGCGGGACCTCGGCCTCGCGCTCGGCCTGCCGCCCGAGTGGGTTTTCCGGCACCCGTTCCCGGGGCCGGGGCTGGGCGTTCGCATTCTGGGTGAAGTCAGGCGCGAATACGCGGATCTGCTGCGCCGGGCGGACGCGATCTTCATCGAGGAGCTGCGCTCCGCTGGATGGTACGACCAGGTCGCACAGGCTTTCGCTGTCTTCCTCCCCGTGAGATCGGTTGGCGTCATGGGCGACGGGCGCACCTACGAGCATGTCGTCGCTTTGCGTGCGGTGCAGACCAGCGATTTCATGACAGCGCACTGGGCACCGCTGCCGCACGATCTGCTTGCCAAGGTCTCCAACCGCATCATCAACGAGGTGCGCGGCATCAACCGCGTGGTGTACGACGTCTCCGGCAAGCCGCCCGCAACCATCGAATGGGAGTGATCCGGGGTCTTCCGGGACTTTGGGGGGTAGGCATGGCAAGCTCGGCAGACGAAGAGCAGGAGCGGTTCCTCGATCCGGTGGCCCGGATCTCCGAAATCCTGTTCGGGCTGATCATGGCCGTCACGATCGTCGGCTCGCTCGAGATCGCCACGGCCGGCCGGAACGAGGTGCGGACCGTGATGATCGCGGCCCTCGGCTGCAACGTCGCCTGGGGGCTTGTGGATGCCTTCATGTACCTGGTTCAGACGGTGACCGAACGGACGCGCAACCGCGTCCTGGCCAGGGCGGTCGGAGGTGCGGATCGCGATGCGGCGCACCGGCTGATCGTTCGGGCCCTGCCCGAACATGTCGCGGCGATCGCGGGCCCGCACGAGATCGAGGGCATGCGTCGGCGCCTCCTCGCGCTGGATCTGGACGCGCGCCCGCTGCTTGCCACCAGGGATTATCTCGGAGCGCTGTTCATTTTTGTACTCGTCGTCGCCGCCACGTTTCCCGTCGTGGCGCCGTTCATGCTGGCGAGCGAGGTGGCCGTGGCAATGCGCTGGTCGCAGGTGATGACGCTCGGCTTGCTGTTCTTCGCCGGATTTGGGCTGGGGCGTTATGCGGGGCATTCGAAGCCGCTGCGGACCGGAGTCTTGATGACCGTGCTCGGCGCCGCGTTGATCGCCGGGGTGAAAGCGCTCGGCGGATGAACTCGATGAGGCGAGGCTCCCAATGAGCGCGCAGCTCGACGCCGAGATGATGCTCGAAGCGCTGCGGCTTGCGACTCAAGGCGCCAGAGAGGGCGAGGTGCCGGTCGGCGCGGTGGTCGTAAAGGACGGCGAGATCGTCGGCCGCGGCTACAATGCGCCGATCCTGTCTAAGGATCCCACCGCGCACGCGGAGATCCGCGCGCTCCGGCAGGCGTCCCGCGCGGTTTCCAACTATCGCCTCGCCGGCTGCACGCTCTACGTGACGCTCGAGCCCTGCGTAATGTGCGCTGGGGCTATCATGCATGCGCGCATCGCGCGCCTCGTATACGGCGCCTCCGACCCGAAGACCGGCGCCTGCGGGAGCGTGGCCGATCTCTTCTCGGAGAAGAGGCTGAATCACCATGCGACGGTGACAGGTGGCGTTCTGGCTGCCGAAGCGGGGCGGTTGCTGTCAGATTTCTTTTCGGCGCGGCGCGATGCCGAGGATTGAGATCTCCATTCCCGCACAGAGCCTTGCGCTCTTCGAGGACGGACGGGAGCTCGCCCGCTATTCGGTCTCGACCTCGCGTTACGGTGCGGGCGAGCGGCATGGGAGCTTCTGCACGCCGCGGGGCGAGCACGTCGTCCGGGCGAAGATCGGCGCGGGCCAGCCCCTGAATACCGTGTTTGTCAGGCGCCGCCCGACGGGGGAGACCTGGACACCCGAGCTCGGCGAGCGCTTTCCCGGCCGCGACTGGATCCTCACGCGTATATTGTGGCTGTCGGGGTGCGAGGTGGGGAAGAACCGGCTCGGAGAGGTCGACACGATGCGGCGTTATGTCTACATCCACGGGAGCCCGGATGCAGTTCCGATGGGGAGGCCGGGATCGATCGGATGCATACGCATGCGGAATCGGGATGTGGTCGAGCTGTTCGAGCGGGTGAAGGCGGGGACGGCGGTGAGGATTGCCGGGTAGGGACGGTCATGGTGGGTTTCATCTTTTAAGCGTCAGGTTTTGCGGAACATGCTTACCGAGTACTCTGGCGTCAGGCAGATCCCGGGTCATCGGCCTCGAAGATGGTTCCATTCCCAGGACGAGGATCTGATTGTGTGGTACGCCGACGACGGGTCGATCTTCGGATTTCAGCTGTGCTACGACAAGCAAGGCTCTGAACGAGCGCTGACCTGGCTGCCCCAGAGCGGGTTTTCTCACAACCGTGTCGACGATGGCGAGGGTCCGGCGCTAACCTACAAGCGCACTCCCATGCTCGTCGCCGACGGCGTTTTTGACCTCTCCGCCGTGTCGCTCCGGTTTCTGCGGATCTCCGGGGCCTTACCCCGAGATGTGTTTGAGTTCGTGTCAGGTAAGTTGCGGGGGTATGCCGAACGCGCGCCCAGCACCTGACCATGAAGATCTCCATCATCGTCCCCGCCTTCAATGAGGAGCGGCTCCTGCCGGGCACGCTCGCGAGCATCGGTGCGGCCGCGGCAGCGTTCGATGCGCGCGGCTGGGATCGGGAGCTGATCGTCTGCGACAACAATTCCACCGACCGGACCGCGGAGATCGCGCGCGAGGCCGGCGCGATCGTCGTCTTCGAGCCCCACAACCAGATCGCCCGCGCGCGGAACGCGGGCGCGTCTCGCGCCTGCGGCGACTGGCTCGTGTTCGTCGATGCCGACTCGCAGCCGAGCCGCGATCTGTTTGAGGACGTTGCTGCCGAGATCGCCGGCGGAGGCTGCCTCGCAGGCGGATGCACGGTCGCGCTGGACAGCGATCGCCCGGCGGCCCGGTTCTACGCGCGCCTCTGGAACGCGTTGAGTCGCATGAGCAAGTGGGGCGCGGGCTCATTCATCTTCTGCTCGGCCGCGCTGTTCCGCGAAGTAGGCGGCTTCAGCCGCGATCTCTACGCAGCCGAGGAGATCGACCTCTTCCGGCGGCTGAAACGCGCGGCGCGCGAGCAAGGGCTGGCGGTCGTCATCCTGCACCGGCATCCACTTGCAACGAGCGACCGCAAGATCCGGCTCTACAGCGTGACGGAGCAGCTCGCCTTCCTGGCAAGAACGACTCTGTCCGCGGGCCGGACCCTGCGCAGCCGCAGCGGTTGTTACCCTTGGTACGATGGCCGCCGCTAGCGGGCGGCGGAACCGTACGGTGGCCTCAAGCCTCGAATGGAATATGGCTCGAGGTCGGGGTGTTGTTCCGGATAGGGAGCGTTCCGCCGAAACGGCCGGGGCGGCCCAGTCCATGCCGGAGGTCTCCATGTCCTATAAGCTGACGATCACGCAAAAGCCCGGGTATCTGCATGCCGTCGTCACCGGAAGGAACACGAAGGAAAACGTGGTGGCCTATCTCGAGCAACTCCGGCGCGAATGCGTTGCCCGACGGTGCACCCAAGTGCTGATCGAGGAGCGCCTCGAGGGACCCCGCATTGGTGCCATGGATGTCTTCAACATCGCCTCCGAGATGAGCGCGCGCGCGCGGGAATTCTTCGAGGCGATCGCCTATGTCGATGTCAACGCTGAAAACGACCGGAACATGAAGTTTGCCGAGACCGTGGCGGTCAACCGCGGCGTGCGCGGAAGGGTATTCAGCTCGACACAGGACGCAGAGAAATGGCTCGTGAGCAAGGATCGCGGCGATCCGCGCGGATGACCGCCTGAGTGGCCGCCGAGCCGCCGCACCGCAGCCAAGCGGAGCGCTCGACCGGCGTACTGGCGCTGGTCTCGTGGCTCGTGCTCGTGACCGCGCTTCTGCCCGGCCTGGCCGATCCCCTGGACTTCACGCCCTGGCACTGGCTTGTGTTCGCCAGCGCGCTAACGGGACTAGCGGGCGGGGCGCTCTGGCTCGCCGGGCGCCCGCGCTGGAGAATTGTGACTCTCTCCGCGGCGTGCTTCTACCTGGCCGTTGTCGCGGGCCGCTTTCTCGTCGAGTCGGTGTGGTGGCAGCTCGACTTCGTTCCGGTTCTCGACGCGCTGCAGCTCGCCTTCTGGATCAAGGGACGCCAGCTGGGGCACCCCTTCTCCCAGGGCCGGGTGCTCGAAGGCCTGGGGCTCACGTTCTACGAGGCGCTGATGCCGGTTTTCCAGCTCATCGTCCTCTTCGGACTGGGGTGGACTCGCAGGCGATGACCCTGCTTACTCCAGCTTCAGGCCGGTCTTCTTGACCAGATCCTTCCACTTTTCGATGTCGGAGTGGAAGAATTTCCTGAAATTCTCCTGGCTGTCCTCGAAGAGTGAAGCCCCCGCCTTGGCAAGCCGTTCGCGCGTTTCAGGCTGCTTGAGCACCGCCTCGATATCCTGCGCGATGCGCGCAGCGAGTTCCGCAGAGATCGAGGCAGGCGCGAAGAATCCCTGCCACAGCGTCGCCTCGTACTGTGGCAGGCCCTGCTCGGCGACGGTGGGGATGTCCGGGGCGCCCGGGTAGCGCTGCCTGCTTGTGACGGCGAGCGCGCGGGCGCGGCCCGATTTTGCCAGCGGCAGGCCGACCGGCATCCCCGCGAAGTAGTAGGCGACGCGCCCGGGAATGACATCCTGGACGGCCGGGGCGCCGCCCTTGTAGGGCACGTGGATCGCCTTGATGCCCGCCTGCAGGTTGAATAGCTCCCCGCACAAGTGATCGGAGTTGCCCACGCCCGACGAGGCGAAGGTGAGCTTGCCCGGCTCGGCCTTGGCCCGCGCAATCAGCTCCTGCACGTTCTTCGCCGGAAAATCCGGACCGACGATCAGGATGTGCGGCGTCGCCGCGACCGGCGCGAGCGGCACGAGATCGCGCTCGGCGCTGTAGGGGAGATTCGGCACCGCCGCCGCGCTGATTGCAAGCCCGTTCTGAGCGAAGAGCAGGGTGTAACCGTCGCCGTGCGCCTTGGCAACCACGTCGGCGGCGAGATTGCCCGCCGCCCCGCCGCGGTTCTCGACGATGACCGTCTGCTTCCAGTGCGCGCTGAGCCGGTCCGCCATCACACGCCCGACGATGTCGGTCGAGCTTCCCGCGGCGTAGCCCACGAGAACCCGCACCGGCTTCGCCGGGTATTGCTGGGCATGGGCCAAGGAGAGTGAGAAGAGAGCAGCAAGAACCAATCTGGAGAGCTTCATGGATTCCCCTTTATCGATGCGCGAACATCTTCTTTCCGGCGACCGGCATGTCGGCCGCCAGGATTTCGCCGTTGAACGAATCCGTGATATAGAGCGTCCTGCGCTCCGGCCCGCCGAAGGCGATGTTGGTCATGAGGCGGTGCTGTCCTTGGGCGTGCACGAGATGCGTCGGCAGGCAGTTGGCGTCGAAACGCCAGACTCCCACGCCCAAGTGGCACACGGCGAGGCCGTCCTCCTCGTCCGTCTCGATGCCGTCCGGGCCCGCGTGGCCGCCGGAGAGCTGGATCGCGACGCCGGTCTTGGAAGGCGTGCCGCCCGCCATGAGCGGCAGCCGCCAGACCTGCTGCGAGCGCGTGATCGCGACGTAGACCTGCGTGTTCTTCGTATTCAAGGTGATTCCGTTGGGGGAGGGCGCGTTGTCGACCAGGCGCTGCAGCTCGCCGTTCGAGCGCAGGCGGTACACGCGGCCGCTGGGGTCGGCGATTCCGGTCTGCCCCTGGTCGGTGAAGTAAAGGTCCCCGTTGTCGGCGAAATGCAGGTCGTTCAGTCCCTTGAAGCCTTCGCTGAACGCTGTCTCGAGCAGAGGTTCGATCTTTGCGGATTTCGCGTCGAGAAGCATGAGGCCCCGCTTGTAGTCGGCGATGAAGATCCGGCCGTCCCGGTGGATCTTCAGGCCGTTCGGCCAGCCGTCGTACTGGACTACGAGTTCCCATTCTCCCTTCGGATCAACGCGGAAGACGCGCCCGAAAGGGATGTCCACGCAGTAGAGATTTCCCTTGCGATCGAAGGACGGACCTTCGAGAAAACTGTCGACCTCTACGCCGCCGCGGTTGGGATCGGACCAGGCCGTTCGCGCCTTCTTCCGGAATTTCGCGGGAAGCGAGCTGAAGGCGCGCGCTTTGATGCGCTCGACGTTCTGGAATGGGTTGAACATTGAGATCCCCGGACGGGCGAAGGATAACCCAACGCCGCCCGATCCGGCGGCCCGAGGCGTCGCGCGTTGGGCGGCGCCCTGCGTCCGCTTCAACGCGCGAGGTTAGCGCGGCACGCAACGCGCGTCCGCGTCAACTATTTCTTCATCCGCTCCTTGACCGGGTCCTTGACGTTCTCGACCTTGTCGATCTCGACGTTCAGCAGCTTGCCGCCTACCTTTTCAAGGCGGCGGATATAGACCGTCTGGACGATGTCGCGGGTCTCCGGATCGATCGAGATCGGGCCGCGCGGGCTCTCCCACTTCATGCCCTTTGCAGCGGTGATCAACTCCTCGCCACCCGTCTTGCCCCCGGTCTTCTTCAGGGCTTCGTAGATGAGGTGCATACCGTCCCATCCGCCGACGCTGAAGAAGTCAGGATTGCGCCCGTAGGCCGCGTTGTACGCGCCGACGAATTTCGCGTTGGCCGCCGACTTGTGGTTGTGGTCATAGTGGAAGGCAGTGATAAGCCCGAGCGCGGCGTCGCCCATGACCTTCAGCGCGTTTTCCTCCGTGATTTCGCCCTGGCCCAGAATCTTGGTCTTCTTCGAATCGATTCCAAGGTCCACCAGCGCCTTGCCGAAGGCCGCGGGTTGGGCACCCCCGGGGATGAAGATGTAGATCGCTTCCGGGTTGAGGTCCTTCGCGCGCTGCACGAACGGGAAGAAGTCGGGGTTCGCGACCGGCATGCGTACCGAACCGAGCAGCTGGCCGCCGGCGTCCTTGAACGCGCGCTGGAACGCGCCCTCGGCATCGATTCCGGGGCCGTAGTCGGACACCATGGTGAATGCCTTGTGAACGCCGTTACGATAGGCCCAGGCGCCGAAGGCTTCGTTCAGCTGCGGTATGGTCACCGAGGTGCGCACCATGTAGGGCGATCGGGTCGTGATGATGGAGGTCGCGGCGTTCATCACCACCATGAATTTCTTGGCCTGCGCGGACACGTCCGCCGCGGCGAGCGCATTGGGGGTGAGCACGAACCCGGCGAGGATGTCGACGTGGTCGCGCACCACCAGCTCCTGCGCATGGCGCTTGGCGATGTCGGGCGCGATGCCGCCGGTGTCCCTGCGGATGAATTCGATCTTCCTTCCCGCGACGGTGTCGCCGTGCTCCTTGACGTAGAGCTTGATGGCATTGTCCATCTGCGTCGCCGCGTCGGCAAACTGGCCCGAATACGGAAGGATCAGCCCGATCTTGACCGGCTCTTGCGCGAACGCCGGAACCGCCAGGGAAAACGCGAGCGAGCCGAGAGCTGTTGCGAAACGTGGATTCATGGTCTTCCTCCTCCGAAGGAGCCGTCACCTTAGCAAGGCTAGCCGATTGGCACAAGCTTGGGCGGTGTCCCACCCGGCGCCGGGCTGGGCGCGCCTGCCCGGCTCACGACTTCCCGCCGAACCTGCCGGTCAGTTCGCCTTGCTGATCGCGTCGCCGGATGCGCCCACCGGCGGCGCGGGCTGGTGGGACTCTCTAGGCAAAGCGCCAGCGGCGGTTGTAGCCAAGCCGCCGCCTGCGTGCACTTATAATGCGGCGAAGCCACGCTTCGACGAACCCTCCGGAGGACGCATGTCGACACTCAGCTTGAAACAAGCCAACACCATCATCGAAAAGACCCTCGAGCGCGCCCGGTCCATGAAGATCAAGCCGCTCGCGGTGGTCGTTCTGGACGACGCCGGCAACGTGAAGGCCGCTCAGCGCGAAGA
>Ga0187773_10000850_pt1 | contig 12271 bp, 10 predicted proteins | sample 0216_BV02_MP05_1_FD_133133 | JGI IMG/M metagenome (GOLD analysis project Ga0187773, IMG submission 133133) | Tropical peat soil microbial communities from peatlands in Department of Meta, Colombia - 0216_BV02_MP05_10_MG | ecosystem: Environmental > Terrestrial > Soil > Wetlands > Peat | place...
GCTCATTTCGCTCCTCCTCGCGCGAACCGATCAATTCCACGTGAAGGCGTCTGCGAAGGCAGCTCAGGAGATTCTCGTCCGAATCAAGGGCGATTACGAGCGCGACTATTATGCTGGCATTGTCTGGGAGCGTGTGGGGCATGCTCGGATTCGTGAGGGCGGCACTGCAGGGGGCGTGTCGGCGTACCACGCCTTTCGGGAAGCGATGGCTCATTATGAGAGGGCGGTCGGTTTTGCTCCTCCGGGAAACGACGACGCCATCCTGCGGTGGAATACCTGTGCGCGCGTCATCATGCAGAATCCAGACGTCCGTCCATTGCCCGACGAGGAAACTTCACCGGCATGGATGCGAGGCGAAACCAACTCCAGGATCGCCGACGCGTAGTGCGGACACGATTTCATCCCGGTCAGATCCTGCACAATTGCACTGTGCGACGCTCGCTGACGTGGGATCGCGGGCTGGAGAGGGCAAAACACAAAGACTTTAGGATAGCTACGGATGTGCAGGTCTACTTTTGAGATCCACAGAGTCCCTGGCAGCGCGGCACGAACGAAAACACCAATCTGCTGCTGCGGCAATACTTCCCGCGAGGAACGGACCTATCCCGCATCTCGCAAGCACAGCTCGACCAGGTCTCGCTGCGCTTGAACCAACGTCCGAGATGGAGGTTGCAGTCGCTTTATCTCCGGGTGCTCTATCGCGATTCGCTCCGCAAACGCAGCGATGAATTCTGTCTTCATCGGCATGTTCACCTGATCGATGTGGAAGAGCCGCCCGAACGGAAGCTCGAGCAGGTAGCACTCTGGAACTCCGACTTGCGGAGGATCAAACCGACCGCGCGTGAGTGGGGATCGTCGCTTTCGGAATAATGGCGGGCCGATAAGGTCTGCTGCCCCTTACCTAAGATGCAGGCCTTTCGGGTCGATTTCCTCTCGCAGCAAGCGCAGCTCCTCAGCATTGGGAAGGGGCGTCGTTGGAATGTCGTTCGGGATGTGCAACGGGAATCCCGTGTTTTCTACCAGCGCTTCGAGTCGAACCCCCGGATGCAACGAGATCAACGACATCGAATGTGTCTTCGCGTCAAATCCGAGAACACCCATGTCGGTAATTAGGCGGCTCGGCCCGCCTCCGCGCAAATTCAACTCTTGGCGGCTGCGCCCACCTACGAAGCCGGGACTTGTGAGGTGAGTCACGGCGAGCGGAAGTTTTCTTTTCTCATGACGCATGATCACGACCACTCGCTTGGCCAGGGAAGCGACATCATTTCCTCCGGCGCTGCCATTCACATACCGGATCCTTCCGGAGCCATCTTTATAAAGCGTCGTATTGATATTGCCGTACCGGTCTAGCTCCAAAGCTCCCAGAAACCCGACGTCGACCACACCCCGGTGCAGGTTCATACCCATCACATCGAGGAAGCCGCTCAGACACGTGGCCCGGTAAAACACACGGGAATCGGGCAACCCCACCGGCGGGTCTTTCGGGCGGGGGTTCATCACTCCCGTCTCGAGAAGAGTCGCGAGGCTCGGCGCGTGCGTACGCTTGGCAAGGACACTGGCGAGTTCGGGCAATCCAAGTCCCACAACGACCACTTCACCGTCATGGAGTTCTCTGGCTCCTGCGGTCACCATGATTTCGGTGGCACGGATATCGGACCCTGTATTTCTGCCTTTTGTTCCTTCGGCTACCTGCATCGAACGAATCCGTCCTTTCTTTGCTGCGCTCTCGATTCTGGGTCAGTAACCTAAGATCCGCTCGGCTCTCAATTCTGCAATTCGCGGAAGGCCGCCAAGCTTCTGCAGGTACTCCCAATGATCGCGGCAGCCGAACACAAACTTGTCCAGGTACTCCTTAAAGCGTTCCGGCTGCTTCGCGTGCTCTACATACAGGCGCAAATGATCGGCATCATAGTCGTAGCAACCATAAACAGTCGTTGGCAACGCACCAAACGGCTGATGAATGACCGCCTCTACACGGTGTCCGGGAATGATTGTCCGCTCGGGCGACCGCTGGATAAACTCGGTGGGAACAATTTCCTCCGCCACGACGATCAGCCGGCGCCCCGCCTTGGCTTGCTCCTCGTTCCCCCAGCGAGCTCCATCAATCTGACAATTTCCGTCGCGGTCCGCAATCTGTACATGAACGAAGGACACGTCCGGCGTCAGCGCCCTCATCAGGACGTACTCCTCCCCGGTGAAGGGACACTTTGATCGCTTCACGTCTGAGGCGGCCGGCCCCGCTTCCAATCGCTCCAAGATCTCGGAAGCAAACAACGACTTGATGGGAATGAAAGAGAGACCCAGCGCTCCTGCCAAATAGCGAAAGCAAACGGAAAGGCTGGTGTAATCGTCGCAGCGAAGCGACTTTGTTTCGCGCGCGCGGTTCACACAGTGGGCAGGGCCAAATCGGTCCAGCGACCCTCCCCCCATGATCAAGTGCGTTACGAGACCGGCCCCCACGAGCAAGTCGGTCTCGAGTCCCACAACGCCTTGGGAGAGTGTTAGGTCCCGCTTCTGCTGTCGGATCATTTCGTGGACAACTGCGATTACGTTGCGGGCAATCGCGAAACCGCCCAACGCAATGTGGCTCCCCGAGGGGATTGTGCGAACTACTTCGGGAACTGACTTGAGTTTGTCGACCATTCTCGAGGTACCCGTCTGACTGTCGCTGCAGCCGAATCGTGGTGGTGCATCGTCGCGAGAGCGCAAAGCTTACCAAGCAGAAAGGCGGAACGTCAACAAGTGCGGAAGATGGATTTAGCCATCGCCATCTTTGCAACGAAACAGCCGAATCTCTTTTACGTGGTGATGGGGCTCGTGTCGGAGGGCTCAGGAGAAGGGGCCGCTCGAAAATAGACGCAGGGCCGGCACGCTATTTTCGGTATCCGGATGCGGCAGGCTCTGCGGGAGACCGCCGAGTTCTCGAAGGGTGCCGGCGACGTAATAGCGCGCCATGTGTTTGCGCCAGGACATGGCAAAATCGGTATTGTCGAGAGGTTTTGCAGGAGAGTACGCCGCCTCCGCGGCGTCATGAATCGTTTCTTCCGTCAGCCTCTTCCCAATAATCGCCTTCTCCGAGAGCGTCGCCTCAATGGGATGGGAACCAACTCCACCCAAAACGATTTTGGCGTGCTCCACCGTCCCATCGCCCGCAAGGCGCAAGCAAGTAGCCACGCCGAGCACTGGGAAATCGAAAGAGCCACGGCGGCGAAGCTTCCAATACGTCGCTCGCCATCCGTTCGTCGGCGGCAGGTGAATCTCGGTCAGCAGCTCGTCGGGACGCTTATTGAGGTGGTGGATTCCGTCGTCGTTATAGAGTTCCGCCGCCGGCAGTAGCCTCTCTTCCGAAGTTGAAATCAGCTTCACTTTCGCTCCGATGGCCACCATTACCGGAACGGAGTCGCTCGACTGCACCGCCCAGCAGCGCGGGCTCGAGGGAGCCACCCAGCAGGTGTCGCCGTCCTTTTTCATGCAAAAGTGAATTCCTTTGCGCCACTCGTAGTTCTGGTCGTAGTAATTGCAGCGCGTATCGAGCAGCAGATTTCCCCCAATGGTGCCCATGTTGCGGAGCAGCGGCGTAGAGATCAACGCGGCGGCCTTGGATACAGCCGGATAAGCACGTTGAACGCGGCGGTCCTCCGCAACCTCCGTGAGCGTCAGACCCGCCCCGAGGACCATTCCCTCCGCCGGCTTGCCCTTGTGGGTGCGCAGTTGCCTGAGTTGCGCCAGCCCGATGACCACTTTCGGCACCTGCTGGCGACGCTTCATATTGGGATACAGATCCGTGCCGCCGGCAACGAACAGGGCGTCTGGTCCTTCGTCTGACATCATCCGGACCGCCTCGCCCAAAGACTTGGGTTGCAGATAACGAAACTTGGGAAGTCTCAGCATTTCAAATCCCGCCTAGAAAAACATCTTTGTGGGAATGAAGACCGCTGACATCAATGCCTTACCGCCTGCCGTCATACCAAAGCAGGCTGGCGTTCTACCGCCTTGCCATCGCCGCCTTCCTCTGGCGTCGGCACAAAAATCGAAGCGGGCATGTCGCACTGTGGAAATACAGTAGGCCCGTATCTGCCTTCCTGTCCCTTGGCTTTCGCCCGAATCGCTTTCAGCACTTTGTCGGGTGTGATCGGAACCTCGTCGATGCGCACCCCTACTGCGTCATAAATCGCGTTGGCGATCGCGGGCGGAACCGGCAACTGTGGTCCTTGTCCAGCTTCCTTGGCCCCGAACGGGCCGTTGGGCTCCCGATCCTCGATCAAATAGGTGACAACGTCGCACATCTCCATTGTGGTGGGGCTCTTGTATTCGAGGAAAGAGGGGAACTTGTGAACCACGTTGCGGTTCCCGCGGTAGACCATCTCCTCCATCAGAGCCTCGCCAAGGCCCATGTAGACACTGCCTTCTACTTGGCCAACCGCCAGCACGGGATTGATGCACTGGCCAACGTCGTGAGCGATCCAGATGCGAGGGACCATGACGACGCCCGTTTCGGGATTGACGTCTACTTCGGCAACCGCCGCAGTGTAACTGTAGGCAGGCGAGGGACCGACTCCAGATCCCTTGAACTTTCCCGGCGCGGCTGACGGCTTGTAAGAACCAACCGAGCCGAGCGTGCCGAACTTCGTTTCGGCAAGCCACACAGCCTCGACAAACGTCATGCCTTTCTCGGGATTCTCTCTGTCGAACACGCGGCTATCTGCGAAGAGCAACCGGTCGGCCGGAAGCTCTAGTTTCGCGGACACCGCCTGGACCAACATCTCCTTGGCCCGCTCGGCGGCCTGAATGGCAGCGTTGCCGGTCATAAGCGTGACCCGGCTGGAGTAGCTGCCGAGGTCCACGGGAGTCAGGTCGGTGTCGGCCGTCACGACGCGAATGTCAAAGGGATCGATCCCGAGTACCTCGGCGACGATATAGGCCAAGATTGATTCGGAGCCCTGACCGATCTCTGTCGAGCCGCAGTAAACCGTCACGCCCCCGCTGCGGTCCAGCTTCAACTGCACGCCGGAGTGAGGCATGCCGTTCCAGTAGATGGGAGTGCCCGCGCCGGTCATGTAGCCGCTACACGCCAAGCCGATGCCTTTTCCGTAGGGGAGTTTGCGGAAGCGCTTCTTCCAGTGGGAGCCTTCCACGACCTTGTCAATGCACTTGCCCAAGCCCATGGTGCCGATGCGAAGCCAATTCACCGTCAGGGAATCGGGCTGGATCAGGTGCTTCTTGCGCATCTCGGCCGGGTCGAGCGCCAACTGCTCCGCGATCTTGTCCATTTGAATTTCTTGCGCGAAGCGTGGCTGAGGAGTCCCGTGTCCCCGTTTCGGGCCACAAGGTGCCTTGTTGGTGAACACCCGGACGGCTTCAAACTTGTAGCGCTTGATCTTGTAGGTCGTCGGTTGCAGCACGCCGGTGTAGAACGTGCTGGCCACGCCGTGGCCTCCGTAGGCACCACCGTCCAAGAACGTGCGATGGTGCATAGCCGTGATGGTGCCGTCCTTCTTGAACCCGGTCTTGGTGGACATGAGAACGGGATGCCGACCGCGATGGCAATAGAAGACCTCCTCGCGCGTGAGGCAAATCTTGACGGGGCGCCCCGTCATCATCGCCAGTTTCGAGACGATAATTTCATGCGCAAAGGGATCGCACTTTCCTCCGAAGCCGCCCCCGTTTGTGGTGGCGATAACGCGGACACGATTCTGCGGCAGCCCCAGGGTTTTAGCGAGCGACCGGTGCAGGTAGTGCATGTCCTGAGTGCAAGTCCAGAGCGTGAGCTTGCCGTCATGACCAAACTGGGCCACGCTGGCGTGTTGCTCCAACGCAAGGTGGGTGCTGCCCTCATAAAAGGTGATATCTTCTCGGATAAAATCGGCCTCGGCAAAGCCTGCTTCCACGTCGCCGAATTCGTAGACCTGTCTCCGATGGATATTGCCGTATTCCCCATACTCATGGATACGAGGCTCAGGGGTGTCGAGTGCAGCTTGGATTGAGGAGATGGCCGGGAGGAGTTCGTACTCGACGTCAATCAAATCCAACGCTTCAGTCGCCACATCTTCATCCACAGCGGCGACGGCGGCCACCGGGTCTCCCATCATGCGGACTTTGCCAATTGCCAGTGGGTGTTCATCTTCGCTGACGGGCAGAGCCCCGTATGGGATCGGCAGGTCTTTTCCGACGAGCACGAGCTTGACGCCCGGGTGAGTTTCCGCCTTGGACGTATCGATCTTCAGGATGCGGCCGTGCGGCACTGTGCTGCGCAAAATCTTGGTATGGAGCATGCGGGGGAAGACGAGGTCGTCGGCATACTTCGTCTGGCCGGTGACCTTCGATGCAGCGTCTACCTTTTTGTGGGGCTTTCCTACGACGCGCAGGTCTTTTCGTTCGGCTCCGTTAGCGCCACCCATAGATACTCTCTTTGCTGGGTTCAGCAGGCTCTCCGGCCATCCGTGCAGCCGCCAGCTCCACTGCTTCGAATATCTTGAGGTAGCCGGTGCAGCGGCAGATGTTTCCCGCGAGAGCCTTCTTGATCTGTTCGCGGGAAGGCTTCGAAGTTTCCTCCAGCAGCACTTTCGCCGTCAGGAGAAATCCGGGTGTGCAATATCCGCACTGGGCAGCACCGAGTTCCGCAAACGCCTCCTGCAATGGATGGAGCTTCGCTCCCTCGGCCATGCCTTCGATTGTGGTGACTTCATGTCCTTCCATGGCGATCCCGAGGGCGAGGCAGGAAAGAACAGGACGGCCATCCACGAGCACCGCGCAACATCCGCATTCTCCCAACTCGCAACCGTGCTTGGTGCCGGTAAGCGCCAGGTCTTCGCGAAGGACTTCCAGAAGCGTTTTATGCGGGGCAAACGCCACCTCGACCGGCTCACCATTCACCCGCAGGCAAATCTGAGCCTTCGCCGGTTTGCCCTTGTCTCTTTTCTTGGTTGGTTTCATTCCTTGCCCTTAGATTTTACCCAGAGATTCCGTAACCAAACGAATTCGACACAAATTCAGCAGCACAGTACGCAGACCAGTTTCCATGATCGGGAAGGCGTCTGTCCAGTAAGATACTCTTGGCCGTCGCTGAGTGCAACTCAAGTGGAGTCGATTAACCGATCGCTCCTTGCTGCCGCAATGAAGCGATCTCGTCCGCCGACAATGACAACAATTGATGCAGCACGATATCTGTATGTTGCCCCAGCCGTGGCGCCGGACTGGAGATCGTGCCGGTCATGTCCGACATCTTGATGGGATTGCCGGGTAACCGCACTTTGCCGACGTCGGGATGATCGTACTCGACAATCATTTCGCGTTCCGCCACCGGCGCCTCGGCAAATGCCCGATCGAAATGGTTGACCGGCGCAGCCGGTACGTCTGCTGCTCGCAACTTTTCGACCCAATCTGCCACTGAGCGCGTGCCGAAAATGGCTTCGAGGTGCGGCACGAGGATGGCTCTATTCCGTACGCGATCTTCGGGAGTGGCAAACCTTGGATCGTACGCAAGTTGCGGCTCACCCAGCACTTCGCAGAGCCGTACCCACGTGGCCGGTTCGCGCGCGGTGACCACGAGGTGCCCATCGCTGGCCGCAAACGCCTGCCATGGAACGGTGTAATCGTGGGCCGAGCCGGATGGTTTGGGCAATTCACCATTCGTAAGCCACATCGTACCCATGTAAGTGAGCAAATGGAGCATGGCGTCGAACATGGAAATGTCGATTCGCCGGCCTCGCCCGGTGCGTTCGCGCTCGAATAGAGCCGTTAGCACGCTCAGGCCGGCAAAAATACCGCCGCTCAAGTCGCCTAAAGGAATCCCAACGCGCGACGGCGGACGCCCTGACTCACCGGTCACCGCCATGTGGCCCGCGATAGCCTGAATGCTGAGATCGAGCGCCGGATAATCCTTGTACGAGCCGGTCATGCCGAACCCGGTGACGGAGCATTGAATGATGCGGGGATTGATCTGGCTCAACGTATCGTAGTCAATCTGCAGTTTTCTGAGGACGCCGGGCCGAAAGTTGTCGATGACTACATCCGACACCTTGACGAGGTTGTGGAAAATGCGGCGTCCGGCGTCGGTCTTAAGGTTGATCACGACACTCTTCTTATTTCGGTTGAACGTGAGGAAGAGGCCGCTCAGGCCGCGATAGGGTGCGACTGAGTTATTGCGCCCGAGATCGCCTTGCGGCGATTCGATCTTGATCACTTCTGCGCCGAGATCCGACAGCACCTGCCCCCCATACGTGCCGGCAATGATCTGGCCCAGCTCGAGGATGCGTACACCTTGGAGCGGATAGGACACTTAGGCTCCGAGAGAACCTTCCATCGCTTTGCCGACCAACGAATTGCTTTCGCCACTAGCGGCGAACGGCACTGCTTCTTCAAGATAGAATGTGGCCGGATCGGCACGGCGTTCCAGTGCGTTGGCCATCACACAGTTCCTGGGCTCGGGAGCGAAGAATGTCATGCGAAGTCGCGTCACAAGCTCGCACATCAGCAATGAACCATGCGATTCCGACGGTATCCAACCAAAGACCTGTGGCCGGCGTATCGTACGCGACTCCTGCCATCGACACAATGAATTTGCCACCAGAGCAGGCCCCAGCGAGATCCGCGGGGCTCCGAGGACTAACTCCCGATCGACGCTCCCGGCTCATGCGATGACCCCGAAGGCACAAAATAAACTCGGAATCTGTGCCCAAAAGTTTTGTCTCACTTTGGGAGTTCATGCTAGGAAGTCGGGTCCAACTTGGGTTCATTAGCTCCCGAAAACCACGCAAAACCAGAGTTCTAGACGCAAGATAACGCTAGATGGGCCATCTACATAGTGTTCTACTGCATACTTTGCAAGCAGGGGGTCGCCGGTTCAATCCCGGCCACGTCCACCAACCACCTGATCGCAGTTTCAATCGCTTGCGATTTCAGCGCTCTGCAAGCGTTTCTAGAATTCCTCGACTTCCCGCAATGTGCGCTTGAGGCGACAGTCGACATTCTGGGAGAATCCAAATGTGAGATAACGTCCCAGGTTGTCGCGGCGTGACGTGAGCGCCCCATGCGCATACTGATTGTAGAAGATGAAGAAAAGATGGCGAAGGCCTTACAAAAGGGGCTGGAAGCCGACCAGTTCTCCGTGAGCGTTGCCTACAGCGGAGAAGCGGGATTCTTTCTTGCTTCGACGGAACCCTACGACGTAATCATTCTCGACTTGATGCTTCCCGAACGGGACGGCATGGAAGTGCTTACGGCTCTCCGGCAGAAAAATGTAACGGCGCCCGTGCTTATTCTGACCTCGAAGGACACGGTCCGAGACCGCGTGCGCGGACTGGACGCCGGAGCGGATGACTACCTGGTGAAGCCCTTCGCGTTTTCCGAGCTGCTGGCGCGCGTTCGGGCCTTGCTCCGTCGTGGCAGACAGGAGGCGAGCGATACGTTAAGACTCGCCGATCTCGAAATGGACGGCCCCGGGCGCAAGGTTTTTCGCGGCGGGAAAGAACTATCGCTCACGGCTCGTGAATTCGATCTGCTGGAATACTTACTTCGCCATCAAGGCCGAGTGGTGTCGCGCGAAATGCTCGCACGGGACGTCTGGCAGGAGTTGGCGCGTTACACGCCGCTCGACAACGTCATAGACGTCCATGTCGCGCACCTGCGGCGAAAACTGGACGATCCGTTCGGCAAGAAACTCCTGCACACGGTGCGAGGGGTCGGCTTCGTCTTGCGCGAGGAGCAACCGAAATGAAGTTACGGCGCAACCGATTGCGGATACGACTCACATTGTGGCACGTCGGCATGCTGGCGCTGGTCCTCGCGGCCTACCTCGCAGCGGTGTCAATACTCCTGCGCTGGCAGATGAGCGGAGTTCTGAAGAAGATTGCCGCGGAAGATCTGGAGACGGTCAAGGGCCTGCTCTACTTTCAACCGAATGGCCTTGTCGGCGTGCGCGAGGATTACCACCACCATACGGATTGGAAGCAAGTACAGGAGAGACTTCTGGAGATACTTGCTCCCCATGGAACGATTCTTTATCGCAACGAGAGGCTCGGTGATCGGACGATCGGTGGACCACCGTTGGCCGGAGAAGGCGAACGTGGATATTCGGGACGCGTGGACAAGATATCCGACGGGACCGCGGTAGTTCTCGTCAGTCGTAAATACGATCTTGAGGGTCATACGATTCTGATCCGCGTGGCTTACAGCCGAGACCTGGTGTGGAACCAGCTCAAGGGAACTCTGCTCGTTCTGATTCTTGCATCGCCGTTGGTGCTGGCGGGAACTGCTTACGCCGGCTACAAGATGGTGGGACGAACACTAGAACCCGTCGGTCAGATGGCACACCGCGCAGATACGATCAATTCCGAGCGGCTGCACGAGCGGCTGCCGATCGAAACTGACGACGAGCTCGGACATCTGGCGGGTGTCTTCAACGCGATGTTATCGCGCATCGAACAGTCCTTCGAGCAGTTGCAGCGCTTCACGGCGGATGCATCCCATGAACTGCGGACGCCGCTCGCGGCCATCCGCAGTATCGGCGAGGTGAGGCTGCAAGAGGGCGCGACACCCGCGGAATACCGCGACACGATCGGCAGCATGCTCGAAGAAGTTAACCGGCTAACGAACATCGTGGAGAACTTGCTGGTGCTGTCGCGGGCCGACGCCGGGCAGATCCAAATGCAGGTGTCGGCGTTTCCCCTGTCGGCTGTGGTGAGGGAAGCCGCGGCGCTTCTGGAGGTTCTCATCGAAGACAAACGCCAGACCTTTACGCTGACGGGCGACGAAGGCGCGGGCGTGCAAGCCGATCGCCTCTACGTACGCCAGGCCGTCGTCAACATTCTGCACAACGCGGTGAAGTTTACGCCCGAAGGCGGGTCGATCCGGGCGCGCGTGGAATGGAGAGACGATTCTGGTGTCGAGCTGAAGATTTGCGATACGGGGCCCGGAATCCCAACGGAGAAATTGGATTCCGTGTTCGAGCGCTTTTTCCGCGTGGACGAGGCCCGGCTCGGAGAGGACAACGGAGCCGGCCTTGGGCTATCCGTCGCGAGATGGGCCGTGGAGGCAAACGACGGAACGATCGGTGTCGTGAGCGCGCCTGGTTCAGGCGCGACATTTTGGATTCGGCTGCCCGGAGCGGGACGTTCCTCCGCACGTTCGAGCGGCAAAAGTGCAACTCGAAAAGTTCTCGCCGAAATCTCGACGGGACATTCCTCGCCACAGACCGCGCCATAGCGGCACGGTCGTTCTTCCGCGTTAGCAATTCATTGATTGTTTGCCGAATTCAGAGATTCTTCAGAATTTCTTCACTGGTCTCCCCGTTTGCGGCGAATTAGCCTGAAAGACACAGGGACGCTCCCGAAAGGGGATTTGTCGACCTGCGTAGGGGGCGTTCGCGCGAGCACCAAAATGCTGAAGCCCGGCCAGCTTGAACAATTTCGGCAGTTCAGCACGTGCTTAGTTTCCAGCGCCATTGAGACTTTTCACGTCCGCCTGCCCAACACTGGATTCACCGACGGAAGCATTCGATGCATCTTCGAGGGCCGGCCCCCGATGATCGGATATGCCGCGACGGCGCGCATGCGCAGTTCCAATCCGCGGATGGACGCCGGCAAATCGTACGACTACTACGATCGAACCGATTGGTGGAACCATATCCTCTCGATCCCGGCACCGCGGGTCGTAGTCATGGAAGATGTGGATGATCCCCCGGGTGTCGGCGCGTTCTTCGGAGAAGTCCACGCCAATATTCTTCTCGCCCTGGGATGCATCGGGGCGATTACGAATGGTTCTGTGCGGGATGTTCCCGAAATTCGACCAACGGAATTTCAGATGTTTGCCGGCTCCGTCTCGGTGTCGCATGCCTACGCTCACGTATTCGATTTCGGCGGCAAAGTACGCGTGGGGGGCCTCGACATCCGGCCTGGAGAGTTAGTCCATGCTGACTGCCACGGAGTGCAGACGATCCCCCTGGAGATTGCGGATAAGGTTCCCGCAGCGGCTCGTGAAATCCGGCAGCGCAGACAGCAATTGGTGGGCTTGCGCCGTTCCGCCGACTTTTCGCTCGAAAGACTCCGCCAGGCGATTCGCGATACGGTCTTGAACTCCCGAGAGGCCAAGTGATGCCCTGGCGATTTTTCATTCCTCTCAAGTGATGCGATGAAATCACCCCTCAAAACGACTTGGAGGAAGCCTGTCCTGGTGTTCTCGGCGCTCGCTGCTGTGGCCGGAACGCTCCCGGGCTGCGGCGCCAAAGGAAGGGCTGCCGACAGTGGTGCGGGTGCTCCGACGGTTGCCGTGGTCA
>Ga0187773_10000851_pt1 | contig 12262 bp, 13 predicted proteins | sample 0216_BV02_MP05_1_FD_133133 | JGI IMG/M metagenome (GOLD analysis project Ga0187773, IMG submission 133133) | Tropical peat soil microbial communities from peatlands in Department of Meta, Colombia - 0216_BV02_MP05_10_MG | ecosystem: Environmental > Terrestrial > Soil > Wetlands > Peat | place...
CCTGAAGGCGCACGAGTTCTTGAAGGAGGAAGGATTGCAGGTCATGATGTCGGCCAGCTTCGGGATCGCGGGCTATCCGGAGCATGCGATGACGAAGCGGGATCTCGTCCGGATGGCGGATCAGGCGATGTATGCGGCCAAGAACAGCGGGCGCGATCAGATTTGTATTGCCGAGAAACGGCAGGCGCGCTCACGGGTTCGTGCCCACTAATTGAAGCACTTCGGCTTCACAGCCGAGAGTTCTTCGATCCGGGTGGAGAAGGCCTCGTTTTGATTCGCTCGCTAACCCCCCTTCACAGGGGGGCGTTGCGCTCGCTGTGCGGATTCAGTTGCAACGGATTATCTTTCAATTCGCCCGGCAAGGCGTCCCCCTGGCCCGCCGAGATCAGACGCTCGCCGAACCGATCCAGACGGATCGACGCCTCGTCATACCGGCCTTTGGCGTTGGTGAGGTGCGTGCCGATCACTTCGAATTCCTTCCGGAATCGCTCAAAATCCCCCCGCAGACGTTCCAGGTGGCTGATAATGATCTGGGCGCTTTTCTCGATCTGCAGACCTTTTAAGCCCATCACGATCGCCTGGAGGTAGGCGTAGAGGCTGTTGGGCGAGACAGGGATCACTTTCCGTTCGAGCGCATACGCCGACAGGCTCTTCTCATCACCGAGATTTTCATCCTTGATGATGGTTTCGTAATAGACATTCTCGGCTGGAATGTACATCAGCGCAAAGGGGAAGGTCCCTTCGTCCGGCAGGATGTATTTGTCTGCGATGGCGTCGACATGTTTTTTGACGTCCGTTGTAAACTTTTTTCGGGCGGCCTTCCGCTCTTCATCGCTCTTGGATTCGACCACCCGTCTGAAATTCTCCAGCGGAAACTTGGAATCGACCGGGACCAGAAATTGACCGAGACGGACGACGGCATCGACCGATTCGCCGCTCTTGAACCGGTGCTGAAGCGTGAAATGGTTGGGCGGAAGGATCTGGCCCAGGAGGTCTCCCAAAAACAACTCACCCAAAATGCCGCGCAGTTTCGGGGCCCGGAGAATCTCCTGAAGGCTGGCGATGTCCTTCCCAACGTCGAACACCTGCTGTGTGGCCTTCGACAGCTCGCCCAGGTTCTGCTTCACCTCGCCGACGACCCGTGCGGCGTTGTCCAGCCGGGTTCCGATCTGTCCCGTCGCGTTCTGGAGTTGCTGGACCATCGCGGTCAGTTGCTGATTGACCTGCTGTGTGACGGAGGAGAGCTGGTGATTGAGCGCGGTTGTGTTTCCCGTGATCGTCTCGGTGATCTGCTGCCGCAGCGCGTCTACCTGTTGCTGCATTACCAGCATCCCGGTGTCCGAAGGTTTGCTTCGGCCTTGCATCTGCAGGATGATAAGAACCGCGAGCAGTCCAATGACGGCAACGAGGCCAATGATTAAAATCATTTCCATGGCCGGAATTGTAGCGGTATGGGGTTGCGAAGTCAATCGCCGTGCGCCGATTTTCAGGAGCCGGATTACGGGGAAGGATTATCGTTGGAAGGCCGCGGCTTATCCTTCACCGCCTTCGCGTGGACGATCGTGGTTGTCTTGTTATAAATTCCCAGAATGGAAAAATACCGTACATCGATCCGGATGTCATACAAATTTCGAACACCGTATCGGGTCTTCGCGTCCTCGATGGCCGCGCGGATGCTTCGATCGTACAAATCAACCGAAAGTCCGGAGGTCGGCCCGAGTCCGATAAAAAATCCCACCGGAATGAAAAAACCCGTCGTCTCGCTTGAGCCGTCGACTTCGATCACCTCGCCCTCTTGGATCAACGGAACAAGATCCCTGCGGGTCATCGAGGGGTACGAGAACGGCGCGTCGTAGTTCTGATAGACGGGGAACCCCCTCGGCAGCTCCGCGCGTTCGATGGCGCTGCCGATCGCTCCGTCGCCGTGCGGACCGAAGGCCCAGGCCGAATCAAAGAAGAAGAGGATTACAAAAAAGGCGGTCGTGCGGATGAGGGAATCCATACCATTCTGCATCTTAGCGGGCTGCCTTGGCCTTGACTATGATCGTCCGGCTGAGGTAAAGCCCCAGCACATTAAAGACTCTCTGATCGGTTTTTACATCGTAAACCTCCTTAACCTCGAAGGGTGCCTTCCGCTTCGCGTCCTCCAAGGCCGCATCGAGCCCTGCGTCTCCCCAGGAGATCAAACCGAACAGCAGCCCGCGGGCGGTGGATTGGCCGACGATCTCTTGATTCTCCAGGGTCAGATCCTTCACATCCAGGCGGGTATTGGAAATCCAGGTCAGGGGCATTACGGTATTGGCATAGATGCAGCCGGCCAAGCCGGCCGTAAGGACCACCAAGGTGATGGATCTCCAGATCACATTGACGGTTTTCTTCGCCATCGTTTTACCCTCCGTTATCCGTGGGGTGATTCATTAATATACCACGTTTATAAATCAAAAAGCCTGTTTCGGGCAAGACTTTTGGTTGATTCGGGGGAAATTTAGGACCCGACTTCTTTGACTTTCTATCGACAACTGACTAAAATGGTATCCATGGTAAGGAGGCGCGGATGATCTGGTATCGCTCACTCATGACCCCTTCGGCTTATCCCCATCCCGTCCGGGAAGTCCGGCATCTGGCGACGCACATCTCGGACGTCTTCCTGACCGGACCCTTCGCCTACAAGATCAAAAAACCGGTCGATCTGAAGTTTCTCGATTTTTCCACACTGGAAAAAAGGCGGTACTATTGTGAGCGGGAAGTGGCGCTGAACCGCCGGTTGGCGCCGGAGATTTATCTGGGGGTCGTGCCGATCACCCAGGACGGTGAGAATTTCCAGGTCGAGGGGAAAGGCGAGCCGGTGGAATACGCCGTGAAGATGGTCCAGTTCGGTCAGGAAGGTCTCCTGGATGCAATGGCCGAGCGGGGGGAGCTGACGCGCGGGCCGATCGTGGAACTGGCCTCCCAGGTTGCCCGGTTTCACCGGTCCGCCGAGCGAGCCGATGACGCGTTCGGGACCCCGAAAACAATCGGGGAGAACGTGCTCCGGAATTTCGAGCAGACGGCGAACTACCAGGGGAGCGTGGTTTCTCCTGAACGGTTTTCGAAACTCAAGGAGTATTCGGAACATTTTCTGACCCAAAAAGCGATCCTGTTTCAGGAGCGGATCAAACGCGGCGCGATTCGCGTCTGCCACGGCGACCTGCACCTTCAGAATATCTGCCTCGATCGCGGGCGGTTGATCATCTTCGACTGCATCGAATTCAACGACGCGCTGAATCATATCGACGTCGTCAACGAGATCGCCTTTTTACTGATGGATCTGGATCATCGGGGTCTCTCGGCGCTGGCCAATCGGTTCATCAATGCCTATCTTGAGAAGACGCAGGATTACGACGGACTGTCGATGCTGGATTTCTATCTGGTCTATCGCGCATGCGTCCGGGCGAAGGTGGCCTGCATCCTTTCCGAGGACCCCGAAATCACGGAGGTCGAAAAGGCCGCGGCCCAGGAACGCGCCTCGTCCTATTTCGAATTGGCCGAGCGTTATCTGGCCGACCGCCGGCCGGGCCTTATTTTGATGGCGGGGGTGAGCGGATCGGGAAAGAGCACCGTCGGCTCCGACGTCGCGGAGCCGTTTGAGGCCGTCATGATTCGTTCGGATGCCGTGCGCAAGTCGCTGGCCGGGCCGGGACCGGAGGCGCGAACCGCGACGGACTACGGCCGTGGCATCTACACACCCGAGGTGACAGAGCGAACCTACAACGGCCTTCTGAAGCGGGCCGAATCCGTGATCGCGAGCGGACGGTGGGCCATCCTCGACGCCACGTATGCCCAGAAGCGGCACCGATCGCCCGTTGAGTCGTGGGCCGAGAAGCAGGCCGTGCCATTTGTGATCCTTCATTGCACGGCGCCCCGGTCGGTTCTTGAGGCGCGCTTGTCGCGGCGATCGGCCGAGGGCCGCGATCTTTCGGATGCCGACGTCGAGATCCTGCGGCGACAGCTCTCGGCGTTCGAGCCGTTCGGTCCGGAAGAGGCGGGGTTCGTGGTTCCGGTGGATACGGAAAAAAGATGGGACGCCCGGGAGATCGTGGCCGCATGTCGGACGCGGGCAATGAGTCATTGATCCGTAAAATTCAGGAGGAGATCCAGCAAAAAGGCCGGATAACCTTCGCCCGGTTCATGGAGATGGCTCTTTACGATCCGGAAGAAGGTTACTATACCTCGTCGGGAGAGCGCATCGGACTCGGCGGCGATTACTACACCAGCCCCGATGTGCATCCGGTGTTTGGCCGACTTCTTGCGAGGCAGATCCGGCAGATGGAAACGCTCCTACCGGGGCCGGAGCCCTTTACGATTCTGGAGATGGGCGCCGGCAAAGGGCTGCTCGGTCGGGATCTCTTGGCCGGATTGAAGGCGGTTGCGCCGGAGGATTGGAAGCGGTTTCGGTACGCCGTAATCGAGCGGAGTCCGGCGATGGCGGCCCGGCAGAAAGCGCTTCTCGCTTTGTCCGGCATGTCGATATCGGTCCGCTGGTATTCGAGTCTCGAGGAGGTCCTGGCCGAAGGTCCGCTCGTCGGGTGCGTCCTTTCCAATGAACTTGTGGATGCTTTTCCGGTCCATCGGGTCATTGGAACAAAAGATGGTCTGGATGAAATTTATGTCGGTTGGGTTGAAGGCCGTTTCGTTGAAACGAGAGATTTTCCCTCGACCCCGGATCTGGCGGACTATTTCGAACGGCTGAAAGTCCGGCTGGCCGAGGGCCAGAAGGCCGAGGTAAATCTGGAGGCGGCCGGATGGATTCGCGAGGTCGGCAAGGCCTTGGATCGAGGTTTTGTGATCACGATCGATTACGGCCATCCGGCCTCGGAGCTGTTTGCGCCGCATCGGAAAAAAGGCAGCCTGCTCTGCTATTACCGGCATACCGTCAACGACGATCCGTACTCCCGGATCGGCGAACAAGATATCACGGCCCATGTCGATTTCACCGGGCTGGCACGGGCCGGGGCGGAGGTCGGCCTGTCCGTGAACGGTTTTACGAATCAACTCAATTTTCTGATGAGCCTCGGGATCGCCCAGGAGATGGAACGGTTTGATCCGGAAAGTCCCGAGATGCTGTCGGTCAAACGTCTTTTAGCGCGAGAAAGCATGGGCGGGGTGTTCAAGGTCCTCATCCAGCACAAGGGGCTCAACCCGCCCCCACTGGAGGGATTGACCTTCCGGCCGTATTTTAAGGATGTCCTGGCGTGTTGAACGAATTTCACTGATTTGCGGAGAGACTATGGCGACGGACGAGAACCAAAATAACCCAGAAAACCATGAGGCCAAGGAGACGCCTAAAAAGAAAGCGGACAAACGCAAATATTTGCGGTGCCCCATCATCATTCTCAAGGTGACTGGAGGGGGGCAAAAGCAACATCTGTTCGGATACGCAAAGAACATCAGCCGCGGGGGAGTCTTTATTCAATCGGTCAATCCCCGCGAGCCCGGGGAACGATTCATCATCTCATTCCATATTCCCGAAACCGAGATTCAGGTCCGGTGCAAGTGCGAGGTGGTCTGGATGCGAAAATACAATCCGAAGGAAAAATTGGAGCCCGGGTACGGCATCCGGTTTCTCGACCTATCGGCGGGCGTGGCGGATGCGATTGAAGAATGGATCAAAAAGCAACTCTGATAACGGCGTGCAGGCGGCTAGATCAAACCGTCCGTTTCGTGTCCGAAGGATCCGAAGCGCGATGGACGGAATCTCGATCGCTTGGCCGAGCTCGTTGACGATGGATCGAATGTACGTTCCCGACCCTACCGTCGTCCGGATTGTCGCGATCGAAAATCGGTCGTTGGGATGATCGGCCAGCGCGGTTTGCCAAATTTCTTTAATCCTGTCTTGGCGGAAGTCGCCATCGGTCAAGAGGATATTCTTCAAGATCAACTTCTCAAGATCACTTTTTGTGATCTCGCTCCGTCTCAGTAACTCGGCCTTGTAGATCTCAATCTCCCGCACCGGCAAGCCGACTTCTTGAAGCCGGCCTTCCCTCGCCCACCAGAACAGCGGTTTCCCTCGGATGATGGTGGACGAGAATGGCGGAAGTTCCTGTTCCCTTTTTCCGACCAATCGCGTGACGAGATCGTTTACCTTTTCCTCCGGGAAATTTTCCGGATCGTACGCGGCCATGCCGGTCACCAATCCGAGTTGGTCATACGAATCGGTCGAAAACCCGGACAGAAGATCGAATTCATAATCCTTATCGACGGCCTGCAGCTCGGCCTGTCTTTTCCTTGCCTCCGGCCCGACGAGGAGCACAAGAACTCCCTCGGCCATGGGGTCGAGACTGCCCGTATGGGTGACAACCGTGCCGAGCTTTTGAGCGAGGCGAATCGCCACCTGATGGCTTGTGATTCCGATCGGCTTGTATACGGCCAATATATCGTTAGGCATGGGATGACCTTACATATTGTTTGCGCTGGTGTCAATAAGAAGGGGTTACCCTGCCCGGCTGGGCCCTTCTGCTCCGGCGGCTTTTGTTTGACCCGGCTAAGGCTCGGCCGCTCAATTTTCCGAAGGGGATCTACGGAAAATTGACCCTGACGGGCCGCGTCCTTCGCCAAGCCGGGTGCCCAAACAAAAGCCGAGATCGCAGTCCGGGCCACATCCGAGCAGGGTTTTCCAAACCGAGCAGTCCATGGTCTGTGAACTGAGGCATGAAGCCGGGGGGTGGAAGAGCTGACCATGCGCTTGAGGACAATGAACGATCCAAACCACAATAGGGGATGCAGTAACGGCTGCTTCCCCGGCCATAGGTAATCCGATAAAATACTTGATCTCCCTTTAACGCATATGGTCGGCGATGGAATCCCCCGGCGAGGGCCTCAGTTCAGCCCCTGTTGTGCCTGCGCGGTAAGACCTGTTAGAATATCCATAACGAAAAGACGGTGAAGCAGATGAAGGATGAATCGCATCGGCATTTAAAAGGCGAGGACGAGACGGCCGCGACGGGAACGACGCTGACCGTGACGGATCCCGTCTGCGGGATGGAGATCGCACCGTCGGATGCGGTCGGGACGCATGTCTATAACGGCCGGACGTATTACTTCTGTAACGAATCCTGCCTTGAGCGGTTCCGCGAAGATCCGAGGCGCTATCTGGAACCGTCGCGCGGCGAGCAGCCGCCCGCACCGGTCGGCGTAGACTACATCTGCCCGATGGATCCGGAGATCCGGCAAAAAAATCCCGGCGCCTGTCCGAAATGCGGGATGGCGCTTGAGCCGGAAACCGTGACACCGCCGGCCACACGGACCGAATACGTCTGCCCGATGCATCCCGACGTGATCCAGGATCATCCGGGCGCCTGTCCGATCTGCGGCATGGCGCTTGAGCCCCGAACGGTAACGGTCGAAGAGGTCAATCCGGAGCTGATCGACATGTCGCGGCGGTTCTGGATTGGCCTGGGCCTGACCCTCCCGCTGCTCCTCTTGGCAATGTCGGATCTGATCCCGGGCGAGCCGATGATGAAGATCATTCCATTCCGCCTCATGAGTTGGATACAGCTCGCCTTGGCCACGCCCGCCGTGCTCTGGGCCGGTTGGCCCTTCTTCGAGCGCGGCTGGCGGTCGACCGTCACACGTAATCTGAATATGTTCACGCTGATCGCGATCGGGACCGGAACGGCCTACCTCTACAGCGTGGTCGCGACGCTCTTTCCGGACTTCTTCCCACAATCCTTTCGCCATTCGAACGGGCTGGTCGGGGTCTACTTTGAAGCGGCCGCCGTCATCACGGTCCTGGTCCTTCTGGGCCAGGTCCTTGAGCTTCGCGCGCGATCAAGAACCAGCGCCGCGATCCGTGCTTTGCTGAACCTGGCGCCGAAAACCGCGCGGCGGTTTCGTGAAGATGGAGGCGAGGAAGACGTGACGCTCGGCCTTGTGAAGCCCGGAGACCGGCTGCGCGTCCGGCCGGGGGAGGGAGTTCCGGTCGATGGCATTGTTCTGGAAGGAAGGAGCTCGGTCGACGAATCGATGATCACGGGCGAGCCAATCCCGGTCGAGAAGGGGCCGGGCGGTCGCGTTACCGGTGGCACGATCAACGGAACGGGCGGATTCGTGATGCGGGCGGAACGGGTCGGCGGCGATACGCTTCTGGCACGGATCGTCCGGATGGTGAGCGAGGCACAGCGATCCCGCGCGCCGATCCAGCGGCTGGCCGATACCGTCTCGGGTTATTTTGTCCCGGTCGTCGTGCTGACCGCCGTCGTCACCTTTGTGGTCTGGGCCCTGATCGGTCCTGAGCCTAGGATGGTCTATGCGTTGGTGAACGCCGTCGCGGTCCTGATCATCGCCTGCCCCTGCGCGTTGGGATTGGCCACACCGATGTCGATCATGGTCGGGACCGGCCGTGGCGCAACGGCGGGGGTATTGTTCAAGAACGCCGAGGCTCTGGAGATTTTGGAAAAGGTGAATAGTCTCGTCCTGGATAAGACCGGTACATTGACCGAGGGCCGGCCCCGTCTTGACACGGTCCTTGCGCTTTCGGGTTACGACGAGAACGAGGTCTTGAGACTCGCGGCCGGGCTTGAGCGGGGAAGCGAGCATCCCTTGGCGGCGGCGATCGTGGCCGGTGCTCGGGAGAAAAACCTTGTGCTCGAATCGCCTAAAGATTTTCGGTCGATCACGGGAAAAGGCGTGTTCGGAAAGATCGGGGGTCGAGACATTGCGCTCGGCAACCTCGCGCTCTTTGAAGAACTCGGGATAACGCCAGGCGAACTGGCCGAACGGTGCGAACCCCTCAGGAAAGAGGGCCAGACTGTGATCTGGCTGGCGGTCGGCGGCCGTCCGGCCGGGATGATCGGTGTCTCGGATCCGATCAAACCGTCCACGCCCGAAGCGATCGCTTCATTGAAGGGCTACGGGATACGGACCGTAATGCTGACGGGGGACAACCGGTCCGCGGCCGAGGCAGTGGCCCGGATACTGGGACTGGATGAGGTGATGGCCGAGGTGCTTCCGGATCAAAAGGCGGACGCGATCAAACGCCTTCAATCGAACGGCCGGATCGTCGCCATGGCCGGGGATGGCATCAACGATGCACCGGCGTTGGCGCAGGCGCAGGTCGGAATCGCGATGGGCACCGGCACGGACGTGGCGATCGAGAGCGCCGGCGTGACGCTGGTCAAGGGCGATCTTCGCGGGATCGTCCGCGCGATCCGGCTCAGCCGGGGCACAATGAAAAACATCCGCCAGAACCTATTCTTCGCGTTCATCTATAACAGCCTGGGCGTCCCGGTCGCGGCCGGTGTTTTGTATCCGGCCTTCGGCCTGCTGCTGAGCCCGATGATCGCCGCGGCCGCGATGAGCTTCAGCTCCGTTTCGGTCATCACCAACGCCCTCCGCCTCCGAAGATTGTCGCTTTGACTGCTTGCATGGTTCCCATCAACCTTCCTTGTAGATCTTAGGCATTTTTAGTATAATCCGCTCATCTACATCGTTCATTTTGGTCAGTCCGGAAATCTGCTGGAAGGTTATCAATGTCTGATCGCGTCAAGACACCAAAAGTAAAAATCAGCCCGAAACTGCGTTCGATTCTTCGGGAATTTTCGGCCGATTTGCAAAAGCGGTATGCGGATCGCTACAGGGGCCTGAAGCTCTATGGGTCCCAAGCCCGGGGCGAAGCCCGTGCGGAGTCGGACGTGGATCTGATTCTTGTTCTGCGCGACGCGCGTCGTCCGACACGGGAGATCGACCGGATCTCCGATCTTATCGTGGACTACAACCTCCGATACGGCATCTTGTTGTCCGTGGTTCCCGTGGATGAGCGGACGCTGAAGACTTCGGACGGGCCGTTTTGGCGGAACGTCCGCCGCGAGGGAGTGGCCGCGTGACGGAACGGCAAGGCTTGATCCGCAAGGCCGAGAAATTTCTGGAATCGGCCCGCGTGCTGATGGATTCGGGAGATCTGGATTCGGCCGTTTCGCGGATCTACTATGCGGCGTTCTTCGTGGCCGAGGCCCTTCTCGATGCGCTCGGGCTTTCCTTCTCAAGTCACAAAAGCGTCATATCCTCCTTCGGTCAGGAGTTTTCGAAGAAGGATCGTCTCGATTCCCGATTTCATCGGTTTTTGATTGTCGCATTTGAGAAGCGTCAGCAGGCCGATTACGGCATTGAAACCGGATTGGATCGGGAAGAGGTGAGTGAACTCTTGGAAGAAGCCAGGGCCTTTATGAAAGCGGGCAAAGGCTGGCTTACAAAAAAAGGTTTTTTGAAATCATAGTTGTCCATTCGGTCAGCCTGATCGACAAAAAAGAAAAGTCCGCGGCGTGAAACGAAGACGGGATTAGCCAACAAGCCAAGCCTGACCCGGATTGATGACACCAATCTTAAAAAGAATGATCGTGTATCTTGCGATTGCTGGAGGGATCATTAGCATCCTCGGCGATGCTACGATCCGGTTCGTTCTCTTTATATTTGGGGGTTGGAATGTATCACTCCCTTGGTACTTTGTTCTCTTAGACTCTACATGGGTGGCACTGGAATTTGTATCGGGGATAATTACTGTATCTATATTTCTGCCTTTTATAATTCCTAAGGTTCGAAACCTAATAGGAAGTCAACGTGGTTGGTTAGCGTGGGGGATGTCTTTAGGCGCTTTCGCTGGAATATGCAATGCTATTATTTTAGCCTCAATTCACCTAAGTATCATGTCGGGTTTAGGTCAATATGGGCTTCCCTTTACACTTAAATTAATGGGAACTTATCTGCCTATAGTGATAATTCTTATGGGAATACCCGCTGCAATAGTCGGAGCAATATCCGGAATGATTGCTTGTTTGATCTTTAGTAAACTAGAGGGGTCCAATCTACACAATAGATTTTAGGATCATTATATGAAAAATGGGGTCGGGTTTGCCGAATTTGCTTGTGGCAATTGAGATCAGGATTGACGTGAAAACTAAACCCAATATCCTTCCCTGGTCCTCGGCGTTCAGGGCTGTCGTCCGAAATCATTCTTAACCCATCCGAATCCCCCTTCTCCCTTGACAATATCGTCGTGATTTCTTATGATATTCGCTCTTGTTTAAGCTTCCGGCCTGTTTTATACTGATCTCAAAGAGTTAGAGAGAATTAAATCTTTTCAAACGAGTCATTTTCCCGCAGGGAATTGACTCGCATTTAACACAGGTTTTATGATGCCCGGAGAATTTGTCCCGACAAATTATCTGCCGATCGTGGTCTTCATCGCGATCGCGCTCGCCTTCGGGGGCGTGACGCTCCTGCTCGGCAAAATCCTCCGGCCGAGCAGGATCTACAAGGCCAAGCTGACCCCTTACGAAAGCGGCAGCATCCCTTTTTCGGACGCCCGCGCGCCGTTTCCGCTTCGCTACTACATCATCGCGATGATCTTCGTCATCTTCGACATCGAGACGGTCTTTCTGTATCCCTGGGCGGTGGTTTACAACGAGCTCAAACTGTTCGGACTGATCGAGATGGCGCTGTTCATCCTGGTGCTGCTGGTCGGCTATTTCTATGCCTGGAAGAAAGGGGCGCTGGAATGGGATTGATCGACCGGCAGCTCGAGGCCAATCTGATCACCACCTCGGTCGATTCCCTGATCAACTGGGCCCGGAAGGTCTCGCTCTGGCCGATGACCTTCGGCCTGGCCTGTTGCGCGATCGAGATGATGGCGACGGTCTCCTCCCGTTACGACATCGACCGTTTCGGCGCGGGCGTTTTCCGCGCCTCCCCCCGCCAGTCGGACCTGATGATCGTGGCCGGCACGGTCTGCCGGAAGATGGCCCCGGTGATCCGGAGGATCTACGATCAGATGCCCGAGCCGCGTTACGTCATCGCGATGGGCTCCTGCGCGACCTCGGGGAATCATTACAACAGCTACAGCGTCGTTCAGGGGGTGGACCAGATCGTTCCGGTGGACGTCTACGTTCCCGGATGTCCGCCCCGTCCGGAGGCGCTTCTTCAGGGCCTGATGATGCTTCAGGTGAAGATCAAGCACGAAAAGGTTTTTGTAAAGTAGATATCCACCGGTTATGCCGGTGAAAGAAGCGAGGATCTGGCTCAGCCAGTCCGAGCGAGGGGTGTGGGGGCATCGGAGAAGCGAAGCCCGCACGGGACCCCACGGATAATGGCGGCGACATGAGCCCCTATAAATTATGACTCAGGAAATCGCCCAGAGGATTCAGGAAAAGTTTCCGAGCGAATTTGTCGAGATGAAGGAGTTTCGGAACGAATCGACCGTGACCGTGAAGCCGGACCGGATCGTCGAGATCGC
>Ga0187773_10000852_pt1 | contig 12231 bp, 6 predicted proteins | sample 0216_BV02_MP05_1_FD_133133 | JGI IMG/M metagenome (GOLD analysis project Ga0187773, IMG submission 133133) | Tropical peat soil microbial communities from peatlands in Department of Meta, Colombia - 0216_BV02_MP05_10_MG | ecosystem: Environmental > Terrestrial > Soil > Wetlands > Peat | place...
ACGACAACGGCCGGATGCGGAAGCGCCGGCCTTTCCTGAGCCTCCTGACGTGGACGGCGGCGCCGTCCTCCAGAGCAACTCTCGTGCACACTATCCAATTGAAAAAGAACGAGGAGAGACGGATCCTGGCTGGTCACTCGTGGATCTTCAGCAACGAGATCCACGATGTTCTCCACGGTGTCGAGCCGGGCGACGTGGTTCGGGTCGTCTCCGCCTCCGGGCGTTTTCTCGGGATCGGCCACGTGAGCCCGAACTCCCTCATCGCTATCCGCCTCCTTTCCCGTCGGCAGGTGGAGATCGACAGGGCTTTCTATCGCCAGCGGCTCCTTGCTGCCGAGGAGCGCAGGCGCTGGCTCTATCCCGGATCGTCCGTCTATCGCCTCGTATTCGGTGAGGCGGATCTCCTCCCGGGCCTCATCGTGGACCGGTACGACCGACACTTGGTCGTTCAGGTCCTCACCCGCGGCATGGCGCAGGTGGAGGATGTGCTCCTCGACATCCTCCGGGAGATCTTCCAGCCAGCATCCATCGTCCTCCGGAACGACTCGCCGATGCGTAGATTGGAAGGCCTTTTCCTGGAGCGGCGCTTGGCCCTCGGCGAGCTTCCGGATCCCCTGTTGATCGAGCTGGACGGGATCAGGTTCGTCGTTGCCCCCCTCGAAGGTCAGAAGACAGGCTTCTACCTGGACCAGCGCGAGAACCGGCCGCGCCTCCGCGGTCTCGCTCATGGCAAACGGGTGCTGGATGCTTGTTGCTACGAAGCGGCGTGGGGAGTTTACGCGGCCAGATTCGGGGCTAGCGAGGTGGTGGGCGTGGACGTCTCCGAGGCGGCCCTTGCCCGGGCGCGGCAGAACGTTCAGGTTAACGGCCTCGAGACCCCATACCGGTTCGTGGCGCGGGACATCTTCGATTTCCTTACGGAGGGGGAGGAGCAGTTTGACGCCATCATCCTGGATCCCCCTGCCTTCATCAAATCGAAGGCAAAACTCAGGGAGGGTGAGCGGGGCTACCTGGAGATCAACCGCCTGGCCATGAAACTCCTCCCCCCTGGGGGAGTGCTGGTCACCTGTTCCTGCTCCCATCACCTTTCCCGCGACCGGTTCCAAGTGCTCCTCGGTCAGGCGGCGCGCCTGGCCAAGAGGCGTCTTCGCCTCCTGGAGGCGTGCGGCCAGTCGCGAGATCATCCGGTGCTCATGAGCATGCCGGAGACCGCCTACCTCAAGTGCTTCATCCTCGAGGTGCTTCCCATCGACTAGTAGGTTGCCGAAGGATTTTTCCTGCGCCGCGAGAGGCGGCCAAGGGAGACCGGGGGGTCTCCGAGCCAAGGCGAATCCTGCTGGCCGCCCGCGGACGCCTCCTTCTTGACTTTTCGGGCCTCCTTCGCTAGGGTCTCTTAAGCCGGAAACGGGGGCAATCCGGCCAACACCGGCGCCCACAGATCCAGGAGTACCCGTGCGAATCGTAGCCGACCTCCACGTCCATTCCCACTACTCCGTCGCCACCAGCAAAGAGATGAATCCCGAGAATCTCCACCGCTGGGCCCAACTCAAGGGAGTTACGGTGGTGGGGACCGGGGACTGCACCCATCCCGGCTGGCTCGCCGAGCTGAAAGAGAAGCTTGATCCCGCCGAACCGGGACTCTACCGGCTGAAACCCGAGCTGGCCGCTTCCGTGGACGCCTCGGTTCCACGGCGGTGCCGGGCCCCGGTACGGTTCCTCCTGAGCACCGAGATCAGCACCATCTACAAGAAGGACGGCCGCACTCGCAAGGTGCACAGCATCCTTTTTCTGCCCGACTTCGCCGCCGCCGGGAGACTCCAGGCCGCCCTCGCGCGCATCGGGAACATCCGCTCCGACGGCCGGCCCATCCTCGGGCTCGACGCCAAGGTGCTCCTTAGCATGAGCATGGAGGTCGCACTGGAGAGCGTGCTCGTTCCCGCCCATGCCTGGACTCCCCACTTTTCCGTTCTCGGCGCAAACTCCGGTTTTGATAGTCTCGAGGAATGCTTCGAGGACCTCCTGCCGCTCGTACCTGCCATCGAGACGGGACTTTCCTCTGACCCGGCCATGAACTGGAGGGTCTCCGGCCTCGACCGTGTCCGGCTCATCTCCAACTCCGATGCCCATTCCCCGGCAAAGCTCATGCGGGAGGCGACCCTGTTTCACACCGAGCTCTCCTATGGGGGTATCATGGGGGCGATCCGTGGTCCGGAAAGCGACGGGCTCGCCGGCACCTTGGAGTTCTTTCCCGAGGAGGGGAAGTACCACTTCGACGGCCACCGCCCCTGCGGCGTTCGCCTGAGCCCCGAGGAGACAAGGCGTCACGGCGGGCGATGTCCTCGGTGCAACCGCAAGGTGACGAAAGGGGTCATGCACCGCGTCGAGGATCTGGCGGATCGACCGCCCGGCAGCAGACCGCCGGGAGCCTGTCCCTACCAGTCCATCATTCCTCTCGTCGAAATCATCGCCGAGGTGATGGACGTGGGAGTGTCTAGCAAACAGGTGGCTCATGGATATCTCGATCTCCTCGATCGCGTGGGAAATGAATACCACGTCTTGGTGGAAGCGGACCTCGACCGGATCCGGAAGGCGCACACGGAGGTCCTGGCCGAGGCCATCTCCCGGATGCGTAGCGGCACCGTGAGCATCAACCCCGGATACGACGGCGAGTTTGGAACCATTCGGGTCTTCGACTCCGGGGAACGGCACACAATCTCCGGCCAGTTGGGGCTCTTCTGAACGAAATCGCCGCGCGGCTCTTGCAGGTTGCGGTGAGAAGCCGTCCTCTACTCGCGCAAGGGCCGCGGGGTATGCCTGGGAGACCGGGTGGTCTGCTCCACAAAGCTGCATAGTCGAGTCAATTGATGAGTATACGGATAGGCCCGGTCCTTAGTGCGGAAAGACGACGCAAAGTTCGGCAGGTATGTCCACGAGAGAGGGGAAGGTAGTGGCTCCAGATCCGCTTTGCTTCGCAGACCACCCGGTCTCCGGCGGAAGCCCATTCCGTGAGCATGAGAAGGGGGTCTTCTACGACCTGCCTGGCACAGATGAGGGAATCTCATTCCGGGGACGAGCAACGTTCCCACCCCAATGACGGCTATGACGCCAAACCTGAACGAGTCCCAACAGCGGGCTGTTGAGCACGGCGACGGCCCTCTCCTCATCCTTGCCGGCGCCGGAACCGGGAAGACGCGAGTCATCACCCACAGGGTCGCACACCTCATCCAGGCCCGACAGGTCCCGCCGGGGCGCATCTTGGCGGTAACCTTCACCCGCAAGGCGACCGAGGAACTGGCAACCCGCCTGGCGGCCCTGATCGGAAACGGCGTGCAGGCCCGGGAGATCCGGATCGGGACTTTTCATGCCCTCTCGGGTTTCCTGCTCAGGGAGGCCCAAGGGGGCAAGGCCGCGGGAGAGCTCATCCGCGAGGCCGGCCAGCTCGATCTCCTCAGGGAGATCCTCGCCGAGCAGGGCCTCGCGAGTCCTGCCTGGCACCCCCTCGAGGTTCTCCGCCGCATCTCCCTTGCCAAGGGTCGGCTGCTCGACCCGGATGCTCCCGCCTTCGAGGCTGACCCGGTTTTCGCTACGATCTACGGCGCCTACGAGCGGATCCTCAAGAAGCGAAACCTCCTCGACTTCGATGACCTCATCGGCTCGCTTCTCGAGCGCTGGGACAAGGATCGGCCCACTCTCGCCAGCCACCAGCGACTGTTCAGCCACATCGTGGTTGATGAGTTCCAGGACGTGAACCAGGCCCAGTACGAGTGGCTGAAGCTCCTCGCTTCCCACCGAAACCTTATGGTGGTGGGCGATTCCGACCAGTCCATCTATGCCTTCCGCGGCTCCCACGTGGCGGTGTTCCAGCGGTTTCAAGAGGACTTTCCCGATGCTCGAGTGATAAGGTTGGAGCAGAACTACCGCTCCTGTCAGAACATCCTCGCCGCGGCAACGGCAGTTATTGAAAAAAATAGCAATCCCCTCACCTGCAAGCTCCGGAGCGAGCGGGACCCGGGGCCTCGCTCGCGCCTGGCCCGCCTTGCCGATGAAGCACAGGAGGCGGCCTTTCTCGTCCGAGAGATCGAGCGACTCCTCGGGGGAAGCAGCCACTACCAGATCTACCGGGGCCGGGGCAGCGAAGATGGAGAGGAGGGCCGGTACGGCTTTGCCGACATTGCCGTCCTCTACCGCACTCACGCCCAGAGCCGCCCTCTCGTGGACGCCCTCGGCCGGTCAGGGATTCCCTTACAGGTCGTGGGCGAGCGGGCGCCCTTTGCCACCGAGGCGGCCGATGTGCTCCTCGCCTACCTGCGTTTTGCCGCAGATAGCTCCCGCATCCAAGATCTTCAGGCGATTTTCAATACGCCCCCTCGGGGACTCGGGCGAGCGGCCGAGCAGTGGCTCGCGGAGCAGGTTGGCAAAGGGACCGGCCTCTGGGAGATCCTGTGGCAGGGGAGCAAGAACATCAAGCTCTCCGTGAGTCACCAGGCCGGAGTGGATCGGCTCCGTCGCATCATCACCTCGCTCCAGAGCCTCCTCGCCGCTCGGGGCCTACCGGAAGTCCTGGAAGCGGCCCTTGGAGAAACCGGCCTCCGCCAGTATGCCGAGGCGAGCGGCAGCAAGTCGGCCCTGGAAAGTTTCCGGTGGCTCCTCATCCTGGCCGGTTCCTACGACCAGAAGCCGGCCCTCGCCGCCTTGCCCGCCTTCCTCGAGGATCTCGCCCAGTGGCGGGCCGGCGATTTCTTCGACCCCCGGGCGGACGCGGTGGCGCTCTTGACCCTCCATGCGGCCAAGGGGCTCGAGTTTTCGGTGGTCTTCATCTCGGGCGTGGACGGGGATCTCCTGCCGCTCATCCGCAAGGACGAGGGGAAGGAGTCCATCGAGGAAGAACGGCGGCTCTTCTACGTGGCCATGACGAGAGCCCGCGACCTCCTCGTGCTCACCACCGCCCGCCGTCGCTTCCTCTTCGGCGAGGTGCGCGAGTCTGCACCCTCTCCCTTTCTTGGTGAGATCCCCGCCGACCTGTTGGACGATGTTTCCGCCTCTACTGCTACTCGGAAGAAAAAGGGACCCAAGGAAAAACAGCTCACCCTTTTCTAGCCTTCCATCGGTGGATCCGCTGCGCTTGATCCACGCTTTCCGGGTTTGTGACGGAGGCAGGGTGGATTAAGGTCGGAGACCGAATCCACCGAGGGCGGACGCGATGGCTTACACGAGGAGCGGAGTGCCACGATGCCTGGCCAGGAAGTGAACACCCCCCCCTCCGATCTGGTCCTGCAGCAGCCCGTCGCTGGGGTCAATGGTGTGGGGCCGCAACTGGCCAGGTCCCTTCAGGCCAAGGGGCTGACGACAATCGAGGACCTCCTCTTCAACCTCCCGCTTGGCTACCTGGACCAGCGAGGCGGTGCTGAGATCCGCGGGCTTCGCCCGGGCGAGTACGTGAGCTTCGTCGCCGACCTGCTCAAGGCCGGCGAGGTGCGCTACCGGCGGCGGAAGGTCTTCGAGGCGGTCTTGAGCGATGGAAGCGGCCGGGTGACGGCCAAGTGGTTCCATTATGGGGGTTGGCTCAGCCAGCGGCTGAGACGCTTCAAGGGGCGAGTGCGTGTGAGCGGGACCCTCCGTGTCTTCGCCGGCAAGCTTGAGATTCACCACCCGGAGCTCGAGGAGGTGGATCGAGCGGGTGATGGCGAGGGCGCCATCGTCCCCCGCTACAGCCCCATCCCGGGAATCCCTCCCAGGACTTACCGGCGGATCATGGAGAAGGTGGTTGACAGCTTCGTTCCCTACGTCCCCGAGACCCTTCCGCCCGCGGTCCGTGAGTACTTCAAGCTCCCCGATCTCCAGGCCGCCCTCCGCGAGGTCCACTTCCCCGCTGGCATGCCTGATCGGGAGGAGTTCTTTCCGGGGCTTCGCCGGCTCATTTTCGAGGAGCTTTTCTTCCTCGAGCTCCAGATCATCCGGGGGAGAGAAGAGCTGGCTCGTCAGACCGGACAGGCCATGACCGTGGATAAGGAATTCCTCGGCCGGGTGGGAAAGCTCCTCCCCTTCAGCCTCACCGAGGCGCAGAAACGAGTCATGCGGGAGATCGCCGCCGATCTGTCGGCAAGCCAGCCCATGAACCGCCTGGTTCAGGGAGACGTCGGCTGCGGCAAGACCATTGTCGCTCTCCTTGCCGCGGTGATTGTCGTCGCCAATGGCTTTCAGACTGCGGTCATGGCGCCGACGGAGATCCTCGCCCACCAGCATCTGATCAACATGGAGCCCTACGCGCGGGCGCTCGACATCCCCCTTACTCTCCTCACCTCCCGCCTCAAGACAAGTGAGAAACAGAGTCGGACCGAGGCCATCGCCGGCGGCGAGGCGCGGCTCATCATCGGCACCCACGCCCTGATTCAGGAACATGTCTCCTTCCAACGCCTGGGGCTCGTGATCATCGATGAGCAGCACCGCTTCGGGGTAATGCAGCGCCTAGCCATCCGCCGAAAGGGAGGGAGCCCCCACGTCCTAGTGATGACCGCGACCCCCATCCCCCGCACGCTCGCCATGACCCTCTACGGGGATCTCGAGGTCTCGGTCATCGACGAGCTCCCGCCCGGTCGGATTCCCGTCGAAACCCGCGCGGTCGATGCGGAGGAACGCGGCCGGGTGTACGAGCTCCTGAGGCAGGAATTCAGCAGGGAACATCAGGCATACATCGTCTATCCGCTGGTCGAGGAATCGGATGCGTCTGACCTCAAGGATGTGACCACCATGACCAGCCACCTTCGGCAGGAGGTGTTCCCAGGTGTCGGGATCGCCATGCTCCACGGTCGCATGAAGGTGGAGGAGAAGCAGGCGATCATGGACGCCTTTGTGAAGAAACGGGTGCAGCTCCTTGTGGCGACCACGGTGATCGAGGTGGGGATCGATGTCCCCGATGCAACCGTCATGGTCATCGAGCATCCGGAGCGCTTCGGCCTCTCCCAGCTCCATCAGCTCCGGGGCCGGGTCGGCCGCGGCGGCGACCGGTCCCATTGCTTCCTCATCCACGAGGGGGGCGGGTTCGAGACCAGGGAGCGCCTCGCCGTCATGGAGGAGACGAACGACGGTTTTCGCATCGCCGAGGAGGATCTCCGGCTCCGGGGTCCGGGGGAACTTATCGGCCTCCGCCAGCACGGCCTTGCCGACCTCAAGGTCGCCAACCTGGTGCGGGATGCGACCATCCTCGCCGCTGCCCGCCGGGCCGCTCTCGCCCTCCTTGAAAAGGATCCCGAGATCGCCAAGCCAGCCCACGCCGCCATCCGGTCCAAGCTCGAGCGCCAGAGCCGCCGCGCCGCCGATCTCCTCAACACCTCATGACGGCAAGAGCGGCACCGTCCAATGAGGCTGTAGAAATCGGCACGGCGGCCCTCACCGCACCGTCGCCCCCACCCTCTCCCACCAAGGGAGAAGAAATGAGTGTCGCGGTGTTTACGACACTCAGCAATTAGAGAGCAAGCATATGGTGAACCCGTTCCTCGACAGCCGCCCTCTTCTTTGGTAAATTAAAAACTCACCTTCCACTCCATCCGACGCGAATGAGAATCGAAGACCCGGAAGTTGGCGACCAGCTAGGTGGGTGTGGCGCCAGGAAACCGGCCGGCCACGGGTGACGGGTTCAGACAAAATTTTCAGAGAGTAGCCCGCCGTTGGCAGGAAACGGCAACGTCCTGGCAGAGGCGGGAGACTCTTCGCACAGCCATCAAGGGTGGGACATGAATTTCAAATGGTTCCCGTCTTTCTGGAGAAAGAAGGCCAAACAGGGTTCGGCACGGGAACAGCTCATGAACACCTTCATGGTCAAGTACGACAACTTCAAGCTGCTGCTGGAATCCAACAGCGAGTTGCTCAAGATCATCTCCGAGATCGAGCAGAAGCTTCGCGGCCAATCCGCTTTCGGCCTTCCCTACATCGAGGCTCAGACCGCGCGGGCCTTCTTCCACAGCGGCCGGATGATCCAGTGCCTGGAGAACATGACCGGCCGCCCCTTTCCCTCGTTGAGAAAGGCTCTCGACGACATTCAGCAGGTGATCAAAGGAGAGGCAGGTGCACCTAGGCGGTCCGTTTGCAAGGACTTGATCTTGAAGTACGAGGACATCGGGCGCGAGATGCTGGATACCGCGGGCGCGAAGAATGCCAATGTTGCCGAGGTGCGAAACCGGGTAGGCCTCAACGTGCCTCGAGGTTTCGCCATCACCACGGGGGCCTTCTACCGTTTCATAGCCGCCAACAACCTGGCGGAGGTGATTCAGAGGTTGAAAGCCAAGGTGGACCTCATCGACACCGAAACCATTCTTGAGGTGAGTGAGGAGATTCAGGGTCTCATCAGCCGGGCCGAGGTCCCGGCGGACCTGGCTCAGGCCATCCTGGAGGCCTACGGCGAACTGAATGCCGCAACGCCGGATGACAGGAAACCCCTGAAGGTTTCGTTGCGAAGCAGCGCCCTTGGCGAGGACAGCGCCCTTTCCTTTGCCGGGCAGTATCTCACCGTCCTCAATGTGCCGCCGGAGAACATCGTGGCCGACTATAAGAAGGTCTTGGCCAGCCTTTTCACCCCCCGGGCTATCGCCTACCGACTCCACATGGGAGTTCCCTTCCAGGAGGCAGCCATGGCGGTGGCCTGCATGGAAATGATCCAGGCCGTGGCGAGCGGCGTGATGTATACGCGCAATCCGGTGAACCCCCTGGAAAACCGGATCATCATCAACGCCGTGTGGGGGCTTGGGCCCTATGCCGTGGACGGAGTTGTGCCGCCGGACAGCTATGTGCTCAGCAAGGATACGGAGCCTGTACTCCTCAAGTCGCGGATCGAGGAAAAAACAGCCCGGCTCGTGGCCAGGGCTGACGGCTATCTCGCAGAAGAGACAGTGTCTCAGGCTCTCCGGGCCCGCGCCTGCCTCAGCGAGGAGCAGGCCCGGGAGCTTGCCGCCTTCGGTCTCAGGCTAGAGAAGCATTTCGGCTGCCCCCAAGACATCGAATGGGCTCTCAATGAGGAGGGACGCCTCGTCATTCTCCAGGCTCGACCCTTGCGCCTCGAAGGTCGCGACCGGGACGGGAAAGCGCTCCGCACCGAGATACCCGAAGGCGCAAGGATCTTACTTGACGGCGGCGACGTAGCCTGCCCGGGGATCGGATTTGGTCCGGCTGTCCACGTGAAGACGGAATCCGACTTGCTCTCCTTCCCTGACGGGGGGGTGCTCATTGCCATGCACTCGTCATCCCAATACGTCATGGTCATGAGCAAGGCCCAGGGAATCATCACCGACTTCGGCAGCATCTTGAGCCACATGGCCTCGCTCACCCGGGAGTACATGATTCCCACGATTATGAACACGCGGGAGGCCACATCCCTCATACCACCGGGAGCGTTAATCACGGTCGATGCCTACAACGGCAGGGTGTATCTCGGCCGGGTGGAGGAGATTCTTGATTCGGAGCTTCAGTTGGGCGGCCTTGGCGTCAGGAGTCCGGCGGACCAGGCGCTGCGCCGGCGGGCGGACCTTATCGTGCCGCTCAATCTCACTGATCCGCAATCCCCGCACTTTGCCGAGGAAAACTGTCGGACGATCCATGACATCATGCGATTCATCCATGAGAAGTCCTATACCGTGATCTTTCAGCTCGGCGATCTGGTCACCGATCGCGCCGGCATTTCCGCGCGACTGAAAGCCCGTCTCCCCCTTGACCTCTACGTGATCGATCTCTCCGGAGGGTTGAGCGTGGATGCCACCCAGGTGGCGAGCGTCACCCCGGAGGATGTGCTTTCGGTGCCGCTTCAGGCGCTTCTGAAGGGAATGCTTCACAAGGGCCTGCAAGATCAACAGCCCCGGCCGGTGAACCTGAGAGGATTCCTCTCGGTCATGTCAGAGCAGATGCTTTCCGCACCGGGGATAGGCGGCGAGCGGTTCGGGGATCGGAGCTACGCGATCGTCTCGGATAAGTACCTCAATTTCAGCTCCCGGGTCGGATATCACTACAGCGTGCTCGACTGCTACTGCGGCAAGACCGCGGCGAAAAACTACATCAACTTCCAGTTCAAGGGGGGGGCGGCGGACGATGTGCGCCGCAACAGGCGGGCGCGGATGATTGAAAAGGTCCTCGGCGCCTTAGGGTTCATGGTGGAAACTACCGGCGACCGAGTCACGGCGCGCGTGGCCAAACAGGAACATCCCTACATCGAGGAGAAGCTGGACCTGCTCGGCAGGCTTCTCATCTATACCCGACAGATGGACATGATGATGCACACGGATGCCCACGTTGACCATCTCACCCAGTGCTTCCTCGATGGGAACTATTGCCTCGAGCGCCCCTCGGAGAACAAGGCGGTCGATGCCGCGGGTTGATGGCAACCCGATATGAACACAAGAATCCCTGGCCAGGCCGGGCTAAGGGTTGGGGGACCAGTGAGGGCTACCCGGGACGGCAGCCCGAACGAAGTAAAGGTACCGCCCCAGCCCCCGACAACGAACTTATTTGGGCGACAACCTGTCAGGACTTGATTCGCTCGGATGCCGGACGCACCACGCGTTTGGCGAGAACCCCCACGATCAGCGTCGGGATAAGGAGTCCGAAAAAGGTCTTCAGAAACGTCGGCGTGAAATGGTCCGGATCGCCCGCAGCCATGTACATGGCTATGGCCAACTCCGCCAGGACAAGCAGATCTACGGCTATGACCACAAGCCACTGCGCGGTGTTCATCCTCGGCGGCTCGACCTGCCCTATGGGGTCCATTCCATTTCTCCGCATCGATCAGGAGCTCCCGTGCCGGGCCGGTCAAGGGACCGGCCCGGCACGGGAGACCACACGCTATCTCCTGAAGATATCGGTCTTGCTGATGTTCATGAAGCGAAGGGCCTTGCCTTCCTCCTTGTAGTAAATGCGGGCCTCATCGCCGGCATCCCAGGTGGAGTCGGGCATGGCGAAGTACTCCTCCGGCACGCTGAAGACGATGAAGAGCTTCTGCCGGCCGGAATAGAGCGTGACCGTCTTTTTCTCCTTATCGACTGCCGGAAGCTTCTTCGCCTTTTTCTCGGCGGCGTCATAGACGAGCGGATCCTGTCTCTCGACATTTTCCTTCGCGTCGACGATCTGGATGTCGATCGTCTTAAAATTCTGTGCCCCGGGATCGAAGATGATGATCTGCTTCTTCTCCTTGTCGATCTTCATACGGCCGCCGGCCTTGGGCTCCGGGCCCATCTCCGCCGGCTTGGCAGGCAACGAGTAGGTTAAGGGCGGCAGATAGGAATAATTCGGGTTCGCAGGGTCGTGCTTCACGTCCCGGATGATGGTAACAAGTTGTTTCTCCTTGTCGTACTTGACCACTCTGCCCTGGTCCACCTTACCGAAATCCGTGCAGCCGAACAGGAACAAGAGCGGCAAGACGACGAGCAGGTTCAGCCAAAACCCCTTTTTCACCATGATATCCTCCTTCGGTTCCTCGATTTCCCGTTCGGACGTTAAACCGTGCCCTTCTTTGCAGCGATTTCCCGGCCGGCCCCCTGGACCATCTTGGTCGTTATGTAAATGGCGAGGGCCGACACCAGTCCAAGGATCAGCCACGTGGCCGCTATGTCGAGGGCCTTGTAAAGCGCCGGGTAGTACACCGGGATGAGCTTCAGGGCCACCGAAATGCCGCAGCCGATAACCGCCAGACCAAAGGCGATGCGAATGCCGTAGCCTTTGATGTACTTTGTCGCCACGGCCCCTATCTGGGCGCCGATCGCGGCCCCAACCAGCATGATGATCGCGGCCACCAGCTCGACGCGACCTTTATAGGTATAAGTACCCGCGCCGTAGAGGCCTGAGATCATCACCTCGAAAAGGTCGGTCCCCACGGCGATGTGGGTCGGACAGCCGACGATATAGATCAGGGAGGGCATGCGGATCAGGCCGCCTCCGATCCCCAGGATGCCGGCCAGCCAGCCCGTGGCAAACGAAACGGCGATGGGCAGCCAGGCCGAGCAGTAGATGCCTGCGGTCCTGAGGTGCACCATCGGGGGGATCTTGATGCTTTGCAATGTCTTGTGCCACTCGATGCCGGTGGCGAGCTTGTCCAGTTCCTTGCCGGCCAACTTGGCCTCACGCTCCTTGCGGCGCCTCACGGCGTAGTCGTGAAAGACCATCCAGGCGATAAATGTGAGCAAGACCAGATAGAGCCAGCGAACCACCATGTCGACGCGCCCTATCTTTTCCAGCCACATGATCATCTGGGCGCCG
>Ga0187773_10000854_pt1 | contig 12226 bp, 8 predicted proteins | sample 0216_BV02_MP05_1_FD_133133 | JGI IMG/M metagenome (GOLD analysis project Ga0187773, IMG submission 133133) | Tropical peat soil microbial communities from peatlands in Department of Meta, Colombia - 0216_BV02_MP05_10_MG | ecosystem: Environmental > Terrestrial > Soil > Wetlands > Peat | place...
CGCTTCCCGCCGCACTTTGACAAAAACTGTCAGAAGTGTTGCATTGTGGCGCGGCCGGCTCGCAGCCCGGGTAGCACAAATCCAGAGATGCGGGATCTTCCGTATTGAAAACAAAGAATTTAATCGATATCTACCCGACGATCCCAAATGGTGAGGCAGGTGCTTGAAGGGTATCGAGTGGGAGCAGGCTGTAGTTTCCACAGGTTACGAGCCGACCATGAGCAACTCCCCGTTTGCGCGGTCTGAGAAGATTCCGGGATTAGTTCCGGACATGTCTCCTCTGGAAGCGTTGCTGGACCAGGAAGTCTCCCCGCGCCAGGTGTGCGGAGTCCTGGCCAAGATATTCCATGTGCAGCAGACCGAGGTGGCGATCCTGCGCCTGGACCGCGGGCTGCTTCGGTTTATTCATCCCGAAGAACTGAAGACCGCGGGATCGATTCCGATTTCCAGCAGCTCTATTGCCGCCCATACCGCGATCAGCAAGAAATCAGAAATCTTCAACAATTTTGCGCGGGTCAAGCACGCCAGCATCTTTGAGACGATCAAACTGGGGGATGCAGAGGGGGTGGATGACAGTCAACCGCTGCCCATTCAAAAACTGATGTCGGCGCCGGTAATCGACCAGAACGCGGGTGTTTTGGGTGTGATCCAGATTTCGCGTAAGGGCTCGGACCCGGCTTATGCGGGAGCGGATTTCAGCCGGGAAGACTTGCATGAGCTGGAACTGGCTGCAAGCATTCTGGCCGGCTCCAGTGTCATGAAAGAGAGCTAACCGCGGGCGAGCGGCTGGACTCCGGGATAGGACACGGCTACAATACGCTAGCTTACTTGCGATTTCCCTGCGCCCAGGCCACGAGACCCAGCCGGGGGGGTTCGGTGGTGGGATCGGTCAACAAGGGGGGTGAGCTGCTGTGGAGCAGGATACAACCGAAATGCGGCTGTTTGCACCGCACCCGAACTTCAGCGACGAAGTGAACCGTAACATTGTGCGTTCGGAGATCGAGGGCGGTGTGTTCCTGCGTGACCTGCAACCCCAAACCGTACTCCAGATTACCACCTGCCATCATTGCTACACGGCGGTTCTCCTGGGCGAGAACCAGGCGCTGATCTCCGGACACCCGCAGATCTGCCCGCGTCCGGTTCCGGTCGCCATCGCCGGCTCCACCTGGGGCGGGAGCATGCTCAAGCTACACTACCTGGGCCGGGGCATGAGACTCGAGTTCCACCATCCCGGATACCGCACCCCGATCGTGACCTCGCCCATTCAGGAAATCCGGGAGCAGCCGCGCCGACGCCACCAGTGCGACCGCAGCTCGCGCGGGCTGGACTAGTGGTCGCTTCTTTCGTCACGGTTTTCCGCCTTCCGAACTAAACTACGCGTGACAGCTCGCGGCTCCATCCTTTGAGCTTCCACCACCAACGTTATATCCTCAAAACGTGCAGGGCTCTGCTGTCCGCTCCCCCACCTCGGGCCTGTTTCTGGGTCTGATTATCACCCTGGCCGCCGTGCTGGCTTATTCCTGGTACACGACGGTGCAGATCTCGGGACTGCGGCGACTGCAAAATGACCTAGCCGACCGCAACCGGAAGGACTCTCTCCAGCTGTTGCGCATCCAGAACGATCTTAACCTGCTCGCGCTCGCCATGCGCGACATGCTGGATAACGACGAGCCTTACCCGCTGACGGCATGGTCGGCGCAATACCAGCGGGTGCACACAGATCTCGACGATGCGCTGCGCCTGGAGGAGCAGTTTGCGGCCGCCCATCGCACCCCCGAACAGCGCCAGTACCTGGCCAATTCGTTTTTGCAGTTCTGGGATGCGGTGGACCGCATCTTCACCCTCGCCGGCAACGGCGACCAGAAAGAAGCCCGTACGCAGATCCGGCTCTCGCTCCAGGCCCGCCAGGCCGCCTTGAGCACGGCAGTGGCGCGGCTGCTTGTGCAGAACAATGAGAGCGAGGAGCAAGCGGACCAGCAGATTCGGGAAATTTATGACCGCGTGCAGCGGCAGGTTTACCTCTTCCTGGGCCTGACCCTGGCGGGCATTCTTCTGACCAGCCTCTACCTGATCCACGCCAACCGGAGGTTATTTGCTCAGCTGGCAGCGGTCTCGGAGCAGCGCAGCGAACTGGCCCAGAAGCTGATCGCTACCCAGGAATCCACGTTGCGGCACATTTCGCGGGAGCTGCATGATGAGTTCGGACAGATTCTGACTGCGGTGGGTTCGATGCTGGGCCGCGCCGAGAAACACGCGCCCGCGGAGTCTCCTTTTCGCTCCGAACTGGAAGAAGTGCGGGGCATCACGCAGAGCACGCTGGAAAATGTGCGCAGCCTATCGCAGGCTCTGCATCCGGTGATGCTGGAGGAGGAGGGCCTCGAAAGCACGCTGGATTGGTACATTGCGACCGTGGAAAAACAGACCGGGCTTGACATATCCTACGAAAAAGCAGGGAGGCCTTTTCCCGTCAACGGTAGCGCCAGCATCCACATCTACCGCATCCTGCAGGAAGCGCTCAACAACGCCGCCCGGCATTCGGAAAGCCGCGATGTCTGGGTGCGGCTGCACTACTTGCCGGAGCGTCTCGAGCTTGAAGTGGAAGACCACGGCAAAGGTTTGGGCACAGAGGCGCCACACCAGGGGATCGGGCTGGTGGCCATGCGGGAACGCGCGGAGTTGCTGGAGGCCAGGCTCGAATTCACCCAACCACAGGGGGGTGGTACGCTGCTACGGTTGACGGTCCCGCGCGAGAAAATGGAAGCGCATGCCTGAGACGATCTCGGTTTTGCTGGTGGACGATCACGCCCTGGTCCGGCGTGGATTCCGGCGCCTGCTGGAAGACGAGCCGGATATCAAGGTCGTCGGCGAGGCGGGAGACGGAGCGGAGGCAGTCCGCCTGGCGGAAGAACTCAAACCCGGCGTCATCCTCATGGACTGCGCCCTCCCCGGTACCAGTGGTTTGGTAGCGACACGCAAGATCCTGGAGAAATCTCCGCAGCAGGCGATCTTGATGCTGAGCATGCATTCCGAGGAGACCCTGGTCCGGCAGGCCCTTGAGGCGGGAGCGCGCGGCTATGTGCTCAAGAACGCTGCCGACCTGGAACTGCCGGCGGCGATCCGCAAGGTGGCGGCAGGACAAACCGTGCTCGATCCACAGGTGGCACGCCCGGCCGTGCTCAAGGGCGAGCGCGCCGGCGGCCTGACCCCCCGCGAGCTCCAGATCTTGCAGCTTATTGTCGACGGCAAATCCAACAAAGAAATCGCCGAGCAACTGGAACTCAGCGCCAACACCGTCTCCGTCCACCGCGCCAACATCATGGACGCGCTGGGCATCCACAAGACGGCGGAACTGGTGGTGTACGCAATCCGCAACGGGCTGGTAAACATCCCTTGAACCGCAGATCGTTTCTTCAGGGTATGGCGGGCTTAGCGTCGGCCTCATGGCTGCGCATGCCGCCCATCCTGGCTGCTCCCCCCGCCGGCCTTGGCTTCCGGTTGGAAGACGTCACCACGCAGGCCGGAATTCAATTTGTGCACAACACCGGCGCTTATGGGGGAAAGCTCCTGCCCGAGACCCTCGGCTCGGGCTGTGCTTTTCTGGACTACGACGCCGACGGATGGCAGGACGTTCTGCTCATCAACGGGATGGACTGGCCCGGTCACAAACGTCAGATCAGCACCCTGCGCCTCTACCGCAACAACCGCAACGGCACCTTCACCGACGTGACCCGCAAGGCGGGCCTCGATGTGGAGATGTACGGGATGGGCGTCGCTGTGGGCGATTACAACAATGACGGGTTTCCTGACATCCTCATCACCTGTGTCGGCCAGAACCGGTTATTCCGCAATACAGGCCAGGGAACGTTCGTGGACGTGACCGGGAAGAGCGGCCTGGGCGGCAGAGAGGCCATGAGCACCTCGGCCCTGTGGTTCGACTTCGACCGCGACGGCCTGCTGGACCTGTTCGTCTGCAACTACGTGAAGTGGTCGCCGGAACACGATGTCTTCTGCAGCCTCGACGGGAAACACAAGTCCTACTGCACGCCCGAGGCGTATCGCGGGGACACTTGCTGGTTGTTTCATAACCGCGGCAATGGAAGGTTCGAAGACGTCACCGCCCGGAGCGGCGTCTTCGACAGCAGCTCCAAATCGCTCGGGGTCGCCATGCTCGACTACGACCAGGATGGCTGGCCTGACCTGCTGGTGGCCAATGACACGCAGCCCAACAAGCTTTACCGCAACCAGCATAACGGAACCTTCAAAGATGCCGGCGTGGAAGCAGGAGTGGCCTTCAGCAGCGAGGGAAAGGCGCGCGCCGGCATGGGGTTGGACATCGGCGATTTCACCAACTCCGGACGCCCCGGCATTGCGATCACGAATTTCGACAACGAAATGGTGGGCCTCTACCAGGCGCTCGCGAACGGCTCATTCGAGGACATCGCAGTCAAGTCCGGCGTCGGCCTGCCGTCGAAGAACAGCCTTGGCTTTGGCTGCCTCTTCGCGGACCTGGACCTGGACGGGTGGCTCGACCTGGTCGTCGCCAACGGGCACATCGACGAAACCGTAAGGAACATCCGCGGCAACGTGGGATATGCGCAACCTCCGCAGCTTTTTTTGAACAACGGCCATGGTGCATTTCGGGACGTGGCGGGTGAAGCGGGCGCCGAGTTCAGCCAGCCCAGGGTCGGCCGGGGGCTCGCCTGCGCAGACTTTGACCGCGATGGCGATCTCGACCTGCTGCTCACCACCAACAACGGCCCCGCCTATTTGTATCGCAATGACCAAACCGCGGGCCGCCGCAGCATCCGGTTTCGGCTGGTCGGAACGAAGTCCAACCGGGACGCGATCGGCGCGAGCGTGCGCATCGAATATCAAGGCGTCAGCCAGTTACGCCGGGTGAAGGGTGGCTCCAGCTACCTCTCGCAGTCGGAACTGCCTGTGACCTTCGGCCTCGACAAGCAGGATCAAATCGCCCGCGCAATCCTCGAATGGCCCAGCGGACGCAGCGAGGAATACAAGAACCTGCGGGCCGGCAGGTCGTACGACTGCGTCGAGGGCAAAGGAATAGTGCCTCAGGCAGGCTTCTAATATTTTTCCGCTATTGCCCTGTTTCCCCACCAACTCTAAAGTGTGGGCCATTCATAGCGTCCTCCTTCGCGCACCCCGCAAATGAGGACACCCCGCAACCGGCAGCATGTGACTGCCGGGGAATCATTTGTCCCAGCCGGCGCGGCAAGCCGGCTGGGGATTGCTTTCCGATTGATACCGTTTTCGAGTGGGCGAGCGGTAATGAGAACGTGGGGACAATCCATATGAGAACACTATCCGCCCTGGGACTGGCGGCTGTGCTGCTTCTTTCCGCCGCACTCCCGTCCAGTACAGCGTCCAACTTGACGAACGCCTCCATCCAGGGATACGTGCTGGACTCGGCGTGCGCCTTCACCAAGAATCTAGAGAAGCCCATCAGCCGGGAATGCGCCGTCGCCTGCGCCAAGGCGGGCTCGCCGCTTGCGATCCTGTCCGACGATGGCACCCTCTACTGGCCGATCGCCGGCACCACCCCCTCCAGCGGCCAGAATGAAAAGCTTCTTCCGTTCGCGGGGCAGAAGGTGAAAGCCACGGGAAAGGTGTACGAACGCGGCGGCTCACGCGCCATCGTGATCGAGACGATCGAGGCTCTGCCCGCAAGCAAGTAACACCGCAATACACGGCATCAGCGAAAGTGAGGAGATATGCGCCTCCGCCCGGGGTTGTGTGCCCTTGTGGCAATGCTGTTCGCCAGCACTCTCTTGGCCCAGCGGATCACGGGCACCATCCGCGGCACCATCAGCGATCCCAGCGGAGCGCTAGTACCAGCGGCCAGCGTGACCGTCCGGCAGGTGGAGACAGGACTGACGCGCACCACCAGCTCCGATCACGCCGGAAACTACCTCCTGCTGGAGCTTCCCGTCGGACATTACTCCCTCGAAATCACGGCCAAGGGCTTTCGCAAATATCTGCGGGACGGCATCTCCCTGAACGTGAACGAAACTGCCGTGATCCCGGTGCGCCTCACCCTGGGAACCGAGACCGAGCAGATTCAAGTGATGGGGGATGCCCAGCTTATTCAAAGCACCGTCAGCAGCCTGGGCGACGTAGTCGAAGAGCATGAATTGCTCGACCTTCCCCTGGATGGACGCAACTTCTCACAGCTCGGCCTGCTGCAGCCGGGAGTCGTCCCCCTCACTCCGGGGTTGCAGGAGGCTGGGGGAAGTCTGCGCGACGGCCAGGCTTACGCCGTGAATGGGCAGCGGCCCGAGTCGAACAACTTCCTGATGGACGGCGCCAATAACGTGAACGCCGTGGATGCCGGGTTTGTGCTGAAGCCGCCCATCGACGCGATCTCCGAGTTCCGCATCCTGACCCATAACGCCGAGGCGGAGTTCGGCCAGAACCTGGGTTCTACCACCAACATCATCACCCGCTCTGGCACCAACTCGTTCCACGGCGCCGCCTGGGAGTTTCTGCGGAATGACGCCCTGGACGCGTCCGACTTCTCGGCTCATGCCGTGCAGCCTCTGAAACAGAACCAGTTTGGAGGAACCGTCGGCGGCCCCATCGTCAAGGACCACAGCTTCTTCTTCGGCTACTACGAGGGCTTCCGCAACCGCCAGGGCGAGACGGTGAACCCGACGGTGCCGTCCTTGCTCCAGCGGGAGGGAAACTTTTCCGAGATGTGTCCCGCATCCGTGGGCGGCTTCGACTCGAACAGCATCTGCAAGGATCCCAATCCCGCCCACGGCTACCAACTCTACAACTTCTCGACCGGCCAGCCTGTGCCCGTCCCGTACAACAAGCTGCCCCCTCCCCTGGACTCCGTCGCCCTCAACCTCCTGCCTTTTTACCCCGTGCCCAACCAGGGGCTGAACACGTTCATCACAACGCAGTCGCTGTCCGTAAACAACGACCAGTTCGGGCTGCGCTTCGACCAGTATCTTTCCCGCGCTGACACGCTGAGTCTTCGCTACATGTACAGCGGCGGCCCGACCACCGATCCGCTATCGACTTCCGGAGCCGATGTCCCCGGTTTCCCGGTGGGAGAGGAGGACCACGCGCAAAACTTCGTCGTCCAGGAGACGCATGGTTTTTCGCCCGCGGTGATTGCTGTGGGTCGGTTTTCTTACCTGCGCAACAAGTTCCTTTACGATCAGCACCTCAATCACCAGTTGCCGTCGGAACTCGGCTTCAAGTATGCGCCGACGCTGCCCGAGGCGGCCGGGCCGCCCTTTATCCAGGTGGCCGGCTTCGCTTCCGTGGGAGACCCAATCACCGGACCCCGGAACACGTATCAGAACACCTACGATGTCTCCGGCTCCCTGAGCTGGACTCACAGCCGCCACGAACTGAAATTCGGTGGAGGCTTCCAGCGTAACCAGATCAACGGCCTGCAGGGCATCGCCTCGAATGGCTTCTTCGTCTTCTCCACTTTTCCCTATAACAATGCGTTCGCCAGCTTCCTCACCGGGCAGCCCGTGTTCTTCCTGCAGGGTGGGGGCGACCTGTCCCGGCATATTCGCGGGAAGGCCCTGAACTTCTACGGCCAAGATACGTACAAGGTGACCTCGCGGCTGACCCTGAATTACGGGCTGCGCTGGGAGCTGCCGTATCCCAACACCGAGCTTAACAACCGACAGAACCTGTTTGTCCCCGGCGCCCAATCCGTCGTGTTCCCCACTGCTCCCGCCGGACTGCTCTACCCCGGCGATCCCGGCGTGCCCGCCGGTCTGATCCCCACCTTGAAGACCGCCTTTGCTCCCAGGGTAGGTTTTGCGTTCGACCCCACCAGGAACGGCAAATGGCTGGTCAGCGCCGCCTACGGAGTCTTCTACGAGCCCTACTACACTGGGCAGGGAGGCCCGCTGCAGGACCCCATCAGCGCGCCTCCATATCTCCAAACGCCGCAGGTCAACTTCCCCAACTTCGCCGACCCCTTCCATGGCGAATATCCCTTCGGTCCGTCCTTCTCCGAGCCCATGACCCTACTGGTGATTTCCTCGAAACTGGAGCTGCCCCACGCGCAAGACTGGAACCTCAATGTGCAGCGCGCCTTCGGCAACGACTGGCTGATCCAGATCGGCTACGTGGGAACCACCGGCGTGCGCTTGCCGCGCTTTATCGAGGGGAATCCCGCCGTCTACTACCCCGGCCAGTCCACCGAAAACAACGTCAACCAGCACCGGTTCTACTCCGGCTGCACTCTGGCGCAACCTGACAATTGCGTCTACGGTTCGGTCGGCGAAATCGCCAGTGTGGCCAACTCCAGCTACCACGCCCTGGAATCAAGCCTGCGCAAGCGCTTCAGCCACGGCCTTTCTTTCCTGGCGTCCTACACGTACTCGAAGTCCATCGACGACGTGTCTTCGTTCAACGTCACTGGCTCGGCCTCGCAACCGGTAGCAGGTGAAAATGACCTGGCGCAGAATCCCTTCGACCTCGGCGCCGAGCGTGGACGCTCCTTATTCGACGCCCGGCACCGCTTCGTGCTCAGTTACCAGTGGAGCCTCCCTTTCTGGCGCCAGGCCGCCACCTGGTACCAGCACGTACTCGGCAACTGGCAATTCAACGGCATCGTCACCCTCATGAGCGGAACGCCGTTCACGGTATTCGATCCCAACGACGTTTCTCTGCAGGGCAGTGCGCCGGAAATTACCGGCTTCTCCAGCAACCGGCCGAACCTGATCGGGAATCCGAACTCTGGGCCGAAGACGGCGCAGCAATGGTTCAACCCCAGCGTTTTTCAGAGAATCACTCCCGACCCGAATTCGCCGGTGCAGCAGTTCGGGAACGAAGGACGCAACGTGGTGCAGGGACCCGGCTACGCAAACTGGGACTTCTCCGCCCTCAAGAACATTCGCGTGGCCGAAGGCAAGGAACTCCAATTTCGCGGGGAGCTATTCAACTTCCTGAACCACACGAACCTGCGCCTGCCGATCAGCGACATCAGTTCGCCCACCTTTGGAGAGATTCATTCCGACGTGGGTCCGCGCGTGATTCAGTTGGCGCTGAAGTTCCTTTTCTGACTCGACCGCCTCAGGAAGATTTTTCGCGGGGGGGTACAGTGGCTGCAGCTTGTCCAGTTTGAACCGGCAGCACAGATGGCGATCGAGGCGATCAGCGCCGCGATGGATCAATCTGAGCTCGTAGCAGGCATGCAGCTGTTCCGTGGGATCGAGCTTGCATATCCGGCGTCGGATCGATTCCTCACGGTTGGGAATCGTAGCCAAAGATCGGACTTCGCCATTCGATACGGTGACGGCAACCGCAACACGGACTGTCGCGGTAGCACTACACTAAGGCTCGCTTGGAGGAAACACAGGGAAGCGAGGTACTATCGATACATATGAAGCAGGAGACCCCTTCAACAGCGTCGCAAAACGCGCCCATCGCTCCCCAGCCCCCGACCAAGATCCGAATCATCGAAGACCACGAGGCCACCGGCGGCACCGCGGCTGCGTACGACTTCTGGCGTGCCAGATCAGGCCGGAAACAGGTTCCGGGTATCATCAAGTGTTTCGGCGCCCGCCCGGATTTCTTGCGCCAAGTGGTGGAGTTCTCCCACACTGTCCATTTCTCCGAGGGCTACCTCACGCGCCGACACAAGGAGATGATCGCCAGCTATGTCTCCTATCTCAATCGCTGTCCGTATTGACTGGACAGCCACGCCTACTTCCTGCGTGTTCAGGGAGCCCCGGAACAATGTGTCGCAGCGATCCTGGAAGGAAAAATTGATGACGCAGGACTGAATCCTGCAGAGCGCACTCTACTGGACTATGTCGAACTGATCACCAACTCGGCCTATCGCTCGACCGCCGAGAACGTCCAGAAGCTGCGCGAGGCCGGCTGGACCGAAAACCAGATCGCCGAAGCCGTTTACATCACCGCCATGTTCGCGTTCTTCAACCGCGTCGCCGACGCCTTCGGCGTCCCCTCGCAGAACTACCTCGTCCTGGGTCACATGACGCCCTGATGCCGCCGGGGCGAAACGTCGGCGCCGGACAGGCAAACCGCCGAGATCTTATCCACTCGCGAATCCGCCCGGTGGTCTTAGGGACGACAAGGTCGTAATCTATTCGCGGGAGGCCATCTTCATTAACCTTTCGGGGTCGGGCGCGGCTTCAGCGGTGATGCGCACCCCAAGCAAAGTGGGCTTCGGCCCTTGGGGAAATCCTCCTTTTACTGTGTTGGTTCATGATGAGATGGATTTGGGTTCTCACTCGCGCACAATGACATGACGTTCTGCGCCCCTCGCCTGCGTCAGCGAGTAGCCCAAAACAAGACCTCCGGCCCTGTGCCGAGAAAAACTGGAGCCCCATGCCCCTCACCGCCACCGATTGGATCGTGATCGCCGGTTACCTGCTGGTCAACTTGCTGATCGGCCTCTACTACCGGCGGAAAGCCAGCGGAAACACCGAGGAATTCTTCATTTCCGGCCGTGAGGTTTCCTGGTGGCTCGCTGGCACCTCGATGGTGGCCACCACGTTCGCCGCCGACACTCCCCTGCTAGTCTCTGGACTCGTGGCCCGCCAGGGAATCGCCGGCAATTGGATCTGGTGGGGCTCCTGCGTGGGCGGCATGCTCACCGTGTTCTTTTTCGCGCGCTACTGGCGCCGCGCCGAGATCCTGACCGATGTGCAGCTGGTCGAAATCCGCTACGGCGGAAAGCCCGCTGCCTTCCTGCGCGGGTTCAAGGCCGTCTACCTCGGCCTGTTTATGAACTGCTTCATCCTGGGCTGGGTCACACAGGCCATGGTCAGCATCATCACCGTGCTGTTGGGTCCGGCCATTGCGGCAGGACGAGTGTTCGAGGTTACCGTTGGCGGTCACCTATTCCACTACGCCTTGGGCGACCCGCGTTCTACTGCCCTGCTAATCTGCGTGTTTGTTCTGATTCCCTTCACCGGCCTCTACACCTTCATCGGCGGACTCTGGGGCGTGCTGGTCACCGACCTGTTCCAGTTCGCGTTGAAGATGACCATGATCATCGTGCTGGCCTGGGTGGCGGTAGCGAAGGTCGGCGGCATGCAGGCGCTCGAAGTGCAGTTGCGGGTAATCCAGGACAACGCGCGCCAGAGCGGAACGCAGGTTGCCAATCCGCTCGCGTTTCTTCCCGATTTCCACCTGGGACTCACCAGCGCCGCGTTCTGGACGCTGCCCCTGCTCACCTTCATTGTGTACCTGGGAATGCAGTGGTGGCTGGCGTGGTATCCCGGTGCAGAACCGGGCGGCGGCGGATACGTAGCGCAGCGCATGTTCAGCGCCAAGGACGAAAAGAACTCCCTGGGTGCGACCCTCTGGTTCAACATCGCCCATTACGCCCTGCGACCCTGGCCGTGGGTGGTGACCGGACTGGTGGCTGTAGTCGTGTATTCCCCCCTCGGAGGCCTTCACCCCAGCGCTGCGTTTGCGCAGAACCCGGAGCAGGGCTACGTCATGGTCCTGCGGGACTACCTCCCGCCAGCTGTCAGGGGATTGATGGTCGCTGCATTCCTGGCCGCCTTCATGTCGACCATCGGGACACAACTCAATTGGGGCAGTTCCTATCTCGTGAACGACTTTTACAAGCGCTTCTTCGTGCGCCAGGCCACCGAACGTCACTACGTCATCATCAGCAAGCTGTTCACGGTACTGCTGGTGCTGGGCAGTGGCTACACGGCCACACGCCTGGCCTCTATCAACCAGGGCTGGCAACTGGTGCTGAACATCGGCTTCGGCACCGGAGCGGTCTACATTCTGCGCTGGTACTGGTCTCGCATCAACGCCTGGAGCGAGATTGTCGCCATGGCTGTAGCCGCTGCCACCACGATTGGCCTCAGCCGGTTCTCGTTCAGCGGCAACGACGCCCTGGTCTACGCCAAGACCGCGCTCCTCACCGGCCTGGTCACGACCATCGCCTGGGTGGTCGCCACCTACATTACGCCTCCTGAGTCGGACGAGACTCTCGCCGGCTTCTATCGCCGCGTGCGCCCCACCGTCCACGGGTGGAGGCGTATCGCCACCCTTGTGCCCGAGGTGCCCGAGGTGCGCGACCTCCGGGCCAACGCCTTCAACTGGATCCTGGGCTGCATTCTGGTCTACGGGTGCCTGTTCGGCATTGGCAAGCTGGTCTTCGGCGAGTGGCTCCGGGGATGCCTGCTGCTGGCCATCGCCGGCCTGGCCGGCTACCTGGTTTTCTGGGATCTCTCACGCC
>Ga0187773_10000856_pt1 | contig 12214 bp, 8 predicted proteins | sample 0216_BV02_MP05_1_FD_133133 | JGI IMG/M metagenome (GOLD analysis project Ga0187773, IMG submission 133133) | Tropical peat soil microbial communities from peatlands in Department of Meta, Colombia - 0216_BV02_MP05_10_MG | ecosystem: Environmental > Terrestrial > Soil > Wetlands > Peat | place...
CAGAGTATACCCATTGGAGTTTTGCCTCATTTCGGCGCTGTCGCCGGCCCGCGACAGTTCAAGCGCTTCAAAATCAGCCTGTTAATTTTGCAGGGCGCATTCGTGTCGCCGGGCAGCGACATTTGCGAAGATCGTGATCCCGCGCTAGAACGCTAACGCTTTGATACCGCAGGAGCAAATGTTTTTGGCACGAGGGTTGCTCTGCAGTCCTCCAAGGAGGTTCACCGAACAGGATTCATGGAGAAGGTCGCCGCAATCGGGTGGCCTTCTCCGACAAGGATCGTCGCCTTCCTCATCCTCCCTCCCTACCAGGAAGGCGATCGGTAAGCCCGCAGGTTCTCGACACCCTGCGGGCTTTTTTTTGCCCGTCACATCCTCTTCGCCTCGGTTGCGGACCACGCGCCGGGGCCGTTAAACTCGGGACTGTCAGGGGAGAGGAGATCACATGGCCAACGCAACGATCGAGTCGGTGCTCCAGGAAGATCGGCTGTTTCCGCCTTCGCCGGAGTTCGTCAAGCAGGCCAACGTGTCGGGCATGGCCGCCTATCAGGCCCTGTGCGACGAGGCCAACCGGGACTTCGAGGGATTCTGGGGCAGGCTCGGGAAGGAACACGTCCTCTGGAGCAAGCCCTTCACCCGGGTGCTCGACGAGTCGAATGCGCCGTTCTTCAAATGGTTTCAGGATGGCGAGCTGAACGCCTCCTATAACTGCCTCGACCGGCACCTCAAGACCCAACCGGACAAGACCGCGATCATCTTCGAGGCGGACGACGGCACGGTGACCAAGATCACGTACAAGCAGCTGTACCACAAGGTCTGCCAGTTCGCGAACGCGCTGAAGTCGCTCGGAATCAGGAAAGGCGACCGCGTCATCATCTACATGCCGATGTCGATCGAGGTCGTGATCGCCATGCAGGCCTGCGCCCGGATCGCGGCGACCCACTCGGTGGTCTTCGGCGGCTTCTCGGCGAAGAGCCTGCAGGAGCGCATCATCGACGCGGGCGCGGTGGCGGTGATCACCGCCGACGGTCAGATGCGCGGCGGCAAGGAGATCCCCCTCAAACCCGCCGTGGACGAGGCCTTCGGCCTGGGCGGCTGCGAGGGCGTGAAGAACGTGGTCGTATACAGGCGCACCGGTACTGCGATCGCGATGCAGGGCGCGCGCGACAAGTGGTGGCACGACGTGATCAAGGGGCAGGCCGATACCTGCGAGCCGACCTGGGTGAACGCCGAGCATCCGCTTTTCATCCTGTATACGTCGGGCTCGACCGGGAAACCGAAGGGCGTGCAGCACTCGACCGGCGGCTACCTGCTGATGACCGTGATTACCATGAAGTGGGTATTCGATTACAAGCCAACCGACGTGTTCTGGTGCACCGCGGACGTCGGCTGGGTGACCGGGCACAGCTACTGCACGTACGGGCCGCTCGCAGTCGGCGCGACCGAGGTCATGTTCGAGGGCGTTCCGGTGTGGCCCGACGCGGGGCGCTTCTGGAAGATGATCCAGGACCACAAGGTGACCGTGTTCTACACCGCGCCGACCGCGATCCGTACGCTCATCAAGGCGGGCGGCGATCTGCCGAAGAAATACAACCTCAGGTCCCTGCGGATCCTGGGCACGGTGGGCGAGCCGATCAATCCCGAGGCGTGGATGTGGTACTACAACACCGTGGGCGACAAGCGCTGCCCGATCGTCGATACCTGGTGGCAGACCGAGACGAGCAGCCACCTGATCACGCCGCTTCCCGGCGTGCATTCCCTCAAGCCGGGGTCCTGCACCATGCCCTTGCCCGGCATCATGGCGGCGATCGTGGACGAGACTGGACACGACGTCGAGAAAGGGAAGGGCGGCATCCTCGTCATCAAGCGTCCATGGCCCGGGATCATCCGCACGATCTGGGGCGATCCGGAGCGCTTCAAGAAGAACTACTTTCCCGCGGAGTTCCAGGGCAAGTATTACCTCGCGGGCGACGGGGCGAGCCGCGACATGGATGGGTACTTCCGCATCGTCGGCCGGATCGACGACGTGCTGAACGTATCGGGTCACCGGCTCGGCACGATGGAAATCGAGTCGGCGCTGGTGGCGAACACGAAGCTCGTCGCGGAGGCGGCGGTGGTCGGCCGGCCCGACCAGATGACCGGCGAAGCGGTATGCGCATTCGTGGTGCTGAAGGGCCCGCGGCCCTCGGGCGACGATGCGCACCGGATCGCCGAAGAGCTACGCAACTGGGTGGCGAAGGAAATCGGGCCCATCGCCAAGCCCAGGGACATCCGCTTCGGCGACAATCTGCCGAAGACGCGCTCGGGAAAGATCATGCGGCGGCTGCTCCGCTCGATTGCGAGAGGTGAGGAGATCACACAGGATGTCTCGACTCTGGAGAATCCTGCGATCCTGGAGCAGCTCAAGCAGGCCTCGTAGCCGCCCGGAATCGCGCTCTCCGTCCCGGTCGCGTAAAATCCGAGCGACCGGAGAGGTGGATGAGCGGTTTAAGTCGCACGCCTGGAAAGCGTGTTTAGGTTAACAGCCTAACGCGGGTTCGAATCCCGCCCTCTCCGCCAAGACTCGTCGCAGCTATCCGAATATCACCACGCTCGCGGAGCGTGGGCAAAGCTGCCTGCGTCCTTGACCACGGATGCGGTGGGCATCCCGGTCTTGATCTCGAGGGTCCCTGCCAATCGCGGTGCCCCCTATTCCCATCTCGACCATCCACCCTGCGGAGTGGGTGGAGGGGCAGGCGCCGCTGCCGCAGGACCGGCCGGAGGCGCAGCCGCAGGACCTGCCGCAGGAGCGGGTCTCGCTCCCTGCCGGGCTTGCAGCACGTTCTCGCTTTCCCGGGGACTCACGGAAATGACGCGCGCTTCCGGAAAACTCGGCGCAAGCTCCTGTCTCGCGTGGTCCGCATCGCTGCGCGTGTCGAAGAAGCCCAGACACAGTTGATAGCTGACCGCATCGCCCGATTTCAACCGCCGCCAGTACAGAGATTTGTCCCGCAGGCTTGCGGGCAATGTAGCGGATGGCCGCTGGGAGGTGTTCGCCGCGGTCGTTAGCACGACTGCAAGGGGATCCGGCGCCGGAGACTGGGCACGCGCGTCGATTGCCGGGAGCGACAGCATGGCAGCGAGCGCGACAAACCCCACGAGGACGTTCATGCGACAAGCGGGTGGTGCAGGAAGCCGAGATCCCATTGAACCCTCCCAAGGCCCCAGCAGGCGCTAGGAACAAACCTACGCGTTTATCGTTTATGGGTCAAACAGGCAATTCCTGACCGCTGATTAGGTATTGCCCTCGAGTGGGAAGTGAGCGGCAGAGGAGCAGGCCAGCAACCCCGCTCCTCTGCCTGACCATAAAGGCGCACCCTTGATGGAGGCTTGGCATTCATGGCTGGGGCAAGCCTACATCAAAAAGGAAATGCTCCCCTCCGCCTTGCCCTGCAAAATGACATTGGCATCGTGCTTCCTGCTCATGACATCGTCATCGGATTTGGCTTAGTCGGCTAGTCCCGCCAAATGCCGCGTTGCGCCGCAGGGCACGCCCGGGCGGCCGTGGGTATCTCCGGGAGCCCGCCGCGTGGCACGGGGCCGAATTTGCCGGCTACCGCTCGGTTTGTGCAGGCTGCGCGCCCCGCGCCGGTCGCGAAGAGAGGGGATATTGATCTCGGTCAAACGGGTTCCGCAATCCAGACCTGACAATCCCAGGCAATGCTCGCGAACCCTGCGTGGGGCACTCGCAGCAACCAAGAACCCAGACTACGCCGCACTCGACTCGCTGGAGATCCGCTCATGGCCATGACAGAGCAAGGTAAGCGCTATTCGGTCCTCACGATGAATACCTTGGCCTTCACGGTCAACTTTGCCATCTGGACGATGTTCTCCATCATCGGCATCAGGATAAAGGCGGAGCTCGGGTTGAACGATACCGAGTTCGGCCTGCTCGTAGCCACGCCGATCCTGACTGGCTCGCTGATTCGATTGCCCCTGGGCATGCTCACCGATCGCTACGGCGGCCGAATCGTCTATTTCATCCACATGCTGCTGGTCGCCATACCGACCTACGGCCTCGCGTTCGCCACCCAGTACTGGCAGTACCTCGTCGTCGGCTTGTTTGTCGGATTGGCCGGCGGGAGTTTTGCGATCGGCATCGCCTACACCTCGGCGTGGTTCCCGAAGGAGAAGCAGGGGACCGCAATGGGTATCTTCGGCGTCGGCAATGCCGGCTCCGCGGTCACCAACCTTGCCGCACCCCTCATCGTCGTGGCGTTCGGCTGGCGGATGGTGCCTCAGGTCTACTCGATCGCCCTGCTGGTCATGGCGGTGATCTTCTGGTTCTTCACTTTCCCCGACCCGAAGCACGAGGAACGCAAACTGAAGAAGGAATACCCAACCGTCGGGGAGCAGTTGGCCCCGCTGACCGAAGCGCGCGTCTGGCGGCTCGGCCTCGCCTATTACTTCGTTTTCGGGGGATTCGTCGCGCTCGCCTTGTGGCTGCCCAAGTACTACATCGGGGAGTACGGGCTGGACCTGAAGACCGCGGCTTTCATCACCTTGTTTTTCACGCTGCCCTCCGGCGTGATACGCGCGCTGGGCGGCTGGGTCTCCGATCGCTGGGGCGGGGACACGGTGACCTGGTGGGTGTTCTGGATCTGCATCGTATGCCTCTTCTTGCTAGCGTATCCGTCGACGACGCTTACGGTCCACGGCATCAAGGGGGACGTCAGCGTCAAGATCGCCGTGGGAGTGGTGCTGTTCACGATCCTCGTGTTCATCGTCGGCGTGGCGCAGGGCATCGGCAAGGCAAGCGTCTACCGAAGCCTTGCCGATTACTACCCGAACAACATGGGCTCGGTCGGAGGCCTCGTGGGCGTCATTGGCGGCCTGGGCGGTTTCACCCTGCCCATCGTTTTCGGCATCGCAGCCGACGTCACGAATGTGCGCAGCAGCACCTTCATGATCATGTACGTCATGCTCGCGGGCGTGATGATCTGGACCTGGGCCGCGGCGCGAAACGAGCGCGAGGCGATCCTCGAGAAAGACGTCACGCTGCGCGATCAACTGGTCAAGGAGCACCTGCTCGATGCCAAGGCCGCTGTCGGAACCTGGCTGGTCGGCTGGCGCCCCGACGACGAGGATTTCTGGCGGACGACCGGAAGGCGCGTTGCCCTGCGCAACCTGATCTTCTCCATGCCGTCGTTGTTCCTGGCGTTTGCCGTGTGGCTGGTATGGAGCGTGGTGGTCGTGGAATTGCCCAAGATCGGATTCAAGTTCACGACCACGGAGCTGTTCTGGCTGGCCGCCTTGCCGGGCCTCTCGGGTGCCGCGCTGCGTCTGGCGTACTCCTTCGTGGTGCCGGTATTCGGCGGAAGAAACTTCACGGTGTTCAGCACCGCGACGCTCCTCCTGCCGGCTCTGTGGATCGCGCTGGCGGTGCAGGATCCGAGCACGAACTATGCAGTGTTCGTGGCGATTGCTTTGCTCTGCGGTCTCGGCGGCGGGCACTTCTCGGCGAGCATGGCCAACATCAGCTTCTTCTTCCCGAAGCGGATGCAGGGCACGGCCCTCGGCTGGAATGCCGGTGCCGGCAACCTGGGCGTCGGCGTCATGCAGGCGGTGGTGCCGGTCAGCATCTACGGCGGCGCGCTCGCGATCCTGGGCGGCGGCCCCCAGCCGTACAACGACCCTGCGATAAGCCAGGTGTGGCTGCAGAACGCCGGTTTCATCTGGGTGCCGTTCGTTCTCCTCGCGACCCTTGCCGCGTGGTTCGGAATGAACAACATCCGCGGTGTCCAGGCCACGTTCCGCGAGCAGGCCGTGATATTCCGCCGCAAGGATGCGTGGAGGCTCGGCTGGCTGTATGGAGGCACCTTCGGCTCGTTCATCGGCTTTGCGGCGGCTTTCCCGACACTGCTGGCGACCCAATACGCGGGTTCGGGTCTGCTCAAGCTCGCCTTCATCGGCCCCTTGCTCGGCGCCCTGATCCGCCCGCTGGGCGGCTGGCTCGCCGACCGTGTCGGCGGTACTCGGGTCACGTTCTGGAACTTCGTGGTCATGTTCGCCGCGTCCCTTGCCGTCTACATCTTCCTGCCTTCCGCGGGGAGGCCGGGGGACGCCACGCTGTTCTTCGCGGCGTTCGTGCTGCTTTTCCTGACGACCGGCATCGGCAATGGCTCGGTGTTCCGGATGGTTCCGAGCGTGTTCATGGCTATCCACCAGCGCCTGGCCGAGGGTAAGGGCGCGGAGGCCATGGCGAGAGCAAAACGCGAGGGCGAGATCGAGGCATCGGTGGCCCTGGGGTTCACGGCGGCCATCGCGGCACTCGGATTGTTCTTCATCCCCGTGGCGGTGGGCGTGTCGGTGCAGGCGACAGGCAGCCCGAGCGCAGCCTGGTACGTCTTCATCGCGTTCTACCTGAGCTGCGTTCTCGGGACCTGGTGGTGGTACGGGCGCAAGGAATAGGAGAATCCGGCGCCATGCCCTCGGCCTCTTCCTCCGTGCCCAACCCCGCTTCGCTCTACGACATCACCGTCAAGACCCTGGAAGGGGAGTCCCGGACTCTGCGCGACTATCAGGGCAAGGTCCTCCTTATCGTCAACGTCGCCAGCGCCTGCGGCTTCACACCACAGTACGAGGGCTTGGAGGCGCTTTACCGCCGCTACAAGCCCAACGGCCTCGTGATCCTCGGCTTTCCGTGCAACCAGTTCGGGCATCAGGAGCCGGGTGACGCGGAGGAGATCCGGAAGTTCTGCTCCGCCACCTACGGCGTCACTTTTCCTCTCTTCGCGAAGGTCGAGGTCAACGGTCCGAAGGCCCACCCGCTCTTCGCCTTCCTCAAGACCCAGCGCCCGGGCGCTCTAGGGTCCGAGGCAATCAAGTGGAACTTCACGAAGTTCCTCGTGGACCGCGACGGCACCGTCCTGGATCGCTATGCTCCTGCCACGACACCAGAGGCCATCGAGAAAGACATCCTGGCCGTGCTTGCACGGTGACGGCAGCGCCACGGGCCTGCCCCAGTGTTCGCCTGACCGACTGATGGGGCGAACCCTGGCTCTCCATATCGACACTGCGAAAAGAGCGGCGAAGCGTGAACGCAAAACTCATCATTGGAATACACGGCCTCAACAACAAGCCGGAGCCGGACATCCTGCGGAACTGGTGGATGGCTGCCATTTCCGAAGGCATTTCGCGTAATTGCCAAGGTCAAAAGATTGAGGTTGATTTCGAGCTGGCTTACTGGGCCGACGTGATGTATTCCGCGCCAAAAACTCTTGCTGAAGAGGCGGAATCCTATGTGGCCGCCGGGGGCAGCGGGCCGTTGCCAAGGGCCGGCATGTCCATAAGAAGGATGGCTGAAGCCCGTATCGAAGAGGGCGTTGGTAAGGTTCTGGAAAAGGTCTTTGGGACACCGCTAGCGGAGACTGTCGTCAGAGATGCCGTGGAAACCAGGGCGCCGGATCTACATCGCTACAAACACCATCGGGCAAAACGAGACGCCGTGCGGGAGCGGCTGAGAGAGCCACTGCGTGCCGCGCACGCAAGGGGCAGGCAGATCATGCTGATCGCACACTCCATGGGTTCGATCATCGCGTATGAAGTGCTCAGGGACGCTGGTCGCACCTTACCGGGCCTCCAAGTCTCGCACTTCGTCACGATGGGATCGCCCTTGGGCCTCACCGAGGTCAAGGAGATCGTTGCGGGTCCTTTGCTCGTTCCGGAGTGCGTTGCGCGCTGGAGCAACTTTGCCGACCCGCGGGATCGCGTCGCTCGCTGGGACACCTGTCTCTCCGAAGACTATCGTGCGAGCGGCAGCGGTGTGACCATCTCCGACCATTTGGTGATCAACGGGTACCTCAGCCCTTCCGGCGGGGCCAACCCCCACAAGATTTATGGCTACCTAAGAACACCAGAAGTATCCGACCTGATCGCAGGCTTCGCTCGGTAACCGTTCGAACCAGGAAGAGCGACCGATCCCATCAATCAACTCGGACCAAAGGAAGAACGAATGAGCACACCCGCATCAACCGGCGCCCCGAAATACGAACCTTTCGGCTGGCATCATTGGCCCGATCATTTTTTCATGTCCTACCAGTTCCGGCGCGGCTTGGGAGAAACCCAGGAGGGCGGGGGCGCGGTGAGCGAATGCTTCCAGGCGGCGAGCCGCATGATCCCCGGCGACCTGGACAGCTGGCACAGCGAGTGGATGCGCGTGGCCGACCGGAATGATCGCCGCGGCGACGAGGCGAAGCGCGACGGCCACATCCGGACCGCGATGAACTGCTGGCTGCGCGCCGCGGACTATTTTCGTTCCGCCGAATTCTGGCTGGCGCCGGACGACCCGCGCCGCCTGCCGACGTTCACCCGGTGCGAAGCCGCGAGCCAGAAGTGGCTGCGCCATCTCCATCCTCCCGGCGAGATGGTGGAAATCCCCTACGAGGGCGGCAAGACTCTGCCGGCCTACTTCATCAGGTCACCCGCCTACGAAAACGCGGGCGGCAAGCGCCAGCCCGTGCTGATCTCGTTCGGCGGCCTCGACTCGTTCAAGGACGAGCTCTGGTTCATGACCGGGCGCGGGGCGGTTCAGCGCGGTATCGCGGTGCTGCTCGTGGACGGTCCGGGGCAGGGTGGTGCGCTGCGCCGCCAGAACATCGTATCGCGCCACGACTACGAAGTGCCGGTCGGCCGCTGCATAGACTGGCTGGAAAAGCGTGCCGATGTCGACCCTTCACGGATTGCCGTGAGCGGGTCGAGCATGGGCGGATACTACGCCGCGCGCGCCGGCTCGCGCGAGCACCGCCTGGCGGCCTGCATTTCGCACGGCGCGATCTGGGACATCGAAAAGCGCTTCGCCGACCGCGGCGAGAACCATGCTCTCGCCGGCCACATGAAGTGGGTGCTGGGGGCCAAGACAATGGCCGAGGCGGTTCGGCTCGCCAAGCCCTTCAAGCTCGAGGGCGTGCTCGGCGACATGCGCTGCCCCTATCTGGTGCTGCACGGCGGGCACGACGTGCTCGGCGTCGAGACCGTGAAAATCGTGCACGACTACGCCAAGTCCAGGGGCGTCGACGTCACCTTGAGGCTGACCGATGCCGAACAAACCGGCGCCGAGCACTGCCAGCACGACAACCCGACGCTCGGGCAGGAGATCATGATGGACTGGCTGGCGGACGTATTCAAGATCGATCAGGCAAAACTCAGGTTTCCGGCCGGCTGAAAGTCTCGAGCGCCGTCGCTGAAGCGTGCGAGGCCGGCTAAAACGCAATCGTGAAGCTCACTTCGGGGTAGGTGTCGCTGCACGAAGAGTATACGGCCTTGTTGCAGTCGTTATAGGACTCGTAAACCGCGCCGAGACCAATGTAGGCATTGCCTCCGGCAGCCAGATAGACACCGGCGCGTCCGCCCGTGGAGTTGATGTCCGGTCGGCCATCTATATACGTGCGGCGATAGAAGGCACCGATATAGGGATTCAGTCGTGGGATCTGGTGAAAGACGTACTGCACTGAAGGCGTGACCTTATATAAACCTGTCTCGCCTCCGGACCACGATTCCACAGACAGGCCGAGGTTGAGCCCGTCGATCACATAGTGGCTAACGCCCAGTCCGAGGACGAGGTAGGATTCATTGAATGCATAACCGCTGCCGGCGGTGACGACAAAGTGGGTGTGGCCCTTGCTGAAGATTCCGGCAGCCTGCTGCGCGCTTGCCGATTGGTTCAAGACGAAAGCCGCGGCGGCGGCGACAGTGATGGCAGCCAGCTTCTTGTTCATTCTCGAAGTCTCCATGCAAACGGAGGTCAATTAGACACCTCGACGGATAGAAGATCAATTCCGCACGTTTCATGTAACCGAAGAAAGGGGGGTGAAGTGTGAGGATAGGATATGAGCACCCGAACCGCCTATACCCTGGAGACGCTGCATGTGGTGGCTAATCGCAATCCTGGCGATCGTTGCGGCCTTCTTCTTTCCTCGGTTCAGGAACGTGCTTCTGATTCTTATGGGTGTGCTCGTTCTTGGTTTCTTTGCACTCTATGAATACCAGCAAGCGGAAGAAAAGGCATCCAGAGGCCGAATAGCGACTACGGATGTGCAACTCACGGAAACGCGACTTATCGTTCGGTCGCCCGGCGCTTACACGCTCACCGGGCGACTTCGGAACGGATCGGCGCAGTTCTCGATCGAATCTCTACAGATTCGCCTCACCTTGCGAGACTGCGTGTCAAAAAACCGGTGCGAAACCATCGGGGAGACGACCCAGCCTCTGTCGGTCTCCGTCCCGCCTGGACAGACACGCGGCGTTGAGGAACGCGTGTACTTTTCAGACCTTCCCAGTCTGAAAGGAAATCTAGAATGGGATTACGCAGTCGTCGAGATCCGCGCGAAGTGACTTGACGGCTCGAGCCGCTCACGCCGGCTTGGGCCGCAGGTCGCGCACCCGGACTGCCTTGCCTTGCGAGCGCGGGATCTCCCCCGGCTGCTTCATCACGACCTCGGTGCTGACCCCTATCATAGACTTGATGTGGTGCCGGACCTGCTCGGCGACCACGGGATAAGCGTTTGCCGATCCGGCAAGCCCCGGGCCGATTTCCACTTCCACGGTGAGATGGTCCATCGCCCCCTTGCGCTCCACGACCAGCTGGTAATACGGAGCGACATCGGGCAGGCCCACGAGCACCGCCTCGATCTGCGACGGGTACACGTTGACGCCGCGGATGATGAGCATGTCGTCGTTGCGTCCGGTGATGCGCCGGATGCGCAGGTGCGTCCGGCCGCAGCCGCAGCGCTCGGTGCTGACGCGGGTGATGTCGCGCGTGCGGTAGCGCACCATCGGCAAGGCTTCCTTGGTAAGGGTGGTGATCACCAGTTCACCCGGCTGCCCATCCGGTACGTCCTCGCCGGTGTCGGGATCGATCACCTCGAACAGGAAGTGGTCCTCCCAGCCGTGCAGGCCGTCGCGCGCTTCCACGCACTCGGCGGCGACTCCGGGCCCCATGATCTCCGACAGGCCGTAGATGTCCACGGACTTGATGCCGAGGCGCGCGTCGAGCTCCTTCCGCATCGCCTCGCTCCAGGGCTCGGCGCCGAAGATGCCGATCTCGAGCTTCGACTTGCGCAGGTCAACGCCCTGCTTTTCCGCGACCTCGGCGATCGAGAGCGCGTACGAGGGCGTGGCGCACAGCACGCGCGCGCCGAAGTCCTGCATGAGCACGATCTGCCGCTCGGTGGCGCCGCCCGACACCGGGACCATGGTCGCGCCCAGGCGCTCGCCGCCGTAGTGAGCCCCGAGACCGCCGGTGAACAGGCCGTAGCCGTAGGCGTTGTGGATGACGTCGCCCGGCCGCGCCCCGGCGCACGCCATGGTCCGCGCCATCAGATCGGCCCAGGTGGCGATGTCCCTCGCGCTGTAGCCGACCACGGTCGGCTTGCCGGTCGTGCCCGAGGAGGCGTGCAGCCGCACCAGCGTTTCCCGCGGCCGCGCAAACATGCCGAACGGATAGTGATCGCGCAGGTCGCCCTTGACCGTAAACGGCAGCAGGGCGAGGTCATCGAGGCTGCGGATGTCCGCGGGCTCGATGCCCCTCGCCTTCATGCGCCCGCGGTGTATCGGGACCTTGTCCCAGGCGTTCTTCAAGGTCTGCTTCAGGCGCCGCAACTGCAGCACGCGCAGCTTCGCGCGCGGCATGGTCTCGTTTACCCGGTCGAACCGATAGATCTTCTTGGCCATTCCCGTCTCCCTATTTGCCGCCGCGCACCGGAACGTGCGGCAGCGCGAATCCCTGGTTGAACGAAGCGCGCACCACCAGGACGAACTTGAAGCGCCAGCCGGCGGCGAGCGCCGCAATGCCCGCGAGCGCCGTGGCAGCGGCGGCGAAATTCTCGAATGCGGCGGCCGCGAGCAGCAGGGCGAGCGGCACGATCGCGCCGAGCTGGTAGAGCTGCTTGCCGGCTGGCTCGAGCGCAGCGCGCGCCTTCGGCGCCAGATCGCCCCAGACGCGCCCGCGATACGCCGACCACGCCACTCCTCGGGCGACCACGGCGAGCGCGAGCGTGCCTGCCGCGAGCGCCGGGATGACCGAGCCGGCGAGGACGGCGAAAACCAGAAGCAGGCCTGCGCCCTCGGCGACGGCGGTCCAGAAGATGAGCCAGGTGATGGTCGGCTCGCGCCAGGCGGGGATCCCCTTCGAGGCGCGCAGGATGCGGCCCTGGCAGTAGACGAAGCCCAGCGCCGC
>Ga0187773_10000858_pt1 | contig 12189 bp, 11 predicted proteins | sample 0216_BV02_MP05_1_FD_133133 | JGI IMG/M metagenome (GOLD analysis project Ga0187773, IMG submission 133133) | Tropical peat soil microbial communities from peatlands in Department of Meta, Colombia - 0216_BV02_MP05_10_MG | ecosystem: Environmental > Terrestrial > Soil > Wetlands > Peat | place...
AGCAAATGACCGGGCGCAACCTGCTGATCGATCCGCGCGTCAGAGGGCAGTTCACCATCGTTTCGGCGAGGCCCATGCCGGTGGCGGCTGCCTACCAGGTATTTCTTTCGGCACTCAAAGCCCAAGGTTTCACTGCGGTCGAGGGACCGGGGGACGTGGTGCGCATCATCCCCGTGGCGGAAGCCAAGGCTTCCGCGCCGGTCAGCGAGCAGGAGGTGCCGCGCGGAGGCGAGCAGATCATCACGCAGGTCGTGGTCGGGCAGCACGTCGCGGTCGCGCAGCTGCAAAACGTGCTGCGCCCGCTGATGTCGCCCACGAGCCAGCTCTCTGTGTACGACCCCGCCAACGCATTGGTCATCACCGACTATGCCGACAACGTGCGGCGCCTGCTGCGCATCATCGAAAGAATCGACCAGCCGGCCACGACCGAGGTCACGGTGGTGCCGCTGCAGAATGCCTCGGCGCTCGACCTCGCGGAAATGGTCGTGCGTCTCTCGACTTCCGGCGTGACCGCGCCCGGAGTCGTGCCGGGTGCGCCGCAAGCACAGCTCGCGGCCGGCGGAGACCGGTTTTCCGTGGTGCCGGACACCCGCACCAACAGCCTGCTGCTCCGCTCGGACAATCCGGGTCGCATCGCGCAGTTGCGCTCGCTCATCGAGAAACTCGACGTACCGGCACGGGCCATGGGCAGCACGCGGGTTATCTATCTGCGGCATGCTGAAGCGACCAAGCTGGTCGAGGTGCTGCGGGGTCTGCTGGCCGCCTCAGCGCAGGCAGCTCCCCAGCAGGTCGCCGCCGTCGGCGGGCGCCCCGGCGGTGCGCCGCCGTCTCTCATCCAGGCCGACGAAGCGACCAACTCGATCATCATCAACGCCTCCGACACCGTGTACAACAATCTGCGCGCGGTGATAGAGCAGCTCGACATCCGCCGCGCGCAGGTCTACGTGGAAGCGCTGATTGCGGAAATGAACGCCGATCGTACCGACGAGCTGGGATTCCAGTGGGCGGCGGCGAACGGGGCCGGGGCGAACACGGTCGGCGCCTTCACCAATTTTCCCGGGGCCAACCCCAGCATTGCCGCGGCCGTCACCGGCCCGGCCGCCGCGGCTGCTCTTTCGTCCGGGCTGACCGTCGCTGTGCTCGGCAGCACGATCACGCTTCCCGACGGAACCCAGGTCAGGGGTCTCGGCGCGCTGGCGCGGGCGCTTACGGCGAAGAACCTCGGCAACATTCTTTCCACCCCCAATCTGCTCACGCTCGACAATTACCAGGCGAAAATCGTGGTCGGGCAGAACGTGCCGTTCCTGACCGGCAGTTTCACCACGACCGCGACGGTCGCGGCTCCGGGGACCGGAGCGGTGAACCCTTTCCAGACCATCGAGCGCAAGGACGTGGGCATCACCTTGCGGATCAAGCCGCAGATTTCGGAGGGCTCGACCGTGCGCCTGGAGATCTATCAGGAGGTCTCGGATGTGGCGCCGACCACGCGCACCGGAGCGGCCGACCTGATCACGAACAAGCGTTCGGTCGAGACCAAGGTGGTGGTGGACGACGGCAGCACTGTCGTGCTCGGTGGACTGATTCAGAACACCCTGAGCGTGACTTCCCAAGCCGTTCCGCTCCTCGGCGACATCCCGTTTCTGGGCGCGCTGTTCCGCTTCAAGAGCGAGGAGGTCAAACGCACCAACCTGATGATCTTCCTGCGGCCCGTGATTATCCGTTCGCCCGAGGACAGCTATCGAGTGACCGTGGACCGCTACGACTATCTGCGCGGCTACGTGCGCGGCGAAGGTCCCGAGCGCGAGGGGATATACGACCGGATGCAGCCGTTGCCGCCGAGTCCGTCTCCCGCGCCGGCGCCCCGCCCCGCACCCGACTCCCCGGCGGCGCCTGCGAGGCCGCCCGATTCGCCCGCGGGTCCCTCGCCCTCGAAGCCCTAGCCGCGTGGACATGTCATCGGATTCCCTGTTGCCGGACGCGCGCGCGGTCGAACGCCTGCCGTACGCGTTTGCCAAGCGGCACGGCGTGATCAGCGCGCGCCAGCTCGATCGAGGATTCGAGCTTTGGGCGCGGCCCGGGGTGCGCGCGAGCGTGCTCGCCGAGGTGCAGCGCGCTCTCGGCGGCCCCGTCTCGGTCAGGGAGCTCGCCGGATCGGCATTCGACTCGGCGCTGGCGCGCGCCTACGAACGCGGCACCTCGCAGGCGGCTCAGATCGTGACCGACCTCGACGCGAGCCTGGACCTGGCGGCGCTTGCCCAGAGCCTTCCCAAGGTCGCCGACCTCCTCGAGAGCGAGGACGACGCGCCGATCGTACGGCTCATCAACGCCCTATTCTCCCAGGCGGTGCGCGACAACGCGTCCGACATTCACGTCGAAGCCTTCGACCAGCGCTCGGTGGTGCGTTTCCGCAGGGACGGCATGCTGCGCGACGTGCTCGAGCCGCCGCAGGCTGCCCACGCGGCGCTCGTTTCGCGCATCAAGATCATGGCGAGCCTCGACATCGCCGAGAAGCGCCAGCCGCAGGACGGCCGCATTGCGCTGCGCCTGGCGGGCCGGCCGGTCGATGTGCGCGTGTCCATCCTGCCGACCGCGCATGGCGAGCGCGTCGTGCTGCGGCTGCTCGACAAGCAGGCCGGGCGCCTCGATCTTGCCGGCCTCGGGATGCCCGAACCGACCCTCCTCAGCCTGCGCGAGCTGGTCCGCCAGCCGCACGGCATCATCCTCGTGACCGGTCCGACCGGCTCGGGCAAGACGACCACGCTCTATGCGGCGCTCGGGCAGCTCGATGCAAAGCACACGAACATCGTCACAGTCGAGGACCCCATCGAATATGATCTCGACGGCATAGGACAGACCCAGGTCAATCCGCGAATCGACCTGAGCTTCGCGCGTGCTCTCCGGGCGATCCTCCGCCAGGACCCCGACGTGGTAATGATCGGAGAGATACGCGACCTGGAAACCGCACAAATCGCCGTGCAGGCGAGCCTGACCGGCCACCTCGTTCTCGCCACGCTGCATACCAACGACGCAGTCGGCGCGGTGACGCGCCTGGTGGACATGGGGGTAGAGCCGTTTCTGGTCGCATCCAGCCTGCGCGGCGTGCTCGCCCAGCGCCTGGTGCGCCGCCTGTGCCCGGCGTGCCGCAGGGGGCATCCTCCGGACGCCGCCGAGCTGCGCCTGCTGCGCAACGGCAACGGCGGCGCCGCGGCGCCCCTGTTGTATACCGCCCAAGGCTGCGAAGCGTGCGCGCAAACGGGGTATCAGGGCCGCACCGGGATCTTCGAGCTGTTTCTCGTCGACGACGATGCCCGGCGCCTCGTTCACGACCGCGCCTCGGAAGCCGAGTTGAACGCCCATGCCAAGAAGACCGGCATGCGCAACCTGCGCGAGGACGGCCTGCGCTGGGTGCGCTCGGGCGAAACCAGCCTGGAAGAAGTTCTGCGCGTCTCGCGCGAATAACATACATGCGAACAGGGCGCGAGCGGGCAACCCGGATTCATGTCGGGATTCGAGTACAGCGCGCTTGACGCCGGCGGCCGCGAAACCCGCGGCGTGATCGAGGCAGACACCGAGCGCCACGCGAGGTCGTTGCTTCGCGAGCGGGGATTCGCGCCGCTCGAGGTCGAGGCCATCCGCACCGTCGCCCGGCCTGGCTCGGGCGAGCGTATCGCGCGGGCAGGCCTGTCGCGGCGTGAGCTCGCGCTGGTGACGCGCCAGTTCTCCACGCTCGTGCGCGCCGGGCTCACCATCGAGGAATGCTTCAACGTAGTCATCGAGCAGAGCGAGTCGGCCCGAGCGAGGAGCCTGCTCGCTGGCGTGCGTGGCAAGGTTCTCGAGGGCCAGTCGGTCTCCCAAGCACTCGACGCGTATCCGAACGCCTTCCCGCAGATCTACCGCGCCATGGTCGGCGCGGGCGAGCAATCGGGACGCCTCTCCGACGTGCTCGAGCGCCTCGCCGATTTCACCGAGAGCCGCGAAAATCTTCGCGACAAGGTCGTGCTCGCCTTCATCTATCCGGCGCTCGTCACGGTGGTGGCGCTGGCCGTGGTCGCCCTGCTGCTCGTCTACGTCGTGCCGCAGGTGACGCGGGTTTTCGCCAATCTCGGCCAGGCGCTGCCCCTTGCGACGCGCATCCTGATCGGCATCAGCAATTTCGTGCGGGCAAGCGGGGCGGTGTCGCTCGCCGCGCTGGTCGGCGCGATCGTCGCGGCGAGGCTGCTGCTGCGCAGGGAAGCGTGGCGGTACCGCTGGCACGCGTGGATGCTGCGCCTGCCGCTCGCGGGACGCCTTATCCGCGGGGTGAACGCCGCGCGCTTCGCCGACACGCTGGGAATCCTCACAGCAAGCGGGGTCCCGCTGCTCCCGTCCCTGCAATCGGCGGCCGCTGTGGTGACCAACCTGCCGATGCGCGCCGCCGTCGAGGACGCGGTGCGTCGAGTGCGCGAAGGCAGGGCACTCGCGCCGGCGCTCGGGGCCGCGAAGCTCTTCCCCCCGCTCGTCATCCATCTTATTGCGAGCGGCGAGGCGACCGGACGCCTGGACGCGATGCTGGCGCGCGCGGCGGAAGCGCAGTCGCGCGAACTCGAGAGCTGGGTTCGCGGCCTGACCGCGCTTCTCGAGCCGCTCTTGATACTCGCCATGGGCGCGATCGTGCTGTTCGTCGTGGTCGCGATTCTCCTGCCGATTTTCGAGATGAACCAGCTGATCCGCTAGGGCAAAGGTCGGGATTCCCGCATTCGGCGTTATCGCGCACAATATAGGCATACACCCGGAGCCATCATGCCAGACCATCCCAGTCCGTTCCGCCGCGCACGCGGTTTCACTTTGATCGAAGTGCTGGTGGTCATCGTGATTCTCGGCATTCTTGCCGCGCTCATCGTGCCGCGCGTGATGGACCGTCCGGACCAGGCGCGGGTGACGGCAGCGAGGGCCGACGTCGCCGCGATCATGAACGCGCTCAAGCTCTACCGCCTCGACAACGGTACCTACCCGAGCGCCGACCAGGGCCTGTCAGCGCTGGTGAAGAAGCCCGAGCGCGGGGAAATCCCGCGCAACTGGAAGTCGGGCGGCTATCTGGAGAGGCTTCCCAAGGATCCCTGGGACAGCGACTACCAGTACCTCAATCCGGGGATTCGCGGCGAAGTGGACGTGTTCTCCTTCGGAAGGGACCGTGCTCCCGGGGGCGAAGGCTTCGACGCCGACATCGGCTCATGGCAGTAGGCACCCAGGCCGGGCCCGCTCGCCGCCCCGCGGCAGGCTTCACGCTGATCGAGGTTGTGGTGGTGGTGCTCATCATCGTCGTTGTGGTCGGGCTGCTCGGCGTGCAGCTCATGCGCGGGCCCGAGGATCAGGTGCGCGAGGAGGGCGAGCACCTTGCGCTGCTGCTCAACGCGGCGCGCCAGGAGGCGATCCTGCAGGGGCGGGTATTCGCCTTCAGCGGCGAGCGCGATTCGTACCGCTTCCTGCGCCTGGAGCGTGACGGGCGCCTCAAGGCCCTCGCGGACGACGATCTGCTGCGCGGCCAGCGCCTGCCCGGGGGCATTGTCATCGAGGCGATTCAGATCGAGGGGGCGGGCGACGCTCCTCGAGACGGAGTGGTCTTTCTGCCGAGCGGCGAGGTGCCCGCTTTCCGCCTCGTGCTCGCCGGCGGCGGTGCGCGCTGGAGCGTGATCGGCGCGCCGGACGGCACAATCCTCGCGAAAGCGGGCGCATGAAGCGGCCGGCCCCGAACCCTGCGCGGGGGTTTACTCTGATCGAGATCCTCGTCGCGCTCCTCGTTCTCGCCATTGCGCTGACGGCTACCGCGCGCTCACTCGGCGCCGCGATCGACACGACCGCCGCACTCCGCGACCGCGCGCTTGCGCGCTGGGTCGCCGAGGATCACCTGACCACGCTGGAATTGCAGCACGCCTGGCCCGACCTCAACGTGAAGGAGGGCGACGCCGAGATGGGAGGGCACCCGTTCCGCTGGCGCGAGGAGACGACACCCACGCCGGTTGCGCGCATGCGGCGGGTCGACGTGAGCGTGTTCCCGCCGGGAGCGGACTCTCCTCTGGTGAGATTGTCAGGATTTCTCGAGCAGCCATGAGCGGCCGGCGCTTCACAGCCCGCTCCGGGGCTTCGGGTCTCACGCTCATCGAGCTGCTCGTGGCGCTCGTCGTCTTCGGGGTCTTCGCGGTCGTGGCCTACGCAGGGCTTGCGCGCATGCTCGAGGGCAGGGCGCGCCTCGCCGCCGAGCAGCGCGTATGGCAAGACCTTTCCAGTGTGTTCCTGCGGATCTCCGACGACCTTGCGAATGCGCGCGCGCGCAGGGTGCGCGATGTCGCGGGTTTCTTTCTGCCAGCGTTTTCCGGCCGTCCCTATGATTCGCGCGCGCTCGCCGAGCCGAGCCTGGAGCTGACGCGGGGCGGCGAGCTGAATTACGGTGAGGGCGTGCATTCCGACCTGCGGAGGGTCGCCTGGCAGCTGCGCGACGGGCAGCTCCTTCGCATCACCTGGCCCGTCCTCGACCGCGCGCCGACCAGCAAGCCCCTGGATTCCGCGCTGATCGGCGAGGTGGAGACTTTCGAAGTGAAATTCCAGAGCCAGTCCGGCGGGCCGGTCGACACCTGGCCGCCCGAGGGGGCGCAGCCCGACGCGCTTCCAAGCGCAGTGGAGGTCACCCTCGCGGTAAAGGGCGTCGGCCGGTTCCGGCGCGTCTTTCTGGTCAACCGCTGATGCCTCGGGCCCGCGCGCAAAGAGGGGTCGCCCTCGTCACCGCGATCATGATTGTGGCGATCGCGGCGGCGATCGCCGCACAGGTGGCGTTCGCGCATCAGATCTGGATGCGGCAGATGCAAAATGCCTCCGATCACGACGCGACGGACTGGCTGCGCCGCGGCGCGCTGCACTGGGTGAGCACGGCACTCATCGACGATGCGGCGCAGGGCTCGACCGACCACCTCGGCGAAAGGTGGGCGCAGGGCCTGCCTACCCTGCCTGTCGAAGGCGGATCGATTCACGTCAGCCTCGAGGACGCGCAGGGACGCTTCAACCTGAACAACGTTCTGCGCAACAACGCTCCGAGCGCCCCGGATATCGAAATCTTCCGCCGCCTGCTGACGGCGCTCGCGCTCCAGCCCGCGCTCGCAGACGCGCTCGTCGACTGGGTCGATGCCGACGGCGAGCCGCGGCCGGGGGGGGCGGAAGACATCGACTATCTCAACGGCAATCCTCCGTACCGGACCAGCAACCAGCGCCTGGCGAGCGTGGAGGAGTTGCGGCTGGTGCGCGGTTTCGACGCGAAGACTGTCGCGGCGCTTGCACCCTATGTCACGATCCTGCCGGTGGATACAGCGATCAACATCAACACGGCCCCGGCGCCGGTGCTGTCGGCGCTCATTCCCGGCCTCGACGTCCAGTCCGCGCAAAGCATTGCCGACAAGCGGCTCAAGGATCCGTTCCAGACCGTCGAAGCATTCGCGAAGAGCCTGCCGCAGGGCATCGCGATGCCGCAGCAGAGCGGGATGATGGACGTGAAGAGCGGGTATTTCCTCGTGGCGATCGACACACAGATCGGCCGCCACGAGCGGCGCACCGAAGCGCTGATTTCCCGCTCGGCGGACGGCAAGGGCACCAACGTCGTCTGGCATCGCATGCAAATCCTGCAAAATCCGGCGCAAGATCCCGATGCGAATCCCGAATCTTCCTAGGCCGCGCACACTCATGGCCGCGCCGCCGTGGCGCCGGCCCGGCGCTGCGCGCCTTGAACTCTGGCTGCCGAGCGACTGGCCTCGCGAAGGTGCAGACCCTCGCTGGCGCCGGATCGCGCCCGGGGAGCGGACGCGCGAGGGCCGGGGCCTGGAAGGCCTGGCTCCCACGAAGGAGGTCGTGGTGTGGACCCCGGCGGCGGATACGCTTCTGCTTCGCGCGCGCTTGCCGACTCGCAACCCCGCGAAGATCGCGCAGGCGCTTCCGTATGCGCTCGAGGAGCAGCTGGTCGATCCTCCCGAGGCGCTGCACTTCGCCTTCACGCACGAAGCGGACGGCGCGTTGGCGGTCGCGGTCACCCGCCGCGAGACGATGGACCGCTGGCTCGCTGCGCTCGCGGCCTCAGGGCTGCAGCCCGTCCGCTTGGCGCCGGTGACGCTGTCGCTGCCGCTCGCCGGGGGCGCCTGGACGCTCGCCTTCGGGGAAGAGGAGATGGTGTTGCGCTCCGGCCTGCACTCGGGGTTCAGCGGGCCGCGCGGGGCGCTCCCTCCTGCCTGGCTGAAGGCGGCGGTTGGCGAGGCGCGAAGCGAGAATCGCGCGCCCGAGCGGGTCCTCCTGGCCGATGCGCCCGCGGATCTGGACGTGGCCGCGTGGAGCGAGGCGCTCGCCCTGCCGGTCGAGACGCTGCGCGCAGAATCCGCGACCGTCCCGGCGGCTTCTCTGAATCTCCTGCAGCAGCGCTATGCGCCGCGCGGGCCCCTCGCGGGGCTGTGGCGCGCCTACATGCCGGCGGCGGCGCTTTTGGCCGCGTGGCTCGCCGGAACCTTCGTCTTCGACGCGATCGAGTGGGCCCGGTTGTCCAGATCTGTCCGGGCCGACGACGAGGCGATGCGCGCCTTGCTGCTGAAGAGTTTTCCGGATACGCGGGCCATACTCGACCCTGCCGAGCAGATGCGGCGCGGGCTCGAAACCCTGATCGCCAGCACGGGCGCCGCCGGGCCGGACGACATGCTGGCGCTTCTGGAGCGGGTCCTGCCCGTAATCGAGCGGGAGCCGCGCGTGCGCCTGCAGGGCATCGAGTACGCCGAGCGTGCACTGAACCTTCGGCTCGCGGCGGCGGAACCGGAGGCCGAATCGGTGGCGCGGACGCTTCGCGCCCAGCAGCTGGAGGTGGACGTGCAGCGCTCCGGCGGCGAGGCGCAGCTGCGCGTACGCGCCGCAGCGGCGAAGGGCTCGCAATGAACCTTCCCTGGATCGAGCCCTGGCGCGCGCGCTGGAAAGCGCTCGGCGACCGCGAGCGCATGGCGGCCGCCTTGCTCGCCGGGTTCCTCGGTGTCGCGCTTTTCTATCTGCTGGTCTGGAGCCCCGTGCGGAGCGGATTGTCGGGCGCGCGCGTGCACCTGTCCAAGTTGCAGACGCAGCTTGCCCGCGTCCAGGAGCAGGCGGCGCAAGTCGAGAGATTGCGAAGGGCGCCGCGGATCACGCCTACGCCCAATCTGGTCGCTGCCGCCGAGCAGGCCGCGACGCGGCACGGTCTGCGCGAAAAGCTGAAACGCATCGATCCGGACGGCTCGCGCGCGGTGCGCATCCAGATCGAAGACGCGCCTTTCGCCGCGGTGATGGCCTGGCTGGTCGAATTGCAGCAGCAGAACGGTCTGCGCGCCGAGAGCGCCAGCTTCGAGAGGCACGCGAACCCGGGCACGGTCAACGCGCGGCTGCTGTTGCGGGCGCAGGGCGCATGAGGGGGTTCTTCCGCCGGCCGGGCGTTCGACTGGGCATTCTCGGATTCGGCGCATACCTGGTTTTTCTCGTGGTGAATCTGCCGGCCTCCTGGGCGGGTTTCGCGCTGGAGCGAGCGAGCCGCGGCGCTCTCGTGCTGAGCGATACGGACGGTACTGCCTGGAAGGGAAGCGGCGTGCTCGCGGTACGATCAGCCGGCAGGTATAGGCGTCTCGCCGACCTCCAGTGGAGCTGCAATCCGCTCTGGGCATTGGCCGGGCGCGTGAACGTCGCGCTTTCCGGCGCCGCGCGCGACACGCAGTTTCGGGCTGGCATGAGCTTGCGCGCGGCCGGGGCGAGCTTCCAGAACGTCGAGGCAACGGCGCCGGCCGCCGTCGTGGAACCTGTCTTCGCGGTGGCGGCATTCGCGAAGCCCGAAGGGCGATTGCGCGTGCGGGCCGATTCGCTCGAGATCGCCGACGGGCGCGTGCGCGGGGCGGCGACCGTCGAATGGCTCGATGCGGGCTTGAGCGGGTTTCAGGCAACGCGGCTCGGCGATTACCGCCTGCAGCTCACCGGAGGCGGGGATCGTGCCGAAGTCAGGCTCGCGACCTTGCGCGGGGATCTGCGCCTGAACGGCGAGGGCGAATGGCGGGCAACGCAGCCGCGCGTGCTTCAGGTGCGGGGAACCGCCGAGGCCGCCGCCGAGCGCAAGGATCTCGAGCCGCTGATGCGGGCGCTAGGCGTGAGAAACCCGGGCATCCCTCAGTCGTTTGCGTGGTCGGTGCCGCTCAGCTAGGCTCGAGTCGCGGATCGTTGCCCAGCCCCGGCGGATTCTTGCCGTCGGCAGCGCTTGTGATCGTCGTTGCGGCGGCCCCAGCGCAGGCCGCCGCGCAGCCCTGACGAGGGGACGTCGTCGGCGCCTGCGCGCGCCGAAGTGAATTCGAGGAGGCCAGACTGGAATGAAGACTCCCAGCGACGAACCGTCCGGGCCCGTCTATCACGCGGGCATGCGGCGGCTGCAGGACCGCTTCGACACGCGCCGACTTGCGGACCGGCTCGACGAGAAGCTCGGGCGCACGGTCTTCACGGCCGAAGACCGCGAGTTCATCGAAAGTCGGCAGCTCTTTTTTCTTGCGACCGCCGACGCCGAGGGACGACCCGACTGCTCCTACAAGGGCGGGGATCCGGGATTCATCCGAGTGACCGGCGCGAGCGAGCTGGCGTTTCCGAGCTACGACGGCAACGGCATGTTCCGCAGTCTCGGCAACGTGCTGGTCAACCCGGCTGTTGCGCTCCTTTTCATCGACCTCGAGCGGCCCAGCCGCCTGCGCGTCAACGGGCGGGCCTTCATCGTTGAAGACGATCCGCTGCGCGCGGACTTCCCCGGCGCCCAGATCATCGTGCGGGTGCGCGCGGTGCGCATCTTCCCCAACTGCCCGCGCTACGTCCACCGCATGAGTTTCGTGGAAGCCTCGCCCTATGTCCCGCGCGCGGGCTACACGCCGCCGGTGCCGAAGTGGAAGCGGTTCGACGCGTTTTGCGACGTGCTGCCGCAGGACGACCCGGCTCGCCGCGGAGACGATAGCTGAGGACGCCGGGGATGTGCGGGTTACCGCCCGCGGTACGCGATGCGGTAGATGGCTCCGGCGTAGTCGTCCGACACGAGCAGCGACCCGTCGGGCAGAACTTCAAGGTCCACCGGCCTTCCCCACGCCGATTCGCCCTGCAGCCAGCCTTCGGCAAAGACCTCGTGCTTCACCCCGCGGCCGGCCTCGACGACCACGCGCGCGATGCGGTAGCCGATCTTTCTCGACCGGTTCCAGGATCCGTGCTCGGCGATGAAGATGTTGTTGCGGTATTCGGGAGGGAACTGGCTGCCGGTGTAGAAGCGCATGCCGAGCGCGGCGACGTGGGGTCCGAGCCTCACCTCCGGAGGCGAGAACTCCGCGCACGCGCGCTTGCGGCCGAATTCCGGGTCTGTGGTATCGCCCTGGTGGCAGTACGGATAGCCGAAGTGCATTCCGGCCCTCGGCGCGTGGTTCAGCTCGTCGGACGGCAGGTCGTCGCCGAGCCAGTCGCGGCCGTTGTCGGTGAACCAAAGCTCCCGGGTGCGCGGATCCCAGTCGAACCCGACCGAATTGCGCACGCCGCGCGCCGCGACCTCGTAGCCTGAACCGTCGGGACGGATGCGCGAGATGAGGGCGTAGCGCTCGGGATCGGGTTCGCAGATGTTGCAGGGCGCCCCCACCGGGACGTACAGCCAGCCGTCCGGGCCGAAGCGAATGAACTTCCAGCCGTGATGGGTCTCGCGCGGAAAGCGGTCGGTGACGACCACCGGCCGCGGCGGCGAGTCGAGCTTCGCTTCGATGTCGTCGAAGCGCAGGATGCGGCTTACCTCCGCGACGTAGAGCGCGCCGTCGCGGAAGGCGACCCCGTTCGGCATTCTGAGGCCCATAGCGATGGTGACGACGCGCGTCGCCTTCACGCCGGAGTAGGGCACCGCGTAGACCTTGTCCGCGCGCGTGCCGAGGAAAATCACGCTGCTCTCTCCGGCGGTGAGGGAGCGCGCGTCCGGAACCTTGTCCGCGAACACGCTGATCTCGAACCCCGGGGGGAGCTTGATGCGCTCGATGGGCAGGCGCTGGCCCAAGGCCGCGGACGCGACCGCCAGCGCGAGACACGAGAGACCCGAGCGCAGCGCGATGCGCGGGAGGTTCCGTTTCAAGGCTCCGCCTGTCAGAATCCTGCCATCGGGAACGGCATGAAGCTCATCACCTG
>Ga0187773_10000859_pt1 | contig 12177 bp, 12 predicted proteins | sample 0216_BV02_MP05_1_FD_133133 | JGI IMG/M metagenome (GOLD analysis project Ga0187773, IMG submission 133133) | Tropical peat soil microbial communities from peatlands in Department of Meta, Colombia - 0216_BV02_MP05_10_MG | ecosystem: Environmental > Terrestrial > Soil > Wetlands > Peat | place...
CGCGTTGCCGAAGAACGCCATATCGCTTCACGAATCGCAAGATGTCCTTGGGATCGTTCTGCACGTTGGCAAAGTCCTGAAGAGCCGCATCCGCTCTTTTGAAAACTTCGACTGTTTGATCTTTGAGCTGCCCAATAATGAAATGTCCGGCCTTCTTGACCCGCCACAGCATCACTTCCTGTCCTGGTTCCAGCCGTTCAATGCGCGCGTCCGAGCACGGCCTTGCTAGGTAGGATTGACTAACGAATTTGCAAGAGGTCTCTTCCACCCTTGATGCCTCGCAGAAGTGTGCTACACTGTTTGCTAGGTAGCATTAAGCGATATACATACCTTGCATCATAGACCTGATGCCAGCGATGGTCAAGGGGAAAATGCAAGGAACCATCGGGAGGATTGAATGGAACCACTGCTGACAGTCGAAAGAGCCGCGGAACTGCTGGGGATCTCCCCATGGACGGTTCGGGCCTACATCCGCGACCGCAAACTGATGGCCGTGCACATCGGCCGGCGTGTCCTGATCGAGCAGTCCGAACTTCGCCGGTTCGTCGAACAGGCACGTCGCGTAAGTGCCTAAAAACACGCAGCCAAGCCGCAATGCGTAACGTCAACCCGCTTCGGCGCTTGGGCCGGGGCACAACCGCCCGCAAGCGAGCAGATCAACCCAACAAACGGCCAGCAGAAATGCTGGCAACTGGAAAGGAGACGAGCATGAAAATTAACGTCAGCGTTATACCACCAACCGGCGACGAGCTGAAGGAACTGGTCGGCGTCGTCATGAAAGAAAACACCCGCAACCCCGGCGAGTCCGGCGCGGATTATCGCGAACGGCTGGTCGAGGCTATCAACGAGCCGTACACCGCGAAGATCGAAGACGAGATCGCGGATTTCTTCGCGTCGAAGGACTGGTGCGATGACTTCGAAGTCTGGTTCGGCGATACCGGGCTAGCCATCGTGCGAGAGGAGCGTGAGGTGCGCGAGGAAATCGCCAAGCTGGCGGGCATCGAGGAAGAAGAAGAAGAAGAAGACGGCGAAGCCGAATTCAAAGCAGTATGGGGTCGTGTGTACGGTCAGGTGGACGAAGCAGAGAGATCTCTGCGGAATGCAAGTAACTGGCTGGGGTGTGCCAGGAAGCGCGACGAACGTATGCAGACGGCGCTCGACGAGAGCATCAAGGCGACCGCTAATGCAATGCGGATAGTGGAGCAGGTCGAACAGGCAATGCAGCCGTTCGAAGATAAAGGTACGCAAACAAAGATTGCGAACCTGCGGCAGCAGGCGATGGCGATCGTCGAGGAAGCCAGCGCGATAGCGAAAAAGGAGCAGGGCGAAGCCAAAGCTGTCTAAGGCGACGCGGCCCGGAGGGATCCGGGCTACTTTGGACGACTAATTCAAGGAGAGCAAAGCCATGAGCCTAAGTAGAGTATTCGCACAACTGGCAGACGATATGCCAGCGTTCCGGCAGGCGGTGTTCACGCTGTCAAAAAGCCTCATTTCGCGAGGGAGGAACAGTTCCAAGTCGTTTGACAGTTTCTTCGAACGCGAGGTGCTGCACGGTCTTCACCGGGGCGGCTTTACGCGAGAAAAACTCAGGGACTTAAAACGCATTGCCCGATCTGAGTACCATCGCGCCAAACACGGTCAATATTTTGACCCAAACGCGATCAATGATGCGCACATCGACACGGTCGAGGAGGCGCAGACGACATGACGACCGAGTACCTACATAACGACATGGGAACCTGCGCCTTCCTGATGACCAAGGGCTACAAGCTCTTGGGGCTTGCACCCGCCAAGCATGGATTCAACTTCCGTTTTGCGGACGACGGCACTGCGGAACAGGCGACGCTCGCCTACCTGCAAGGCGAAGTCGCACCAGCGCGTGCTTTCTATGATGCGCTGCGAACTTTGAAGTCCTTCCTCTACAGCAGAAAAGAACCCTGCGGCCCAAGGCCAGATTGGAAAAGACAACATGAAGCTAGAGCACGCTACTAACCATCAAGCTCAATCCAACACAGCTCCCTCCGACGTGAGCACCGCGAAGCACGGTGCAACCAGATCGTGTGTTTCCGATGCTGACGCCGAAGCGGGCCCAACAACGAATGAGGGGCCATCAGACTCGGAGACTTCGACGACCGCGACCACCAAGTCGAACGGCGGCGCAACAAGTGCACCAAAGGGCACACCCACGCCGCCCAAGTTGAAAAGCCGGTCGCACCGTGAACTGAAGGAGCTAGTCAAGAACGCTCCCGGCGATCTGGTTCAAGAACTGGTGCCTGAGAAGTCCGTCAACATTCTGGTCGGCGACTCAGGGCTGGGAAAGACGCCGCTGCTGGCACAGCTCGGGCTGTGCTTCGCCAACGGGATTCCATTCCTTGGGCAGACGACCAGACGTGGCGTCGCGATCTACGTCGATTACGAAAACGGCGCGTCCGGGTTCGACATAGTGCTCGACAAGCTGAATGCATCGCTGGGGCTGGCGGAGACGCCGAACACCTTCCGACATCTGCATCAACCGTCCTTGCCGTCCGAAGTCGAGTCCGAGATCAAGGCGATGCGGGCTTTGCATCCCAATCTGCCGATCGTAATGTTGATCGATGCCCTGCGCGGGTTCGACCACAAGGCCGAGACGAAGAACGAAGCTGCCGCCGCGATGATCGCCAAGCTGGAACAGTGGGCGAATCGGTACGACTGCGCGTTCCTGATGATCCACCACATCCGAAAGGACAACCCGGAGCAAAAGCCGCCGAAACTGTCGGCGACGGACATCATGGAATGGCTGCTCCGGGCGTCCGGCGCACGCTCACTCATCAATCAGACGATGGTGCGGTTTGGCATCGACACCAACTCGCTTGCTGGCTCGGAGCTGATCATCAAGGGCCACTACAAGCTGCGTGGCGCGATCGGCCCGCTGCACATTGGTCGAACCTACGATGAGGATGGTGATCCGACTGGCTATCAGCGCTTGACCGGGATCAAGCTGCTGTCACCGGAGCAACAGACTGTCTTCGCTCAACTGCCCGATCCGTTCACGAACAAGCAGCTAGGCGAGACCAGTAAGCGGAACCCGAAGATCGTGGCGGACTGGCTGCGGAACTGGCGGGCCGCTGGTGTCATCAGGAAAACAGGCGAGCACAAGCAGACGCGGTATCGGAAGCTCGTGGACGCTCCGCAGGCGAAAAAGGCGCAAGGAATTGGCGCGCCCATCGACCGGCTGAAGCAGCAAGAGAAGCAGGCGTGGAAGGCCAAACAGGAGATCGATCGCCGGTTTGCTGCGCTGGCGGATCGTGTAAAGGTCGGCGACGTTCTCTCGTTCGCGCAGCTCGCGAAGGAGCTGGGCGTCGATCCCGCAAGGGTCGAGGATCAGTTCGACTTCGGTGTATCGGGCGTCTGCACGCGCAAGGGCGTTGGCTATACGAGTGATGGGAACGGCGGCGTCCGGGTCACGAGCGTTCCGGTTCAGACGGTGCGTCCGGGTTACGATCCAGCGAAGGTCAAAACCGCGTAAGGCTGTCGGCGTCTCTCCAAATTTCCAAGGGTCGGGCTTTCGAACCCCGGCCTTTTCTTCTCCTGCAGTTGGCCGCGTGGCGGTTTGGCGACACCCTGAAAATTGGTAAGTGATCTCAGGAAGATGGTCTAAGTAGTTGATTTTATATTACTTATTTACTTACCTACACACCTCAGACCCAAGGTAAGTGAAGGTAAGTCAGGTAAGCGATCCAGCGCCCGACGCACGGGGATACTTACCTTGACTTTCCGATCGCTTACCGAGTCAGGTAAGCAATCCGAGTATGAAAACAAAGCAGTTATCGGATCACTTACCTGACTTACCTACCCCGCTGTCGCGGCACCATGGCTTCGGCGCACGGCTCCCAGCCCCCGCCGCACCTGGGGGGCAAGGAAGCAAGCAAAGCCCAACCTCCGTCGCTGAACGGCCACTACGATCGCCACTATCCCATAGTCGCTTCCGACCTTGGCCCCTCGTCCGGTCTCCCCAACGCGAGATCCGTTCCAAGTCCTCAGCAGCAAGGCGTCTGCGCCGCCAGAGAGGCGCGAGCGAGCCAGGAGCTCCTGCGGGTAGGGAAAGGCAACGGGACGCCCCGCGGCGGGAGAAAATGCAACAAAAGTACCCTGGAGGTCAGATCCTCTCTCACCAATCGGCACGATCGATCATGCAGTCGGGCGGGGCCTGAATCCTTGTAACTCACTGAGGGAGCTTGGATTGCCCCATCGACCTATATCCTGCCGATAATGACCGAAATGCGGTCCCTGCGCCTCAGGGCGCCGGCACAAGGTAAGGCTTCAGGTCGAAAACTACGGCAACGGATGCACCTTGGTGTTGAAGAGATAAGGGTCCTGGAACTCAGTCTGTTCGCCCGGCTTCTTGTCCCGAATAGGCTGTAGTCGTGCCGAGAGAGGCTTGTTCCACTTCGTCGCGAGCGAAGCTACATCGCCGAAGATGCGTTCCATTTGCTCGAGACTGATGTCACCCGGCAGCGGAATCGTATCCAAACCGGTGCCACAAACTGCCGAGTACGCAAGCAGTGAGTCGATATTGTATGTGGACTCAGCCCACCGTTGCGCCAAAAGCTTGTCCTCCATTACAGGTACCATCAGCCCCGAGTAACCGACCTGATTCACTGGCACGGCCTTCACAGCCGTCGTGATAATGCGTGCTGCAGTGAGAGTCCCACTGGAGCCGAACTTTGCACCGGTGAAAGCCTCGATGGCGGCTCCTATGGATACGTTCCCCAGAGGTGCGGGGGTAGGATCAACACCCATGTAAGCCCAGCCAGTTTCTGCAGCGACCTTCTTGCCCACTGCGGCAGCCAGGGATGCGTGTTTTGTGATCGCAGCGGTCAGGTCGGCGATAGCGGCTTCGACATTTCCCTTGTCCTTGCCGAAAACCTCGCGTACTACGTTGGCGCCTTCGAAGCCGATAGCGAATTGTTTCCCGGCACCCGTGTGATACGAACCGGGGAAGAATGGCGCGTAGGGTTTGAGCATCGCAGTGGCCGTGAAATTGAAAGTGCCTTGACTACGCGGACTGTGCTCGCTGACATACTTCACGAGTTCAGCCGTGCGACGAATTGTTTTCCAATGAATTCCAGTTTCATCGGCGATAATCGTGCTGGCCTCGATGTTTGGCAGAGTCGAGAGCGCCCTCTCTAGCTGGCGCATGGTTGCGGGATCATCGCTGTCGTGCAGCATTGCCGGTCCAACGTTAGGCAGGAAATTCTCTCTTACGGAGAGTTCGTCAAGTTGTGCAAGCAACGCCAACGCCTGGTCCTCCGACATACCAGCGACGAGTTCTGCCAGCGGTTGAGTCGTCAGGCGCACAGTCTCTACTTCGTAGCCAGAAGATTCGAATTCAGCCTTTACTCTGCGCAACACAACGAGAGCATCGGCAATTTGCTTTTGGTACGTTGCTCGGTCCAGCCGCACGAATCCGGTGATTGCCCTGACCTTTGGATTGGATGAAGCGGTCGGAGCGGAATTGGTCTGAGCGGCCAGTTGCATCGAAACAACCAGGATTAGAGCGAGGACAATTTGCTTCATTGAAGTGCTCTGGATTTGAGGTGGGGACGCAGTATAACGTATTCAACATCGCGTTGTCGGCAGCCGAGGTTCCTCGTCAACTTCCGAGCCGTGATCCGGGCGAAATTGCGATGGGCGGTTCCCGGAAGTATCGGGGCACGCTCAAGTAGGAGAGATCTCAAGTTAAATGTTGATGGTCCCTTGTAGATAAAGCTTCGCTTCACCAGCGATCTTTACGCGGTCGCCAACTAGCATGCACCACATTCGGGCGCCACGAGAACTGAGTTGCTGCACTCGAAATGTTTGCTTGCCAGTGCGTCCGGCCCAGTATGGGACGAGTGTGCACTGGATTGATCCGGTGGCAGGATCTTCGTCGATCCCCTCGGATGGAGCGAAAAACCTGCATACGTAATCGACATCATTCTCGCCGGCAGCCGTAATAATTGCTCCGCCGATGCCCATATTAATTTTGGCCAACACAGCTATATCGGGCTTGAGGTTTTCCACTATCTCGGAGTGCTTGGCGACAATGAGAAAGTCGCGAGGTTCGCGCAGTACCTCTGCCGTCTCCAGACCCAGGGCGGACAGCAGCCCCGTTGGGATTTCGCACGATACCGCCGGCCTAGACGGGAAATCCATTTCAAAGCGCTCGTGATCACGATTGACCGTCAATAAGCCACTGATTGTATGGAAGCGAACCGGCCAGGTGTCATGTCCACGCAACGACAGTGCATACGCAGCAGCCAAGGTTGCATGGCCGCACAGGTCATCCTCCACTACCGGTGTGAACCAGCGCAGGTCGAATTCGCCATCAGTGCGGGCAACCACAAAAGCTGTTTCGCTGTGACGGTTCTCCGCTGCGATTTTCTGCATGACATCATTGGCGGGAAATGCGGGAAGGAGGCATACACCGGCGGGATTGCCCGCGAACAGTTCGCTCGCGAAGGAATCGATGTGGTAATACGAAATGGACATGCTCTCCAAAGTATCACAGGCAAAAGACGCTCACTGGACGACTTGTCGGCAATGCGGAAGCTGGTCGAACGAGGGACTGTACTCCACGTAACTGGGCGTGTCCTTGCCGGAGTAGAATGTGGCGTCCCATGAACAGCTGCATCTGAGGAGGCACCGAATGAGGCACACATGTTCCGAGGCTTTGCTGATGAGAACTGCACTGATCCTGTTCGTAGGCCTGGTGGCGATTTTCGGAATTGCGCAGGAAGCGGCAAAGAAGGATGCGCCACCTAAACCGCCGCTGAGTCCATCCGCTGCTGTGCTGGATTCGTGGAACGACATTGGACGCAAGCTGATTGCCATGGCGGAGGACTTTCCCGAAGACAAGTACGACTTCAAACCCAATCCTGCACAACGCAGTTTTGCTGAGCAACTGCTGCACGCTGCCAACGCAAATTACTTCTTTGTCAATCCGGCAAGCGGCAAAAAACCGCCTGCCGAAGAGGATCCCAAGCGGGACCAGTACAAAACCAAGGCCGACGTAGTCGCCTTCGTTAAGAAAGCATTTGCGGACGGTGCCGCGGTCATCAAGAGCAAGGGTGATAAGGGCATGAATGACCTGCTGGTGGATCCTTTCGCAAATCAACAGGTTCGTGTGATCGACATGGCGTATGGCTTGATGGAGCATTCAGGAGAGCATTACGGGCAACTCGCTGTCTATTATCGGGTAGCGGGCCTGGTGCCTCCGGAGTCGCGTCCAAAGAAGTAGATAGCTATTCCGCAGAGGTTCCTGGGCGTGCTGTACTGGCACTGGAAACTCCACTCGTCCGCGAAGGGTGTTCAGAGCAGAGGCCGACCATGCTGACATTCGTACTGTGGTGCATCCTGTTCGTGCTCTGCTGGCCGCTGGCACTACTGGCACTGGTGTTGTACCCGCTCGTATGGCTCATCTTGCTTCCGTTTCGGCTGGTCGGCATCGCCGTCGAGGGTGTTCTTGCGCTGATCTGGGCACTATTCACATTGCCGCTGCGCCTCTTGCGCGCCCCTGGACGGCTCTGAAGTTAGGCGGGATCGTCAGAGCCGAAGAGCAATTCGTAATTCTAGGCCCCCCAGCCACTCGATCCACGCGATGCGTCCCGATTTTCGCGGCGGCCGCACCCCTGGCCCCTCGTCGGACCATACTTGGACCTCCGTAACCTTCGACCGTCACTCCTCGGGACTACCATCGTCGCATGGCCACCGATGCAAGAATCGCCACCACACCGCCAGGAATGAGGCGGTGGCGACGTTTTGAGCTCAGAGTGCCGGTGCGAGTCACGGTCGAGAAATTCCGGCAGGTCAGTGTCATCAGCAGTCTCGGCTATCAAGTGAATGCTGGAGGTCTTGCCTTTTTCGCGGACCTCGAACTGGCGATCGGGGACGAGGGAGAGATCGCACTAACGGATTACGACCTAACACTCGGAGCCGTCGTTCGAAATCGTGCAGGCAACCAGTACGGCGTGAAGTTCTTGGCCAACAGCGCGGAAGAAGCAGAACAACTGGGTCTCTTTCGAAAGATCTTGAGCAGCAAGATGGGACGCCTGGACGCCTAGCCAAACACCAGGAAGGCCCCCAACGAATCGCCCGACTATTTCAGCCCCATCGCGTTGGGCGCACTTGTATTCCGGAAGATTTGCTGCGTCGCACCTTATCGTGCAAATCGCAAGGGCCCTCGTTTGGCTGATAGCGATCGCGCTCGCACTGCTCGTCTGGCGGGCAGCGAATCGTTGGGTGTCGCTTCGTGGTCTGGCCCCTCTGCGTCATTGCAACTTCGCGTATTCCGCCTTTGCTTCTTTCAGAAAGGGTCGAGAGTGGCACCTGTGGCATGTCAAGTCAAAATTTTGTGAAATGTTGGTTACAACATTTTTGCGAATTGACTTGGTGCCTAGGACTCCAACGTACGTCTAATTTCCAGCAGCTTACTTTGCGAGGTGCGCGTGCAATGCCGTATGCAGCCAAAGTGTCGCGGCAGTCCCGCCACAAGAGACTCGTTCTCTGTATTGACGATCATCGGCAGGGGCTCCACGCTCGCAGGCTCATCCTCCAGAGCGCGGGCTACGACGTGATCACGGCCAGCAGCGGCAGGATCGGTCTGCGGCTCCTTGGACGCCATCCCGTCCAACTCGTGGTCTTGGATTACGGCATGCCGGAGATGAATGGGGAGGCTGTAGCTCGCGAGATCAGGCGCACGCATCCGCACGTCCCCATCCTCATGCTGTCGGGGCAGATTGACATTCCAAAACGTGCCTCATCGACCGTGGATGCGTTCGTCGCCAAAGGGCAGCCACCAGCGGTGCTGTTGGGAGAGTTGACTGCTCTGGCTTGTGGGAGGACTCGGGAAGCAACCTCCCAGTAAAATTGCGGGTTCTCGTGAGTCGCATGTGGCGATTGTCCTGCATCAATTACTGAGACTATTGCCCAAATCGCCAATCACGGCTATCGCAGCTTCGCGTACTCCGATTTGGCCTGCTTCAGGATGGGGATGTCGGGGATGGGGTTCTTTCCGAAGACCCCTCGTAGGAGTCTCAGCGGGCAGCCAGAAACTTTTTCTGGCAATCATTAGCTGGGCCACGCAAATCCGCAAACTCTGGCGTGTTGCGTAGCTTCGCTAGCAACGGGTCAAAATCCAAAGCGGAAAGTGCACAATAGTTCTTCTCGATGGCGCTATGCAGCAGTCTCATGGCCAAGTCCTTGTTGCCGCAAAAGGCCATGATGGAACCCTGATAGTAGAGCAGCTCGGGATCGCGCAGCTCCAGTAACGATGCCTGCGTTTTCGGATCTATGTTCTGTTGATCAGATACCTTTCCGTTCTGCACACACTGCGTCAACAAGCCCTTGAACCAGATGGGTACATCAGGGATGTTTTTGATCTCGTGCTCAGCCTCGTCGATCTTGCCTTCGCGCAGCAGGATGGCGGGCAGGTGGGCGCGCCCCCACTCTGAGTTGGCATCCAGCCGGAAGTAATCCATCGCGCGATCGGTCTTGCCAAGTTCGAAGTACGCGACAGCACAGGAGCGCAGGCGATAGTAGCCGGGATCGAGTCCGAGCGCTAGATCGCACTCCTGTGCAGATTGGTCGAGGAGGCCGGCGTAGCGCATGACATAGGCAAGCGTAAAATGGGCCTCAGAGCTGTCGGAACGACGCCGGATGAGATCTTGAGCGTCCCGGAAGGCGCGGGCAAGGTCGCCGCGTTCCACGCGGTTTTGGATCAACTGAGCGGCAGCGGCGACCAAGTTGGGGTCCAACGTGACGGCCCGCTCGCAGGCGGCGTCGGACCGGTCCAGCATACCCACGCCTCCGCCGGCAAAGGCAGCTTCGTAGTAATAGCGATAGCCGAGAGCAGCCCAGGCGGGAGCATAGTTGGGATCCATGCCGACGGCTCGTTCCAGCATGGCTATGGCCTGCCGGTTGGGACCAGTGTCGTGAGGAATGGCGATGCTACGCAGATAGAGGTCGTAGGCATCGGCATTTTTTGGACGGGTAGCGCTTTCCGGAGCTCCGAGCCTGCTGCCAAGCGCTGGCAGCACCCCCTCGACGATCTGTGAAGCCAATTGGGATTGCAGCGAGAGGATGTCGTCGCGCCCGGCGACATTGATCTTCCCCTGCCATAGCAGGCGTTGCCCCTTGACCTCTACCGCTTCCACCGTGACCATCAGGCGGTCTCCTCGCCCGACGTAATGTCCTGTCAGCAGGTAGGCGACGTGCAGGTCACGACCGGCCATCTGCACATCGACATCCTTGCCCATGTACTTTTGTGTGGCAGACACGGGACGGATCTCCAGCGAGCGCGTGTGCGTCAGCACAGTGGAGACTTCGTCGGCCAGGGCCAGCCGCAAATAGTCATTGGCAGGATCACCACTCATGTTCTGGAACGGCAGGACAGCGAGCGTGTTGTTGGGCTCCGAAGGCAGCACAGCCGGTACAGCGGGACCCTGGACCGTTGCTAAGCCGGAACGGCGATGCCATGCCCACCAGGCCGCGCCGATCCCGAGTGCCAGAATCGTGATGATGGCAACGGTCAAAGCGATGATCCTAGACCTCCTCGGCGCGTGCAATCTCACCGATGCGCTGGCATCGCGCCCGAGGCGCTTCAGTTCCGCACGCATTTCCGCCGCGGTCTGATAACGAAGCTCTCGATCCTTTTCGAGAGCACGGGTAATGATCCGTTCCAACTCGGCCGGTAGCTCAGGGTTCAGGCGTACCGGCGCGACGGGAGTGCGATTCAAAATGGCGTCGAAAATCACTCCAGAGGTATCGCCGCGAAACGGCAGCGTACCGGTCGCCATTTCATAAAGCACCACCCCGAACGAGAACAGGTCGGTACGCGCGTCCAGCTCCTTACCGCGCACCTGTTCGGGAGACATGTACGCAATCGTGCCCATGGTGCTGCCCGGACTGGTGAGGTGTTCTTCAGAAACCGTTGGCAGGTTGGGTGTGGTCGCCGTGGTTGCCATTGCCGCGTCCACCCGCGGCCGCACACTCAGCTTGGCCAGCCCGAAATCCAGCACCTTCACCTGGCCGCGCTTGGTGATGAAGATGTTTGCCGGCTTGATGTCACGGTGGACGATGCCCTGGGAGTGGGCGGCGTCGAGCGCGTCGGCGATCTGGATGGCAATGTCGAGCAGGGCTTCGGTATCCAGCGGTCGGCCGGTGATGCGGTGCTTCAGCGTGGTGCCATCCAAGAACTCCATCACGATGAATGGCTGCCCCTGGTGCTGTCCGATCTCGTGGATCGTGCAAATGTTCGGATGATTCAGCGCAGATGTGGCGCGGGCCTCCCGGCGGAAGCGTTCCAGCGTTTGGGCGTCTTGAGCTACGTCCGGGGGAAGGAATTTGAGGGCAACGAACCGACCAAGGTCCGTGTCCTCCGCCTTGTACACCACGCCCATCCCGCCGCCCCCCAGCTTCTCGACGATGCGGTAATGCGAGATGGTTTGGCCGATCACGTCTGGTGTTCGGCGATCTTAGTTGGCGCTGGCGAGCACGTCAACTTGATCGCTCGAGAACTCGATCGCCGTTCCGCGACTAAACCGGCTGGCCCCTCGGTTGATAGAATTTCTGTTGCGCCGCTGCGGGTCCAGGAACCCGCTTAGCGGCACTCGCGTGAAGTGCAGCCGGAGGTGATCGTTACATCGACGTCCACGTGGTCACAGACCGTCGCAAGGGGACAAGCGGAACAACGCGGACCTGAGGCATAACACCAGTTTCGGCCGACGTAACAAAGGGGCCCGTCAAGGGCACCTAGGCAAGCCGGATACCCTTCGGGCTGTTCCCGCCCGGATCACGGCTCTACGCCAATCACAGGCTCTAAGCTGGCCTGTTCTCGCTCTGGTGCGATCTGTCGTCCGACTAGACCGCTGGGGGGAGGTCCAGCGAGGCGGCTGGAGCAGTGCGGGGCCATCGTTCGACCGTCCTGCGAAGTTGGCCCGCGACGCGACAGAGAGCGAACCACGTCCTTCGCCGTGGAAGTTACTTCCCTTTGAGCTGTTCTTTGGCTTGTTGGCGAATCTGCATGTTTTCGACTGTCATCTTGTACGCGACGTAGTACTTGTAGATGTTGCTTACGTACTGGACGGTCTCCTGTCCGATGTCTTTTGCCGCAATTAGTTCCACGTTGCCAAACCACTTGTTGGGATCGAGCCCTTGTTC
>Ga0187773_10000860_pt1 | contig 12174 bp, 12 predicted proteins | sample 0216_BV02_MP05_1_FD_133133 | JGI IMG/M metagenome (GOLD analysis project Ga0187773, IMG submission 133133) | Tropical peat soil microbial communities from peatlands in Department of Meta, Colombia - 0216_BV02_MP05_10_MG | ecosystem: Environmental > Terrestrial > Soil > Wetlands > Peat | place...
CAACGGTCCCGGCGACCCCGAACCCTGCGACTACGCGATCCGCGCGATCCGCGAAATAATCGACGCCGGGGTCCCGACGTTCGGGATATGCCTGGGCCACCAGCTCATGGGGCTCGCTTCCGGCGCGAAGACGCTGAAGATGAAGTTCGGCCATCACGGCGCGAACCACCCGGTGAAGGACCTGGACACCGGGACGGTGGTCATCACGAGCCAGAACCACGGGTTCGCGGTCGATCCGGCGACGCTGCCGCCGAACCTACGGGCGACGCACGTTTCGCTCTTCGACGGGAGCCTGCAGGGCCTGGCGCGCACCGACCGGCCGGCGTTCTGCTTCCAGGGCCACCCCGAGGCGAGCCCCGGGCCGCACGACATCGGCTACCTCTTCGACCGCTTCGCGAAGATGATGGAGGAGCGCAAGCGTGCGTCCTAATGCGAGCGGCACTCGTGCCTAAGCGCACCGACATCAAGAGCGTGCTGATCATCGGCGCCGGGCCCATCGTCATCGGCCAGGCCTGCGAGTTCGACTACTCGGGGGCGCAGGCCTGCAAGGCGCTGCGCGAGGAAGGCTACAAGGTCATCCTCGTGAATTCGAACCCGGCCACCATCATGACGGATCCGGAAATGGCCGACGTCACCTACATCGAGCCGGTGAGCTGGCAGATGATCGAGTCCATCATCGCGCGCGAGCGGCCCGACGCGCTGCTGCCGACGATGGGAGGCCAGACGGGCCTGAACTGCGCGCTCGACCTGGCGAGGAACGGCGTGCTGGCAAAGTACGGCGTCGAGATGATCGGCGCGTCGAGCGAGGCGATCGACAAGGCCGAGGACCGCGAGAAGTTCAAGCAGGCGATGGCGAGGATAGGGCTCGAGTGCCCGCGGTCTACGCTCGCACACTCGATGGATGAGGCCCTCAGGATCCAGCAGGACATCGGCTTTCCCGCGGTCATCCGCCCATCGTTCACCCTCGGCGGCTCGGGCGGGGGCATCGCCTACAACCGCGAGGAGTTCGTCGCTATCTGCGAGCGCGGCCTCGAGGCCTCGCCGACGCACGAGCTGCTCATCGAGGAATCGGTGATCGGCTGGAAGGAATTCGAGATGGAGGTGGTGCGCGACCGCAGGGACAACTGCATCATCGTGTGCTCGATCGAGAACCTCGACCCCATGGGTGTGCACACCGGCGACTCGATCACGGTCGCCCCGGCGCAGACGCTGACCGACAAGGAATACCAGATCATGCGCGACGCCTCGATCGCGGTGCTGCGCGAGATCGGGGTCGACACCGGCGGCTCCAACGTGCAGTTCGCGGTAAACCCGAAGAATGGCCGCATGCTGGTCATCGAGATGAACCCGCGCGTGTCGCGCTCGTCCGCCCTCGCGTCGAAGGCGACCGGCTTCCCGATCGCCAAGGTGGCGGCGAAGCTCGCGGTCGGCTACACGCTCGACGAGCTGAAGAACGAGATCACCGGAGGCGCCACGCCCGCCTCGTTCGAGCCGACCATCGACTACATCGTCACCAAAGTGCCGCGCTTCGCGTTCGAGAAATTCCCGCAGGCGGACGACCGTCTCACGACGCAGATGAAATCGGTGGGCGAGGTGATGGCGATCGGGCGCACCTTCCAGGAGTCGTTCCAGAAGGCGCTGCGCGGCCTCGAGGTCGGCGTCGACGGGCTCAACCAGAAGACTACTGACCGCGAGAAGCTGGAGAAGGAGCTGGGCGAGCCCGGCCCCGAGCGCATCTGGTACGTGGGTGATGCCTTCGAGAACGGCTTCACGCTCGAGGAGGTCCACCAGCTCACCCACATCGACCCCTGGTTCCTCGAGCAGATCAAGGAAATCGTCGACCTGGAGATGGAGCTCGACGACAAGCGGCTCGCGGATATCGACGCCGCCACGCTGCGCATGCTCAAGCGCAAGGGCTTCTCCGACCGGCGGCTCGCGCACTTGCTGCGGGCGAGCGAGTCCGACGTGCGCGCGGTCAGGCGCGCCTTCGGCATCCGCCCGGTGTACAAACGGGTCGACACCTGCGCGGCGGAATTCGCCACGCGCACCGCGTACATGTACTCGACCTACGAGGACGAATGCGAAGCGCAGCCGAGCGATCGCAAGAAGGTGATCGTGCTCGGCGGCGGGCCGAACCGCATCGGCCAGGGCATCGAGTTCGACTACTGCTGCGTGCACGCGGCGCTCGCGCTGCGCGAGGACGGCTTCGAGACCATCATGGTCAACTGCAACCCGGAAACGGTCTCGACCGACTACGATACCTCTGACCGGCTCTACTTCGAGCCGCTCACGCTGGAGGACGTGCTCGAGATCGTCGACAAGGAGAAGCCCTATGGCGTGATCGTGCAGTTCGGCGGCCAGACACCGCTCAAGCTCGCGCGCGACCTCGAGGCGAACGGCGTGCCCATCATCGGCACTACGCCCGACATGATCGACATGGCCGAGGACCGCGAGCGCTTCGGGCGGCTCATCGACCGGCTGCGGCTGAAGCAGGCTCCCAACCGCTCGGCGCGCAACGAGGTCGACGCGATCAAGCTTGCGGAGGAGATCGGCTACCCGCTTATGGTGCGGCCGAGCTACGTGCTCGGCGGCCGCGCGATGGAGATCGTACACGAGCAGAAGGACCTCGAGCGCTACATGCGCGAGGCGGTCAAGGTTTCGAACGATTCGCCGGTGCTGCTCGACCGCTTCCTCTCGGACGCCACCGAAGTCGACGTGGACGCGGTGAGCGACGGCGATAAGGTGCTGATCGGCGGCGTCATGGAGCACATCGAGCAGGCAGGGGTGCATTCGGGAGACGCAGCGTGCTCGCTGCCCCCGCACTCGCTCTCTGCCGCCATCGAGCGCCAGCTGCGCGAGCAGACGGTGGAGCTCGCGCACGCCCTGGGTGTCGTGGGGCTGATGAACGTCCAGTTCGCGATCCAGAAGGGCGTGGTCTACGTTCTCGAGGTCAATCCGCGCGCTTCCCGCACCGTGCCCTTCGTCGGCAAGGCGACCGGCGTGCCGCTCGCCAAGATCGCGGCACGCTGCATGGTGGGCCAGACGCTCGCGCAGCAAGGCGTCGGAGGGGAGGTCGTCCCGGGGTACTTCTCCGTAAAGGAGGCCGTATTCCCGTTCGTGAAATTCCCCGGGGTCGACACCATCCTCGGGCCCGAGATGAAGTCGACCGGCGAAGTGATGGGGGTGGGCAAGACATTCGCCGAAGCCTTCGTGAAGTCGCAGCTCGCGGCGGGCACGAAGCTTCCACAAGCCGGAACGGCGTTCGTCAGCGTGCGCGGCACGGACAAGCTCGCGCTCGTTCCCGTGGCGCGCGACCTGGTCGAGCTGGGATTCCGGCTGATCGCGACGCGCGGCACCGCTGATGTCCTCACGGCGCACGGCATCGCCGTCGCGGTGGTGAACAAGGTCGCGGAGGGGCGTCCCCACATCGTGGACATGATCAAGAACGGCGAGGTGAGCCTCGTCGTCAATACGGCGGGGGACCGGCGCAGCTCGATCGCCGATTCGCGCTCGATCCGGACCAGCGCTGTGCAGCGGCGTGTCACCTACTACACCACGGTCGCGGGCGCGCGCGCCGCGACCGAGGGCATGCGCCACATGAAAGCTCTGGTACCGTATCCGCTGCAGGGGCTGCACGCCGGCCTGCGCTCGCGCCGGCCTATTGCAAAATGGCTGGAAAAGTGGTCACATTGAATCGCTTTTCACCGTTGCCCCGTACTGAATAACCCGAGCCGCTGCCTGGCGCCCGAGGCGCCGGGAAGCTTATTTCCGACATGAGCACGATACCGCTGACGACGAAGGGAGCGGAGCTGCTGCGGCAGGAGCTGCAGAAGCTGAAATCCGTCGACCGCCCCAACGCGATCACGGCGATCGCGGAGGCGCGCACCCACGGCGACCTGTCGGAGAACGCCGAGTACGACGCGGCGAAGGAGCGTCAGAGCTTCATCGAGGGGCGCATCAAGGAGATCGAGAACAAGCTCGCGAACGCGCAAGTCATCGACCCGAAGCTGCTCGACGCCGAAGGGCGCTGCGTGTTCGGGGCGACCGTCGACCTCGAGGAGCTGAAGGACGGGGAGTCGGTGACCTACCAGATCGTCGGCGACGACGAGGCCGATATCAAGCACAACAAGATCTCGATCGGCTCGCCGATCGCCCGCGCCCTCATCGGCAAGTACGCGGGCGACCAGGTCGAGGTGCAGACCCCCGGCGGGGTCCGGAAATACGAGATCCTGGACGTCAGATACGAGTAGTTCCCTGCAGCTCGGCGCAGGCGAGATCGACCCCGTTCCCGTCCAGCGGGCGCACCTCGCACTCGAGCTCCCACTCGTCGCCATGGACCTGAAGGAAGCGCTTCGTCAGCTCGAGCGCCTCGGCCTTCGACTTCGCCTCCAGGATCGCGTAGCCGCCGATCACCTCCTTGGCCTCGGTGAAGGGTCCGTCGGTCACGCGCATCTTCCCGCCGGATAGCCTCACACGGAAGCCCTCCGCCGTCGGGCGCAGCCCCGCGGTCGCGACGAGGGTCCCGGTCCGGGTCATCTCCTCGATCAGCTTGCCCATGTCGGCCATGAGCTTGTCGCTCGGTTTCTGACCGGAGCGCTCGTTGATGCGGATCATCGATAGGAATCGCATTGTTTAGCTCCTTGTCGTTCAAGTGCCTGGAGCGTCCAGGCGGGGCGAAGACCGGGGTCTGGAAGTTCCGGTCTCGTCAGGACGACGAACGGGACAGCGCAGAATCGACAGGTCCCGGTCGGAACACGACGAGTATCTTCCCGATGTGCTGCACCGGCTGCGCGCCGGTTTTCGCGCAGATCTCCCCGAGTATCGCCTCGCGCTTGTCGCGGCCGGCGTTCACGCGAACCTTGATCAGCTCGTGGCTCTTGAGGGCGCGGTCGATCTCGGCGATCACCGCGGCCGAAAGGCCGTCCGAGCCGACGAGGACGACGGGCTCGAGCTGGTGCGCGCGGCCTTTCAGCTTCTGGCGCTCGGCGGGCGATAATCCGGACATCGAGGCAGTCTAGGCAATGGCACGCAGCAAATCCAGCGGCGCGTGGCTCGCGCGCCACGTGAGCGATCCGTACGTGCGCAAGGCGGGCGCGCACGGCTACCGCGCGCGCTCGGCGTTCAAGCTGATCGAGATCGTTAACAGCGAGGGGCTCGCCCGTCCCGGCGACACGGTGGTGGACCTGGGTGCCGCGCCGGGAAGCTGGTCGCAGGTGCTCGCCAAGCGCGTGGGCGACCTGGGCAAGGTTGTCGCGGTCGATCTCCTGGATGTCGCCCCGATACCCGGCGTGACCTTTATCCGGGGCGATTTCCGCGAAGACGAGGTGCTGAAGCGGCTCGAGGCCGCGCTCGGCGAGCGAAAAGTGGACCTTGTAGTGTCCGACATGGCCCCCAACATTAGCGGGGTGCGCGCGAGCGACCAGGCCCGGAGCATCCAGCTGTGTGAATTGGCGCTGGATTTCGCCAGGAACCACCTGAATCCGCGCGGCGCCATCGTGGTCAAAGCATTTCAGGGCTCGGGCTACCCGGAGTTTCTGGGCGAGATGAGAAGGGCTTTTGTGACGGTCGCATCGAAAAAACCCGGCGCGTCGCGCGGCGAATCGCGGGAGATGTACTTGTGGGGCAAAGGGCTTAGAATGGCTGGCGGAGGACGAGAGGGAAAGGAAGGAAGTTGAATAACCTATTCAAGAATTTGGTGATTTGGCTCGTCATCGGGCTCGTCCTGATGACCGTGTTCAACCAGTTCAACACGCGCCAGCAGACCCAGTCGGTCATGGACTACTCGCAGTTCATGGAGGAGGTCAAGGCCGGCCACATCGCCGAGGTCGTCATCGAAGGCCGCGACCTCAAGGCGAAGACTACCGACGGCAAGGCGGTGAACAGCTACTCGCCGGGCGACATCTGGCTGGTCTCCGACCTGCTCAAGTACGGCGTCAAGATCAAGGCGAAGCGCGAGGAGGAGCCTTCGCTCCTGATGAACATCTTCGTCTCGTGGTTCCCGATGCTGCTTCTCATCGGTGTGTGGATCTTCTTCATGCGTCAGATGCAGGGCGGCGGCCGCGGCGGCGCATTTTCCTTCGGCAAGTCGCGCGCGCGCATGATCGACGAGTCGAACAACAACATCACCTTTGCCGACGTCGCCGGCTGCGAGGAGGCGAAGGAGGAGGTCTCGGAGCTGGTCGACTTCCTGCGCGACCCCGCGAAGTTCCAGAAGCTCGGCGGCCGCATTCCCAAGGGCGTGCTCATGGTCGGCAACCCCGGCACGGGCAAGACGCTGCTCGCGCGCGCGATCGCCGGCGAGGCCAAGGTGCCGTTCTTCTCGATCTCGGGCTCCGATTTCGTCGAGATGTTCGTCGGCGTGGGCGCGGCTCGCGTGCGCGACATGTTCGACCAGGCGAAGAAGCACGCGCCGTGCATCGTCTTCATCGACGAGATCGACGCGGTCGGGCGCCAGCGCGGCGCGGGCCTCGGCGGCGGAAACGACGAGCGCGAGCAGACGCTGAACCAGCTCCTCGTCGAGATGGACGGCTTCGAGGGCACGACCGGCGTGATCGTGATCGCCGCGACCAACCGCCCGGACGTGCTCGACCCGGCGCTGCTGCGCCCCGGGCGCTTCGACCGGCAGGTGGTGGTGCCGCTCCCAGACATCCGCGGACGCGAGCAGATCCTGCTCGTCCACATGCGGAAGGTCCCGGTCGCACCCGACGTCAAGGCCGAGATCATCGCGCGCGGCACGCCCGGCTTCTCGGGCGCCGACCTCGCGAACCTGGTGAACGAGGCGGCGCTCTTCGCCGCGAGGAAGAACAAGCGCCTCGTCGACATGGACGACTTCGAGCGCGCCAAGGACAAGATCATCATGGGCGCCGAGCGGCGCTCGATGGTCATGCCCGAGGAGGAGCGAAGGAACACCGCGTACCACGAGTCGGGCCACGCGCTCGTTGCAAAGCTGCTGCCGAAGACCGACCCGGTGCACAAGGTCACCATCATCCCGCGGGGCCGCGCGCTCGGCGTGACCATGCAGCTGCCGGAGCAGGACCGCTACAGCATGGACCGCGAGCGGCTGCTCTCGACCATCGCCGTGCTCTTCGGCGGGCGCATCGCGGAAGAAGTGTTCATGGGCCAGATGACGACCGGCGCCTCGAACGACTTCGAGCGCGCGACCACCATCGCGCGCAACATGGTGACGCAGTGGGGGATGTCCGACGAGCTGGGCACGATGGTCTACGGGGAGAACGAGGGCGAGGTGTTCCTCGGCCGCTCGATCACGACGCACAAGAACGTGTCCGAGGCGACGCTGCAGAAAGTCGACCAGGAGATCCGCAAGATCATCGACCAGCAGTACGCGCTCGCGCGCAAGCTGATCGTCGACAACCGCGACAAGGTCGAGGCGATGGCCAAGGCGCTGCTCGAGTGGGAAACCATCGACGCGGACCAGATCGGCGACATCATGGCCGGCAAGCCGCCGCGTCCGCCCAAGCCGGCGCAGGCGCCGCAGCAGCCGCCGCAGACCGGCGGCACGCCAGGCGCCGCCGAGCCGCAGACGGCATAAGCCATCCCCGGCAACTCGCACACGCTCCGCTGCGGCCGCTTCGAGCTCGACCTTTCGCGGCCGCTTCTCATGGGCGTGGTCAACGTCACGCCCGACTCCTTCTCCGACGGCGGGCGCTTTCTCGAGCCGAAGGCCGCCATCGCGCACGCGCGGACGCTGATCGAGGAGGGCGCCGACATGCTCGATGTCGGCGCCGAATCCAGCCGCCCGGGTGCGCAGGGAGTTTCCGCGGAGGAGGAGCTGGCGCGGCTCATGCCGGTGCTCGAGGGGCTTCGCGACTGCCCGGTCCCGGTGTCGGTCGACACGGTCAAGCCGAGGGTGATGCGGGCGGCGCTCGCCGCCGGAGCCTCGATGATCAACGACATCCGGGCGCTTCGCGCCGAGGGCGCCATGGAAGCCGTCGCCACCTCCGGCGCGGCGGTGTGTCTCATGCACATGCAGGGCGAGCCGCGCACCATGCAGCGAAAGCCCGAATACCGCGATGTGGTGGCCGAGGTCGCCGCCTTTCTCGAGGAGCGCGTCGCGGCGGCCGTCGCCGCCGGAATCGCCCGCGACCGCATCGCGGTCGACCCCGGCTTCGGGTTCGGCAAGACGGTCGAGAACAACTTCGAGCTGCTCCGGAAGCTGGACCGGATCGCGGCGATCGGGTGCCCGGTAGTCGCCGGCTGGTCGCGCAAGTCGACCCTGGGCGCGATCACAGGCCGGACCGCGGACGGCCGCCTCGCGGCGAGCCTCGCCGCGGCTTTGCTCGCGGTGCAGCGCGGCGCTAGAATCGTGCGCGTACACGACGTCGCCGCAACGCGCGACGCGCTCGCCGTGCTCGCGGCCTTCGACGGGAACAGCCAGCCACATGAGTAGAAAATACTTCGGAACCGACGGCGTGCGCGGGCGCGTGGGCGAGTCGCCCATCACGCCGGAGTTCGTGATGCGCCTGGGCTTCGCGGCGGGCGAGGTACTGGTCAGGCGCTCGGCGCTGCCGCGCGGCGCCCACCCCGCGGTGCTGATCGGCAAGGACACGCGCATCTCGGGCTACATGCTCGAGGCGGCGCTCGAGGCGGGGTTCTCCGCGGCGGGCGTGGACGTAATGCTCACCGGTCCGCTGCCGACCCCGGCGATCGCGTATCTCACGCGCGCACTGCGGCTGCAAGCCGGAGTCGTCATCAGCGCCTCGCACAATCCCTACGAGGACAACGGCATCAAGTTCTTTTCGGCCGACGGCAGCAAGCTGCCCGACGCGGTCGAGTCGGACATCGAGGAGCGCCTGGGGAGCGACATCCGCTGCAAGGAATCGAAGAGCCTCGGCAGAGCGCGGCGCGTCGACGACGCGGCCGGCCGCTACATCGAGTTCTGCAAGAGCACCTTCCCCTCCGCGCTCGACCTGCGCGGCATGACGATCGTGGTCGACTGCGCCCACGGCGCGACCTACGATGTCGCGCCGCACGTGTTCCACGAGCTCGGCGCCGACGTCGAGACCATCGGCGTGGCGCCGGATGGATTCAACATCAACGACAAGGCCGGCACGGTCCACCCTGGGAGCCTGAAGAGCGCGGTGCTCGAGCACAAGGCCGACCTCGGCGTCGCGCTCGACGGCGACGGCGACCGGCTGCTCGTGTGCGACGCGGAGGGCCGGCTCTACGACGGCGACGAGCTGCTCTACGTGATCGCGCGCGAGCGCGCGAAGAACGGCGGGCTGAAGGGCGTCGCGGGAACGCTCATGACGAACCTCGCGCTCGAGCGCGCGCTCGAGAAGATGAACGTCGCCTTTGCGCGCGCCAAGGTCGGTGACCGCTACGTGCTGGAGATGCTGCACGAGAAATCCTGGCAGCTAGGCGGGGAGAACTCCGGCCACATCATCTGCCTAGACAAGCACACCACCGGCGACGGCATCGTCTCGGCCCTGCAGGTGCTCTCGGCGGTGCGCGCGAGCGGAGCGACCCTGGCGAAGCTGTGCAGCGGCCTCACGCTCTATCCGCAGGAGCTGGTGAACGTGCGCGTGCCCACGGGCTTCGACTGGAACAGGAAGCCGGCGATCGCCAGGGCGAAGGAGGACGCGGAGCGCGCGCTCGGCGCCGACGGCCGCGTGTTGCTGCGCCCCTCGGGGACCGAGCCGGTGCTGCGCGTCATGGTCGAAGGCAAGGACGGGGCTGCGGTGAAAAGCCTCGCGAAGAAGATCGCCGAGGCAGTGCAGCAAGCGGCGTAGAAAGACGTCGGCAAGATCATGTATTTCCGCTAGAATTGCCGTCTTTTGGCGGGCCCGGCTGATGCGCGCGCGGTGGGTGGCAGGCAACTGGAAGATGAACGGCAGCCTGCGCGCCAATGCCGCTCTGCTCGACGCGATCAAGGCCGGCCTCGAGCCCACCGACAACGTTGCCGTGTGCGTGCCGTTTCCGTATCTTGGGCAGGTTTCGTCCGTTCTCGCGGGCAGCGCCATCGCCTGGGGTGCGCAGAACGTCTCCGAGCACGACTCGGGCGCGTACACCGGCGAGGTCTCCGGCGCGATGCTGAGGGAGTTCGGCTGCCGCTTCGCGATCGTCGGCCACTCGGAACGGCGCACGCTGTACGGCGAGAGCGACGAGCGCGTGGCGGCCAAGTTCGCCGCCGCGCGCCGCGCGGGCCTCACTCCGATACTGTGCGTGGGGGAGACCCTGGAGCAGCGCGAGCGGGGCGAGACGGAGCGCGTCGTGGGGCGGCAACTGGACGCGGTAGGCGCGTCCGCTCTCTCGGAGGCGGTTCTTGCGTACGAGCCGGTGTGGGCGATCGGCACCGGAAGGAACGCGACGCCGCAGCAGGCCCAGGAGGTGCATGCCTTCCTCCGCGGGCGAGTTGCGGCGCGCGACAGGGCTGTCGCCGGGAATCTGACGATTCTTTACGGCGGCAGCGTCAAGGCGGCGAACGCGAAGAAGCTCTTCGCGATGCCGGACATCGACGGAGGGCTGATCGGCGGGGCGTCGCTGTCGGCTGCGGAGTTCATCGCGATCTGCGCGGCGGCGCGCCGCCAGCGCGTGTCATGATCTTGAAAGGAAAGAACACATGGATTTCTGGTTCACCCTGATTCTGGTCGTCGACGTGGTCGTCGCGCTGTGCATCATCGGCCTGGTGCTGCTCCAACACGGCAAGGGTGCGGACGTCGGCGCCGCCTTCGGCAGCGGCGCTTCCGGGAGCCTGTTCGGCGCGAGCGGCTCCGCCAATTTCCTCTCGCGCACCACCGCGATCATGGCGGTCGTATTCTTCCTCACGACTTTCGTGCTCGCCTACCTCGTCACCCACAAGCCGCGCGCGGGCGGGGGAGTCATGGACACGGTGAAGGAGCAGCCCAAGCTGCCGGAGGCGCCCGCCGTCACGCCGGCGCCCGAGCCGGGCAAGGCGCCCGAAGGCGAGAAATCGAAAGCAAACGAGGTGCCGAAGTAGTAAAATCGCTGGGTTCGAGACAACCGTCAGACCGCTCACGCCGACGTGGTGAAATTGGTAGACACGCCGTCTTGAGGGGGCGGTGGCGAAAGCCGTGAGAGTTCAAATCTCTCCGTCGGCACCAGACAAGGGGGACTTGGATCGGGAGCGGAGAGCTTCCGGCTCAGGTCCCCTATTTTGAGAGATGCTGGAAAACTATTTTCCGGTCTTGCTGTTCATCGCGATCGCGCTCGCGTTCGGGGGCATCATGGTCGCGATCGGCGCCGTCCTCGGACCCAACCGTCCCGACAGCGAGAAGCTCTCGCCCTACGAATGCGGCTTCGAGGCGTTCGAGGACGCGCGCATGAAGTTCGACGTGCGCTACTACTTGATCGCGATCCTGTTCATCCTGTTCGACCTGGAGATCGCGTTCCTATTCCCGTGGGCGGTGACGCTCGGCGAGATCGGGAGCTTCGGCTTCTGGTCGATGATGATCTTCCTCCTCATCCTGGTCGTGGGATTCGTCTACGAATGGATGAAGGGCGCTCTCGAGTGGGAGTGACACCATGAGCATCGAAGGCATTCTCGAGGAAGGGTTCGCGACCACCACCCTCGACGCCCTGATCAACTGGACGCGCACGGGGTCGATGTGGCCGATGACCTTCGGCCTCGCCTGCTGCGCGGTGGAGATGATGCACGCGGGCGCTGCGCGCTACGATCTCGACCGCTTCGGCGTGGTGTTCAGGCCGAGCCCGAGGCAGTCGGACGTGATGATCGTCGCGGGCACGCTGTGCAACAAGATGGCGCCGGCGCTGCGCAAGGTCTACGACCAGATGGCCGAGCCACGCTGGGTGATCTCGATGGGCTCGTGCGCGAACGGCGGCGGCTACTACCACTACTCGTACTCGGTGGTGCGCGGCTGCGACCGCATCGTCCCGGTCGACGTCTACGTCCCGGGCTGCCCGCCCACGGCCGAGGCGCTGCTCTACGGCATCGTGCAATTGCAGAACAAGATCAAGCGAACCAATACGATCGCGCGCTAGATGTCTGCGAAACTGGAACAGCTGAAAGGCGTGATCACTTCGGGACTCGGCGGCAAGGTCGTCTCCCTGACCGAAGCGCTCGGCGAGCTGACGCTGGTCGTCGGCGCGGCGGACTGCGCCGCAGCCGCCCGGTGGCTGCGCGACGACCCCTCGACCCGCTTCGAGCAGCTGATCGACCTGTGCGGAGTCGACTAC
>Ga0187773_10000861_pt1 | contig 12173 bp, 10 predicted proteins | sample 0216_BV02_MP05_1_FD_133133 | JGI IMG/M metagenome (GOLD analysis project Ga0187773, IMG submission 133133) | Tropical peat soil microbial communities from peatlands in Department of Meta, Colombia - 0216_BV02_MP05_10_MG | ecosystem: Environmental > Terrestrial > Soil > Wetlands > Peat | place...
CTGCCGACGGTCGGGCTCTGGTGCGTGATGGTCCAGCGGGAGGTCGCCGATCGGTTCTTCGCCCAACCCTCGACGAAGGCCTACGGTGCCGTCTCGGTGCTCGTCCAGCTCGCCGCCGAGCGGACCGGCCTCCACGCGGTCTCGCGCACCGCCTTCCGCCCGCGGCCGAACGTCGACTCGGCGCTGGTGGCGTTTCGCCGCTGCGATCTCCCGGCAGACTTCCCGCGGGTCAAGGAGCTCGTCGGCGCGGCGTTCGCCCACCGCCGCAAGCGGCTCGCGAACTCGCTCGAGCTCGCCGGCCTCGCCCCCCGCGACCGCGCCTCGGCCGCGCTCGGGGCGATCGGCCGCGACCCGGGCGCCCGCGCCGAGGAGCTGACCCCGTCCGAGTTCGTCACCCTGGCAGAGGCTCTCGCGTGAACCGGGCACCGGCGACCGCGAAGCTCAACCTGGCGCTCGTCGTCGGCCCGGCGCGGGAAGACGGCCGGCACGAGGTGGCGACCGTCCTCCAGCGGATCGACCTCGCCGACCGGATCGCCGTCGAGGCCGCGCCGGTGCTCAGCGTGCAGGGCTTCGCCGAGGACACGCTCGTCCGCCGCGCGCTCGAGGAGCTGGCCAAGGCGGCCGGCGCCGAGCCGCGCTGGGCCGCTCGGATCTGGAAGGCGATTCCCGTCGCGGCAGGGCTCGGAGGCGGCAGCTCGGACGCGGCGACCGCCCTTCGGCTCGCCAACGAGACGCTCCCAGAACCGCTCTCCGCGGAGGCCCTGCGCGAGCTCGCGGCCGCGCTCGGGGCCGACGTGCCCTTCTTCCTGACCGCCGGCCCGCAGCTCGGCGAGGGAACGGGCACCGACCTCAGGCCGCTCGACCTCCCGCAGGACTACTGGATCGTGCTCGTCCTGCCGCGCGACGAAAACAAGGAGTCGACGGCGGCGGTCTACGAGGCCTTCGATGAACGCGGCGGCGAGCAGGGCTACACCGAGCGCCGCGCCCGCCTCGACGAGACGCTCGCAGCGGTCCGGCGTGCGAGCGACCTCGCCGCTTTCCCGGTGAACGACCTCGCGGCGTCCCCGCTCGCGGAAGAGCTCCGCTCGCTCGGCGCCTTCCGCGCGGACGTGAGCGGCGCCGGGCCCGCGGTCTACGGCCTCTTCCAGCACCGCAAACCGGCCGCCGCGGCAGAGCGCGCACTGCGCCGCGCGGGCCGAACCTGGCTCACCGTGCCGACTTGGTACGGTTGAAGCGATGGCCACGGACAGGCCCCTGGAGCCCGCCCCGACGATTGACCACGGCACGAGCAAGTACGGCCGGTGGCTGCGCGCGCGCCGCACGCGGATCGCCCTCTGGATCGCCGTCCTCGAGGGCATCCTCGTTGCGTTCACGGAGGACTTCACGAAGTGGACCGTGGTCGCGATCGCGATTCCCGTGCTCGCCGTCTACGTCCTCTGGGCGCGCAACGCCCGCTCCGACACCGTGCGGCAGGTCGGCTGGATCGCGGGCGCCTCGCAGGCGCTGGCAGTCGTCGTCGCCATCTTCTCCTTTCTCCTCAGCTGGCTGGCGCTGGCCCTGGCGGGCGTCTTCGCCGTGATCGCCCTGATCTTCCTCTTCGGCGAGCGCGGCTAGAGCGAGTACGCCGAGCCTGGAGAAACCGAGCCCCGTCTTTAGAGTATGGGTTTCGTGACCAACCTGACACTTAGCCAAGTGCCAAGGCATCGCTTGCGATGCCGCTCAGAGGCCGCGCGGGCTTTGCCCGTGCGGCCGTCTTAACACCCGATGTTGGATAGAAACGAATCAGCGGTGGGCCGTAGCCAAGTGGTAAGGCAGCGGGTTTTGGTCCCGCGATCCCAGGTTCGAATCCTGGCGGCCCAGCCATAGTTCGAGCCGTGGCCGACACCCCCCTCGCAGCTGTCGTCCTCGCCGCCGGGCTTGGGACCCGCATGCGGTCCCAGACTCCAAAGCACCTGCACCCGCTGCTCGGGAGGCGTTTGGTCGACTGGGTGATCGAGGCCATTCGCCCGCTCGGGCCTCAGCCGTTCGTGGTCGTGACCGCGCCCGGCCAGGAGGACGCCTTCGAGGGCCTCGAGGTCGCCGTCCAGAGCGAGCCCCGCGGGACCGGGGACGCCGCCGCCGCGGCGCGCCCGAAGCTCGAAGGCTTCGAGGGGGACCTGCTTCTCGTCAGCGGCGATGCCGCCACGATCACGACGGAGACCCTCCAGCGGTTGCTCGAGACCCATCGCCGCGAGCAGGCCGCTGCGACGGTTCTCTCCTTCGACCGGACCGAGCCTGGCGACTACGGCCGCATCGTCCGTGCCGCGAGCGGAAGCCTCGAGGCGATCGTCGAGGCCGGCGACGCGACCCCCGAGCAGCTCGCAATCACGGAGATCAACTCGTCGATCTACGCCTTCGTTGCGGCGAAGCTCTGGCCGGCGCTCGGGCAGCTCGCCCCGGAGAACCGCCAGGGCGAGCTCTACCTGACCGACACGATCCGCGAGCTCGTCGGGGCCAGGGAGCGCGTCGCCGTCTACCGGGACGACGACCCTGCTGAGGTCGGCGTCAACACGCGGGCCGAGCTGGCCGCCACCGCCGCCGTCCTGCGCGACCGGATCAACGAGGCGCACATGCTCGCGGGCGCGACGATCGTCGACCCCGCGACGACGTGGATCGAGCCGTCTGTCGAGCTCGAGCCCGACTCGACCATCCACCCGTTCACGGTCCTGCGCGGCGAGACCCGCGTGGCCGGAGGCGCGGAGGTCGGCCCGCACGCCGTGCTCGACGGCGCCGTCGTCGGCCCGCAAGCGCTGGTCGGCCCCTTCTGTTACCTTCGCCCCGGAACGGTGCTGGAGACCGGCGCCAAGGCGGGCGCCTTCGTGGAGGTGAAGAACTCCCGCCTGGGAGCCGGGGTGAAGGCGTCTCACCAGTCCTACATCGGCGATGCGGATATCGGCGAGGGGACCAACATCGGAGCCGGGAACATCACCGCCAACTTCCCCCACCGCGAGGGCGAGCCGAAGGCTCGCACCGTGATCGGCCGCAACGTCAGGACCGGCGTCCACAATTCCTTCGTTGCGCCGGTCGAGATTGGCGACGATGCTTGGACTGGGGCGGGCTCCGTCATCACGAGGGACGTCCCCCCCGAAGCGCTCGCCGTCGCGCGCCAGCGCCAGGAGAACAAGGAAGGCTACGTACGGAAAAGGCGGGAAAGAGATGAGTGAAGCGACACTCCCGGGGCTCGAGACGGTCGAGCCCGTCCTGCCCGTGAGCGAGCGCACCCCCTGGATCGAGCGCGGGCCGCAGAAGCGGCTGATGCTCTACTCGGGCCGCTCGAACCCGGACCTGGCCCAGCAGATCGCCGACAAGCTCGGCGTGATGCTCGGCGAGGTCAAGCTCAAGACCTTCGCCAACGGCGAGACCTACGTGCGCTACACGGATTCGATCCGCGGAGCCGACGTCTTCATCGTCCAGTCGGGCAGCCCGCCGGTGAACGACCACCTGGTCGAGCTGCTAATCATGATCCAGGCCGCCAAGCTCGCCTCCGCCAAGCGCATCACCGCGGTCATCCCCTGGTTCCCGTACACGCGGCAGGACAAGAAATCGGCGCCGCGCGAGCCGATCACGGCCAAGCTCGTCGCCGACACGCTCGAGGTCGCGGGCGTCGACCGCGTGGTCACCATGGACCTGCACGCGGGCCAGATCCAGGGCTTCTTCAACGTGCCGGTCGACCACATGACCGCGATCCAGCTCTTCGCGCAGTACTACCGCGACCTCGGCTTTTACGGCGACGACGTGGTCGCCGTCTCGCCCGACGCCGGCCGCGTGAAGCTCGCGCGCCGCTTCGGCCAGATGCTGGACGGCGACCTGGCGATCATGAACAAGACCCGGCCGGAGCACGACACCGCCGAGGTGACCGAGGTTATCGGCGACGTGCGCGGCAAGGTCGCGATCCTGAGCGACGACATGATCCTCACCGGCGGCACGCTGATCGCGGCGGCCTCGGCCCTCCGCGAGGCGGGCGCGACGGAGGTCTACGCCTGCGCCACGCACGGTCTCTTTTCGGGGAACGCCTTCGAGAAGATCGCGAACAGCGAGCTGGCGCGCGTGACGGTGACGAACACGGTCGCCATCGACCCGATCGACCGCCCCGCGAACGTGGACGTGCTCCCGGTCTCCGCTCTGCTGGCGGAGACGATCATGAACATCTTCGCCGACGACTCGGTCTCCGCGATCTTCGCGGGCGAGAACCAGCTGTTCTGATCTTTCCGAGTCTGGCAGCGCGTTTGCGCGCTTCATGTACCAGATCCGTGTACCACCGCCGCGTGCTTCGACAAGGCGCTGTCTTGGCCGGTGGCGAGACCGGGCGGGTTCGGCTTGTGCACGGTCACTAGTTACGAATGGCACACACGACGTCAATCGGGTACGGTCCAGGAGCCAAGCGGGCTCATGAGCAAGTGGTTGGGATCGGGCTGGACGGCGCTGATCGGTGGAGGTTTCGTCATCGCCGGCCTCGTTGCCGCAGGTGGGGTGGCGTTGTACTACTTGAGCCTTCCTTCGAACCCGGGGCCCGAGAACTCGTCCCCACCGCCAGAAGGAGCCGGCCTGATCGTCGGTGCGGCGCTCGGCTGCATCGTGGGGCTTGCCCTAGTGACCGTCATCCGGCGGTCGGCGTGGATGGCGCTCGCGTCGTTCGGCGTTGCGTACGGGCTCGCTGCCGCCGCTTGGCTCGCATTCGGTACTGAGACGCTGTCTGACCGGCTAGGCGATTGCCTTCTCGCCGCGTTGTTCCTAGGGGTCGCGGCTGCGATGGGCGCCGGTGGAGGAACAGTTATCTCGTCGCTCCTCAGCGATCCGGCCCGGTAGCCAAGGCGGCAGTGAGAAGTCCTGACCATGGACCAGTTCAAGCTACCCGCGGGAGCCTGAGGGACCTCAAGCGCCCGAACAAGCGCTTTGACGCGCGAGTAGACCCGCTCTTAGAGAACTAGCTCTTCCAGGCTCGATCGTGAGCGCCAGGCAGGCCGACGCTCAGGCGTCGGCCGGAGGAATCGACAAGCCGCGCTCGCTCCACGCGTGGCGGGACGGTCTCGGCTCGTCGGCCTCCGGGCGCGTGAGCTCGCCCCGGATCCTGAGCTCGTTCGCCTCCTCCTCGGCACGCGCCTCGAGGGTGATGCGACGCGTCAGGACGGTCGCCCGCTCCTCGAGGCGGTGCACCTCGACGAGGTCGGTCTTCCGGAGTGCCGCTGCGCTCCGCTCGTACGCGCCGCCGGTGCTGAAGAGGTGGGTCAGCTTGAGGACGAGCGCGACGAGGTCGATCGCGATCAGGAAGGCGAGGAAGAACTCGACGTACTTCCTGACGGCTGGGCTCGCGCGCTCGACCCGGACGAGCGCCGCCTGGCGGGCGAGGAAGTCACGGTCGGCCTTGATCGCGGCAACGCGGCTTGCGATCTGGGAGGACTCAGCGGCTCGCCAGACCCCGATCTTGCGCTGGCCGGCGGCGATCGTCGCCGCCAGCAGCGGGCGAGCCTTCCGCAGTGCCGCCGCCGCCGCGGCCGCCTGTCGGGCGTCGCGCTTGCAGTAGGGGCCGCAACCGAGCTTGTGCGTCTGCGAGCAGCTCGTCTCGCCGGCCTCGCACTGGGAGAGGAACTTGCTGTTCGTGACCTGCCGCTCGAGGCTTGACTCCTGGTGCTGCGCAGCTGCGACCTCCTTCTGCGCGGCGGCGATCTTTGCGTCGTACAGCCGCGTGATCCCGTTCGTCGCGTCGTGGATGCGAGCGGTCCGCGTCTTGCTGAGCTCGTCGTTGATCGACCCGCTGTAGATCACCTGAGCCATCGGCAGCCCGATGACGAGCGCGATCGCCAGCGAGAGGACGAGCCGCGGAATCGCGATCACGAGGTTCCCGGCCGTGTTCGTGCCGAAGCTCTTCAGGACGAGCCGCTCGATCAGGCAATAGAGCACGGCCCAGAGCGGCAGCACCCAGAGCACGTGCACGATCGAGGTGCTCCACCACTGGCTGGCCGCGACGGTCATCCCGAACCCGCTGACCACCGCCATTCCGGCGACCCACATGCCCAGGCCGGCGAAGAAGCTCATCTCGCTCGGCACCGTCGCGAGGACCGACCCGTCACCCCCGGCGAACCATGGCCAGCCCGCGCGCGCATGGCGGCGCCGTGCCGGGCCGAGCGGCCCGGCTTCGGTCGCGTTCACGTCGTCGGTCGAGGCGGCGCTCACTGAACAAGATGAGACGCGGAATCCGCGGGCGAGTTGGCAGCCCGGTCGAAGGAGTCGTAGACTCGCCCCGGCAGCGACCGGGAGGAGCCATGAACATCGCCGGAGCCGTTACGTACGACCCGATCGGGAGCACGAACAGGACCTCGAACGGGCCGAACGACGTGAAGTCGCTCACGGCGCCGAAGGGCACGGACGCGATGGCGCTCTCGGTCGAGAGCCCCGCGATCCGGGTCACGTTCGACGGCAAGAACCCGAGCGCGAAGCACGGGCTGAGGCTCGTGGGCGCCGACCACTTCTTCGCCATCGGGAAGTCGTTCAAGTTCGCATCAGCCGAGCAGGGGCATTCGGCGACGATCAACGTCGTCTGGCTGCGCGCGCGGCTGCTGCCGCACGCACCCTCAAGCTGAGGTAAGCAGCGTCTCGGCCGCAGCGACGCGCGCCGTTGCATCGACGCTGCGATAGAAGTCGAGAGCCGCCTTGAGATGCGGCGCTGCCTCGTCGGACCGGTTTTCGGCGAGCAGAAGCTGCGCCCCCCGGAGCTGCGCGTAGGCCTCGTCGGGCCGTGAGCCGATCTCGCGGTAGAGCTCGGCCGCGGTCGCCGGGTCGTCCGCCAGCGAGCGCGCCGCCTCGATCCAGCGGCTGGAGGCCGCGAGGTCCGGAAACGGGAGCTCGAGCTCGGCCAGGACGACGCCGATGTCCGCCCAGCCGAGGCTCGCCCAGACCTCTCGGCCGCGGATCCGGTCGAGCGCGGCCGCGATGTCGGCCTCGGCTGCGGCCGGGTCGTGTTCCCGGCACAGCCGCGCCCGTTGGCAGAGCGCCGGCACGACGACCTGCGCGTCGCCGATCTCGAGCGCCTGTGCAAGCGCCCGCTCGACCTCGTCTGCGGAGTCGGCCTCCCGGCCGCGGTCGAGCAGGATCCGTCCCCGAATCAGACGGGCGGGAATCTCCATGTAGGCGGTGCCCGCGCTGCCTCCGGCCTCGATCACCTCGTCGACCAGCCGGAGCGCCGCGTCCCACTCTCCCTTCCAGTAGAGCTCCACGATCTGCTCGGCGTGGAGCCAGTCTGCGTAGCGCCGCTCGCCCAGCTCCCGCGCCAGCTCGCGTCCACGCGCCTGGAGCTCGAAGACGCCGCGAAGGTCGCCGAACGCCAGCCGCGAGCCCGCGTAGTTGATGATGAGGACGATTGCGTCGGGCGACCCGATCTTGGTTGCCAGCTCGATGCTCGCGGCGTAGTCGTCGAAGCCGCCCCAGTCGCCGGTCATCGTGCGGCTGAAGGCGATCGCTCCCAGCGCGCGGGCGCGAACCTCGTCGGACCCGACCTGCTCGGCGAGCTCGAGCGCCGCCTGCGCGAGGCGCCGCGCGTCATCCGTCTCGTCCCGGACGTTGTGCAGGCTCGCCAGGCGGGCGAGCACGAGCGCTTTCGTTCCGGACGGCGGCAGCTCGTCCACGAGCTCGGCCGCACGGTTCAGCCAGTCCGTCGCGTGCTCGGCGTCGCCGCGCGCCCAGAGCAGCGGCCCGAGCGTCGAGGCAACCTCGGCTGCGGCTTCGCGGTCACCTGCGGCCTCGAGCGCCGCGAATGCCTGCTCGAGCTCGGCGGTGCCGCTTCCCTCGGCGTGCGACCGCGCCTCACCGAGGCCGAGCAGAGCGTAGGGCCGTCGCGGATCGTCCTCCGGCCGCAGGTCGAGCTCGGCCGCGAAGAAGCGGCGCGCCGCCTCGAAGGCGTTCACGCCGAGCGCCTGCTCACCCGCCTGGTGGAAGGCAACGACCGCGCGGCCGGCGAGATCGGCTGTCTCCTCGCCGAGGGCCTGACGCAGCTCGAGCGCGCGCTCGTAGTGGTAGGCGAGCTGCTCGGCCAGCTCTTCGCCGCCGAGCGACTCCAGCCAGGCCGCGGCACGGGTATGCGCCTCGGCGCGGCGAGGGCGCGGGAGCTGTCCGTAGGCGACGTCCCTGACGAGAACGTGGCGGAACGCGAGCTGCGCCTCGTCCGCGATCGACGAGCGGCGCTCGCGGCGGACGAACTCCTTGCGCTCGAGCTGGTGCAGGAGCCGCTCGGCCTCCTCGCGCTCGAGGCTGGCGCCGGCCGCGACCGCGCCGAGCCAGAAGACCTTGCCGACCACCGCCGCTTCCTGCAGGACGGCCTTCTCGTCCGCCGGGAGCGTGTCGATCCGCGCGGCGATGGTGCCCTGGACGGACTCCGGCAGCGGCAGGTCTCGCTGGGCCAGGCGCCACGAGCCGTTGTCGCGGACGAGCAGCCCGCGCTCGACGAGCATCCGCGCGTACTCCTCGGCGTAGAGCGGGTTGCCCGCCGCCTGCGCGAGCAGCGCCTCCTCCACTGCCGGCGGAGGCTCCTGGCCGAGCACCGCGCCGACCAGGTCGCCGGTTTCCGCGTCCGAGAGCGGCGAGAGCGAGATCGTGATCGCGTTCAGCTTGCCGCCGCCCCAGTCGGGCCGGCGCTCGAGCAGCTCGGGCCGGGCCGTGCAGAGGACGAGCAGCGGCACGCCGCTCGCCCAGTCGACGAGGTGGTCGACGAAGTCGAGGACGCCGGGGTCGGCCCAGTGGAGGTCCTCGAAGACGAGCACCAGCGGGCGCACCTCGGCCAGCGCCTCGAAGAAGCGTCGCCAGGCTGCGAACGAGTCCTCGCGGGCCTCCGGCGCCTCGGCCGCCAGCCCGACCAGCGGGCGCAGGTGGGTCTCGAGCCAGCCCGCGTCGGCCTCGCCGGGCAGCGCCTCGACCGCGGCCCGCAGCTTCGCGGCGGCCTCGGCCTCGGAGTCGGTGGTCAGGATCCCCGCCTGCGCCCGCGCCATCTCGGCGAGCGCCGCGAACGAGACGCCGTCGCCGTAGGGCAGGCAGCGGCCGCTCAGCCAGGTGGCCGTGTCCGGCTCAGCCTCGATCGCGTTCACGAGCTCTCGCGCGAGCCGCGTCTTGCCGATCCCGGGCACGCCGACGAGCGACACGAGCTGCGGCGTCCGCTCCTCGCGTACGCGGACGAGGGCGTCGAGCAGCTGGCTCAGCTCCTGCCGCCGGCCGACCAGCGGCGTCGGCGGGCGCTCCGCCTCCTCGCGCGCGCTCAGCGCCTCCCAGGCGGCCACCGGCTCGGACTTGCCCTTCGCCTCGATCTCGCCGGCGTCGCGGTACTCGACCGCGCCCGCGGTCGCGTGGTAGGTCGCCTCCCCGACGAGGATCCCGTCGGTCGGCGCCGCCGCCTCGAGCCGCTGGCAGGTGTTGACGACGTCGCCGGTCACGAACCCGACCCCCGTCTCGACCGCATCCAGCGCGACCACGGCCTCGCCGGTGTTGACGCCGATCCGAAGGTGCAGGTCGGCGTCCGAGCCCGCGTTCAGCTCTTCGATCGCGTCGCGCATTGCAAAGGCGGCCCGCACCGCGCGCCGGGGATCGTCCTCGTGCGAGGCCGGTGCGCCGAACACGGCCATCACGGCGTCACCGATGAACTTCTCGACCGTGCCGCCGAAGCGCTCGATCTCGGCGCGGACGCTCGCGAAGTAGGGGGCGAGCTGGGCGCGCACGTCCTCGGGGTCGAGCAGCTCGGCGCGGGCGGTCGAGTCGACGAGGTCGGCGAAGAGGACGGTGACGATCTTCCGCTCCTCGCCCGAGGGCTTCGCCTCCACTGCGACCGGCGCCCCGCAAGCGGGGCAGAAGGTCGCTCCGGCCGGAACATCCGCGCCGCATTCCGCGCAGGCGAGGACGAGGGCCGTCCCGCACGCGACGCAGAAGCGCGCGCCTTCAGCGTTCTCCCGGCGGCAGGAAGGACACGTGCTCACGTTCCTAAGGTACGCCCTTTGCAGGGGAAACAGCAACGGGGCGCGGCAGCTACACTTCCGCGCCGTGGCCGGCGAACGAGTCAAGCTGCAGGTGCTGGAGCGCGACAGCCGCGGCACCCGCGAATCGCGCCGCCTGCGCAAGCAGGGGCTGATCCCCGGCGTCCTCTACGGGCGCGGGAAGGAGCCGCACGCGTTCTCCGTCCCCGAGCGCGAGCTGCGGCGCGCGCTGACGGGCGACGGGGGTCTGCACGCGATCCTCGACGTCACCCTCGACGGCCAGAAGACCGCGCGCCCGTCCATCCTCAAGCAGTACCAGCAGGATCCGGTGAAGGGCACGCTGACCCACATCGACCTGCAGGAGGTGCGCCTCGACGAGGCGATCCAGGCGCGCGTCGTGGTCGAGCTGGTCGGGGAGCCGGTCGGCGTCACCGAGGGCGGCGTCCTCTCGCAGGTCAACCGGGAGATCACGATCGAGGCGCTGCCGCTGGAGATTCCGGAGCACCTCGACCTCGACGTCAGCGGGATGGCGATCGGCGACACGCTTCGCCTCGCCGACCTTCCGCCGCACGAGGGCGTCAAGTTCCTCGACGACCCGGAGGAGACCGTGCTCGCGACCGTGACCATGCCGACCAGGTTCGTCGAGCCGGAGCCCGAAGAGGTCGAGGGCGAGGAGGCGCTCGAGGAAGGCGAGGTGCCCGAGGGCGAGGAGGCCGAGGAGGGCGCCGAGGAAGCAGCCGCCGAGAGCAAGGGCGAAGAGCCCGCCGGCGAGCAGGAAACCTCAGAGGAATAGGTGCGCCTTTTCGGTCGGGGCGAGCGCGCCTCGACGCTCGATCTCCTCGTCGCAGGCCTGGGCAACCCCGGCCGCGAGTACGAACGCACGCGCCACAACGCAGGCTGGCTGGTCGTGGACGAGCTGGCGCGCCGGCACGGCGGCTCGTGGCGCTCGAAGTTCTCGGGCTCGCTGGCGGAGGTGCGGCTCGGCGAGCGGCGCCTGGCGCTGCTGAAGCCGGAGACGTACATGAACGAGTCCGGCCGCTCGGTATCGGCGGCGGCGCGCTTCTTCAAGGTTCCCGCGGAGTCGATCCTCGTCGTCCACGACGACGTCGACCTCGAGCCGGGCCGCCTGCAGGCCCGGAGCGGCGGCGGCCTCGCCGGGCACAACGGCCTTCGATCGCTGGCGCAGGAGCTCGGCACGCAGGACTTCCTGCGCCTGCGGATCGGCGTGGGGCGGCCCGGCCGCGGCGACCCGCGCCCGGTCGCAGACTGGGTCCTCTCGCCCTTCGCGCCCGAGGAAGACGTCGAGGCGCTCGTCGCGCGGGGAGCCGACGCCGTCGAGACGATCGCCGCGGACGGAATCGAGGACGCCCAGCAGCAGTTCAACTAGGCCGGCGGTTCCAGTCGGGGCAGCGGGCGTCCGCCCACGAACTGGCCGCGGGTACGATTTGGGGGCGGAACCGGCGGTTCCGTCTTTCGTCATGGACCTGGCAGAGACCACGAGACCCGTCCTCCATCCGCTCGTCGAGGAGCTGCTCGCCGACGAGCGCCTCGACGCCTTTGCAGACGAGTTGCCGGCCGCTGCGCGTGTGTCCGAGCCGGTGCTGCCACTGCTGCTCGCCGCGCTGCACGAGAGGCTCGCGCGGGCGCTGGTGGTGCTGCTGCCTGACGACGCGGACGCCCGGGATGCCGCCGAGTCGGCGCGCTGGCTGCTCGGCGAGGAGCGCGTCGCGCTGCTGCCGAGCCGGGGCGTCCAGTGGGGCTCCGGGCTCGAGCCGCCGCCGCACCTCGTCGGCGAGCGGGCGCGGGCGCTGGACGTGCTCGCGGCCGGAGGGCTGGTCTGCGCGTCTGCTGCCGCGCTGGCCGAGCCCTTGCCGCCGCCCGAGGCGAGGCCCGGCCCGATCGTGCTCGACCGCTCCGCCTCGCCGGGGCTCGAAGCGCTCGCCGAGCAGCTGGCCTTCGCCGGCTACGAGCGGGTCGATCGCGTCCAGGAGCGCGGGCAGTTCGCCGTGCGCGGCGGGCTCGTCGACGTCTTCCCGACGACCGGGCGCGACCCGCTCCGTGTTGAGCTGTTCGGCGACGAGGTCGAGGCGATCCGCGCCTTCTCGCCGTTCACGCAGCGCGCGCTGCACGAGGTCGAGCGCGCCGTCGTCTACCCGGCTGCCGAGCGCCGGCTCGACCTCGGCGAGC
>Ga0187773_10000863_pt1 | contig 12166 bp, 11 predicted proteins | sample 0216_BV02_MP05_1_FD_133133 | JGI IMG/M metagenome (GOLD analysis project Ga0187773, IMG submission 133133) | Tropical peat soil microbial communities from peatlands in Department of Meta, Colombia - 0216_BV02_MP05_10_MG | ecosystem: Environmental > Terrestrial > Soil > Wetlands > Peat | place...
ATCGGCGGCGGACCGGGCGGCCTGTACTTCGCGCTGCTGGCGAAGAAACAGTGGCCGCGCTGGGACATAGAGGTATATGAGCGCAACCGCGCCGACGACACCTTCGGATTCGGCGTGGTCTTCTCCGACGAAACGCTCGGGATCTTCCGCGACTACGACCGTCCTTCGTATGAGTCGATACGCCGCAGCTTCGCCTATTGGGGCGACGTCGATGTCGTCTGCAAAGGCCGCGTTCTCCGCTGCGGCGGAAACGGCTTCTGCGGCTGTTCGCGGGTCACGCTCCTGAAGCTCTTGCAGGAGCGTTGCCGCGAGCTGGGCGTGAGGATGCTCTTCCAGACCGAAGCGAGCGTCGAGGATTTTCCCGACAGCGACCTCATCGTCGCGGCGGACGGCATCAACTCCCGCACACGCGAAACGCACCGCGAGCACTTTCTCCCCTCGGTCGATCTGCGGCCGAACAAGTTCGTATGGCTGGGGTCGACCAAGCCTCTCGATGCCTTCAAGTACTTCTTCAAGGAGACCGAGCACGGCATCCTGCTTGCGCACTGCTATCAGTACGAGAAGGACGCGAGCACCTGGATCATCGAGAGCAATGCCGACACTTGGGAGCGCTCGGGCTTCGACAAGATGAACGAGCCGGAGATGCTGCGCGCGCTCGAGCGCCTGTTCGCCGAAGAGCTTGGAGGGCACAAGCTCATAGCCAACCGCTCGCTGTGGCGCAATTTTCCCAACATCCGCAATGCCACCTGGGTCATGGACAGGGTGGTGCTGGTGGGCGACGCCAAGGCCACCGCGCACTTCTCCATCGGCTCGGGCACCAGGCTCGCGATGGAGGACGCGATCGCCCTCTTCGACTCGCTGCGGAGCGAAGGCGGCGTCAAGGCGGCGCTCGCGCGCTACGACTCGCAGCGGCGCGAGGACGTCGAGAAGACGCAGCACGCGGCGGACGTGTCGCTCGCCTGGTTCGAGAACATGCGCCGCTACTGGGGAATGGATCCGCGGCAGTTCGCCTTCGGCGTCATCACGCGCTCCAAGCAGATCACCTACGAAAACGTGCGATTGCGCGATCCGGAGTTTCTTGAAATCGTCACGCGCTGGTTCGCCAGAGCCGTCCTGCCGCCGGGATTCGAGGTCGATGTGCGCAATCCGCCGCCGCCGATGTTCACACCGTTCACCCTGCGCGGAATGCGCCTCGAGAACCGCGTAGTGGTCTCCCCCATGGACCAGTACATGGCGGTGGACGGAATGCCGAACGACTGGCACCTCGTGCACCTCGGCAGCCGCGCCGTCGGCGGCGCGGGCCTTGTATTCGTCGAGATGACCTGCCCTTCGCCCGAAGCGCGCATCTCGCCCGGATGCACCGGCCTGTGGAACGACGCTCAAGCGCGCGCCTTCAAGCGCATCGTCGATTTCTGCCACGCGCACTCGCAAGCGAAGCTCTGCATGCAGCTCGGCCACTCGGGGCGCAAGGGCTCGACCCAGCTCGGCTGGGAGCGCGCGGACTATCCGCTCACCTCCGAAAACTGGGAACTCGTCGCCCCTTCCCCGCTGCCGTATCACCCGGAGTCGCAGACGCCGCGCGAGATGACCCGGTCCGACATGGACCGGATCAGGGACGAGTTCGTGCGCTCGGCGAAATACGCAAAGGAGGCCGGTTTCGACATGCTCGAGCTCCACATGGCGCACGGCTACCTGCTGTCTTCGTTCATCTCGCCGCTGACGAACCTGCGCGAGGACGAATACGGCGGGCCGATCGGGAACCGGCTTCGCTATCCGCTGGAGATTTTCCGCGCGGTGCGCGAGGTCTGGCCCGGGGACAAGCCCATGTCGATCCGGATTTCGGCAACCGACTGGGCGCCGGGCGGCCTGTCGGAGGAGGACCTGCTCGCGCTGGGGCGCGCTTTCAAGGAGGCGGGGGTCGACCTCATCGACGTCTCGACCGGCCAGGTGGTGCCGCAGCAGAAGCCCGTATACGGGCGCATGTATCAGACGCCCTTCGCCGACAAGATTCGCAACGAGCTCGGGCTCGCGACCATGGCCGTGGGCAACATCACGAGCGCCGATCAGGTGAACACCATCGTCCTGTCAGGCCGCGCCGACCTGGTCGCGCTGGCGCGACCGCATCTTGCCGATCCGTATTTCACGCTGCACGCCTCGGCCTGGTACCAGCACTCGGGCCAGTTCTGGCCCAAGCCGTACTGGCCGGGCCGGGACCAGGCCTACCGGCTGGCGGTGCGCGATCGGGAAGAGTGGACCGCGGGACGACTGGCCACCCGGCCGCCGAGTCATGAGGTAAAAGGCGAACCCGCGCCGGACGAGCGCCCGGGAACTGCGTCGAGCGCCGGCGGGCCCGGAAAGAGAGCTGCCTGACACCTTGAGCGCGATGGATGCGAGGACCCTGATTTTTTCGGCAGAATCGGCGGGCGGCATGGCCATTTCACCTCAAGGGCTGGACCTCAGCCGGGCTCCATGCCTTTCGCGCGGATGACCGGGCCCGCCGCGGGCGCCGCGAGGGACTCGAGGAAGCTCCGGGCGGCGGCGGCCTGTCCCGTGTTGGCAGCTACCGCCGCAGAGAAGATCGTGTAGACCTGAACCTCGGGCGGCAGCGGCCCGGCGAACTCCGCTCCGGCGACCGGCAGAATTTCGCTGATCTGGGTGAACCCGAGCTCGGCTTCGCCTCGGGCGACCGCGTCGGGCGCCGAAATCCCCGAGAGCACCCGGGTCTTCTTCTTCATCTCCGCGCCGATGCCCAGGCGCTCGAAGATCTTGCTCATGTTCGCGGCGGTTGCGCCAGCCTCGGCGTAAGCCACCGATTTCGCGGCGAGCAGGCTGCGCTTGAACGCGTCCGCCGTCGAAATGTCGGGCCTCGGAGCGCCCTTGCGGATCGCGACGCCGGCTCCCGATTTCGCAACATCGGCGCGGGTCGGCGCGGCAAGCCTGCCTTGTCTGATGAGATCGTCGATGGCCGCGGCGGTGAGGATGGCGAGATCGAACGCGGCGCCCTTCTCGATCGCCGCCTTCAGCTCCGCCGCCGGAGCGAAGCGGACCGCAAGCCTGTCCCGCGTCGACTCTTCAAACTGTGGGCCGAGCTCTTCCACGACGGTCTTGAGGCCGTTGGAGCTCAGAACCCTGATTTCAACCGCCCGTCCCATTTCCGCAGGCAACCATGCACCGAGGGCGGCGACGGCCGCGCCGATTGCGCCCTTCCCCATGATGCCCTCCCTGCAACAATCAGGAATCGAACTTGCTGAAGATGACCGGGGCGAGGACCACGAGGATAGTGAGCACCGCAGCCATCAGGGGCGCGTACACAGCCAGTATCGCGAGTGGCACGACCACGCACAGCACAACGAGAATCCAGGGCGGCATCGCGCGACTGTATTTGAGGTAGGCAAGAACTCCCGCCGGAACCGCGGCCTGCAATCCTTGCGCGGCGCGGTTTCTCTGGGTTGCCCTTTCTTCCAGCCAGATCAGGAACACGTAGGTCTGGGCGAGGATCCCGCCCACCCATACGGCGGCGCCGAGCAGCAGCGCGAAAAAGTGCAGCGCCACCGGCACGGGCGGAGCGGCCATGCGCGCCGTAGCGAACATGATGCCGATCGCGCACACGGTACTCACCAGAACGAAGACCAGCACCACCGGGATCACGAACCAGATTCGGTTCACGACGTAGTCGCGAAATACGTCGTTCCTCTCCAACCTCTGCAGGAGGTCGCGCACGTCGCGCAATATGTTGCGCGGGCGCAACTGGTCCATCGTGTCGCCGGCCGCCGCGCGGGCCTCATGCGCGCCCGTTTTCATGGCGCGGCCCAGTTTCGCCTTGGTGAACTTGTCCATGATGCGCGCATCCTAGGACGAACCCATGTCTCATGCAATCGGCATAATTCACGGTTGCCGTTCGATTCGTCCGCAAGCCTTCAGACATCACGAATATCAAATAGAGCCTGCGCGGCCGGATCGGGCATCCCTTTGAACGCGACGACGTTGATTTCCAGGTTCCCCACCGCGCTGTACCATTTTGAGAACCCAGCTCTGTGCACCGCCGTGGTCAGAGATTTCTCCGTGAACCCGGTCTTGTGGGCGTAGAAGTCCTGCCCGCTCTGCTCGATTTCAACGCCGTACCCGTAGAGCACGTCGAGGACCTTGATCGGGCCGGAAGCCGACTGGTAAAGCACGTCGTCGATATCCAGGCCGCGCTCAATCGTCACCCGCATCACCTCGGCGATATCGGGTACCCGGATGTGCGCAAACCCGCCATCCTTCAGGACATGCAGGAATCCGGCCAGGACCCTCGGGACGTCGTGCCGGTAGTAATGCTCGAGGTTGTGAGAGCAATACACCGCATCGAACTGACCCACGTCAAGCCTCGTGAGCTCGCGGGCGTCGCACACGATGTCTGGCGATCCTTTCGGATCGATATCGAGCAACAGATGCTCGAAGTCCGCATACTGGGGCGGCAGCGCGATCTGCCTGTTGTTGCCTCCGACGTTCAGCACCTTCTTGGACTTCATGGGTTCCCGCCTATCAGGCTGCTTGCGACTTCCCGCCTCACAACCATCGCGTCCTATTCTCTCTCGACTCCGCAATCGGCGACGAAGCTTGGTGGCCATCCTAAGGCCCTATCCAGGCACCTGCAACGTGCGAAGGGAGCCACGCGTCTCGTTTCCGGGGAATCCCCCACGTCGACCGTTCGAACGCTGCAAGTAGACTGGCCGGTTTCGTGTAAGCTCCCCGCGAACCTCCATCCTCCCATGCCTACCCCCGCAGAAAAGCTCGCCGCGCGGCCTTCGCTTCGTGTTTCGCGCCCGGGGATGATGTGAGCGCCGGCAGCACGCGTTGGCCGGCGGTGTTCGCGGCGATCTTCGCCGGCGTCGTCGGCGCCTGCGCCTTCGGCAAGATGTCGCCGGCTCTTCCGCTCCTCAAGACCGAATTCGGCCTTTCCCTCATCGAAGCGGGCTGGCTCGTCTCGACCTTCAACGCCCTCGCCGCCGCCGGCGCGATCCTCTTCGGCGTGTTCGCCGGCCGCATCGGCCCCTTGCGTTTCTGCGCTTCGGGCGTGGTCCTCATCGGTGCGGGCAGCGCGCTCGGGGTGCTCGTGTCAGGCGCGGGAGGGCTGATCGCTCTGCGTCTCCTCGAGGGGCTCGGGTTTCTTGCCATCATCGTGTCGGCTCCGAGCCTGATCGCCGCCGCTAGCTCGCCGGAACGCCACGGCGTCGCCTTCGGGCTTTGGTCGGCTTATATGCCGTTCGGCGTGAGCTGGGTTCTGGCCTCGAGCCCTCCGCTCCTCGAGCGTTTCGGGTGGCGCGGCGTGTGGCTGCTCGTCGCGCTGGCGGCGGCTGCGTGCGCAACCATGCTCCTGGCGCAGTCTCGCCACTACGCGGATGCCGCAAGCGGCACGCCGAGATCGCTCGCAAGCCTCAGGCATTCCCTCGCCCAGCCGGTGCCCTGGCTGCTCGGCCTCGCCTTCGCGATGTACGCGATCCAGCACGTCACCCTGATGATCTGGCTGCCCACCTACCTCCTCGAAACGCGCGGGGTCGCCGGTACCGCGGCCGCGCTCCTCACCGCGTTTGCGGTGTTCGTCAACTGCTTCGGCAATATCCTCGGCGGATGGTTGATCCAGCGGAACGTTCCGCGCGGACGCATCATCGGCTCGACCTTCTTCGTGACGAGCCTCGCTTTCGTGGGCATCTTCGCTGCCGGCCTTCCGGATCCGGCGCGTTACGCGCTCGCGGTCTTCTACAGCTTCATTACCGGCACGGTGCCGGCGGCCGCGCTCTCGGCGGGGATGCGCTACGCCCGCTCCCCGGCCGAGATCGGCGCGATCCAGGGCCTCATCGTCAACATCACCCACATCGGGATATTCTTCGGCCCGCCGCTCGTCGCCTGGACCGTCACCTGGCGCGGCTCGTGGGACGCGGCGCTGTGGGTGATGCTCGGCTGCGCCGCGGTCGCGCTCGCAGCCGCCGCGGAGATCGGCCGCCAGGAGCGCCGTGCCAGATAGATTTCTCGAAAGGACAGACGCATGAGGACGATCGCCATCGAGGAGCACTTCATCACGCCGATGTACCGCGAGAGGGTCGCGGCGAACGAGTTCCGCAACTTCTATCTGACGAGCCGCAGCGAGCAGCTCGGCCACGACATCGTCGAGCAGAATTCCGACCTCGGCGCAAAGCGCCTCGCGCACATGGACGCGGCGGGCGTGGACGTGCAGGTGCTCTCCTTCGGCTCCCCGGGTCCGCAGGGCTTCGCCGCGGATATCGGCATCCCGATGGCGAAGGACGCCAACGATCGGGCGTACGCCGCGGTTCAGGCGCATCCGTCGCGCTTCGCAGCGTTCGCGGCGCTCCCGACTGCCGACCCGCGGGCCTCGGCGAAGGAGCTCGAGCGCTGCGCGAGCAAGCTCGGCTTCAAGGGAGCCATGATCCACGGCCACACGCAAGGAGAGTTCCTCGACGAGAAGAAATACTGGCCGATCTTCGAGGCCGCGCAGGCTCTCGATGTGCCGATCTATCTGCACCCGACTCTCGCCCATCCGGACGCGCTGCACTCCTACTTCGCGGGCTACGAGGAGCTGGCGCGCGCCGGTTGGGGCTTTGCGATCGACACGAGCTGCCATTTCCTTCGGATCGTCTTCGCAGGCGTATTCGACGCCTACCCGGGGCTGAAGATCATCCTCGGGCATCTGGGCGAAGGCCTGCCCTTCGCGATGCACCGCCTGAACGACCACACCTGGCGTGCCGCGGCGCGCCGGGGCCTGAAGCGAACACCCCTCGAATATCTGCGGGACAACCTGCTCGTGACGACGAGCGGGAACTGGTACGAGCCCGCGTTCCTGTGCACCCTGCTTGCGCTTGGCGCGGACAAGATCCTCTTCGCGGTCGACTGGCCCTACGAGGCGAACACGACCGGCATCGAATTCCTGAAGAAGCTCTCGATCAGCGACGCGGACCGCGAGAAGATCGCGCACGGGAACGCCGAGCGCGTATTGAGAATGTGAAGACCGGGCTAGCTCGCCGGCCTCGGGGTCACGTGCCCGCACTTGCCGCAGGTGCGATGCTTCTCTTCCGAATAGAACTCCTCGTAGACGTGCGACACCGGGTCCTCGCGATAGTCGGGGACGTGCCGAACCGCCTCATAGAGCTGGGCGCGGCACTTTTCGCAATACCACATGAACCGGTCTTTCTCCTCGGGCCTGCGCTTTCTCTCCAGAACGAGCAGGAACGAATCCGGCGAGAAGCGCGGAGAGTGCGGGACGCCCGCCGGGCAGTAGATGATCTCGCCCTCGCGCACCACCGCCACTTTCTCCTCGCCGCCTTCGGTCCGGTAGTGCAGGTTCATCACGCCCTTGATCATGTACATCACCTCGTCGCTCGGGTCGGAGTGGAACTCGCTCCTTCCCTTGCGGCCGCGCGCGACGAAGGCAATGGTGTCCGGGGCCTGCCAGAGGATGCTGACCGGCTTCACGCTCTTCGCGACGCTCGCCGAGATTTCGGCGAGGCTGACGGCCTTCAGCTCGGTCATGTGCCTGAGACGTTCCCGGTCTGGGTGGGGCGAAACGGAATCTTATACCACTAGGCCGGAGATCGGCCGGGACCGGCAGCGCTCAGGCGGCGAGGACTTCGCGTATCCTCGCGCGGATCGCTTCCTTTTCCGCCGGCTCCGGAGCCGCGGTCAGCCTGACGTCGTAGGCGATCCGGGCCGGGCGCCGCAGGACGACGATGCGGTCCCCGATCTGCAGGGCCTCGTCGATGGAGTGCGTGATGAAGACGGCGGTCTTGCCGTTCTCGCGCACCAGGTTCACGAACTCCTCGCGCAGCCGCTGGGCGGTCATCTCGTCAAGCGCCGAGAACGGCTCGTCGCACAGCAAGAGCGGCGCGTCGGTCGCGAAGGCGCGCGCGATGCTGACCCGCTGGCGCATGCCGCCCGAGAGCGCATGCGGGTAGTCGTTCTCGTGTCCGCCCAGCCCCAGCCGCGACAGCCACTGCTGCGATCTCTCCCTGCGCTCCGCAGGCGGAACTTCGAGCATCTCCAGCCCCAGCTCGACGTTGCCGGTCGCGGTTCGCCACGGCAACAGGCGGTCGTTCTGGAAGACCACGGCGATCTTGCCGCGCAGCGCATCGAATTCGCGGAACGGATCGCTCCCGCGCACCGACACCCTGCCTTCGGTCGGGTCGAGCAGGCCGGCGATCATGTTGAACAGCGTGGACTTGCCGCACCCCGTTTTGCCGAGAAGCGCGACCAGCTCACCGGTGCGGATCGTGAGGTCCAGCCCGTCCACTGCACGAAGCGGTTCGCCCTCACCGGCGCGCGCGAAGGTCTTCGTGACCCGCTCGATGCGCACCTCGGCTCCGGCGTCCGGCCGCGCTTCGACCGTCACAGGGAGCGCTCGGAAACCGCGCGATAGCGGAACGCGGCCCGCTCGATCCAGGAAAGCAGCTGCTGCACGACGAGCACGAAGGCGACGAGCTGCAGCGTCCACGCCAGGGCACCTGCCATGTCGAAGAGCTGCTGCTGCTCGAGCAGCTGGTAGCCGATCCCGCCCGTCGCGCCCACCAGCTCGGCCACCACGACCACGCGCGCCGCGTTGCCGAGGTTCACCTTCCACGCGGTGACGATGTCGGGCAGGACCGATGGCAGCACCATCACGCGGAACATGCGCACGCGCGTCGGGCGGAAGGAAAGGACCATCTCGAACAGGTCCTTGGACATCGAGCGCAGCGCGCCCAGGATCTGGAAGGTGAAGGCAGGCAGCGTCGTGACCAGCATGATGAAGAAAATGCGGAACTCGATGCCGTGGAACCAGATGATGGCGAACACCACCCAGGACAGCGCCGGGATGCCCTGGAAGAAGGTGAGGATGGGCGAGACGAAGCGGTCGACGGCGCGCGCCCTCGACATGAGGAGCGCGATCGCGGCGCCGACGACGAAGGCCCCTGCGAGCCCGGCAAGGATACGCGCGATGGTCGCCAGCACGTCGGCGAACTGCGCCGCGGTGGTGATGATCCTCCCGAAGCGCGCAAGCACGCTCGCGAGCGAGGGGAAGAGGAAAGGCGGCAGGAGCCACGCCGCGAGCTGCCACGCGGCTGCGAGCAGCAGGAAGGGCGCGATCGCGGCGCTCGCCCGCCGAGCCAGCGCCGTGGCGTCGATGCCGCGCGTCTTCGCCGGCGCCTCCCCACTCACCGGCCTGCCGCTTCGTAGATCGTCGCGTCGCTCGGCGCGCCGTCCAAGAAGTCGATCGACTGCCCTGCCGCGTACACCGAGCGGATCTCCTTGCGAAGCTGCGAGGCCCACGCCACGTGCATGCCCAGGCGGTCGTTGGCACGGATGAGGTCGGCGAGCGCTTCCTGGTCCGCTGGCGCGCCCTTCGGCTCGATGAGCTTTGCCGCTGCGTCGGGATTCGCGGCGACCCAGTCCGCCGCTTCCTTGTACATGGCGTAGAGCTTCGGCACCAGCCGGGCGTTCTTCTGCGCCCATTCGACGTGGGCTGCGACCCCGAGATAGGGAATATCGCCGCTGCCCGCGAATTTCTTCCAGCTTTGCTCGATACCAAGATCCAGCGCGCGCACCGAGGGTTTCTTGGCCTTCAGCACGGTGTACGCGGGCTCCCAGAGCTGGACCGCAGAAGCCCGGTCGGCGAGCGCGTAGCCGACCAGGCCCGGCGTGGCCGTGTTCACCACCGATATCTTCGAGACATCGACGCCCTGCTGCTTCGCCAGCCACTCGTACATCACGTAGTTGGTCGTGCTCTTGGCCGCCGCCAGATCCTTGCCCTCCAGGTCCTTCAGCGATTTCACCTCGGGTCGCGAGGTGACCACGGCGCCCCAGTAGTCGAACAGGTTGAACAGGTAGGTGACCTTCACGCCGCGCCGGTCGGCGAGACCGACGGTGAGCAGCGCCGCGCTGCCGCCGACCTGGAACTCGCCGGAGTTGAACTGCGACGTATACGCGGCCGGGGGGCGCTGCTGGAAGTCGATCGACAGGCCGTTTTTCTCGTCCAGCTTGCGGGCCTTGATCACCGGCGGAAGAAACGCGCCGAGCGATGGAAACCCGAATACGACGATCGGCAGTTTCTCCGGCGCCTGCGCCGCCGCGGTGCCCGGGTCGGCCAAGATCACCGCGGCGAGCACAACGAAGCTTCCAGCCTTGAACGAGCTCATCTCTTCCTCCTCGGGGGTTCCGGACGCGGAAATGATAGATGAAAACCCCGCGCTTGTCGGCGCCGCGCAACGGGGTGCACGCGGCTCCGCTCCCTTGTGTATCATTTCGCCTCCTCGCCTCATTCCATTCCGGGACGCACGCTCCAGCGGTGAAATCGGCTCCCTTCGAGTACGCGCGCGCCGGCAGCCTCGCCGAGGCCTGCGAGCTGCTCGCGCGCCACGGCGACGCCGCGAAGGTCCTCGCCGGCGGCCAGAGCCTCGTCCCGATGATGGCGATGCGGCTGCTTCGCCCGGCGTGGCTCATCGACATCAACGAGATCCCCGCCCTGAAATTCATCCGGGTCGAAAACGACGCAGCGCGCGTCGGCGCATGCACCCGCCAGGCCACCATGGAGCGCGACGACGAGCTCGCCGCCCGCGTTCCGCTGCTGCGGCAGGCATTGGCGTGGGTCGGGCACGTACAGACGCGAAACCGCGGCACGATCGGTGGAAGCCTCGTGCACGCCGATCCGTCCGCCGAGCTGCCGCTCGCCGCGCAAGCGCTGGGGGCTCGCCTCGTGCTGCGCTCGCAGAAAGGCGCGCGAACTCTCGACGCCCTCGAGTTCTTCTCCGGTCCCATGGCGACCGCGGCGCGAAGCGGCGAATGCCTCGAGGAAGTCCAATGGCCGATCTGGCCCGAGAAGCGCACCGGATCGGCTTTCACCGAAATCTCGGTGCGCCACGGCGACTTTGCGATGGTAGCGGCTGCGGCGCAGGTGGCGCTGGACGCGGACGGATGTTGCACGCGCGCTGCGCTGGGCCTGGGGGGTGTCGGCGGCACGCCGCTCGCGTTTCCGAAGATCGCGGCGCGGCTGGTCGGCACGCGGCTTGAGGACGCCGCCCTACAGGAGGCAGGGAGGGCCGCCGCCGCCGAAAGCGAGCCCGGCGGCGACCTCCACGCGAGCCCAGAGTACCGCCGGCATCTCGCCCGAGTGCTCGCCGTCCGCGCGCTGAGGGAAGCCCGCGGCCGGGCGGAGGCGGCGTGAGCGAGGCTCTGTATACGATAGAGGTGGAGGTGAACGGCAGGCGGCGCTCCGCCCAGGTGCCCGCGCGCCTGTCGCTCGTCGACTGGCTCCGGGAGGAGCTGCGCCTCACCGGCACGCATGTGGGCTGCGAGCACGGCGTCTGCGGCGCCTGCTCGATCCTCCTCGACGAAGAGCCGGTAAGGGCCTGCCTAATGTATACAGTGCAGGCGAACGGCCATCGCGTCACGACCGTCGAGGGGCTCACGCGGCCCGACGGCTCCTTCAGCGTTCTCCAGGATAGTTTTTGCGAGACGCACGGGCTGCAATGCGGCTATTGCACGAGCGGCATGCTGATCGCGGCGCAGGCGCTGCTCGATGCGAACCCAAACCCGAGCGAGGCGCAGATCCGCGAGGCGATCGGCGGGAACCTGTGCCGCTGCACCGGCTATCAGCAGATCGTCGAGGCGGTGCAGCTCGCGGCACGTCGCACGCGCGAGGGGAAGCCGGGATGAATGGCGCTCGCGAGCCGGGCGGGTCGCAATGTCGTCAGGGGCGGCGGGAATGAGCGGTCCCTTTCGCTACATCGGCGCCAGGCGCCGCGCGAAGGAGCATCCGCGCTTCGTCTCCGGCCGCGGTCGCTACGTCGCCGACGTCGCGCTCCCCGGCATGAAGCACGTGGCGCTCGTCGCCTCGCCGCACGCCTCCGCCCGCATCGTCTCGATCGACGCGAAGCCGGCTCTGGCCATGCCCGGCGTCCTCGCCGTCGTCGCCGGCGAGGAATTCTGCGCGGCCACCGACTCGCTCGCGATCGGCGTGGACGCGCCCAAGGTGACGCGCTGGGCATTGGCGCGCGGCGTGGTGCGCTACGCCGGCGAATGGGTGGCGGCCGTGGTCGCCGACACGCGCGCCCTCGCCGAGGACGCGGCGGAACGGATCGAGGTCGAGTACGAGCCGCTGCCGCACGTGATCGAGGTGGAACGGGCGCTCGCCCCAGGCGCGCCG
>Ga0187773_10000864_pt1 | contig 12164 bp, 13 predicted proteins | sample 0216_BV02_MP05_1_FD_133133 | JGI IMG/M metagenome (GOLD analysis project Ga0187773, IMG submission 133133) | Tropical peat soil microbial communities from peatlands in Department of Meta, Colombia - 0216_BV02_MP05_10_MG | ecosystem: Environmental > Terrestrial > Soil > Wetlands > Peat | place...
GCTGCGGTGGCTGCATCCGGCCGGCCTCGATCAGTCGAGCCTGCAGCTGCAGGCCGGCCAGCCGATCCTGCTTCCGGTCGAGCACGGGGTCACCACCGCCACCGTGCGGACTCCGTCGGGTCGGAGCGTCCGCGCGCAGGTCAACCGTGGGATGGCGAGCTTCACCGAGACCGACGAGGTCGGTATCTACACGGTCGTCACCGGCCGCGGCGAGACCCGGGTGGCGGTGAACCTGATGAACGCCGACGAGTCCGATCTCACGCCCCAGCCGCTGCCGACGTTCGTCGAGGGAGCCCGACCGGAGTCGCCGCCGGTCCTCCTCCAGCGGGAGCTGTGGCCGTTCTTCGTGGTGATCGCGCTGCTGCTGTTCGCGCTCGAGGGCTTCCTGTACTGGCGGCGGCAGACCGGTGGCCGGCTCGGACTGCCGCGCGGTCTGGGCGACCGCTGGGCCCTCGGCCTCCGGTGCGCGCTCCTGGCGGTGCTGCTCCTGGCTCTGACCAAGCCGACCATCCCGCGCTGGGCCGATCGGCTCAACGTGATGTTCCTGCTGGACGAGTCGGACAGCGTGAGCCTGGCCGCTCGCGAGAGCGCCTATCGCTTCGCAGCCCAGTCGGTGTCCGCGATGCAGCCCGGCGATCAGGCCGGACTCGTGGTCTTCGGCGAGGAGGCGGTGGTCGACCAGCCGCTCCGCCCGACCACGAAGATCGAGCGCCCCCAGGCCCAGGTCCCGGGTCGTGGAACCAATCTCGCCCAGGCCCTCCAGCTCGGCCTTGCCACCACGCCCGCCGGCCAGGCCAACCGCTTCGTGCTCCTCACCGACGGCCGCCAGAACCAGGGTAATGCCATCGCGGTGGCCCAGGCGGCGAAGGATGCGGGCGCCGACATCTACTACGTGCCGGCCCCGCTGACGTTCCCGCAGGAGGTGGTCGTCGAGTCGATGGTGCTGCCCCAGGAGGTGAAGTTCGGCGAGCCGTTCCAGGCCAAGGTGGTGGCATGGAGCCAGGCCGAGACGCAAGGGCGCCTCTCGCTCTATCGCAACGGTGAGTTCCTCGGCTCCCAGGTGGTACGGCTCGCGCCGGGCAAGAACGTCTACACCTACCGGCAGTCGCTCGAGCAGAGCGGCATCCACGTCTACCAGGCGGCCATCGACGTCGAGGGCGACACCATCGAGGAGAACAACCGCGCGATCGGCACCCTGGTCGTGCGCGGCCGGCCGCAGGTGCTGCTGGCCGAGAAGGACCGTTCCCAGGCCCAGGCGCTGGCGGCGGCCCTCCGCTCGCAGCACGTCGATGTCACTGTCGTCGAGGCCGACAAGATCCCCAAGGACATGGCCGGGCTGCAGAAGTACGACGGGCTCATCCTGTCCAACGTCTCCTCGCTCAAGATGACGAAGAAGCAGATGGAGAACATCCGCGACTATGTCCGCGAGCAGGGCGGCGGGCTCATCATGCTCGGCGGCGAGGAGAGCTTCGGCCTCGGCGGCTACTACCGCACTCCGATCGAGGAAGCGCTGCCGGTCACGATGGAGGTCAAGCAGAAGATCGAGATCCCGAGCCTGGCGGTGGTGCTGTCCATCGATCGCTCCGGCTCGATGGCAATGACCACCGACGAGAAGGTCACCAAGCTCGACATCGCCAAGGAAGCCGCGCACCTCGTCGTCGACCTCCTCGACGAGCGCAACGAGGTGGGGGTCATGAGCTGGGACACCGAGTTCATCTGGGACTCCCCGCTCAAGCCCGCCCGGGACAAGCAGTCCATCCACCACGCGATCGCGACCATCAAGGCCGGCGGCGGGACCGACGGGTACCCAGCCCTGAAGGAGTCGTACCAGGTGCTCTTCGACCGCCCCGCGCTGCTCAAGCACGTCATCTTCCTGTCGGATGGGCAGATGACCCGGGGCGATTTCGCGGGCCTCCTCCGGCGCATGGCGAAGGACAAGATCACGGTATCCACGGTGGCCATCGGCAAGGACGCGGACGTGCCGCTCATGGTCGACGTGGCCAAGTGGGGGCGCGGGCGCTTCTACTACACCGAGGACGACTCCACCATCCCGCGTATCTTCACCCTCGAGACCCAGCTCGCATCCAAGGCTTCCCTGGTGGAGCAGCCGTTCAAGGCCACGGTGGCGAGCCCGGCCCACGAGGCGATCCAGGAGATCGACTGGAAGGAGGCCCCACCGCTGGGCGGCTACGTCGCCACCAGCATGAAGGCGAATGCCGAGCTGGTCCTGATGACGCACCAGGAGGACCCGCTCCTCGCCACGTGGCGCTATGGGCTGGGGCGCTCCGTGGCCTTCACCTCCGACGCGAAGGCCAAGTGGGGCGTGCTCTGGGTGCGGTGGAGTGGCTTCAACAAGTTCTGGTCCCAGGTGACTCGCTGGGCGCTGCGCACCGGCACGCGCAGCGACACCGTGGCCACGGTCTCGCGTGTCGACAACACCGGCGAGGTGCTGGTGGACGCCATCGATCCGAAGGGGGAGTTCATTAATTTCCTCGACTCGCAGGTCGGGGTCGTGTCCCCCGACAAGACCCGGACCGTCATCGATCTCGAGCAGATCGGGCCGGGACGCTACCGCGGCCGCTTCCCGGCGAGCCAGGAGGGCGTCTATCTGGTCGGCATGGCACAGCGAAGGGCCGACCAGATGGTGGGCTCGCAGCTGGCAGGTCTGGTCGTGCCGTACGGGCAGGAGTTCCGTGACCTGGGGGTGGACGAGGCGTTCCTCCGCGAGCTCACGGAGCTGACCGGGGGCGGGATGCTCTCCGACCCCAAGGACGCCTTCCTCCAGAACCGGCACAAGTCGCGTCTGAGCGTTGACATCTGGCCGTGGCTGGTGGGCATGGTGGCCGTGCTGCTGATCCCGGAGATCGCGCTGCGCCGGATCGGGCCGGTGGGCCTGAGTCGGCTATGGACGCGAATGCGGGCGGGACGGAGCCAAGGAGGACCAGGGCATGAGAGTGCTGACCGGAGCTAGACGGGTCGTCCTCGCCGCACTGCTCGTCGCCCTCGTCTCGGTGACGGGCGCGGAGGCGGCGGTGAAGCCGCGCAATGTCCTGATCCTGCCATTCGAGACCGTCGACCTTGCCCGTGAGGAGCAGTGGATTGGTGAGGGCGTGGCTCAGTCGCTGATGCTCGCGCTGGTTCACGTGCCCGGGCTCGTGCAGATCGATCGCGATCGCCTGCGTCAGCTTCCGCAGCCCGAGGGCTGGGACGAGGCCGCGACGCTCACCGCGGCGAAGAAGCTCGGCGCAGACGTCGCCCTCTTCGGCGAGGTGAAGAGGACCGGCACCGACTTGATCGTCCAGCCACGCTACCTCGAGCTGCACGGCGACAAGGTCGATCGTGGCGCGCTGGACACGTTCTCGGTCCCGGAGGGGCAGCTCCTCGATCGCCTCCGGCCGCTGCCCGCCGCCTACCTCAGGGCGCTCAAGGCGCCGGCCAGCGAAGCGGAGCTCGCCCGCGCCCAGAAGTGGGCGGCGCCGACCGGGCAGCTCAAGGCCTACGAGCTATACGTGCGTGGTCGTCAGGCCGCGTACCGCGCGACGCAGGACGCCAACGAGGCCGCGGTGGAGTTCCTCAGCCGGGCTATCGAGGCGGACCCGCAGTTCGTGGCCGCCCAGTACGCGCTCGGCGTGGTGCACCAGGGGCTCGGCAACCGCTGGAAGGCGGCCGCCCAGTTCCGGGCCTCCGCCCAGCTCGATCCCGCGTATCCCGAGCCCTACAAGGCCCTCGGTGACCTGTACCTGAGCGCGCCCCGCCGGCTCTTCGAGGAAGCGATCAAGGCCTACGCGAAGGCGATCGAGCTCCGGCCGTTCTACTCGGACGCCCACGTGGGGCTCGGCGACGCACTGGCGGCCAAGGGCGACATCGACCCGGCCGTGGCCGCGTACCAGAAGGCGCTCGAGTACAACCCGATGAACGCCAAGGTCCACGTGAGCCTCGGCAAGATCTACTACTCCGAGAAGGGCCTGTATTACGAATCGGTAACCGCCTACAAGAAGGCGATCGATCTGGATCCCACGTATCTCGAAGCGAGGACCGGGCTCGCCGAGGTCTACGAGGACAAGGGGCTCTACAAGGAGGCCATCGAGGAGTATCGGAAGGTCGTCGACGCCGATGCCAAGAACACGGGGGCGCTCTACAACCTGGCCCTCGTGTACGAGAAGGTCGACCCCAAGGAAGCCATCGTGCTGTGGGAGCGGTACATCGGCCTGGCCAGCAATGTTCCGACGGAGAAGGACTGGGTCGACGTCGCCAAGCTGCACTTGAAGAAGCTCAAGCAGCAACAGGGCAACTAGCTAGAGGCCGAGGGCTGCCTTCAGCGCGGGCTTGTTGAAGCCGCGCACGACCTGGTCGCCGACCAGGATCACCGGGATGGACATCTGCCCGGTGAGCTTGACCAGCTCGTCCCGGGCGGCTGCATCCGCCAGCACGTTGATGTCCTCGAACACGATGCCCTGAGACGAAAGAAACTCTTTCGCCGCCTTGCAGGGCCCTCAGGTCGGACTGCTGAATACCCGGACCTTCCGCGGCTGGTCGCTCATAGTGGTCCCAGTATACCGTCCGCCCGCCATGCCGCGCGACCGAGTCTCGACCGCCCGTTTCAGGCACTCGGCCTGACTGCCCGTGTCAACCGGGCTCCGACGAGACTTGGCAAATCACGGGGATATGCTCTGTACACCTTGCTGGCCCCGCTCTTGCTGCCCAGATGAGCATGATCGCCAGGTCGCTAAGTCGGGAGCGGGGGTTCACGCTCGTCGAGCTGATGGTCGTGGTGGCCGTGATCGGCGTCCTCGCCACCATAGCGATCCCGCTCTATACGAACGTGCAGGCTCGTGGGCGGCTGGCGAAGGCCCAGGCCGACTCTCGAACCTTGGCCTCGGCGGTCAGCGTGTACGGCACGCACATGGGGCGCATCCCGACCGCGCTGACCCAACTGACCGTCGCGTCGACGAACGCCCAGGGTCTGGTGGCCGGACCGTTCGTCGCCGCAGTACCGACCGCGCCGGGCGGATGGGGCGCTTACACCTACACCCCCGACACCGCGGCTGGGACCTTCACCATCACCACGAGCGGAGACGGAACTTCCGTCAGTATTCCGTAGGGTTGCGCAGCTGGTCCGGAGAGGGGCCGGGCCACCAACCTTGACTTAGGGGAATGCATTTTTTATGGTGACCCAGTCATGACCGATCTCCGGAAGGACCCGACCCGGGGCCGCTGGGTGCTCGTGCGGCCGGGGGGGCGGCGTCTATCGGTATCGACTTGCCCCTTCTGTCCCGGGAACGAGGCCCTCACACCTCCCGAGATCTTCGCGTACCGCAAGGAGGGGTCGAGCCCGAATGGACCTGGGTGGTCGGTCCGCGTGATCCCAGAGGCCGATCCCTACTTCCGCATCGAGCAGGAGCTCGTCCGGGAAGGGGTCGGGCTCTACGACCGTATCTCGCCCCGCGGGGCCACCGAGCTGATCGTGGAGAGTCCGAGCCACGACGATACGGCGGCCACCCTCGGCGACGGCCAGTGGGAGCAGGTGTTGTGGATGTACGGCGAGCGGATCCGGGATCTCAAGCGAGATACCAACATCCGGGACATCCTGGTCACGCGCCGCCACCGCGCGCCCGGCTCCCAGATCACGCATCCCTACTCCCGGCTCACGGCGATCCCGATCATATTCGATGAGGTCCGGCGCAAGCTCCGCGAGTGCCGAGAGCACTACGAGTACAAGCGGCGGTGCGTGTACTGCGACATGATCCGCCAGGAGATCGCCGCGCGGGTCCGCGTCGTTCGCCTGACCGAGCACTTCCTGGCTCTCTCGCCCTACGCGGCCCGGTCTCCATTCGAGACCTGGATCCTCCCGCGACAGCACAGCTGCGTCTACGAGTCCTCGCTCTCGGGCGAGATCGTCTCAGAGCTGGCCGGAGTTCTCGGAGGACTCTTCCGCACGCTCGCCGCGAAGCTCGGTGACCCTGCCTTCGAGATGACGCTCTACACGGCGCCCAATCTGGCCGCCAAGATCCTCCCGGGCGAGTGGGCCACCATCGCCGACGACTACCACTGGCACATCGAGGTGTGCACGACCCCGGACCGGTCCAACGGGGTCGGGGGTATCCACGTCAACGACACCCCGCCAGAGGAGTCCGCCAAGGAGTTCCGCGACTCCTGGCTCTGATCGGGCAACCCGCCGTCAGACCGCTGTAACGCCCCGACCGACCAGCCCGATCCCGGCCATCGCCGCTTGACAAGGCCCCTCCGGGCTGGCAGACTCCGACCGTAGGAGTCGGAGACCCCTGAGGTCGGATATAGGGATCTGCCCCGCCGGTGTAGGCGGGGGGCGAGGGGACAACGTGCTGAGATTCACAAAGCGGGCGGACTACGGGCTGATGGCGATACACTTCATCGCTTCCCATGGAGACGAGGGGGCGGTGAGTGCGAAGCGGATCGCCGAGGAGTTCCACATTCCGCCGGAGCGGCTGGCCAAGATCCTCCAGCGGCTGGCGAAGAAGAAGCTGATCGCGAGCCACAACGGACCCAAGGGGGGTTACGTGCTGACTCGACCCCCTTCGAAGGTCACGGTTGGCCAGATCGTCCGGGCACTGGAAGGTCCCGTCACGGTGGTGAGCTGCATGACGGAGCACGACGATTGTCCGCAGTTCGCGCGGTGCACGCTGCGCGGGCCCGTGCAGCGGATCCAGGCCGGTATCACCCAGGTGCTCGACAGCATGACGCTCGCGGAGCTGGCGGGGGAGCCGAGCGCACCGCTGATGCCGCTGGCCAGCATTCACTAGGAGACCGACGGCAATGGCGTTGAAGCTTCCGATCTTCATGGACAGCCAGTCCACGACGCCGGTGGACCCTCGGGTCCTCGAGGCGATGATTCCCTACTTCACCGAGAAGTTCGGCCATCCGGCCAGCCGCAACCATCCCTTCGGCTGGGAGGCGGAGGGTGGCGTGGACCGGGCCCGCGAGCAGATCGCCAAGCTCATCGGCGCGCGGGACCCGAAGGAAGTGGTGTTCACCTCGGGCGGTACCGAGGCGATCAATCTCGCCCTCAAGGGTGTGGTCGAGATGTACCGGGAGAAGGGCAACCACATCGTCACCACGACCATCGAGCAGCGAGCCACCCTGGACGTCTGCAAGCGGCTCGAGCGGCAGGGGCTCGAGGTGACACTCGTTCCGGTCGGGCGAGACGGTCTGGTGGACGTGGAGGCGGTCCGGGCTGCGCTCACCGACAAGACGATCCTGATCTCGGTGATGTTCGCCAACAACGAGATCGGGACCATCCAGCCGGTCGCCGAGCTGGGCAAGCTGGCCAAGGAGAAGGGAATCATCTTCCACACCGACGCCACCCAGGCGGTCGGCAAGATTCCGGTGGACGTGGAAGCCATGGGCATCGATCTGCTCTCGGCGACCGCCCACATGCTCTACGGCCCGAAGGGAGTGGGCGCCCTCTATGTGCGCCGGAAGAACCCGCGGGTCCGGCTCGCCCCCATGGTGGACGGGGGCGGCCACGAGCGCGGCATGCGCTCGGGCACTGTACCGGTGCCGCTGGTGGTGGGCTTCGGGAAGGCGGCGGAGATCGCCGGGCAGGAGATGGCGGAGGAGTCCAAGCGGCTCGCCGGATTGCGCGATCGCCTGCAGGAGCAGATCCTGTCGAAGGTCGACGAGGCGTACGTCAACGGCCATCTCGAGCGACGTCTGCCCCACAACCTGAACATCTCGTTCGCCTACGTGGAGGGCGAGTCGGTGCTGATGGGGCTGAACCGCGAGGCCGCGCTGGCCTCGGGCTCGGCCTGCACCTCGGCGACGCTCGAGCCCTCGTACGTGATCTCGGCGCTCGGGGTCGATTCCGAGCTCGCTCACTCGTCGATCCGGTTCGGGCTGCACCGGTTCACCACCGCGGAGGAGGTGGACTTCGTCGCCCGGAAGACGGTCGAGGTCGTCCAGCGACTGCGGGAGATGTCGCCGCTCTACGAGCTCGCGAAGGAAGGCGTGGACCTGAAGTCGATCCACTGGAAGGCGGAATAGCCGGGCCTCGGGCGATCGGCCCAGGCGGATACTCAGCCAGGCGGATACTCAGCCGGGCAGATACTCAGGAGGATGTGCGGACATGGCCTACAGCGATAAGGTGGTCGACCACTACAATAACCCGCGCAACGTGGGGTCCTTCACCAAGGATACCCCGGGGGTCGGGACGGGACTGGTGGGCGCGCCCGAGTGCGGCGACGTCATGAAGCTGCAGATCAAGGTGAACGTCGAGACCGGCCTCATCGAGGACGCCAAGTTCAAGACGTTCGGCTGCGGCAGCGCCATCGCCTCGTCCAGCTTGGCCACCGAGTGGCTGAAGGGCCGCACGGTGGACGAGGCGGCCAAGATCAAGAACACCGACATCGTGAACGAGCTGAAGCTCCCGCCCGTGAAGATCCACTGCTCGGTGCTGGCCGAGGACGCGATCAAGGCCGCGCTCCAGGACTACAAGGAGAAGTGGACCAAGACCGAAGCCCCCGCGGGCCGGGACTCGTCCTAAGAGCGGGAGAGGAGGCGATCGGCTCCATGGCACTGGTGATGACCGAGAAGGCGGTGAAGCAGGTGAAGGAGCTCATGGCCGCCCAGAAGCTCGAGAACGTCTACCTGCGGATGGGCGTGAAGGGCGGTGGCTGCTCCGGCCTGTCCTACTCGCTCGAGTTCGACAACGAGATCGGACCCTACGACAAGAAGTTCGACATCGACGGGATCCAGGTGGTGTGCGACAAGAAGAGCTACCTCTACCTGAACGGCACCACGCTCGACTACGTGATGCAGGGGCTGACCGGAGGCTTCACCTTCGTGAACCCCAACGCCAAATCGAGCTGCGGGTGCGGAACGTCGTTCTCCGCCTAGGGCCCGACTCGAGAGAGGGGAAGACGGGCCCGGGCGGGCCCGTTCTTATTTTCGGCGAACACACATGACGGACTACTTCTCGGTCTTCGGGCTACCGCGGAAGCTCACCGTGGACGGTGAGGGCTTGCAGCGGCGGTTCTACGAGCTGTCACGGCGGCACCATCCGGACTTCCACCAGGGCACGGACCCCACGCGGCAGGCTGAGGTGCTCGCCCAGTCGGCGCTGGTCAATCGCGCCTACCGCGCGCTGCGCGATCCGCTGCCCCGGGTCGAGTACCTGATCGCGCTCGAGGAGGGCCGGGAGACCCGCGAGGGCGCCGCGGAGAAGCCCCGGGCTCCTCGCGAGCTGCTCGAGGAGATGCTCGAGGTCCAGGAGGCGCTCGAGGAAGCGAGGGCGGCCGGCATGGTCGGCGACGCAGGGGTGCGGCTCCGGGAGGAGCGGAGCCGTCTCGAGCAGCGCTACGCCGCCGAGGCCGAGGCCGTCGTGGCGCGGGCGGGGGAGTGGGATCGGCTGGTGGACGAGGGCGGGGATCGCACGGCGCTGCTCGAGTGGTTCAAGCAGCGGCTCGCCACGCGGGCCTACCTGCGTACCGTCATCGACGACCTGAGTGAGGCGCTCGGAGAGCGCGAAGAGGGCCATGTCTCGCATCGTCGGCATTGACCTAGGCACCACCAACAGCCTGGTCGCCCACGTGGAGGGGGGCATCCCCCGGGTGATCCCGGACGGCGAGGGTCGCACCCTGCTGCCCTCGATCGTGGCCTGGACGCCCGACGGGGTGGTGGTGGGCGAGGCGGCCCGGCGTCAGCTCGCCCGGAACGCCGCGCGGACCATCTACTCGGTCAAGCGGCTCATGGGCCGGGGCTACGAGGACGTCAAGGACGAGCTCGCGCGCCTGCCATTCCGGGTCACGCCACAGGCGGAGGTGGTCTGCATCCGCATCGGCGATCGCGAGGTGACTCCACCCGAGGTCTCGGCTCACGTGCTGCGCGCCCTCAAGCAGCGGGCCGAGGCCCACTTCGGCGCGCCGGTCGAGCAGGCGGTGATCACCGTGCCGGCCTACTTCAACGACGCCCAGCGCCAGGCCACCAGGGACGCCGGCCGCATCGCGGGCCTCGAGGTGCTCCGCATCGTCAACGAGCCCACCGCGGCCTCGCTGGCCTACGGGCTTCACAAGATGGCCGAGGGCATCATCGCGGTCTACGACCTCGGCGGCGGCACCTTCGACATCTCGATCTTGCGGGTCAGGGACGGTGTCTTCGAGGTGCTGGCCACCAACGGCAACACCCACCTGGGCGGCGACGATTTCGACCGGGCGATGGTGGACTGGATCCTGGCCGACATCCGGGCCCGGCACGGAGCCGATCTGTCGGGCGACCCCGAGCCGGTGCAGGAGATCCGCCTCGGCGCGGAGGCGGCGAAGTGCCGCCTCTCCTTCGAGGAGCGCACCGTGCTGACGATCCCGTTTGATCGCTTCACCTACCACCGGGACATCACGCGAGCGGAGGTCGAGGCGCTGGTGGAGCCGCTGGTGGCCACGACGCTGGCGCCATGCCGGCAGGCGCTGGCCGACGCCGGGCTCACGCGGGAGCAGGTGGACCAGGTGGTGCTGGTCGGAGGCTCGACGCGCATGCCGCTGGTGCGTCGCCGTGTCGAGGAGCTCTTCGGGCGGACCGCGCACAGCCGCCTCAACCCCGACGAAGTGGTGGCTCTCGGCGCGGCGGTGCAGGCCCAGATCCTGGCCGGTGGCATCACCGACATGCTGTTGCTGGACGTGACCCCGCTCTCGTTGGGGATCGAGACCTTGGGCGGCATCGTGAGCGTGCTGATCCCGCGGAACACCACGATCCCGACCCTGGCGAAGGAGTACTTCACGACCTCGGTGGACGGGCAGACCACGATCGACATGCACGTGCTGCAGGGCGAGCGCGAGCTGGCCAAGGACAACCGATCCCTCGCTCGATTCGACCTGGCCGGCGTCGATCCGATGCCCGCCGGGATGCCCCAGATCGAGGTGACGTTCCTCATCGACGCCAACGGCATCCTCCAGGTGCAGGCCCACGAGCAGCGCACCGGCAAGGCGGCGAGCGTCGAGGTGAAGCCGACCTACGGGCTCACCGAGGCCCAGGTCGAGCAGATGGTGGAGGACTCCTTCACCCATGCCGAGGCCGACGTCGAGGCCCGCCTGCTGATCGAGACGCGCACCGAGGCCGATACCGTGATCAACCACGTCGAGCGGGCGCTGCGGCAGGCGGGGGCGCTCGCGACCGCCGAGGAGCGGGCCGCGATCGGGGCCGCGCTGACCGCGCTCCGAACCGTCCGGGCGGGCACGGATCGTGACGCGATCCGCGAGTGCACGATCGCGCTGAATCAGGCGACCGCGCCGCTCGCGGATCGCATGATGGAGGCCGCGATCAAGGAGGCGGTCACCTCCAAGCGCGCCGACCAGTTGCTGGAGAACTCCTAGATGGCGGTGCACAAGGTCACGTTCCTGCCGCTCAACAAGACGGTCGAGGTCGACGACAGCAAGTACCCGCTGGCCGACCACGGACGTCCCGGCTCGCTGCTGGACGTCGCGCTCGCGCACGACATCCACCTCGAGCACAATTGCGGCGGTAGCTGCGCGTGCACGACCTGCCACGTCGTCGTGCGCGAGGGCGAGCAGAATCTCTCGCCGATGGAGCAGGACGAGGAGGATCGCCTCGACACCGCCGAGGGCTTGACCCTGCACTCGAGGCTGGGCTGCCAGGCGGTGGTCAGGGGTGACGTCGTGGTGGAGATTCCCAAATGAAGTGGAGCGACGCCGAGGACATCGCGCTGGCCTTGATGGACGCGCACCCCGGCGTGGATCCGCTCAGTGTGCGATTCACGGACCTGCACCGGTGGGTGGTGGCGTTACCGGGCTTCAGCGACGACGCGAAGGCCTCGAACGAGGGGATCCTCGAGGCGATCCAGATGAAGTGGTACGAGGAGTACCGGGACCGGTGAGCGGCTACCAGGTCACCACGTGATCGTGAGCGAAGATCAGATCGAGCAGGCCCGCGTAGTCGAGGTCGCCGGGGGCGAGGCGACGCACCGTCGCGCCGCCGGGCAGGGCGGGTGCGGGAGCTCCGTCCAGCAGGACCACCGTGACCCGGGCCCCCGGCTCCCCCAGGTTCGCCTCGATGACCGGGCCGGCGAGCGCTCCCGAATCGGCCTTGATGAGATGGAGGAAGGCAGCCATCAGAAGATCAGGAAGCGCGTGGCCCTGGTGACCAGTGAGCCGATGCCGGCCCGGTCGATCGGAGCGACTGGA
>Ga0187773_10000865_pt1 | contig 12160 bp, 13 predicted proteins | sample 0216_BV02_MP05_1_FD_133133 | JGI IMG/M metagenome (GOLD analysis project Ga0187773, IMG submission 133133) | Tropical peat soil microbial communities from peatlands in Department of Meta, Colombia - 0216_BV02_MP05_10_MG | ecosystem: Environmental > Terrestrial > Soil > Wetlands > Peat | place...
CTCGCGCAGCAGGCGGTGGCGCCGGTAGGCGAGCGTCGTCTGCACGCCCAGCCCGTTGAAGATCGAGGCGAACTCGACCGCGATGTAGCCCCCGCCCACCACGATCGCGCGCCGCGGCAGGCGTTCGAGGCGGAACACCTCGTTCGAGGTGAGCGCGTGCGACTTGCCGGGGATATCGGGAATCTGCGGGCGCGAGCCGGTCGCGACGAGAATGTGCTCGGCGCTCCAGCGGCGTCCCGCGACCTCCACGGTGTGGGGATCGACAATCACCGCGCGCCCGCGCAGGATCTCCGCGCCCGCGGTGGCGAGCAGGCGCTCGTACACCGCGTTCAGGCGCGCCACCTCCCGGTCCTTGCCGGCGACGAGCTTCGGCCAGTCGAACGCCGGCTCGCCGGCGCTCCAGCCGTAGCCGGCCGCGTCCTCGAAGTCGTCGCGGATGTGCGCCGCGTAGGAAAACAGCTTCTTCGGGATGCAGCCGACGTTTACGCAGGTGCCGCCGAAGCGGCCGCTCTCGGCGATGGCCACGCGCGCGCCGTACAGCGCGGAGAAGCGGCTGGCGCGCACGCCGCCAGAGCCGCCGCCGATCGTGAACAGGTCGAAATCGTAGCGCGCCACGGGAGGCAAATAAGCTGTGCGCCGGCTACTTCAGGTTCGGCAGGTTGATCTCGACCAGCTCGAGCTGGGCGGTGAGGTCCCTGTGCTCGGGCCTGCCGGCAAGCAATTTGAGTGCGCCCCGCACACGTTTTTCCATCTCCGCGCGTGTCAGTCCTTCGACGCCCGCGAGCAGCGCCGCGACCTCGGCGAGCTTCTGCGCCTGCGCGCCCCTGCGCAACTCGCCGAGCTTCGCCTCGATCGCCGCCCGGTTGAGGTTGGTCACCAGCTTGAGGGTCTTGTCGTGCGTGCTCATTACCCGCGCTCCCGCAGCTCTCACTGGCGGCGATGGTACCACCCGTCCTGCGCGCGCACGTTGCCCTCGGCGACGAGCTTCTGCAGGTGTGCCGTGAGCGAGCGCGCGGCGACCGCGTGCAGCTTCGGATGCACGTCGTCGTACACCGCCGGCACCAGCTGTTCGAGCGTGGCGCGGCCGAGCCGCTCGAGCGCCGCGACGACCTTCGCCTCGCGCGCCAGGCGGTGCGCAATCAAGCGCCGCAGCTCGCGCTGCGGCTGTCCGATGAGGTAGCCATGGCCAGGCGCGAAGATTGCGACGTCCTCCTCGAGCAGCGACTCGAGCGCGAGCAGGTAGGCGCGCATGTCGCCGTCGGGCGGATTGATCACTACGGTCGACCCCTGCATGACGTGGTCGCCGGTGAAGAGCATCTTCGTGTCCTCGAGCAGATAGCACAGGTGGTTGGAAGCGTGCCCCGGCGTGTGCAGCGCGCGCAGCGCGACCTCGCCGAGCTCCAGCCGCTCGCCGTGCCCGGGTACGCGCTCGGGCGCGAAACCCTGGTCCTGGCTCGCGCCCTGCGGCGCCGGTCGGCCGATTACGACAGCTCCGGTCGCCGTCTTGAGCGCCGCGGCCGCCGGCGAATGGTCGAGGTGCGTGTGCGTGCACAGGATCCAGCGGATGCGGCCCGCTCCCGCGGCAAGGAGCGCCTGAACATGCGAGTCGATCGCCGGACCCGGGTCGATGAGCGCGAGCTCGCGCCCGCCGACGAGATAGCTGTTGGTGCCGGGTCCGGTCATCATGCCGGGGTTCGGCGCAGTGATGCGCGTCACCAGCCGGTCGAGTCGCTTCGGCACGCCGGGCACGATCTCGTAACTCGATTCTCCGGTCTCCTCCGGATCGCACCAGTGGATCTCGAAGTACTGCGGGTCGACGCGGCGGAAGAGCTTGGGGCCCTGGCTGCCCTGGGCCCAGCAGGCGCGGTTGGTCTCGACCTCGGGCTTCGCGCGCGCGTATTCCACGGCGCGCTGCGGGTGCTCGAACCGCGCCAGCTCGGCGAGCGTGTGCTTGGTCGCGAAGACCAGCTCGATCTCGCCGCGCTCGCCGCGCGCGAGCGCATCCTGCGGGCGGATCCATACGTGGTGGATGGTCTCGGTGGCGTCGTGCGAGCCGCTTTGCCCTTGCGGCGCCGTGGCGACGAAGAAGCGCGTGTCGAAGCGCCGCGGCCGTCCAGGCGCGGTGATCCAGTGGCCGATGTAGGCGAGCTCGCTCGCGGGCAGCGTCAGGCGCTCGTCCTCCAGGAAGTCGGCGAAGCCGAGCTCGCCTGCGTTGAGCGGCGCGCGAAAGCGTGCCAGTTGCTCGACGCGCTCCGAACCCACCGCCCGGCCCGATTCGTCGTGCGCGAGCAGGATGCCCGCCTCCTCGAAGCATTCGCGCATCGCCGCGACCCAGTAGGCCAGCCCCCCCGCCGGCAGTCCCAGCAGACGGCTCGCCTCGGCGTCCGGCATGCCGGTCACGCGCGCGAGCGTGCGCGCCTCGCCGTCGGCGGCATCGAGCGCGCCGCCCGGGAACACATAGGCGCCGGCGAGGAACGCCGCGCCCTGGGTGCGCTGGAGCATCATCACCTCGGGGCCGTCCGCCCCTTCGCGCATCAGGACGACCGTGGCGGCGGGGCGTGGCGCGGGCTTCATGCGCTGCGTCCGGCGCGGTCCTTCTCGTTTTGCGCCTTGATGAGCGCGCGCATGCGCTCCCAGTCCGCATCGCTTAGCCGGTCGAGCTCGGTGAACGAGGCGCCGTTGGCGAGATAGCCGCCGCCGTCGATGGCGATCGTCTCGCCGGTGAGCCACTCGCAGCCGTCGGCCATCAGGAAGGTCGCGAGGTTCTGCAGCTCGGGCATCCGTCCCACGCGGCGCATCGGGATCGAGCCGGTCACATCCTCGAAGCTGCCGTCGGGACGCAGGCGCTTGGATGCGCCCTCGGTCGGGAAGGGGCCGGGCGCGATCGCGTTCAGGCGGATGCCGTAGCGGCCCCACTCGACCGCGAGCGACTTGGTCATCACATGCAGGCCCGCCTTCGACATCGCCGAGGGCACGACATAGGGCGAGCCGGTCCACACCCAGGTGACGAGGATCGAGACTACCGAGCCCTTGTGCCCGCCGGCAATCCAGCGCCGCCCCACCGCATGCGTAACGTAGAACGTGCCGTGGAACACGATGTTCGCGATCGCATTGAAGCCGTTCGGCGTGAGATCCTTGGTCGGACTGATGAAGTTGCCGGCGGCGTTGTTTACCAGCCCCGTCAACGGACCGGCCTCGTCCCAGATGCGCTGCACCATCGCATCGACCGACTGCGCGTCGCGGATGTCGACCGCGTGCGTGCGCACCGTGCCGCCGGACTTCGCGCCGAGCTCCCTGGCAGTCTGCTCGAGCACGCCGCCGCGCCGCCCGGCGATCCACACCTCCGCGCCGAGCTCGAGGTACTTGGCGGCGATCTCCTTGCCCAGGCCTGTGCCGCCGCCGGTGATCAGGATGCGTTTACCCTCGAGCAACCCTTCCCTGAACATGCGCGCTCCGGCTTGCAGGAACGCGCATTCTACGTCCTGGGCGCGCGCCGATGCGCGCGAGCAGGCGGTAGATCAATTCGGTGCGCGCGCGGCGGGCCGCCGCGTGCACGCGCAGGTCCATGCCTGCATCCCTGCGCCAGGTGCCGATGTCGATGTGCAGCATGTCCGTCATTGCGGATCGAGGGGTCACGAGAACGAAACCGTCGCGTCGCCGAGCGCCTGCACGAGCGCCACGCCGCGCTGCGACAGGCGATGGCAGGCGCCGGCCTCGAGCACCACGTCGCGCGGCTGGTGCTCCTCCGTGACCCAGACCGTTCCGGCGCTGCAGCAGATGGTGCCGCCTGTGCCGTCGCGCAGCTTGAGCGTCTGTCCGCCGCTGAGCCGCAGCCTGTCGGCGTCGAGTTCGATGCGCATGCTCCACTCCTTGTGTTTGACATGCAGATAGCGCATGCTGCGCCGGGACGCTCACAGGCACAAACGCTAAATTCTCAGGACATGAATGAGTAATGGGAATGCAAAAAACGTCCCCCGGCTGCCCTCGCTCGACTTGCTGAAGGGCTTCGAGGCGGCCGCGCGGCTGCTGTCCTTCACGCGCGCCGGCGAGGAGCTGCATCTCACGCAGTCGGCCGTCAGCCGGCAGATCAAGGAGCTCGAGGAGCAGCTCGGCGTGGCGTTGTTCGAGCGGCGCCACCGCGCGCTGGGGCTGACCGAAGCCGGGCGCGCGCTGTTCCCCGCCGCGACCCAGGTGCTGCAGGCCATGCGCGAGGCGACCGACCGGCTGCGCGCGCTCTCGGCGCGCCGCGCGCTCGCGGTCACGACCACGCATTCCTTCGCCGCGCTGTGGCTGATCCCGCGCCTGGCGCGCTTCACGCGCACGCACCCCGGCGTCGACGTGCGCATCGCCGCCGACACGCGCGTGCAGGACCTCGAGCGCGAGGGCCTGGACATCGCGATCCGCCACGGCGCGGCTTCGCTTGCCGGCCCGCACGCGGTGCGGCTGTTCGGCGAGCGCGTGTTCCCCGTGTGCAGCCCGAAGCTGCTCGCCGACCCGAAGCGGCCGCTGCGCCAGCCCGCCGACCTGCGCCACCACGTGCTGCTGCAGTACGACGATCCGGACGGGCGCCATCCGTGGCTGCACTGGAAGACCTGGCTCGAGGTCGAGCGGCTCTCCGACCTGCGGCCCGCCGGCAGCCTGCTCTTCTCGGGATACGAGCAGATCATCCCGGCTGCGATCGCCGGCAACGGCGTGGCGCTCGGCAGGAGCCCGCTGGTGCGCGAGGCGCTCGCCTCCGGCGAACTGGTCGCGCCGTTCAAGCGCAGCGCCGATCCGGCGCGCGCGTATTTCGCGATCGTGTCGAAAACCGCCGCGGCGCGCCCCGAGGTGGTGGAGTTTCTCGCCTGGCTGCGCGCCGAGGCCGCGGGCGAGGAGCCGCGCGGCGGGAAAGCTATACGGTGAGCACCAGCTTGCCGATGTGCTGTGAGGACTCCATCAGGCGGTGCGCCTCGGCGGCCCGGGCGAGCGGGAAGGTCTTGAAGATCACCGGTTTGATCTTGCCCGCCTCGATCAGCGGCCAGACGTGCTCGCGCAGACTGCGCGCGACTGCGCCCTTGAACTCCACCGGGCGCGGCCGCAGCGTCGAGCCGGTCAGAACCAGCCGCCTGCGCATTAGTTCGTTTATGTCGAGCTCGGTCTTCGGGCCGCGCAGGAAGGCGATGAACACCAGCCGCCCTTCGTCCGCTAGGCACTTGAGCTCCTTCGGCACGTAGTCGCCGCCGACCATGTCGAGCACCACGTTCACGCCCTTGCCGCCGGTGGCGGCGAGCACCTCGGCCTGGAAGTCCTGCGTGCGGTAGTTGATCGCCTTGTCGGCGCCGAGCTTGACGCACGCGGCGCATTTCTCGTCGCTGCCCGCGGTCGCGAGCACGCGGTTGCCCATCGCCTTTGCCATCTGGATTGCGGTCACGCCGATGCCGGACGAGCCACCCTGCACGAGCAGCGTTTCTCCCGGCTTGAGGCGCCCGCGGTCGTATACGTTCGACCACACGGTGAAAAACGTCTCCGGCAGCGAGGCGGCCTCGACCGTGGACAGTCCGCGCGGCACCGGCAGCGCCTGCACTTCGGGCACCGCACAGTACTCGGCGTAGCCGCCGCCGTGCGCCAGCGCGCACACGCCCGCGCCGACCTTCCACATGCGCGCCTCGGAGCCGCAGGCGACCACCTCGCCAGCGATCTCGAGTCCCGGCAGGTCGGAAGCGTCGGGAGGAACGGGATACAACCCCATGCGCTGCAGGACGTCGGGGCGGTTGACGCCCGCGGCGGCGACTTTCACCAGGATCTCGCCTGGCTTCGGAACGGGCAGCGGCCGCGACGCCGGAACGAGTACCTCGGGTCCGCCGGGTTTCGCGATCTCGACCGCGCGCATCTTGTCGGGAAGTGGCATCGTCGGCTTACCCGCTGAAAAGGAGGCGATCTTAGCGCAAATGCGCGCCGCCACGCGCCGCGCGCTATGATCACGACGAGCGACGGCTCGAGCCGAAATGAACTACCTGCCCCTCGCCCTGCCGTTTTTCGCAGGCCTGTTCCTCGTGTTCGCGTTCGTCGTCGTCCTGATCGAGCTACGCATCGTGCAGTTCGCCTACGAGCAGGCCGGCATCGGACCGCGCTACATGCTCGCGTTGCTGCTGCTGTCGTTCCTCGGGAGCTACGTCAACATCACGGTGGCGCACCTGCCGCCCGAGCACGTCCGCTCAAACGAGGTCATCAGCTTTTTCGGCATGCGCTACATGGTCCCGGTGGTGCGCGAGTGGCCGGGCACGGCGATCGCGGTTAACGTGGGCGGCGCGATCGTACCGACCCTGGTCTCCGCTTACCTCGTGGTGAAGAACAGGCTCTACCTGAGCGGCCTGGCGGCGGTCGCCGTGGTGACGCTCGTCGTGCACCGGATGGCCTACCCGGTGCCCGGGGTCGGAATCGCCGTGCCGATATTCGTTCCGCCGCTGGTCGCCGCGCTCGCGGGCGTCGTCCTCGCGCGCAGGCGCGCCGCGCCGCTCGCCTACGTTGCGGGCAGCCTCGGGACGCTGATCGGCGCGGACCTGCTCAACCTCGACAAGCTGCGCGGGCTCGGCGCGCCGATCGCGTCGATCGGCGGCGCCGGGAAGTTCGATGGGATCTTCCTGAGCGGCCTGATCGGCGTGCTGCTCGCGAGCCTGGCCGGGCGTCCGCGGCGCCGCCGGGCCTAGCCCGTCGACCCGGCTAACCTCAGGCGCTGCGCGGCGGCCCAGTCGAGATCGACGTTGCCGCCCGAAAGGATGACGCCGACCCGCAAGCCGCGCGCGTCGATTTTATTCGTCAGCAAGGCGCAGGCGGCGAGCGATCCGGTCGGCTCGACCACGAGCTTCATGCGCTCCCACAGGAAGAACATGCTGCCGAGCAGCTCGTCGTCCCGCACGGTCAGCATATCGTTCACGTAGTGCAGCACCAGCGGAAAGGTCAGCTCGCCGAGCGATGAGGTGCGTGCGCCGTCGGCAATGGTGTCCGGGTTATGCACGCTTTGCAGCGTCCTCGTGCGGAACGACCGCGTCGCGTCGTCGCCCGCCGTCGGCTCGACGCCGATTACGCGGCAATCCGGTAGCATGCGGCGCGCCGCGACCGCGCATCCCGAGAGCAATCCCCCGCCGCCGCAGGGAACGAGCAGGATGTCCAGCGCACCCGCGTCCTCGATCAGTTCCTTCGCTGCCGTGCCCTGTCCCGCGATGACGTGCGGGTGGTCGAAAGGCGGGATCACCTTGAGGCCGCGCTCGGCGCCAATGCGCCGCGCGAGCGTTTCGCGCGACTCCTGCCTGGGGTCGTAGGTGATCACCTCGGCGCCGTAGCCGCGCGTCGCCGCGAGCTTCACCCGCGGCGCGTCCTGCGGCATCACGATGGTGGCCGAGACGCCGAGCGTCCTGCCGGCGAGCGCGACCGCCTGCGCGTGGTTGCCCGACGAGAAGGTGATGACGCCGCGGCGCTTTTCCTCCGCGGAGAGTTGCGCAAGCGCGTTGTAGGCGCCGCGGAACTTGAATGCGCCCATGCGCTGCAGGTTCTCGCACTTGAAGAAGACGCGTGCGCCGGTGAGCGCATCGACGCTGCTCGAGGTGAGCGCCGGCGTGCGCCGCGCCTGCTCCGCGATGCGTGTATGCGCGGCGGCGACGTCCTCGAACGAGACCGCGAGGTTCATGTCGTGCCCGACCAGCGCGCGTGGGCCGCGCGTACGACCTGGTCGCCCCATTCCTGCAGGAAATGCCCGCCTTGTGCGACGACGAACGGTTCGGGGCAGCCGCGGATAATCTTGCGCAGCTCGTTCATCACCGGCGGTCCGAGCACCGGATCGCGCGCGCCGACCGCCATGAACGACTCGCCGCGCCAGTCGTTACGCCACCACTCGCGCGCCTTGCGCGACAGCGCCGCCCCGGGCGCGTCGGGCCGGTCCGGCACCAGGTTCGGGAAGCGCCGCACGCCCGCCTTGTAGCGCACGTCCGGGAACGGCGCATCGTAGGCTGCGGCTTCCTCATCGTTCAGGTGCGGGCATGCCCGCTTGAGCAGCTTGCCGCAGGCCAGATCGGGATTCTTGTTCACGAAGGCGCGCCAGGCGACAAAGCCATCCGACAGCGGCGCGTCGCCGGTTCCGAGCGCGGTGTTCATGACGAGCAGCCGCGCGTAACGTTCCGGCGCCTCCATCGGGAGCGTGAGGCCGAGCAGCCCGCCCCAGTCCTGGACGACAAGGGTTATGTGCCGCAGATCGAGGCGCTCGACAAGATCGAGCAGCAGCGCGCGGTGGAAGTCGAAGCTGTAGGTTGCCTCGTCCTCGGGCTTGTCCGAGCGACCGAAACCGAGCAGATCCGGCGCCAGCACGCGAGCGCCGGCGGCGAGCAGCGGCGCGACCATGCGCCGGTACAGGTAGCTCCAGGTCGGCTCACCGTGCAGGCACAGGCAGGCCGGCGCGGTCTTCGGCCCTTCGTCCAGATAATGCACGCGCATGCCGCGCCACTGCAGGTAGCGCGCTTCCCAGGGAAAGCCGGGAAGTCCCACGAACCGCTCCTCCGGCGTGCGCAGGATCGTAGCCACGTCGCAATTGTAGAATGTCCGGATGGACTACTCTAAATACCAGGACCTCAAGGTCCGGCGCATCGAGCCGGGCATCGTCGAGATCGTCATGGGCGAGGAGGGCGGAAAGCTCTCGACCGCCACGGCGCGCTTGCACGCCGAGCTGGCGCAGATCTGGCTCGACGTCGACCGCGATCCCGAGACGCGCGTGGCGATCCTGCGCGGCGCGGGCAAGGGCTTCTCCGGCGGCGGCGACCTGGCGATGGTCGAGGAGATCACGCGCGACTTCGCGGCGCGCGCGCGGGTTTGGCGCGAGGCGCGCGATCTCGTCTACAACATCATTAACTGCTCAAAGCTCGTGGTGTCGGCGATGCACGGGCCGGCGGTGGGCGCCGGGCTAGTCGCGGGGCTGCTTGCAGACGTGTCGATCGCGGCGCGCAATGCGCGCATCATCGACGGCCATACCCGGCTCGGCGTCGCGGCCGGCGACCACGCCGCAATCGTCTGGCCGCTGCTGTGCGGCATGGCGAAGGCGAAATACTACCTGCTCACTTGCGAGCAGGTGAGCGGCGAAGAGGCCGAACGCATCGGCCTGGTGTCGCTCGTCTGCGAGGAGGCAGAACTGCAGGCGAAGGCGCTCGAGGTGGCGCGCAAGCTCGCTGCGGGCGCGCAGACTGCGCTGCGCTGGACCAAATACAGCCTGAACAACTGGTTGCGCATGGCGGGGCCGACGTTCGACGCTTCGCTCGCGCTGGAGTTCATGGGCTTTACCGGGCCCGAGGTGCAGGAGGGGATAGCCTCGCACCGCGAGAAGAGGAAGCCCTCGTTCCCTCCCGAACCGAGGGACTTCTAGCGCTCAGAGGTTGCTGAAATCGAGCGATTCGCCAGCCGAGGGCGCCGGCTCGCCCAAGGTGACCGAGGATTCGGGTCGGCCGCCCGGGCCAGCCGCTTCGCTGCTCTGGGTGACCAGCCGCTCGATGTCGCGCCCGATCGCCTCTATATCCGGCCCGCTGCGTCCCATGTAGGTGAGCAGGATGCGCACCGGCAGATCGGTGAGCGTCGGCTGCGGGTGATCGCGCAGGTGCGCGGCGTTCTGGATGGCGGGCACGATGAAATTGCTGCGCATTCCCGGATTTCCCGACTCGATGCCGTGCACTAGTGCCGTCTGCGCACGGGCAATCCCCGAGAGCAACTCTGCGAGCTGTTGAGCGGAGATGTGCAGCATGGCGATCCCTCCAGTGCGACGGCGGAATTTTGCCCGAGGCGCAGGCGCGGTGATGTTAACATCCGCACGTTTTCGGCCGAATGACCGCGGCAAGCCTCAGGACCTGAGCTCGACGACGAGCGGCTGGTGGTCCGAGACCTGCGTGTCGGCGTCGACGCGTAGCGCGACTAGCCGCGGTAGCAGATCCTCGCTCACGAACACGTAATCGCAGCAGTACGGCGTCTCGCCGGGCTCGGCGTCGTGTAGCCGGATCGTCGCCGGGTGCGGGTCTCGCGGGTGCAGCGCGCTCCAGGCGTCGACCAACCGCGGCGTGGCATCGCCGAAACCCTCTTGTGCGCGCGCGTGCAATGCGTCATCGGGAGGGAAATTGAAGTCGCCGGCGATCAGCACCGGCGCAGGTCGCGGCAGGCGGGCGAACGGTCCCTCCGCGCGCCCAGCCAGATCTCGCATCGCCGCGTGCGCGCAGGCCTCGGCATGCAGCGCGCGCAGGTGCTCGATTTGGGCGGCGCGCTGCGCGCTCGAATAGTATTCGAGATGCGTGGTGAGTATGCGCAGTGGGCCGAGCGGCGTGCTCACCGATACCTCGAGCGCGACACGCGGCATGCTCGGCGCGCCGGGGTCCGCCGGCCAGGGAAGCGAGTGGCGCAGGACTCGACCGATCGGTAACCGCGACAAGATCATGTTGCCGAAGCGGCTCCTGCCGCCGCGCCCGCGCGGATCGGGCACGTCGACCCCCCAGGCGAAGCTGTGCGCGTACCCGGCAAACTCCTGCGCCAGAGCGGCGACCTGATCTTCGCCACGGCTGCCCGCCAGCGTGGGGAAACGCTGCGCGACCTCCTGCAGGCACACGACATCGGCGTCGGCGAGGCGCTTCGCTTCGCGCGCGATGCGCGCGGGAGCGACGCGGCCGTCGACGCCGCGGCACCACTGTACGTTCCAGCTCAGGAGTTTCATCGGCCGGGATTCGCGCGCGATGCGACGAGCCATGATACAGAAACAAAAAGGCCCGGAATGGGAGGGGTTCCGGGCCAGGCCAGCACAAGGAGGAGATGTTTACTACGGTTACAATGTAGCCGCGTCGCGCGGGAATGTGTGCAAGGAACTGTAATATATGCGTGCCGCGCCTGCCGGCGACTGCGAGGGGTAGAACTTAGTGTCCGAAACGGCATTCGATCGCGACGCCGCAGTCGCGTACCTGACGAGCGCACTGCAGCGCGATCGCTTCGTTTTGTATTGTCAGCCGATCATTCCGGTGTCCGCGCCGCACGCCGCGCACCGGTTCTTCGAGGTGCTGGTGCGTTTCCGCGACGAGGAGGAGGGAATGCTTCCTCCGGGGTCGTTCATACCGGTGCTGCAGGAAACCGGGCTGATGCCGCTGCTCGATCGCTGGGTCGTCGCTAAGACGATCGCCAAGCTGAAGTCGTTGCCGAGCGATGAGCTGAAGGGGGCGGACCCTCATTTCAGCGTCAACCTGACCTGCGATACCCTGGCCGATCCCGAGTTCGTCGCGTTCGTCTCGAAGCAGCTCACCGCGGCGCGGGTGGATGCGGAAAGGCTGATGCTCGAGATCCCGATATATTGCGCCAGCGAGCGCCCCGAGGCGTTCGAAGTGGTGGTCGGCAAGCTGACCGAACTGGGGTGCGCCGTGGCGGTGTCAGGCGTCTCACAGGACGACGTGGCGGTCGGCCGCCTGCGCGAGCTCGGCGTGCGCTACCTGAAGTTCAATGGCACCTCGACTGTGCGTGCCAACGCCGACGAGGAGGCCGTGGCGCGCCTCGGCGAGCTGAGCGAGAACTGTCGCAATCTGGGGATCAAGCTGATCGCCGAATCAGTCGAGTGGGGCGGGGCGCTCGACTTCCTGCAATCTCTGCAAATCGAGTTCGCGCAGGGCTTCGCGTTCGCGCAGCCCAGACCGCTCTAGCGCGCCGCCGAATCGGGCGGGTAGGGCTCGACGTCTGCGCTTAGCGTGTCGGGCGGGGAGCGCCTCAGCATCTCGGTGCCGTCGCCGACTTCGAGCAGCTTCGCGTAGCGGACATTCTTCTGCATCTCTTCGAGGTACAGGTTCTGTCCGCCAAAGTGGAAGCTCGCGTACTCGTACGCGCGCGCCAGTTGCACGTCGAGGCGCTTGAGCGCGACGTGGTAGAAGCCGGGTGTCTGGCGCACGAGCTCCTCGCCGGAGTCGACGGGGACGTATGTCTGCAGGCCGATCAACGGGCGCCGCGTGAGCCCGCCGATCACGAATTCCGGGTAGAGGCGGTCACGGCACTTTTCCAGATAGCAGCGATCGGCCATCTGCGCGATGATGTCCGCAGTCCCGAGCATGTGACCGACGCGCCTGAGCAGCGTGTCCCCGATCCGGATCGATTCGGCGCGTCGCTCGTAGCCGGTGTAGTGCAGCAGCTTGGC
>Ga0187773_10000866_pt1 | contig 12142 bp, 12 predicted proteins | sample 0216_BV02_MP05_1_FD_133133 | JGI IMG/M metagenome (GOLD analysis project Ga0187773, IMG submission 133133) | Tropical peat soil microbial communities from peatlands in Department of Meta, Colombia - 0216_BV02_MP05_10_MG | ecosystem: Environmental > Terrestrial > Soil > Wetlands > Peat | place...
ATGATCGCCGACGTCGGGTTCATCGAGAACGTCAGTGGCAGGAGGATCGCCACGCCGTTGGCCCCGCCCAGGCCGGGCAGGACCCCGATGATCGTGCCGAGCGTGATGCCGAGGACGGCGAGCCCGAGGTTGTAGGGCTGCACTGCGACCTGGAAGCCGAGGAGCAGATTCTCCCAGCCCATGCTCAGTAGCCGAGCCAGGCCTCGAGAGGGCCCTTCGGCATCGGGACCAGGAACCAGCGCTCGAAGACCAGGAAGGTCAGGAGCGGGAACAGCACGCTCATGAGCGCCACCGCCACCCACCCGTACCGGCCGATCCAGCGCATGTAGAAGCCCATGAAGAGCATCGTCGCCACGTAGAGGCCGATGAACTGCGTGAGCAGCACGAAGCCTACCGAGGGCAGGAGCGTGGTGAGCACGGGCCGCAGCTGCTCACGGGTGACGAAGGGCCGCCTCGCCGATCGCCCGCGGGCCTGCAGGGCGATGGCCCCGCAGCTCAGGACCAGGAGCACCGCCAGCCAGAACGGAAAGAAGCCGCTCTGTGGACCGTCGGTGCCCCAGCCGATGCCGAGGCGCAGGGAGTCCCAGATGACCAGAGCGCCCCCCGCGATGAGGATCAGCGCCGTCGTGAGGTCAGCCGTGCGCATCTCGGATCCCGGGACCGGTCGTGGTCCGGCGTCGTTACTTCTTGAGAAGGCCGCCCTTCGCCATCAGATCTCGGTGCGTCTGCTCGGCTTCGCCGAGCCACTTGACGAACTCTGGGCCGGTTTCCCAGGCTGGCTTCAGCGCCCCCTGATTCAGGTAGTCCTTGAACTCCGGGGTCTCGTACACCTTCTTGAGCAGCGCTTGATACCACTCGACGGCTTCCTTGGGCATGTCGGGCGGGCCGAAGATCCCGCGCAGCATCAGGTAGCTGATGTCGAACCCGACGGCCTCCTTCACGGTCGGAATGTCCTTCCACTCCGGCACGGTCAGCCGGGCGGTGTCGAACACCGCGAGCGGGCGCACGCGCCCTGCCTTCCAGTGGCTCACGCACTCGATCGGGTTGTTGACGGTCGAGTCGATGTGCTTGCCGACCAGGTTGACGCACACCTCGCCGCCACCCTTGAACGGCACGTAGGTGAACTTCACCCCCGTGGCCTGCTCGAGCTGGATGGTGAGGATCTGGTCCTCCTGGGCCGAGCCGGTCCCGCCCATCTTCATGCGGTCGCCGCCCGACCGCTCCTTGACCGCCGCGATGTATTCCTTGGCGGTCTTGTATGGAGTCTCCGCGTTCACCCACAGGATGAACTCGTCGAGGGCCATGCGAGCGATCGGGGTCAGGTCCTTCCAGTTGAACGGGACGCCGGTGTGCAGCGGCGTGGTGAAGAGGTTCGACAGGGTGATGATCATGGTGTGCGGGTCACCCTTCTTGCCTTTGACCGCGAGGAACCCTTCCGCGCCGGCCCCGCCCGACTTGTTCACCACGATGATCGGCCGCGGCGAGAGCTTGTGCTTCTCGACGATTCCTGCGATGAGGCGCGCCATCTGGTCCGCGCCCCCGCCTGTGCCGGCGGGGATCACGAACTCGATGGGCCTGCTGGGCTCCCACGCCGCCTCGACCGGGGAGCAGAGAAGTGCCGCGGCCGCGAAGGCCAGGAGCGTCGCCGCGATACGTCGCCGTTGACTCAGCATTTCCCCTCCTCGTGGTCCCGGGGGGTTGCGATCGCTGCGGGTGCTGCCGTCTACTTGCCCGGGCGCTCCTTCCAGAACGGGATCACCCCCGGCACCTCCCACTTGTCCCACATCTCGTCGACCTTGGACTGGAAGTACTCGAGGTCTTCCTCGGTGAAGTGAGCGAAGCGTCCCTGCTTGAGCAGATATTCGCGGACCGGCTTGCGGGGCCGCCCCTCCACGATGGCCTTGGACTTGCCGTAGTGACGCACCACCCCGTCCTCCACCTCGTAGAGGGGGAAGATGCCCGTCTCCACCGCCAGCTCGCCCAGCTCGTGCGAGAGCATCGGATCGTAGTCCCAGCCCTTGGGGCACGGATCGAGCGAGTGGATGAAGGTCGGCCCACCCTTGCTGAGTGCCTTGCGGACCTTGTTCATCATCTCGACCGCGTAGGAGGCGTCCACCGTGGCCACGTAGCGGCACTCGGGGTGGCCGGCGGCTAGCATGCCGGCCGTGTTCTTCTTCCAGCGGGTGTGGATGATGCGGTGCACGGAGCCGGGCGGGCTGAAGGTGGTGTTGGCCCCGTACGGCGTCGAGCCAGAGAGCTGGATGTCGGTGTTGGCGTACGACTCGTTGTCGTAGAGCAGGATCAACGAGTTGTACTCCTTGTGGGTGAGGGTCGCCGAGATGGCGCCCAGCCCCATGTCGGCGCCGCCGCCGTCGCCGCAGAACGCGATGACGTTGATCGGCTCCGACTTCATCTTGCCCTTCTTCATGAGGGCCTTGAGCCCGGCGGAGGTACCGAGCGCGGCCGAGCCCGAGGAGCCGAGCTGGGTGTGCATCCACGGCACCACCCACGGGGTCGTGTAGTACGTGGTGTTGGCCACGTACATGCACCCGGTGGACCCGAGCACGATGGTGCGCGGGCCGGCAGCCTTGACCATGAGCTTCATCACCAGCGCGGACTCGCAACCCTGACAGGTGCGGTGGCCGGAGGTGAAGTACTCTTCGATGGTGACCTTCTTCACGCCCTTGAAGGGCTCCAGGATCTGCGTCGCGTTCGTGAACGTGCTTTCAGGCATCGGTCGCATCCCCCTTGTATTCGCTCGCCTCGCCTCCGGCTGCGGCTCGCAAGGCTCGAACTATTCCCTGACGCCCAGCCAGTGGGTCTTCGGATCGGACTTGCCGGCCCTGGCGGCGGCGTAGCACATATCGGCCGCCCTCGCGACGTCCTCCAGCGTGACCTCCCGTCCGCCGAGGCCGCAGATGAAGCTCAGGAGCGGTGGGCGCTTGTCCGCGTTGTACATCGCGGACCGGATCTCGTTGGCAACGACGCCCGAGTTGAACGGCGAGCCGAAGGAGTAGTCGCGGTCGATGACGCCGATGGCGGACGCCCGCGACAGCGCCTTGACGATGCGGTCGGTCGGGAACGGACGGAACCAGCGCGGCCGGATGAGCCCTACCTTCTTGCCCTGGGCCCGCATGTTGCGGATGCCGACCTTCATGGGCAGCGAGATCGTGCCCATCCCGACCAGGATGATCTCCGCGTCGTCGGTCAGGTACTCCTCGAACCACGGGTTCTCCGGCCCCCGGCCCATGACCTTCCGGAAATCGGCGTAGGCCTCCTCGATGACGGTGCTGGCCCGCTTCATCGCCTCGTCGTTCTGCCGCCGGATCTCGATGACCCAGTCCTCGTTGGCTTGCGGGGCCACCGTGATCGGGTTGTCCGGGTGCAGCAGGAGATCCCCCCGGTCGTAGCGAGGCAAGAACTTGTCCACCAGAGCGCGGCTCGGCACCTGGCAGAGCGCCTGGGAGTGGGTCAGGAACGCACCGTCCGCGGAGATCGCGATGGGGAGGAATACCCGGCGGTCCTCCGCGATGCGGTAGGCCAGCAGCGTAGTGTCCAGCATCTCCTGAGCGGTGTCGACCCAGATCAGGAGCCAACCCAGATCGCGCACCACCAGCGCGTCGTTGTGCTCGACGCCGAACGCGCCCGGGTCATCGAGGGCGCGGTTGCCCACCATGCAGACCATGGGCACCCGCAGCGGCGGGGTCACGGTGAGGCACTCCATGGCGTACATCCAACCCACACCCGAGGAGCCGCAGAAGACCCGCGCGCCCACGGTGGAGGCGTGCTTGACGATCTCAAACTGGCTGTGCTCGCCCTCGGCCACGATGTACTCGGCTACGAGCTGGCCGTTGGCGATCTTCTTGGCGATCGCCTGCATCACGGTGTCGTAGGGGCGGATCGGGTACGCGGTCACGACGTCGAGGTCGGCGAGGGTCAGGGCCTCGGCACAGGCCTCGCTGCCGGAGATCAGCATCTCCTTGTGATCGGCGACTGCTCCTGCGGGCTTGGTCTCCACCGCCATGGTCTGGTCTCCTCCTAGGCCCGCTTGGCCTCGGCGTTCTCGCCGGGGATGCCCGCGGTGATCTCGACACCACCCGTCTCCAGCTCCTTCTTGATCTCCTCCTCGTACTGCCCGCGGAAGCGGAAGCCGTGGGAGCGGGTGATGTGCTCCTTGCTGTGGATCTTGTCGGTCATCCAGGCCTTGTACTTGGCCTTGTCCTTGCGCCACATCTCCCACTGGCTCGCGTTGTCCTCGAAGGCGTCCTCGCGGACCATGGTGACGCAGTCCTTGGCCGGGCACACCGCCTCGCACACCCCGCACCCGCAGCAGGCTTCCATGTTGGCGTCGTAGAGGCCGTCCGGCGTGACGTCGAAGCAGGAGTCGGGGCACTGGATCCAGCACAGCGTGCACTTCACGCACTTGTCAAAGTCGATCACCGGCCGCATGGTGCGGGTGGTGAACTTCTTGAAGTACGGGTTGCGCTCGGGCACGTAGCCCTTGCCGCCCTCCATGGGCTTGCCGATGGGGATGGCCGGGATCGACACCCCCTCGCGCATCTCCCACCACTTCGGCATCTCGAACGAGTACGGGATCTCCGGGTTCCCCTCGGTGATCTTCACGGGCCGGCTCTCCAATCGGTCGTAGGCCTTCCGCGCCGAGGCCACCTTCAGGTCGGAGCCCCATTCGGCCTCCTTGATCGCCTGGCCCACCGCCTCGAGCGTGAGGAACTCAGGCTCGATCTTCGCCAGTGCGCCGAGGATGCGGGCTTCCGTGTGGTCCTCCTTGTACACCCAGAGACCCGAGAACGACGCCTTCGCCCGGATGAGGGCCAGGTTGTAGGGGGCGTCCTTCCTGTGAAGGTCCTTCAGCAGCTCGGCCGGGCTCTGCAGCGACGTCATCAGGAGGGTCCCGCCCGAGATCGTCAGGCGGTTGATGGGCTGTAGCCCGTACCAGGCCCAGGACTCGACACCCTTGGACAGCGTGTCGTCGACGCAGATCGTCACGTCGACCTCCTTGGGCTCGTACCGGGCCATGTTCTGCTCGAGCTCCTCCTGTGTGTCCGCGACGATCGCGAAGTCCTTGGCGGGAATGCCGTTACGCTGCGGGCTGTCGCCGTAACGGCCGAAGGCGATCCCCCAGCGCCCGGCCTTGCGCGCCGAGAGCACGATGCCGCGGCAGATCCGGGCGGCCAGGTTCTTCTGGAAGATGCCGCGGTAGACGACCTCGCAGGTGAAGTGCGCCATTACCCTTCCTCCTCGAGCGGTGCTGTGCCTACTGAATTGCCACTTGGTCGGCTGGTCGGACCATACCTTGCCCTCGCCCGGGGAGGGCTGTCAAGCGCAAACACCTTAGCTCCTTAGGGGCCCGCGCGGCGCCCCTGGCGACGGAGGTGGGTCGCAACCTTGATCCGATTGCCGCAGATGGCCATCGAGCACCAGCGGCGGCGGCGGGTGCGGGAGCGATCGCGGAAGAACAGTACGCAGCGGGGGTTCGCGCACCGCCGCACCTCTCCAACCGGGCCGGCCGAGATCAGGTCCCCGATCGATCGGGCAATCGGCGCCAGCGCCCTCAGGGGCTCCGGCCTGAGAGGTACGAAGCCCAGGCGCCACGTGGCGTCGTGGCGCACCAGGCGCTCCGAGCCCATCCCATGAGCGAGGACTTCGTTGACGTCGGCGATCCACGAGGCACGGAGCGGCTTCCCGGCTGCCATCGCACCCAGGACGCTGCGGATGGTCTCGCGGAGCTTGAGACTTTGCTCGAAGGCGTCGGCGCCGCGCCGGGCGTCGGTCTCCCCCATCGCACGGAGTGTCTCGAGCTCGGGCCTGCCGAGCGCGCCCCTCAGCTCGAGGAAGTCGACGAGATCACGCCAGCCGGCGAGGCTGCCGGCCGGGTCGGACGGGTTGTGCGCCGTATTGGCGAACTCGATCGCGAGATCATCCCGAATCCTGAGAACAGATCTCCGGATCAAAGTCGTAAGCACCTATGGTTTATAGATATCTACTCATCCAAAAGAATCAGAATCGATTAACCTGTTTCGACTATCAAACAGGTTAGCACAAAGGGGGGCGGCGCGATGCGAGTTGCGGAGCTATGGCGATACCCGGTGAAATCGATGGCTGGCGAGCGGCTGACGACGGCGGAGTTGACGCCGCAGGGCCTGGCGGGGGACCGCATCGTCCACGTGAGCGGCCCCGGCGGGCGCATCATCACGGCCCGCGCTCGCCCCGGCCTGCTCGGGCTGCACGCGCGGCTCGGTGCCGACGGTCAGCCGCTGGTGGACGGCCTCCCCTGGCCCTCCGCCGCCACTGCCGAGGCGGTGAAGGCGGCGGCAGGCCCGGGCGCCCGGCTGATCCCCCACGAGGGGCCGGAGCGGTTCGACGTCCTTCCCCTGCTGGTCGGCACCGACGGAGCGTTCGCCGAGCTCGGCGTGGACCACCGTCGGCTACGGCCGAACATCGTGATCGGCGGGGTGGAAGGCCTGGCCGAGCGGGACTGGCCGGGGCACAGGCTGCGGATCGGCAAGGCGGTGATCGCGGTGGCGCAGCTGCGCGCCCGCTGCGTCATGACCACCTACGATCCCGACACCCAGGAGCAGGACCTCTCGGTCCTGCGACGGATCGTTTCGAGGTTCGGGGGGCGGATGGCCCTGGATTGCTCGGTGCTCGAGCCGGGTTGGATCTCGATCGGTGACCCCGTCGAGCTGGTCGAGGGAGGTGGGGCCGCCTAGCCCGCCGCGCCGCGCACCATCGCGGCGAAGTACTCGTGCACGGCGGGCTCGTCGGTCAGCTCGGGATGGAAGGCGGCCACGAGAACGGAGCCCTGCCGGGCCATGACACACTCCCCGCGGTGCTCGGCCAGCGGCGCGACCGCCGCGCCGAGACGGCGGATGCGAGGCGCCCGGATGAAGACCATCTTGAGCGGCTGGGGCCCGCGTCCCAGATCCGCCGAGCCCACCGTCTCGAACGACTCCTTCTGGCGGCCGTACGCGTTCCGCTCGACGGTCACGTCGATCATCCCCAGCGAGAACTGCGACGGGTTCAGGACCTCCCGGGCCAGCAGGATCATCCCGGCGCAGGTGCCGAAGATCGGCTTCCCTGCACCGTGGAACTTCTCCAGCGCAGGGACGAAATCCCAGGCGTCCATCAGCTTGAGCAGGGTCGTGCTCTCGCCTCCCGGCATGATGAGGCCGGCGACCTCGTCGAGCTGGTCCGGCATCCGCACCTCCACCGACGGCACCCCGATCCGGTCCAGCGCCATGCGATGGAGACCGAAATCGCCCTGTAGCGCGAGCACTCCGATCTTCACGCGAGCTTCACCCCTTCCCGCCCGACCTCGAGCACGCGCTCGCGTGCGTGCAGCCACGCGAGCACGGTCTCGGCGTTCCGATCCGGCGGGAAGACCGGATACCAGATCCTCTCGATCCGCCCACGCTCCACGTACCATGCCATCCGCTTGATCAGCGTCGTCGGCCCGCCCCGCTCCACCGGATACTCGAAGGTCGGCAGCCGCATGGCGCGGACCAGCACAAGGTCCCGGTCGCTGAGCAGCTCGAACGGGACGTGATTGCGCTCCACGAACTCCCGCTGGTAGGCCGTATCCTGCGTGCTGATGCCGAACACGGTGACGCCCAGCGTGAGGAACTCCCGATGCAAATCCCGGAACCCGCAGCTCTGCGGGGTGCACCCCCGCGCGCCCGGGATCGCGTCCCACTCGGGACCGGCCGCCCGGCCAGGCTCCCCGGTCCGCGGGTAGAAGAAGAGGACGGTCGGCCGCTGCGCGACCTCCACCAGATCCACCATTCGGCCGGCCGTCGAGGCGAGGCGGACGGCGGAAACCTGGACCCCCGGGAGGTGATCACAGGCCCCGTCGTCGGCCGGCACGGGCAGGTCGGGCGGGAGCCGGTGGAGGTCGGGACTCATCTCGGACGGCCGCTACCAGCCCCGCGTCTGGAGCAGGTCTGACTCCTTCAACTTCGACGTCTCGATGCCGGGCATCGCGTCGCCCAGCCCTTCGGATACGCGGGCCAGCACATCGGGATCCTTGTAGTGCGTGGTCGCCTGCACGATGGCCTTCGCCCGCACCGCCGGATCCGAGGACTTGAAGATGCCGGAGCCGACGAAGACGGCCTCGGCGCCCAGCTGCATCATCAGCGCTGCGTCCGCCGGCGTCGCGATGCCACCGGCCGAGAAGTTCGGCACCGGCAGATGCCCGCTCTTCGCCACCCAGCGCACGAGCTCGTACGGGGCGCCCAGGTTCTTCGCCTCGGTCATCAGCTCCTCGTCGCCCAGCGTAGTGAGCCGCCGGATGCCCGAGGTCACCGCGCGCATGTGGCGCACGGCCTCCACGATGTTGCCGGAGCCGGCCTCGCCCTTCGTCCGCATCATGGCCGCCCCCTCGCCGATCCTCCGCAGACACTCGCCCAGGTCCCTGGCGCCGCAGACGAAGGGCACCTTGAAAGCGAACTTGTCGACGTGGAAGTGCTCGTCGGCCGGCGTCAGCACCTCGGACTCGTCGATGAAGTCGACCCCGAGGGACTCCAGGATCTGCGCCTCGACGAAGTGGCCGATCCGGCACTTGGCCATGACCGGGATCGTGACCGCCTTCTGGATCTCCTTGATCTTGGTGACCGGCGACATCCGGGCCACCCCCCCCTCCTTCCGGATGTCGGACGGCACCCGCTCCAGCGCCATCACCGCCGCCGCGCCCGCGTCCTCGGCGATCTTGGCCTGCTCGGCGTTGGTGACGTCCATGATGACGCCCCCCTTCAGCATCTCGGCCAGCCCCACCTTCAGCCTCGGCGTCCCGCTCTCCACCATGTCCCGGCTCTCCTTTCGTGTTGTCGGATCACTGCGTGAGTCGTGCCTGCAGCTTCGCCCTGATCGGCGGCCACTCCGCCTCGAGTATCGAGAACGCCGCGGTGTCGCGAATCGTCCCGTCGCTGGCCGGCCGCGCCGCCCGGAGCACGCCATCGAAGCGGGCGCCCAGACGCAGGATGGCGTTCCGCGAGCGCTGGTTGCGCGCATCGGTCATGAGGCTCACCCGGTGGACCCGCCACCGCTCGAAGGCGTGGGTGAGCATCAGGAGCTTGGCCTCGGTGTTGATCGGCGTCCGCTGTGCGGAGGCGGCCAGCCAGGTGGCCCCGATCTCCACCACGTCGGGTCGCTCCACGCCACGCTGCTGCGCGTTGCCCTCCGGCCACGTCCAGTATTCGATGTTGAGGAAGCGCGTGGAGCCGACCACCCGCCCGGTGGCGCGATCCACCGTCGCGAACGGCAGCGACCGCCGGGCGGCCTGCTCCCCGAGCGCGGTCTCGATGTAGGCCTCCGTCTCCGCCGCGGTGCCGGGCACGAGGGTGAGACCGTACGTGTCGCGCGGCCCCGAGGCCGCAGCGAGCAGGGCCGGCGCGTGCGCCTCGGTGAGCGGCTCGAGGCGGACCCATCGCCCCTCCAGCACCACCGGGACCACCACCGTCGGCGCGGTCGCCGTCGCCAGCGCGCTCATGCCAGCGCCGTCTCCAGGTCGGCCTGCAGCTCCGCGGCGTCCTCGAGGCCCACCGACACCCGAACCAGCCCGGGCCCGATGCCGATCGCGGCCTTGGCCTCGTCGGAGACGCGCCGGTGCGACGTGCGCGCGGGATATGTCCAGGTGGTCGCCACGTCGCCGAAGCTCGGCGCAAACTCGAGGAGCCGGGTCCGCGACATCAACCGCTCGACCGCCGGGGCCCCGCCGCGGAGATCGAAGGACACCATCGCACCCGCGAGCCGCGGCATCAGGCGGCGGGCGAGCGCGTGCTGATTGTGGGAGGCGAGGCCCGGATAGTACACCCGCGTCACCGCGGGGATCCGCTCCAGTGCCTGGGCGAGCGTGAGCGCGGTGGCGCACTGCCGCTCCATCCGCACCGCGAGCGTCCGGGCCCCGCGCGTCGCCAGCCAGGCATCGAACGGGCCCAGGTTGGTGCCGGCGCGGATCATGGCGTTGCGGATGCGCGCCATCGGCTCCGCACGCCCGGCCACGAGACCACCGGTGACGTCACCGTGGCCCGAGATGAACTTGGTCAGGCTGTGCATCACCATGGTCGCGCCGTGCTCGATCGGGCGGAGCACGGCGGGCGAGGCCATCGAGGCGTCCACGATCAGGTCGATGCCACGGCGGCGGAGCTCCGGCGCGAGCGCCGGCAGGTCCACGAGCCGCAGGAGCGGGTTCGAGATCGCCTCCACGAAGACCGCGCGTGTGCTCGGCCGGAGCGCCGTCACGATCGCGGCGGGATCGGTCGCGTCGACGAAGTCGGTCTCGATGCCCAGGCGTCGGCCCTCGTCGCCCAGGAACGCCGCGGTCGAGCCGTACAGATCGCGCGCAGAGACCAGATGGTCTCCGGCCGAGAACAACCCCAGGAGCAGCGCGGTGGTGGCCCCCATGCCGGAGGCGCAGGCCACCGCGGCCTCCGCGCCCTCGAGCGCCGCCACCAGGTCCTCCAGCATCGCGTGGTTGCCGGTGCCGTAGCGTCCGTACACGAAGCCGGGCTTCTTGCTCTCCCACACCGACTCCACGGTGTCCATGTCCTCGAACACGTACACGTTGGTCTGGTAGATGGGCGCGGTCAGCGGCCGGCTGGCCGACGGCACGTCCCGTCCTCCCCGGGCCGCGAGCGTGTGGAAGTTCACGGGAGCCCCCCTAGACGAGCGGCACCGCGGGCGCCGCGACCAGCCCCGCCGGCTCGGGCTGTCGCTGCGCCTCGCGAATGGTGTCGGCCAGCCGTCTGATGCCCTCGTCGATCTGGTTGAGCGGTAGCGCCGAGAACGAGAGCCGCAGCATCCGCTCACCGCCGCCGTCGACGAAGAAGGCGTTGCCCGGGGTGAAGACGACCCCTCGCTGCGACGCGCGCTCGAGCAGCGCGGTCGCGTCCATCCCGGCAGGGAGCGTCAGCAGCAGCGAGAACCCGCCCTCGTGATCGGTCCACGTGACACCCGGCGGCATCCGCTTGCCGAGGGCGTGCAGCAGCGCGGCGCGCCGCCGCCCGTACTCGCGGGCCACGCGCGCCTGGTGACGGTCCAGGAGCCGCTGCCGACAGAAGTGATACACGGCGGCCTGGATCAGAGGGCTCGTGTGGATGTCGGCCAGCTCCTTCGCCATCTCGAGGCGGTCGATCAGCTCGGGAGCGGCCACGATCCATCCGAGGCGGAGACCCGGGAACAGGATCTTGGAGAACGTGCCGATGTAGATCACGAGCCCCGAGGTGTCGAGCGCCTTGAGCGGAGCCGGCGGCCGCGGTCCGAAGAAGAGGCTGCCGTCGAAGCCGTCCTCGATGATCGGCAGCCGATGCCGAGCCGCCACCTCGAGCAGCCGCGAACGGGCCTCGTCACGCATGGTCAGCCCGGTGGGGTTGTGGGCGCTCGGCTGGCAGTAGAGCAGCTTCGGCGACTGGCGCTCGAGCAGGCGGTCGAGGTGCTCGGGATCGAGCCCGCCGTCGACCATGGGCACCGGCAGCAGCTGGGCACCGAAGGACCGGAAGACCTGCATCGCCCGCGGGTAAGACGGCTCCTCGATCGCGACGAAGTCGCCCGGGTCGAGCAGGGTCCGCGCAACCAGGTCGAAGCCCTGCTGGGAGCCGTTGACGATCAGGATCTCGTCGGGACGCACCTCCAGGCCGAAGCGCAGGAGATACCCGGCCAGGAACTCGCGCAGCGGCGGGTAGCCCCGCGCCGGGTAGTACTGCAGGAGCTCGCGCCCCTCCTCCCGGATCACCCGGTTCAGCACCTGGCGGAAGGCGTCGGTCGGAAAGAGCCCGCTGTCTGGCATCCCCCCGGCGAACGAGATGGTCCCGGGCCCGGGGCGAGGCACCTGCGTGTAACCTCGCCGGCGCCGGCTGTCGGCCGCGATCACCTGAGCGGCTTTGGAGAGGAACCCGGTCCAGTCGAGCCGCGGGGTAGTCGGACGTATCGCGCTCGCTGCGGCGGGAACGCGGTCGGCCACGAAGGTTCCCTGGCCCACGTGAGCCCGCGCCCAGCCCCCGGCCACCAGCTCGTCGTAAGCCAGCGCCACGGTCGTGCGGTTGACCCCGAGCTCCCGGGCCAGCTCGCGACTGGCGGGAAGCTTGACGCCCGGCGCCAGCAGACCCTGGCCGATCAACCGCTCGAAGTG
>Ga0187773_10000867_pt1 | contig 12139 bp, 12 predicted proteins | sample 0216_BV02_MP05_1_FD_133133 | JGI IMG/M metagenome (GOLD analysis project Ga0187773, IMG submission 133133) | Tropical peat soil microbial communities from peatlands in Department of Meta, Colombia - 0216_BV02_MP05_10_MG | ecosystem: Environmental > Terrestrial > Soil > Wetlands > Peat | place...
ACTCGCCTGGGCGGGCGCCCTGTTGATCACCCTCGGTGTTCTTCTTCTCAACGTGGTCGCGCGTACGATCGCATCCAAAGGATCCAGCAGATGACCACCGACCGACAGCAGCCTCCCGCAAAGATCGAAATCCGTGGGCTCAACTTTTACTACAACGGGGTTCAGGCTCTAAAGGACATCAGTCTCGATATCATTGATCGTCGAGTGACGTCCTTGATAGGTCCCTCCGGCTGTGGGAAATCAACTTTGTTGCGAGTGCTCAACAGGATATACGATCTCTATCCCGGTCAGCGAGCTGAGGGGCAAGTGATCATTGACGATCGCAACATCCTTGACCGCCAGAAGGATCTTGCGTTCCTGCGAGCCAAGGTTGGGATGGTCTTTCAGAGGCCGACGCCCTTTCCCATGTCGATTTACGAGAATATAGCATTCCCCCTGCGGCTCTACCAGAAGCTCCCCGGGGAGGAGTTGGATATGCTCGTCGTGAATGCCCTGAAGAGGGCGGCGCTATGGGCTGAGGTCAAAGACAAGCTGCGCCAGAGCGGCCTGGACCTGTCGGGCGGTCAACAGCAACGGCTCTGCATTGCCCGCGCCATTGCCATTCGTCCGGAAATCCTGTTGCTCGACGAGCCGGCTTCAGCCCTTGACCCGATCTCGACAAGCCAGATTGAGGAATTGGTGAGAGAACTCCGGGAAGACTTCTGCGTGGTCATAGTAACTCATAACCTCCAGCAGGCCGCACGAATCGGGGACTACACGGGGTTTATGTATCTCGGCGAGGTCATCGAGTTCGCCGCAACCGATGCTATCTTCATCAATCCGCAAGACAAGCGCACCCAGGATTACGTCACCGGCCGTTTCGGCTAGCACGGTGCTGAAAAACCCGAAAGCCCGTCCTACCCTTGTCCTGCTAGTCCCATTCCCGCGCGCTTTCGTCTGAGACCACGTGCGAAGAGTAAGGATTTGATCGCTTCCTGCCACTATTTCTTTGCGGCCAGAGTCTCCAAAATCCGCTTTATCTGACTCAATTCCTCGCCATACTTGCCCCAGTTGCCCTGTTTCAGATAATCCAGAGCCTTGTTGTAGTGATTTAGCGCCTCCTGCGCCATGGTGGAAAGCGGCCCGGTCGGTGCTGCAGCGAGCGCTTTCTGCACCTGTTCCTGGGGCACGGCCGCCACCGAAAACACGGCGCGCAGGGCCTCGTCCAGGTTGTTTCGCATCTCCAATTGCCCACCCTGAACCGCAATCACCCGTTTGAGCTGTGGTATCTGCCCCTGTTCTGATTGAAGATAGATGGGCTCAACGTATATGAAGGAATGCTCGATCGGGATGATGAGTAGATTCCCCCGAATCACACTGGAACCCCGTTGTCCCCACAAGGTCAATTCTGCTGATATATCCGGTTTTTGGTTTATACGGGCTTCAATTTGCATGGGACCATAAATTAACTCTTCTTTAGACAGCATGTAAATCACAAGCTGGCCGTAGCTATTGCCGTCGCAACGCGCGCACATCCAGGCGACCATATTGTTCTTTCCTGACGGAGTTAAGGGAAGCATCAAGATGAATTCCTCCGATGAGGTGCCAGGCAGCCGCATTATGATGTAATAGGGCGGTAATGCTTGCTGTGTCTCCTTGTAGACTTCTTGTGGTATGCTCCATAGGTCTTCCCGATTATAAAACACCTGCGGATCTGTCATGTGGTAAGTAGCATACATCTGCGCTTGGATAATAAATAGGTCCATCGGGTAGCGTATATGTGTCTTTAAAAACGGCGGCATTTCCTTGATCGGTTTGAACAGGGTGGGGAAAATCTTGCCATAGGTCTGAACCACAGGATCGGAAGGATCAATTATGTAATAGGAGACATCGCCATTGTACGCATCGATAACAATCTTCACCGAGTTGCGAATGTAGTTCAGCCTAGCTTGACTCGACCCCAGAGAAAGGGACTGTGAATAGGGAAACATATTGGACGTAGTATAAGCATCATGAATCCAGTACAAACGACCGTCCTCCGCAACCACGATATAGGGATCCGAATCATATGCGAGAAAAGGAGCTATGGTATAGTCGCGATCCGTAATTATGCGGTGGAACATGATGCGGCTCTGGCTTGTGATGTAGCGAGACAACAAGAGATTCACATCAAGGAAATCCGCGGTGTAGACGAGTCTGCGAAGAAAGCTGGAAATTTGCACGCCGCCTCTTCCATTGTAAGACGCATACACATTCTCGTTACCCTTGGGGTAATCGAACTCTTTGATCTCGGTGTTAACAACGCAAAATCCCTCCGTTTCCTCGCCGTAGTAGATTTCCGGCCGGGTAATCTTTGTCACACCAGTTGACCGGGGTGGGATGTCCTTGATAGTAAACTCAGGCAGGCCGTCTTCGGTTAGCTCGTTGACCGGACTCATGACGGCTCCGTAGCCATGAGTGTATACCAGATGCTTGTTGACCCACGTTCTCGCGGGACCCGGAAGGAGCGAAGGAGGAAGCTCTCTTGCGGCGATGGCGACCTGTGTATACTTGTTGCCAACCTGGTAGCGATCGACGTTCACGCTTTTGAAATCGTAGTAGAGCCTAATCTCTTGCAACTGTTTATAGGTCGCGATCAAGGGCCGATGATCCCACAGTCGGATATTATGGATCGTTGGCTCGTTCTTCTGAATATCAGCGTAAGTCATGGTTTCCTTGACCGGAAAAGGTTGCTCCTGGGCTCTGTCTAAGCCAAACGCCAGCCGAGTGAAGTTAATGGTATTCTTGATGTACGGCGTCTCCTTTGCTAGCTCGTTGGGTTTTACGACATACTGTTCGACTACGCTGGGATAAACCCAGGAGAGGCCTATGAGTGCAACAAGATATACTCCGCCTATATAGAGAAGCCATTTCCATCTCTTGAGAATGGGCATAAGGAAGAAAAGAGCCGCGATGGCTAACGCCAGAGTCAACAGAGCCCAATAGGCCGGGATCAGTGCATGAACGTCCGAGTAGCCTGCGCCGTAAGCCACGCCGCTGCTGGAATACATTAACCCATAGAGCTTCAGCCGGTGTGTCCAGGCGATCCCCAGCAAGAATAATCCGCCCAAGACGCCCAAATGGGATTTCACTCGGGGATAGATATGAAGGCGGTTTCCGTGGACCCCTATGGCCTGGTCGAGATAGTATGACAGGGCGACAGATGCGAGCACAAGTAATAACGTAGTTAGGTACCATCCCCGGAGGAAGAGATAGAGCGGCAGTGCAAAGACGTAAAAGCCGACATCTTTGTGGAAAATTGGATCGGGAACACCAAATGGGGAGCGATGCAGGAATTGAAGAATGGCCATCCATGAGTCGGAAGCAGTTGACCCCATCATGACAGAAAGAAGGAAAATAATTATGCCCCATACAGAGTCAGCGTATGTCCGATGAAAAATGATAGCAAGGAGTGTCAACGGCTCTGCCGGAGTAGCCACTTTTATTACGCGAGTGGGGCGTCCCCATTTTCTCGCGATAGCAATGTTCAGCCCGGCAAAAATTCCGAAGATGGAGAAGAAGACCGCGAAAGCCAGAACTTTTGCCCAGAGAATCGTGGTGAATACTTCCGCGAACCCCACATTTTGAAACCAGAGCCAATCGCCGTAGTAGGTTATAAAAGAGCGCAGCAACACCAGGGCTGCAAGGATCAGCCCGACAAGAATCAATGTTCTTCTTTTCAATTTCATGAGAAGCCTCCAAAGGCGGAGAGTTGGACGTAGGAACGGAAAGACGCCAGGATGCTGGCCACGGGACGGGAACAAGCGCACAGGTAGGGTTCAGCCCGGCGAAGAATCTCGCTGACTCTCTGAACATTAATCCCACGGAGCGGGCAAGCGACTTCTCTGGTTCCTTGAGCTTGAATCGATTCTGGATCTCGTGAGGCAAATCGCCTCCGACCATCTCGTTTCTTCCGGGTACGCTCATGGGGAGCAAAGATACGTCCTTTATTATTATTCTAACACCCCTTCGTCGATAGGGTAAACTTTAACCGCCCAGGAGGGGTAAACCTGTGCATGCCTGCTGATGCAGCGCTTCTCTCTTCACGGGAGTGGCAGCCAGCGTGCCGCTCGTAAGCACGGGCATCAACCTGCAACAGGCGCTGGTATACCCGAACGCGATAATCTGCTGGACGTAAGCGGGCAGAAACGCGGCGATCGACCCGCGTTGTTCATATTGATGGACATGCCGACAGTCGTGCGCAAGCAGGCGAACGGTTCCGTGAATATCGGACACGTAGATTCCCTGACCAAGGGTAACGCCAGCCATGTTGGGGCTGAGGAGACCGGTGAGGACCGGTGCGTTTTGGAGCTCGGGGGGTCGTTGGGCAGTGGAAGGCGGGGACCTCCGCCACCCGAATAAGCTCCAGACGCCGAATTTCTGTGCTCCCTGCGATTAAGAGAAGCGCGTCATCCTCTTGCCAGAGGGGTACCAATCTTCGCGCTTCGAGTAATAATTGTAGAGAAGGCGTGCCGCGGCCTGAGATAGAGTCCCGACACGGAGGGCGATGAGACTCCGGACGGCACGCCGATCCCTGACATCGAGCCGGTTCTGTCTGAAGCAGACGAACAGTGACCCGCGGGAGGGATGAGAAATTTTCGCCAAGGTCAGCTAAACTCGGGTAGGCGTCACTTCTGAACTCTTGACCGGAGGAAGATCATGAATTCTTTGCACAAGCCTCTGTCGGCGGTGTTGGCAATTGGCATCCTATTCATCACAGCAAGTTGTTCTCGTGTCGAGGCTCCGGTAAAACCGACGGTGGCCGAGGGAGGCAAGCAGGTTGTAGAGATGAAAGCGAGCAGCTTCAGCTTTGATCCGAACAACATCGAAGTTAAACAAGGGGATACTCTGCTCATCAAGATCAGGAATGTGTCGAGCACTGCCCACAACTTGACGCTCAAAGACCCCAAAGGACGGATCATCCAAAGTGCCGACCTCCCCCCTAACGAGACGGTGACGATGGCGGTGGAACTGCCCGTGGCGGGTACCTATCAGTTCTACTGTAATAAGCCGCTACACCCGACCCTCGGGATGAAAGGAAAGATTGAGGTTCGTCCGGGCGCATAACGAGCGGGGCGGGTCGGGACGCCCTCGGGAGCCCATTCCGGCCCTCGGCGCCGAAGAACCTAGGAGTCATACATGGCTCTCCACCCCGCGCCCCCCTCGGTGGATTCGGTCTCCCATCTTAATCCACCCTACCTTTTTGACACGACAGGAAAAGTATAGGATGGATCAAGCGCCGCGGATACACCAATGTCGAATTGTCGACACTCGGATGGCGCTTTGTGCTCGGGGCGACACCAAACACGGTCTTGAGTTTGCGGCGTGACTTGTTATCATCACTTCACGAGCATCGCCTGTCGCAGTCCTTCCTGGCGGCTGACCAGGGAACCGTGAGCTCGTTCCGGCCCCGTCTTCGCCGCAAGCCGTGCAAGAGGGTTTCCTCAGTGGTCTCTTTGCTGCTTCGACTCCTTCTGTTCACCCCAACCCTCGCGACCTCGCTATCCGCGCCGACCCAGGAAGAGGTTGCGAGCATCATGAGAAAGATGGAAACTGCGTACGGGAGGGCAGAGGATTATCAAACGGAGACGGAGGTCAGAGTGTACCGGGACGGTCAGGTCGCGGAGGCGAGGAGGTTCCGCTACACGTTCAAGAAACCGAACCACATTCGTCTCGACTTTGAAACCCCCTATCCCGGGATGATCCTCGTCTATCCCGACGAAGATGGCAAGGCTGTCGTGAAACCCGGGGGCTGGGCGGGGTTTCTCAGGTTCCACCTTGCCCCGGATAGCCGGTTGCTAAGGACATCTGCGGGGCAGCGAATCGACCAGACCGATATGGGTCTTCTCATCCAGAATATCTCCCAGAGCGTCACCGACCGGCGTCGGGGAGAGGTGAGGCTCTCGGAGGAGGACGGCCGCGTTGTCATCGAGGTGTTGGCGGAGGACCATTTCCTGGCCGGCGTTTCGACCCTCTATCGTTTTTACGTGGATGAGAAGCTCTGGTTGCCCGTGGAAGTGCAGGAGTTTACCCCGGACGGGGTCTTGAAGCGGGAAGTGTTCTTTCGCGGTCTGCGGACCTCGATCGGCATTTCGGATGCCTTTTTCCGCATCGGTGGGGGGAATGGGAAAGATGATCAATCCGGCGGATAGCGGCGCAGCCCCGAGAGGTTCGGAATGGTTCGTCCCGAAATTTGGACCGCTCAGGTTCAGGACCTTTGTGGGTCTCCTCTTCTTACCCTATACCGGGATGGTCCTCGCGTTTTCCGTCATCGGCTCTCTCCTTGCCGAACCTATATCCTACGGCCGTTTGCTGGCGATCGTAATCATCTACTTCCTGGGGCTGGGAATTGCAGCCCATGCTCTCGATGCCCTAGGAAGCAAGGCAATAAAGCCATGGGGAACGGTGTTTACCAGAACCCAGCTCTGGTTCCTGGCCACCCTCTCCCTGGTCCTCGCCTACGGCATCGCCATCTACTACATGGTCCGGTATGTCCCTCTCCTCTGGGTTGTCGCCGTGCTGGAAGGCTTCTTCGTGTTCGCCTATAACCTCGAATGGTTCGGCGGCAGATTTCATACGGATCGTTGGTTTGCCTTCTCCTGGGGCGCCCTGCCGGTCCTGGCAGGGTATATCATGCAGACGAACAGGATCTCGGTCCCCGCGCTCTTCCTTGCCCTCTCCATGGCCCTGTTCAGCTCCATAGAGATCAAGGCTTCGCGGCCCTACAAAGAACTCAAACGGAGATGGCCGAACCTGAACAGCGGAGAGGAGGCCCTCCTGCGGCGATACGAGACCCTGCTCAAATGCATCAGTTTGGGGGTGATTCTCCTTGGTGGAGGGCTCTTGCTCTGGAGAATTGCCGGATAGCCTGCAAAGCTCATGCAGTGACGAGGATTCCGGAGGCTCTGGGATGTTCGCCCGCTTTCAGGATTACGTCGAGTACCTCAAGCCGTCGCTTGAGCAGGCCTTCACCAGTCATCTGGCGGGGCTGCTGGGCGATCTGGCGCCCCGCGAAACAGATCTCAAGAAGAAGATCCTCACCGGCGGGAAAAAAATCAGAGGCTCGCTTCTTTGCCTGGTCACGGCCGCTCTCGGAGGGAGCGTGGAAGGCGCCCTCCCGAGAGCGGCTGCCGTTGAGCTTATTCAGACGGCCACACTGATCCATGATGACTTCGTGGATCAGCACAGGCTGCGGAGGAATCTACCCGCCCTGTGGACCCTGGAAGGGGCCCGCGGGGCGGTTCTCCTTGGCGATATCATCTTCGCCTCGGCGATCCACATGATGAACGAGCTCGGCCGGGAGGACGGCCTCATCGTCTCCCGGGCAATTGCCGAGGTCTCCAGAGGGGCCTACCACGAACTTCTCAACCCGTCTCTCCTCCTCGAGGAGATGGAGGCGGGTAGAGTGGATGCCGCGCTCTACGAAAAGGTCATCTTCCTCAAGACAGGCGTCCTCTTCGGTGCCGCCTGCGAACTGGGAGCGGTAGCAGCCAAGGCCGATCACCAGGCCCAGGAGAACTGGCGCCGCTATGGAGTGAGAATCGGCGAGGCCTACCAGATAGCCGATGACCTCCAGGAGGTGGAGCGATGCGTCCTTACGGGTTCCCTGCGCGGGGAGGAAGTCGCTCCTCTCGCCCCTGCCCTCGTCTCTGTTGTCGGGGAGATGGGTCCATGGCTTCTTGAAGCCCTGCGGCGGAAATCCTCGGCCTTAACGGGAGAGCTTCTTGAACATTTCCAGACGGCAGCGGCCTTGATGAAAGGGGAGGTTGAGAGGCGCCTGCGATCAGCGGTTGGCGAGATAGAAGGGGATCTCCCGGCCGACGACTATGGACGACTCATGCGGAAGACTCCTTGGGATCTCATCCAGATGTTCAACGAGGCAGGCCTTCCGGTTTCGCCCCCGTAATGATGCCCGACGTCCCGAAGGTGAGAGATTCCCTCGTGATGTGGGAGAAGGCGTTCTCTGCAAGAAGGGCGGTCGAGTCCGAGACCCAGCCTGTGCCCCGAAGGAATGCCGGCAGCTCGTAGAAGACGGTCCGCCACTCCGGATAGATTCTGCTTCCAAGCACTCTTAGCGCCACGAAATAGGCCTGCCAGAGCGAGAGGAAGAGAGGATTCGACGGGTAGGTGAAGTCATGCATGATAAGGACACCGCCCGGGCGCAGCATCTTCTTCGCATTGGCGATGAGAATCCCTAGCTCGGCATATTTTGCCAGGTATGAGGAGGTGATGCAGTCAAAGTCTCCTGCCAGAACCACGTCTTCCGCCCGGCCGAAGATGAAGTGAACATTCCGTAGCCCCAATGCCCGCACCTTGTCTCGGGCAATGTCGAGATACTCGTCACGAAGCTCAACGCCAATGATCTCGCAGTCGGGAAACGTTCGGGCGATCCTGATGGTAAGAATCCCCGTGCCGCAGGCCTGATCTATGATGCGGGCCGGGTGGTGAGGGATTCGCCGTATGATCCTCTTCTTCCAGTAGGTGTCGAATCCGAGCGTGCATAGCGTCGCCACCCGGTCATAAGAGAATCCGGTTCCCGAGAAGAATCGGTACACAGCTTCCAGTTTGGAGAGGTTCGCAGCCATGATGATTTCGCAAAAAGTCGCTAAGGTAGACGGCACAGTAAAAAGCTCCAAATGCAAGGCGCGCGAATCTTGAGGAATGAGGCGTACGTAGAAGTACGCTGCAACGACAAAAGACGAAGCGCAACGCCGCAGATGGACTTTTTACGAAGCCGTCGGCCATGGAAAGAGAGAGGCTCCAACCTCGGGCGCTATCGCATATTCTTCACCAAGGCGACCGCATCCCTGAGACGGACCTGCATGCCCATCCTCTTCGAATTTCTTCTCAGGACATAAGCCTCGCGGACGCCCGGCCTCTCCGACCTTCTCAACTTGTCGATAACGCCGCGTTCATCCTTCATCCAGCGAAATTCAGCAAGCACGGCCTCCGTGTATTCATCCGGGCTGTCCCACGCGTTCAAGAGAAGCTGTACATTCCGCATTCCCGGTACCACACCGTCCCCCGCGAGCGGCGCAACACAGCCGATGGCCTCTCCGATGCCCCAGATTCCTTCCTCGCAGCCGTTGCTCACGAACGGCCGCGACCCGTCGGGCCCGGTCAGGCGGATCTTCGCGGTACAGGTGCACACGATCTTTCGTGAGTCCCGTGACGACGTGCCCTTGAGCCAGCCGAGCTTGATTAGAATAGCCTGCGGGTCGGCGAGGAGGCTGCCACAGCCGACGTGATAAAGGTTCAGCGAAAGGGGAAAACACCACGCATAGCCGATGCCGCCGAGCTTGATCCGGTTTTCCAGAGGTTCCCTTGTCTCAACGAGGTATTGCCGGCAGGTGAGGACGACATCCTCCTGAATCGATGGGAGGAGGGCGCGCGAAACACCGGTCGCATCGATCACCCTCTCGTATTTACGGACCGGTAATGGCGTGAAACGAAGCTCGGCATCCCCGAGCAGATCCTTGACGAGCCGGGGCTTGTCAAAAGTCATGAGATCCGCTTTGATCCTCACCTCGTCCATCACTACGTGATCAAGACGGCGGAGGATGTAGTCCTCCGCCTCGAGGCCTGCCTGTGCCACGAGCTCGACAAATCCCCGGGAGGTGCCCCAAGCGCACGGCTTGAGGCCGCACCGAGTTCGGCGCCTCCTTCGCTCGAACAGGTCCACCTCGTAGCCTGCGTTCTTGAGAAGCCGGTAGAGGTAAGCACCCGTTATTCCCGCGCCGGCTATGGCCAGTCTCATTCCGTTTGCCCCAGCCTTCACCTCTCTCCCCCTTCTTGGCCGACCCTCTCAGCCTCGGAGCCCAAGCGTTCGGGAAAGTCGGCCTGCCTCCAGGGTGTCTGTCCTCGATCCTTGCGCGTACTCCCCTTGATGCGTCCTGAAGGCTCGTGCTTTGAACTTCAGGCGCGTTGGGTCCCACGGTGCGTTAGGGTTGACAAAGGGTCAGTATATCTGGAGAGCCGCCCCATGCCAAGACAGGCCGGCCTCGACCTGCCAGATGCCCCGCATCATGTCATGGGGCGGCGAATCGAGAAATCCGCCAGCCAACGGGGCCGCGGATAGTAATGTGCTGCGGGGCAAAGCGTCCGTGCCACCGTTCGAGCTCAGCGCCGCAGCCCAAGGGTGGGCGTGCCTTGGACTTTTCCAACTCAGTTCAGGAAATCGACGCACATAGGAGGGAGAAGTGGAAAGAGGGGATGTCGGGAGGAGAGACCCTTTGCATCCGCGCGAAACTCAACTGACCGCAGACGTCCCTCTCAACATACGTTTTTCAAAAGTATCGGCCGCCCCTCTGCGAGGCCGCTCATTCCCGGCGGAAGAGCGCGGTAACCTTCTCGATGAGACGGCGAACGATAGACCGTTTCCCGGCCCCCCTTATGGCGGGAACAAAACGGGCCTCGGGTGGCGCTACGGAGTTGACGAACTCCAGGAGCTCTTCGCTGACCCGCCCAGGGGTCTCCAATGGTAGCATGTGCCCTGCTCCCGCAACGATCAGTAGCCGTGAATCCGAGATCAGCTCGCGCAGCCGTGCGGAGAAGGCCGGGGGAGTCAGTTTGTCCCGGTTCCCGCACAGGATGAGAGTTGGGACGCGGAGACCCTGCGCTACCTCCTGCAAGTCCATCGCCTGGGCTGCTGCCATATCCCTCAGGATCGTCTCCGGGCGGCACGCTCGGAGTTCTTCCATGCCTAGAAGGATGGCCTCCCGGGAGGCGGAGGGGGAGAACAAGATCTTCTTCGCCGTCGAGAAGAAGAGGACCTTTTGGATAGACGCCGGCAGATACCGATAAAACCTGTGCAGGAAGCCGTTCGTTTCCGGAAGGTTTACACAGGTCGAGAGGAGAACAAGGCCCCTGACCATTTCCGGATGGCGGGCCGCGAGCACTTGGGCCACGGCGCCGCCCAAAGAGTGGCCCGCCACGAGCACCGGCCCGGTCCCGAGTGCGTCGAGGAGCCCACGGGCAGCGTCGGCATAGCCCTCGAGCGTCATGTTGTCGATCGGGTCAGACTCACCGTGTCCCGGCAAATCGATGGCCAAAATCCTTAACGCGTGGCCGAGGTTCTGGAGCTGAAAGGTCCACGAACGGGCGCTCACACCCGACCCGTGGAGCAGAAGGATTGCCGGGCAGGTCCCGGCTCGTACGCCCTCCGCAGTCAGGTAAGAGATTCTCTTCCCGTTCTGCCCGAGGGAATGGCGAACGACAGCCGCTTCGCCAGGCGGCCCATTCGTGGAGAGTTGCGAGCTTGGGGTCCCCATAGGTTTTGGCACCTTTTCTCCACCAGGAATCCGAACGTGCGTGTAGATATTTCTTGCCTCGGGTCCGGTGCCCACCAGCGTCCTCTCGTTTAGCAAAATTCAGACCACTCGCAAAATCAAGAAACCTAGGAAGGAGAAGTGGGAAGTGAGGACGTGGAGAAGAGAAACGTCTTGCATCAACGCGAGGTCAAGCTATTGCGGGCGTCGCTGACGACAGCCAGGCGGCTATGGGATTGATATCGAACCCGAGCATAGCACCGACGCGGTTGGCCTCGATGAGCGGCGGGCCGCCGCCCATGAACGGGTCGGCGACGACCCGGCAGGGGCGCCTGCCAGGCATCGGATAGTCCATGAAAAATGAAGAAACACTTGACAAACTTCCTTTGGTGGTTTATTTTTCTGGAAAATCAGAATGAACAGAATAATCTGATTTATTTGAGCGGAGGTCGGGATGAGCAGAAAGATCAAGAAGGAGGGTTGTTGCGGGCCAACCACGAAGAGAGCGGGATGCTGCAAGGTCGAATCACTGATAAGCGTGGATGAACGAGGGCAGATGGTCCTTCCCAAGGAGATAAGGGATAAGGCGGGCATCCGTCCGGGGGATAAATTGGCCCTTGTCAGTTGGGAGAAAGATGGAAGGGTATGTTGCTTTACCTTGATCAAGGTGGAGGAGTTTACGGATATGGTAAAAGGTCTCCTCGGCCCGATGCTGGAAGAGATGACTGCAAGATCGACGGATGGCTAGGAAATTCCTCCCACGCGAAAACCAGGGGAACGTTATGAGTTCGTTCATCTTGCTGCGGGAAGGACCGGTAGCACTCGTGGTTCTCAGGCGTCCGCCTATTAACGCC
>Ga0187773_10000868_pt1 | contig 12129 bp, 9 predicted proteins | sample 0216_BV02_MP05_1_FD_133133 | JGI IMG/M metagenome (GOLD analysis project Ga0187773, IMG submission 133133) | Tropical peat soil microbial communities from peatlands in Department of Meta, Colombia - 0216_BV02_MP05_10_MG | ecosystem: Environmental > Terrestrial > Soil > Wetlands > Peat | place...
AACGCCGGTCTGCGCATCAATGAGAAGGATCGATAAATTTTTTGCGGGGAGGACGGACTGAACCTCATCGGCCACGATCTGACAGATGCGCTCCAAATCGGATTGTGCGCTGAGTTTGATCGACAGATCGTACAGAAGCGCCATTTCTTCGTAGTTGCGGACGATCTCGGACGATAGGTTCAGAAGTTCGTAACCCGACTCAAGAAGATCTTGGAGATGGTCCCGAATCCGTCGGACCTCCCCTTCCTCTTCGGAAGGGTGCTTCGAATCGGTGGAATCTTTTCGAAACCGGACCAGAAGGACTCCGATGGAAACGCCCTGGCAGAAAAGCGGTGCGGCGTACAGCGGGAGGGTTGGGTGTCGAAGGATGCGGTCAGGAATTCTTTCCTCTAGGGCCTGTTGAATCAGGGCCGAATCTCCGCGCGGTTCAGCCGAGGACGGGAACCCTTCGACCGGTGCCGGGAGAGGTTGTCCATTCGAGTCTAAAACGGAAATGGAGACGGCGTGGGATTCGGCCGCTCGATGCATAAACTTCGACAAGCGTTCCGGAAGGATCAGGTCTGTCAATTTCAGAGAGGGAAGCGTCATGGATCTCCCGCCGGGTTTATTCTGTCCGGATCGCCACCGCCGGGAGCAGCGGGGTGTTCGGACCAGAGGGGGACGGTGAAATGGAACCGGCTTCCCTCCCCCAATCGGCTCTCGCACCAAATCTTCCCGCCCAAGTACTGGACGATCTCGCGGCAGATGGAAAGCCCCAATCCGGTTCCCCTCGGTTTGCCGGTCCGGGTATCCCCCAGGTGGTGAAATTTGTCAAAAATCTTTTGAAGGTCTTCGTCCGGGATCCCGACTCCGGTATCGATGACCGAGATCCGGACCATGCGGTCTTCCTGCACCCCCTGGATCGTGATATGACCGCGATTCGAAAATTTAATGGCGTTGCCCAGCAGATTGTCCAGAACCTGGATCAGATGATCTCGATCCCCCCGAATTTTCGGAAGGCTCTCGGGGACGTCGATCACAATGGGCAAATTTTTCTCGAGGGCCATCGCCCGAACGGATTTTACTGCGTGGACCACGATCTCAGTAGGCGAAAGGGGCTGGATGCGCCATTCGGTTTTGCCGGCCTCGATCTTTGAGATGTCGAGGATGTCGTTGATCAGGCGGGTCAGTCGCTCGCTCTCTTCGTTGATGATCGTTAGAAACTCCTGCCGGGTTTTGAGATCGATGTCATGATAAGACAACAGGATCTCGGCAAATCCCTTGATCGAGGTCAAGGGAGTCCGGAGTTCGTGAGAAACCTTGGAGACAAAATCCGACTTCAATTGATCGAGTTTCTTGGTCTGTTCGAACAGTCGGATCGTTTCCGCGGCGATCGCCAACTGTTCGGCAATGGGGACCAGGATCTCCAGGTTCCGATTGGCGTAGGCCCGTGGACGACGGCTGGCGAGGTTCAACGTTCCGATCGATTGGTTTTGGGAAATGATCGGCACGACGATGTAGGACCGCAATCCTGCTTCCTTCATCAGCCGGTCCTCAACGAATTCGTCGGCCTCGAGGATGTCGGCCCGAATAAATGGCTGTTCGGACTCGACGACACGGCCGATGACCGTTCCGGTCTTGGGTTGAGGGCGATCATGAACATCAGTGGGGACGTCTTTCGTCTTGGTGAGCCGAAGCGCGATCTGTTGCTGGCTGTCGTCGAGGAGCACGAGACTGATCCGATCATAGTCCAGCAGTCGGTTCACCTCGTCACAGATCGAGTCGAAGATCTCCGTGATGTTCAGTTTGGAACTGACCGTCCGGGTGATTTTATTGATCACCGCCAGCTCTTTGGTCCTTTCAGCCACTTTCTGTTCCAGGCCTGTGTACGACGTCTGCAGCTTGAAGGCCATCTCATTAAATTCATCCGCCAGTTCCTGGATTTCGTCTCCTGTCCGAATCTTCAAACGGTGATTTAGGTTTCCGAAACCGATCCGTTTGACGCCCTCTCGGAGATCCTGCAAGGGCTGGACGAGGTAATGGGCGGCACGCAATCCCAGGAACAGCAGGAGGATGATTCCCGAGCCGCCGGTGAGGAGGATCCAGTTCAGCAAGGTGCTGATGGAAGAATACGTTTCCGTGGGGTTCTGGCTGGTAAAGATATACCATTTTTTCCCGTTGAAGCTGGCGGGATGGATATCCGCCAGGGACGGGACCGGCGCAAAGCCGTTGATGCTGTTTCGCCCGCTGTAATGGACATCGGCTCGAGTAATCGCCCAACCGGGTTCATTTTTGAAAATGGCCTGCATCAGTTCTGGTCTGAGCGTGTGATTTCGGATCAGAAAAATCGGACAAAAAATCAATGTGCCGTCCGAACTGGCCAACATCGTATGGTCCGAGTTGGCCACATGGACTTGAGTCACGGCTTCGAAAAACTGTTTGATCTGTAGGTCGGTTTTGAAGACGCCGATGGCCCGTCGGCCGGTGGCCTCCATCACGGGAACGGCCATTGTGATCTTGAACACTTTTTCAGACCCTTCCGTGGTTTCCTGAAATGTTTCGACATCCGAGATATAGGTGCTGCCGCGGCCTTCGTTGAAGGCGGCCCGCCACCAGGGCTCCTCCCCATAATAGATTCGGGCGGGTTTTGCATCCGCCCCGACCAGCAGGCCACGTTCATCCGTTACGATGAGGGAGAGATGCTCAGCGCGTTCATCGGGGTTTCGGAGAAAACCGTTGATCAAATCGGAAGCAGGATTGGCGAGAAATCCATGGACAAAAGGATCGTCCGCTCCCTCGCTCCGGTTCCACAGGTCTTCGAGCGATTGGATCCGAGTTCGGATCCCGGCGTCGTCCAGGCGGCGTTTTGAATAGGCGGCGTTTGCGACCCCGACGCTGTTACGGACGTCGGAGGAAAGGGCCAGTACCGTCACCTCCGTGACGTTCGCTTCGATAATCAGTCGAACTTTTTGAGCGGTCTCCAGGGCCAATTCACGGTATTGTGCACCGATGGTGTTTTGCAAATGGTTGCGGGCAACCCAATAGGTGACGGCAAGGCCCATTAGAACCACCAGCAGGCCGACGACCAAGATCAAAACAGTAATCTTGGTCTTAAAGCTCTTGAATATCCGTAAAGGATCCACGCTACGGGCCTATTGAGAGTTCCCCAAGAGCTCCCTCACGCGTGCCAGGACATGTCGGGGGCTGAACGGTTTCGTGATATATTCGTTGGCCCCGGACGTTAAACTCTTTTGTTTATCTTCCTCCTGGCCCTTTGCGGTCAGCATGATGATGTGGGTCGAGCGTAGGTCGGGGTCCCTCTTGACCTCGGCACAGACTTCAAAGCCCGTTTTCTTGGGCATCATAATATCGAGGAAAAAAATTTTCGGCCGATGTTGTCTGACCATCTGAAGCGCTTCTTGACCGTCCGTTGCGATGGCGAAGGAAATGCCTTCCCGTTGGAGAATATACGAAAGAGAGCGGACGATGTAAGGTTCGTCATCCGCGATGAGAATCGTTACCGATCCCAACGGTTCAACCTTTCCCGCAACGGGGGTGCGCAGGGGATGGCGTTTCGAAATGGACGGGTCACCCAAACACATACAGGATGTATGTTAAGTAAAAAACCATACAACCGATCAGATGAATGGGTCGCCAGCGGCTCCAAAACTGGATAATACCGTATAGCACAAAGGCGGCGAGGATCGCAAGCCCGGCGCTGGCCAGTCCGGGTCGGTCCAGTTGCCAGGGGGTCCCGGTCAGTCCCACCGAGACGGGAAAAGTACTTTGAAAAACCATGGCCCCGGTGATATTAGCCACGGCCAGTGTGTCCTTTCGTCGGGCGATCCAGATCAGGCTGTTGAAGCATTCGGGAAGCTCCGTCGCGATCGGAGTAATGATCAACGAGAGGATGAGGGGAGAAACTCCGATTATCTGGGATAAGCGTTGCATGCCTTCAACGAAGAAATAGGCTCCGCTGACGACGAGACCGAATCCCAGCGCCACCTGAATCAGAATCAAGACCGTTGGGGGACGCTCACGATCTCGGGTCAGGCCTCGGGAAAGGATCAACGGCTCCAGGTCTTCTCCGATGCTTCCCTCTTTAATGAACAGCCGCTTCAGATAAAAAAGATACAACACGACCAGAGTCGCGGCGGCGGCATACCGAATCCATCGTCCCGATTGCCCGAGCGGGAGGAGCGCCATCAACAGGGCAATTCCATAACCGGTCAGGAAAAACCCCAGGTCGATCCGAACCGACGAAACATTGAGAGGAATCACGGTCGTCCGTTTTCCCATCGAGGAGAAAAGAAGGACGCCGAGCCCCAGGAGAGGAAAGGCCAGGCAGGTCAGCATAAAGGGTGCTCCGAGAATCGCTCCAATGCCGACCGCTTCGCGGGGTTCGCCATTGCCGAAAAAAATCGCTATGACGGGGACCATGGTTTCCGGCATGGCCGTGCCCACGCCGGCCAATACGCTTCCGACCACGCCTTCCGAAAGCCGAAGCCGTTTCCCGACCCATTCCACTCCGTTCGTGAACAGATAAGCCCCACCCAGGATGGTCAGCAGGCCCAGAAACAGCAGGCCGCTCACGAGGAGCCTCCGGCCGAACCGGGTCGAGAATTGCGGAAAGACGGGTTAAGTGTTTCTTCCAGTTCGTCCATAATCTGCCGTAGCGGGAGACCGGTTTCTTGGGCAATCCGTTTGCAGTCTTGGTATTCCGGTAGCCTTCTTTGTTGGCCCCCGGAACGCGTAACAACCTTGACCTGAACGGAGCCGAAGCGGGTATCGACCCGCTGAGAACCGCGTGGGATTTTACGACGCTGGATATCGATCTGCCGGATCCCCAGTGTGGTGGTTTCCTGAAACACGATCTCCGATAACGCCGTGGCTTGGTGCTGCTCCGCCAAGACACTCAATAGAATGCCGGGACGTCCCTTTTTCATCGTAATGGCCGTCAGATAAACATCGAGTGCGCCGGCCGCAAAAAGTCTTTCCATCAAATGCTCATACACTTGAGGGTTGAGATCGTCGATATTGGTTTCCAGCAGTATCATCCGCTCGGTATGGGTGGCTTGAGGAGATTCCCCGACCAGCAGCCGGAGCATATTCGGCCAGTTGGGAAACTCACGGCTGCCCGCACCGTAGCCGACTTTCTGGAGACGCATCTCGGGAAAGGGGCCACCGGCCGTTACCAGCGTCGTGATGATCGCGGCTCCCGTTGGGGTGGTCAACTCTTGCTGGGGCCCGCTGGAATAAACCGTGAACCCCCGGACTAATTCCGCAGTGGTTGGAGCCGGTACCGGAACTTTTTGACCGTGTACATCGACCAGTCCGCTGCCGAGATTCAACGGCGAGGCCATGACCTCATCGATTCCCATCAGGTTTAAACCGAGAACGCATCCGACGATGTCGATCAACAAATCGATGGCCAGATCGGCTTGAAAGCGCAGCCCCTTGGCGGAACCGTGGGCTTTGATCTCGGCCTTGATCCATCGTTCCAAGATCGCCTCGACCGTTTTTTTGGTCGAATCGTCGAGCCGGCTGTGACGGATGACATTTTCCAGCTCACGAATTTCATAGGATTTTTGCTTCTGAGGCTGGACATTCACGTCCACTTTGGTTCCGATAAAAGGGCCGCGCTGGGCCGAACGGGTCTTGAGCTCAAATCCTTTGATGGGAAGCGGATTGAGCCGCTCTTTGAGACGGGAAAGCTCGAGTCCCGCATCCACCATCGCGCCCAGGATCATATCGCCGCTGACCCCGGAGGAACAATCGAAATAGGCAATCTTCATATCCCCTCGTATCGCTGTGTGTGTGGCATGAAAGGGTTCTATCGGAAAGCTTGACCGATCTTCTTCATTCGATGGGCCAGAACCGCAGCCCCGAAACCGTTGTCGATATTCACCACCGCCACGCCGGCGGCACAGCTGTTTAGCATGGTCAGAAGCGCGGCCACGCCGCCGAAGCTGGCTCCGTAACCGACACTGGTCGGGACGGCTACAATCGGTTTATCCATCCAACCCCCGATCACACTGGCCAGGGCTCCATCCATTCCGGCCACGACGATCAGGACCGCGGCCGTCTCGATGCGAGCACGGTGATTCCAAAGACGATGGAGTCCGGCCACGCCGACATCGTAGATGGCCTCAATCCGGTGACCGAGAAACTCCAGGGTCACTTTAGCTTCCTCGGCCACCGGGATATCCGACGTCCCGGCCGTGATAATCAGAATTCCCCCTGTCGTTTCAGGGAATCGCGACCGGCGGTGTTGATTCCGTTGCTGGATCGTAATGGCACGGGCCGAATCGTGATAAACCGCTCTCGGCTCGATTCGCTTCACGGTTTGAAACAGCTGGGGAGTCGCCCGTGTGGCCAGAACCGGACTCTTGACGGCCACCATCCGGCGGATAATGGCCAAAACTTGTTCCGGCCGCTTCCCCTCGCAGAAGATGACTTCGGAATGCCCTTGTCGGAGCGTGCGATGGTGATCGATGGCCGCAAACCCCAGCGCTTCATACGGCAGATGGCGAAGGCGCTTCATGGCGGCATCCACCGAGAGGGTCCCCTTTTTTACCTGAGCCAACAGCTTCCGGGTATCTTCCGAATTCATGGGTTATTGCTCTTCAATGATGGGGTACGCGATACTGGTAACGTGATGGTTGATTCGGACCAGGTTGGTCAGGACGTCGAGATGGATTGCGCTGGTCTCGATCGATTCCGCGAGGCCGGCATGCAACCGCTGAATATGCGCAGCCCGAAGCTCGCGCTCAAGATGTTTAATCTCGTCCTTGGCCTGAATCACACGCTGGGCCAGTTCCGGATCGTGGCTTGCAAAGGCCGAAATCACCCGTTCCAAATTTTGGCCCACCCGGCCGTGAAGCTCGACAATCTCCTTCAGCCCTTGATCGGAGAAGCGCAGACCCTTGTAGATTTTTTTCTTGGCCAGTTCCATGAGGTTCCGATCGATGATGTCGCCGATCGTTTCGAGATCACTTGTCAGGGTCAGGAGGTCCACTTCGCGCACCGATTGCTCCTCCGTCAGCGATTTCGCGGAGAGCTTGGTGATGTAGAGTTTAATTTCGCGGTTTAATGCGTCCACCCAGTCGTCTTTCCGTTCGATCTGTTCCAAGACCTCCTGATTATCCTCGGTGAAGACCTGAATGGTTTCCCGATACATATCCCGGACGATATCCGACATTCGCAGGGCCTCTCGTGTGGCCTGACCCAGAGCCAGGGCCGGCGAATCCAAAACATGCGGGTCCAGGTATTTAGGCCGGGAACTTTCTTCCAAGGAAGGTCTTTCGGGAACCAGCCAGGCGACGAACCGGGCAAACGGTACGGTAAACGGGAGAAAGAGGAGCGCGATTCCGAGATTAAACAGCGTGTGGGCGTTTGCGATCTGCCGCACGATGTTTTCGGATGTCTGACCGATGAAGCCCTCGAAGGGAATTAAAAATGGGAAGATCAGGACGACGCCCAGGAGTTTGAATAGAATATGCGCCAAGGCCACGCGTCTGGCCTCGGTGGTCGTGCCCAGACTGGCCACCCAGGCCGTGGCGCAGGTCCCCACATTTGCCCCCAGGATGATGGGGATGGCGGAGGACAGCGGCATCAGTCCCTGGGTCGCGAATGCGATCGCGATCCCGATGGTAGCGGCGCTGCTGGAGAGCAGCGCGGTCAGACCGGCCGAAATCAAGATTCCCCAAACCGGTACATCGCTGACCCCAAACAGCACCTCGTGCACCAAGCCATTTTCCTTGAGCGGGGCCATGCCGTCTGAAAGAAGCTTTAAGGCAAAAAAGATCAGACCGAAGCCGAAAAGGACCGTGCCGACCAATTTGATTCGACGTTGTTTGCTAAAAAAGTAAAGGGCAAACCCGACCGCGAGGATGGCCAACGCGTAGTTACTGATTTGGAAGGCGATCAATTGAACAGTGAAAGTGGTGCCGAGATCGGCGCCGAGGATCAGTGCGACCGTTTGGGAAAGCGTCATCAGTCCGGCGCTGGTAAAGCCGACCAACATCACCGTGGTCGCGCTACTGCTTTGAATCACGGCGGTAATAAAGGCGCCCGTCGCCAGTCCAAGAAAGCGATTCTGGGTAAAGGCGGCCAGGATCGATCGGAGTCGGGCTCCGGCCAGTCCTTGCAGTCCATCCCCCGCCCATTGAAGGCCATGGAGCAAAAAGGCGACACCGCCCAACAGGCTGAAGATCATCAGGGTGGTCAATCGCACACTCCTTTTCTATCTATTATTATAGAGGACCTTTGTGAAGGAGAATGCCTGCAAGTGCGGTTTCGACTAACGGATTTCATCGCCAACGGCGCTTTCCATCAAATCCGTTACGGCCCGATGTGGGTCTTTGTCCTCGAACAGGACGGAGTAAACCTGTTGGACGATCGGCATCCTGACACCGTGCTTTTGAGCCAGGAGATGAGCGGCCCGGGTGGTCTGGATGCCTTCGGCCACCATCGTCATTTTTTTTAGGATTTCATGGAGCTTCTCGCCCCGTCCGAGTTGATATCCCACGGTACGGTTCCGGCTCAGGGCTCCCGTCGATGTCAGGATCAGATCCCCCAGTCCGGACAAACCGGAAAAGGTTTTTGGATCGGCGCCCAGGGCCTGTCCGAGCCGAATGATCTCGGCCAACCCTCTTGAGATGAGCGCGGCCCGCGTGTTGTGGCCAAAACCAAGGCCGTCGGCACCCCCGGCGGCCAATGCAATCACATTTTTGAGCGCCCCGCCAAGCTGCACTCCAAGAATGTCCGTTGTCGTAAATGCTTTAAAGTAGTGCGTGGTGAATAAAGGCTGCAGTCGCACGGCCAGATCGTGGTCCTTGGCCGCAAGCGAGACGGCAGTCGGGTGACGCTGGCAGACTTCTTTGGCAAAGCTGGGACCGGAAAGGGCGGCGATGTTGGAAGGAGGGATCGGCAGAACCTCTTCCATAATCTGTGACGTCAACAAAAACGTGTCGTTCTCGATTCCTTTGGTTCCACTAATAACGGGCGTTTCCTTGGGAAGAACCGGTCCGAGCCTTATCAAAACCGAACGAGCCACATGCGACGGGACTGCAAACAATACCACCCTCGCATCCTTGACCGCTTCCTCCAAAGACGGTGTCGCTACAATCCGATGTGAAAGCGCCACACCCGGCAGGAATAAGTCATTTACGTGCCGATCATTTATCGAGGCGACGAGATCCTTTTCGTAGGCCCAGATCTTTACGTCGTAACCCCGATCGGCCATGAGGAAGGCCAGACCCGTGCCCCAGCTTCCGCCGCCGATCACGGCAATCTTTATGGACATGGTGGACGGCCTTTAAATGAGGGTTCTCGTGTCAGAATTTTTTTTAATTATAACGTGTTATGAAAAAGACTGTCAAGCCAATCGACCGGGGATCGGCTTGATGGCCTCGATGATCTGTGCTATAGTGAGACCGGATCAGGGAGTATCATGGAGGAAAACTTCACTTATAGCCTCTCGGCCGCGTTGGCTCTGGGTTTGATCATCGGAAGTTTTTTAAATGTCTGTATTCATCGTCTTCCACGAAATGAGTCTTTAATTACCCCCGCTTCTCGTTGCCCCTCCTGTCATCATTCGGTCCGCTGGTGGGACAACATTCCCGTGATCAGCTTCTTAATCCTGGGTGGCCGATGCCGAGACTGCGGAAGACCGATTTCGTGGCGATATCCTATCGTTGAACTTGTCTCCGGGATCGGTTACCTCCTTCTGGTTTGGCGGTTCGGTATGGGGTGGCAGACGATCATTTATGCCCTGCTGTTTTCCTCGCTGTTGGTGATCACTTTTATTGATCTGGATCACCAAATCATCCCGGATCGAATTACACTGCCCGGGATGATTGTGGGTTTAATCGCCTCTTCACTTATTCTTCCCATCGGTTTTATGGATGCTCTGATCGGTCTTCTGTTGGGCGGCGCGCTGTTTTATGGAGTAGCCGTGGCCAGCCGGGGTGGAATGGGCGGCGGAGATATTAAACTCATTGCGATGATCGGCGCCTTTCTCGGGTGGAAGCAGGCGTTATTGACCATTTTCATCGGTGCGCTGGCCGGCTCCGTGATCGGGCTGTTCCTGATGACCTTTAAAGGAAAGTCGAGAAAATATCCCGTGCCTTTCGGTCCCTTCTTAAGTCTGGGGGCCCTGGTCTCCCTGTTCGCAGGACCGGCGATCTGGAGCTGGTATCAACATCTGGGTGCGTTTTGATTCGGCCGGGGGGAATGTCGCGGGTTTTTCGGTTTTCGGACGAACGTCTAAACCATCAAGGGGCGATGAAGTTGACCCACTTGGTTCGGTTGACGGCGGTGCTTGTAATTCTGTTTGCCGGGCTGTGGGGCCTTCAGGCCGCCGTTCTGCTTCAAACCGCAAAACGGTATCGGATGGAAGAGGCCACCCGGTACTTGGTTGCGATCACCCAAACCTTGGCGACGGAATTCCGGACCACCGGGCAGGATGCATTAACCGACCCTGTTTTCTTGAAGAAGCTGGCAAAGCGGTATGGGGTGTACCGACTCTCTATTTTCGATCATGATGGCCGAATATTGGCGGACACGTCCGATCCAGATCATATCGGGCCCTCGAATCCCCTGCAGGACGTAACCCCACAACAGTTTGAGCAGATCTTTGAAGGTAAAAGTCTTGTGAGAATTCCGGATCTGGATGCCTCCGGAGCCCAGATTCTATCGTATTTCGTTCCGATTCAAAATCCGGACCCAAACCATATCGGTGTGCTCCGAGTGGATTTGGGATTGCGCCCGTTGGAAGCCGGAGGCGCGGCGGCGGCGACCACCTTACTGTTGAAGGTCGCCGGGATCACCATTCTCGTCGTGATGGCGTTCTACTCCGTCCGTACGGTCGTCCTGAGCCGTCGGACCCGTGCGGCGGCGGGAGAGCCATCGGGCGAAACGGCCGCAATGATCGTCACGTTCCATGAAGTGGTTCGGCAACTCAAAGAGAAAGAGCAGGAGTTGGAGCAACTCAGGACCCGGGCGGAAGAACGGGCGGCGCATATTGAGACCTACAATGAGAACATCCTTCAAAGCGTGGCCAGCGGCGTCATTACCTTCAATCCCGAGCACGTCATAACCACCTTCAACCACGCGGCCGAGCGGATTCTGGGGCTGTCGCATTCATCGGCGGTCGGTAAAACCTGCGAGGAGCTGTTTGGCGCCCAGAGCAACATCGTTCATCTGCTCGATCAGGTGCTGACCCGTCAGGCCACGATCGCGCGCCAAGAACTGGAGTTGAACCGTCCGAATCCCGCCCCGTCCGGCCCTCAACGCATCTGGGTCGGAATCAGCACATCGTTGCTGCGGGATCGTCAAAACGAGGTGATCGGTACGACTTTCGTCTTCACCGATCTCACCGAGATCAAGGGGCTTCAGGAACAGGTGGAGCTCAAACGACGCCTGACCGTTCTCGGAGAAATGTCCGCCGGAATTGCCCACGAGTTCCGGAATTATATGGGGAGCGTGATGGGATTTACGAAGCTGCTTTCTAAGAAGCTTCGGCCTTCCGAAACCGATCCCGATACCGGCCAGGAAATGGTTGCTTCCATTATGCGAGAGTTGACCGCAATGAATCAGTTGATCGAACAATTGCTGAGTTTCGGTCGTCACGACGAATTACACCTGGAGCCCGTGGCCATTGAGCCAATGATCCGCCGCCTTCTGGATCAAGTGTTCATGCAGACCAAGACGGTCAAACCCCGTTTGGATGTCACGATACCGATCGGCCTCCCGGAGATACGGATGGACGAGGTATTGATGCGTCAGGCCATCGGAAATCTTCTTCAAAACGCGATGGATGCCATGCCGCGAGGCGGAGATTTGGGGCTCCGGGCCGCGGTTCTAGACCACAATTCGGATGCCGGTTTAGGAACCCGACGGCATCGAAAGGAATTCTTGCTTGAAATCCGAGATACCGGCATTGGCATTCCGAGGGATAAGCTCGATAAGATCTTTCTTCCTTTTTTTACCACGAAAGAAAAGGGAACCGGTATGGGACTGGCCCTGGTTCACAAGATTGTGTTGTCGCACGGAGGACGAATCGAGGTAAACAGCGAAGAGGGCCGCGGGACAACCTTTCAGATTCTTCTACCCCTGACCGAGGTGGCCTAATGGCGGTCATTTTAG
>Ga0187773_10000869_pt1 | contig 12125 bp, 8 predicted proteins | sample 0216_BV02_MP05_1_FD_133133 | JGI IMG/M metagenome (GOLD analysis project Ga0187773, IMG submission 133133) | Tropical peat soil microbial communities from peatlands in Department of Meta, Colombia - 0216_BV02_MP05_10_MG | ecosystem: Environmental > Terrestrial > Soil > Wetlands > Peat | place...
ATCGAGAATACGGTCGATCCTGCGACCGGAATGGCGACCGTGCGCGCGACGATGCCGAACAAGGACGAACTCCTCTGGCCGGGCACGCTGGTGACCACCGACATGACGCTACGGAACGAAGACGGCATCGTCGTACCGTCGAATGCCGTGCAAGTGAGCCAGACCGGCACGTTCGTATTTGTTGTCAAAGACGGCGTCGCACAAAAGCAGGACGTCAAGGTCGAGCGCCAGGTCGGAACGGAAAGCGTGATCGCTTCAGGTCTCAACGGCGGCGAGACCGTGGTTACAGAAGGACAACTGCTGCTGTCGAATGGCACGCGTGTCAACCCGCGTCCACCCCGCGTTGCCGGCAGCTGATCCATGAATATTTCCGAGACCTGTGTTCGCCGCCCGGTGCTGACGACGCTGATGACGGCGTCGTTGATTGTTTTCGGTGTCTTCGCTTACCGGCTGCTGCCGGTGGCTGCGTTGCCGGCGGTGGACTTTCCCACCATTCAGATAACGGCGACTTTCCCGGGCGCGAGCCCCGAGACAATGGCGTCGTCGGTGGTGTCGCCGATCGAACGCCAGCTGTCGACGATTTCCGGCATCACCTCGATGAGCTCGTCGTCGACGCTAGGGTCGGCGCAGATCACGATTCAGTTTGATCTCGGGCGTAATATCGACGGAGCGGCGCTTGACGTGCAAACCGCGCTCGCGACTTCGGCGCGCCTGTTGCCGATCGAAATGACTATCCCGCCGTCATTCCGCAAGGTGAACCCGGGCGACTTCCCGGTGCTCTATATCAGCTTGCGTTCCGACACCGTGCCGCTGTCGACCATCGACGATTACGCCGAGACCGTGCTGGCCCCGCAAATCTCGCAATTGCCCGGCGTCGCGCAGGTGCTTGTCTATGGGGCACAGAAATTCGCCGTCCGCGTCCAGGTCAATCCGACGGAAGCCGCCGCCCGGAACATCTCACTCGAGGACGTGCGTAGCGTTGTTGCCAAGGCCAACTCCAGCACCCCGGTCGGTGTGTTGACGGGACCCAAACAGAGCGTAACGCTCGCAGCGACCAGCGCGATTCCCCATGCGGCCGACTATCGTGACGTGGTCGTCGCCTATCGCAATGGCGCCCCAATCAAGCTCAACCAGATCGCCCGCGTGATCGACAGCGTCGAGAACGACAAGATTGCGACCTGGTTCAACGATGCCCGCGCTATTGTTTTGGCGATCCAGCGCCAGCCCGACGCCAATACGGTGCAGGTGGTCGATCTTGTCCGCGAGAGCCTGCCGACTATGCGTGCGCAGGTGCCGCCGTCGATCCAGATGCAGCCTTTGTTCGACCGCTCGCTCTCGATTCGCGCAGCGGTGATCAACGTGCAGGAGACGCTGGCGATCGCGATTGCGCTGGTCATCATGGTGATCTTTCTGTTCCTGCGCAAAGTCTCGGCAACCATCATTCCAGCGCTTGCGGTCCCGGTTTCGCTGGTCGGCACTTTCGCCGCGATGTACGCCTTTGGCTTCTCGATCAACAACATGACGCTGCTTGCGCTCACCTTGTCGGTCGGCTTCGTGGTCGACGACGCGATCGTGATGCTGGAAAACATCGTGCGACATGTCGAAGGCGGGATGCGGCCCTTCGAGGCGGCGCTGAAAGGTTCGCGCGAAATCGGCTTCACTATCGTATCGATCACGTTTTCGCTGATCGCCGTGTTCATTCCGGTGCTTTTGATGGGCGGCATGGTTGGCCGCGTATTCCGCGAGTTCGCTGTATCGATTGCTGTCGCCATTGTCGTTTCAGGTTTCGTTTCGCTGACGCTGACGCCGATGTTGTGCGCGCGCGTTCTCGGCGGCCATCAGAAGGAAGGCGAGAAGCAATTCTTTGTGCTGCGTATTTTTGAGCGCTTCTTCGAATGGATGCTCAACACATACCAATGGACGCTCGACCGCGTGATCGCGTTCAAGTCGATCATGCTGATGGTCACGATCGGTACTTTTTTCGCGACCATCGTGCTCTATGTGGTCGTGCCGAAAGGCTTCTTCCCGACGGAAGATACCGGCTACATCATCGGCATTACGGAAGGCGCGACCGATGTCTCATTCCCTGCGATGTCGGCGCTGCAACGGCAGGTCGCCGACCTCGTGCGGGCGGACCCGGCGGTTGCCTATGTGAACTCAACCGTCGGCACCGGCGGCCCCAATTCAGTCGGCAACAGCGGCCGCATGCTGGTGGCGCTCAAGCCGCGCAAGGAGCGTGACAATCTGGAAACCATCCGGGCACGGTTGCGCAAAAACGCCAACGTCGTGCCCGGGATCGCGATCTATTTCCAGCCGATCCAGAACATCAATCTGGGCGGCAAGCTCACCAAGGGTCAATGGCAGTACACGCTGCAATCAAATGACACTGCGGCGCTCTACCGGCTCGCGCCAGAACTGCGCGACAAAATGGCCAAGATCGACGGGCTGCTCGACGCCAACACCGATCTTTACGTGACCAATCCGCAGGTGACGATCGAGGTCGATCGCGAAAAGGCGGCGGTCTATGGCGTGACCGTCGATCAGGTCCGCCAGGAACTCTACAACGCGTTCGGCGTGCGGCAGGTTGCGACCATCTACAGCCCGGTCAACTACTACCAGGTCATTCTTGAAACGCAGCCCGACTACCAGATCAGCCCGGACGATCTCGCGCGTGTCTATCTGAAGACGACGAACGGAACGACCGTGCCGCTGTCGGCGGTCACGCGTTTTGAACGTACGGTTGGCCCGCTGCAGGTCAATCACCAGGGTCAGCAGCCGTCGGTGACAATCTCGTTCAATCTTGCTCCGGGCGTGTCTATTGGCCAGGCAACAAATGCGGTCCGGGTCCTTGAGCGTGAGGAGCGTCTGCCGGCGACAATCACAACGGGCTTCCAAGGTTCGGCGCAGGTGTTCGAGGACGCGCAAAAGGGGCAGTTCATTCTGGTGCTGGCTGCGATTTTCGCCGCCTACGTCGTGCTCGGCATTCTGTACGAAAGCTTCATTCACCCGATCACAATTATTTCGGGTCTGCCTTCGGCCGGTATCGGCGCAATCCTGACGCTGATGCTGTTCCGCATGGACCTTTCGGTCATTGCGATGATCGGCATCGTGATGCTGGTCGGCATTGTGAAGAAGAACGCGATCATGATGATCGACTTTGCAATCGAGCGCCGCCGCGTCGGCCTGTCGGCGGAAGCGGCAATCCGCGAAGCTGCGATCCTGCGTTTCCGCCCGATCATGATGACGACGTTCGCCGCAATCTTTGGCACGCTGCCGATTGCGCTCGGCACTGGCGCGGGCGCTGAGTTGCGTCAGCCGCTTGGTGTTGCAGTGGTCGGCGGCCTGGTGCTCTCGCAGCTTCTCACACTGTACATTACGCCGGTAATCTACCTCTATCTCGACCGCTTCGACCGCCTGCTCAAGCGCCGGCTCGAACCGCAGCTCAAGGAAGTCGAGGAAGCACCGCCAGCCGTGGCGGCGGAGTAGCCCTACCGCCTCATCCTGAGGAGCGTGGCGCAGCGACGCGTCTCGAAGGATGGGCGGCTCCCATGGTTCGAGACGCGCTGCTTCGCAGCGCTCCTCACCATAAGGTCGCGATAAGACTAAAGCGCGAAGCTGGTTCCGCACCCGCAAGACGCCTTGGCCTTCGGATTGTTCACCTTGAACGAGGCGCCGATCAGGTCATCAATAAAATCGATTTCCGAGCCAGCCATATAGTTGACTGAAACGGGGTCGATCAACACGACCGCACCGTCGCGGCTGATGACGATATCATCAGCCCCCTTGGCGCGCTCCATATCGAACTTGTACTGGAAGCCCGAGCAGCCGCCGCCTTCCACGCTGACGCGCAGCATTGTGCCGGCCGGTTCTCCTTTGAGGATTTCGCCGATCCGCCGTGCCGCGCGTTCGCTGACCGTAATGCTTGGGTTCATCCGAGCGCCTTTTCAGGCCCATCCTATTGGCAGATGGCCCAACGGATAGTTAAGTGCGCTGGCCACAGAGGTCAATCGGCGCATGATCCCGAAAAGTGTGAGTACCGTTCCGGATATGATCATGCGCCAACGATAAGAAATACAATGGTGGTCGAAACGGGGCGCGAACGGGCAGTTTATGCGTCGAATCCGACGCAAAGCCGGGGACGGCTTCATGCTGAACCGGCCAGTCCGACACGCAATGCATTCCGCCGTGATTGCGACCGCATCATCCACTCAGCCGCGTTCCGGCGGCTGGCTCACAAAACGCAGGTCTTCGTCTATCACGAAGGTGACCACTACCGGACTCGGCTGACCCACACACTGGAGGTGGCGCAGGTTGCGCGCTCGCTGGCGCGTGCGTTGGGTCTCGATGAAGATCTCGCCGAAGCGCTCGCGCTCGCGCATGACCTCGGCCATCCGCCATTCGGTCATGCCGGTGAGCGTGCGCTGGACGAATGCCTCGGTGGATTCGGCGGATTCGATCATAATGCGCAGACGCTGCGGATTGTGACGGATCTCGAGCGCCGCTACGCCGCCTTTGATGGCCTCAATTTAAGCTGGGAAACGCTCGAAGGGCTGGTCAAGCACAATGGTCCGCTGGTCAACCGCGATGGCGCCCCCGTTGGCCGCTATGCGAGACATGGCTTGCCGGCGCCGATCATCGCCTATTCGAAAATTCAGGACCTTGAGCTGTGGACCTACGCCAGCGCAGAAGCACAGGTTGCCGCGCTGTCGGATGACATTGCCTACGATGCCCACGACATCGACGACGGTCTGCGCGCCGATCTGTTTACGCTCGAAGATATCGCCGCGGTTCCGTTGATCGGCAGCGTCCTTGCCACGATAGACGCGCAATATCCAGGCATAGATCCGGCGCGGAGGGTGCACGAACTCGTGCGCCGGCTCATCACGCGCATGATCGAGGACGTCATCGCCGAGACGGGCCGCCGTGTCGCAATGCTCCAGCCTCGTACCGCCGCCGACGTGCGTGAGGCGCCAAGGCCGATTGTCGGATTTTCCCCGGCGATGGACAAAGCCGATCGTGAGATCAAGGGCTTTCTCTATCCCCGCATGTACCACCACGACCGCGTCGTGCGGGTTATGGAGGATGCGGAGCGCGTTGTGCGCGATCTTTTTTCGCATTACGTGGCGTCGCCGACCGATCTGCCTCTGGGTTGGAATGAAGGGGTGCGCGTCACCGATGTGCCCGCGCGTGCGCGCCGCATCGCGGACTACATTGCCGGCATGACCGATCGCTATGCGCTGGTCGAGCACGCGAAATATTTCAAGACGACGCCTGAGTTGCATTAGATAATCTTATCGGCCCACGAGCGGCGGCGAAGTGATGGTGAATGCATGATCGCCGTTCGGTAGGTCGACCAGCGTAAAACCAGCCTTCTCCGCCGCGAACACGGATGTCGTGTCGCCGTGCACCACGATGGTCTTGGCGGGGATAGTTACCGAGTAGGCTCCGCTTCGCACCGTGATCGAATTCGGGCCAGCCACCGCAACGGAAAAGTCTTTAGGATCCATCGGGATTTTGTAAGTGCCTGTGCCAGCGGTTATGGTTACCGTGTTTTTGTTGCCGCCAGGTTTTTCGCAATTCTTGTTCCTGCACTTGGCCTGCTTATCCCTATCCTTGCGTTCACGCTTGCTTTCCTTGTCCTTGTGCTTGCTATTTTCCTTTCGTTCCTTCGCGTTTACCGGAAAACCCATCTTGGAAGCGTGGCTCTCGGTATTCTGATTATAATTGCTCTCGGTATTATGACTATGGCTGCCCTTCGCGTGCGCAATGTTCGCGGTTGCCGTACCGACAATAAGGACTGCGGCCAAGCGCAAGACCTTGACGACGGTCGTAAGCGTTTTCATTTGGGTATCTCCATTGAAGCGGTCGCAGGATTTATTCTTGCGTCGTAGTTGATGATGACTCAAATATTTAATGTTGCGCTCATGAACTTGAGCTGAATTGAAACGCAATCTGAATGACAGCTTTTAAGATGCACATCATCCAATCAGGGGATGATCAACCGAATGGTCGTGATCGTGATGTCATCCATTTGGAGGATGCGTCAGATTGTGCGACGATTGAGCGGCAAAAATATTGTGGTGCAGGGGTTCGTTTATGGGGCGGTTGGCCGGCAAAGTTGCATTCATTACCGGTGGTGGAGGCGGCATTGGCCGCGCTACCGCTGAACGCTTTGCTGAAGAAGGCGCCAAGGTCGTCATTGCCGAGATCGACACGGAGCGCGGCAAGACGGCGGCTGAGTCAGCGCGAGGGCGAGCGAAGAATTCCGGCGGCGATGCACTCTTTGTCCATACCGACGTGCGGGAGCGCAGCAGCGTCGAAGCGGCGCTTGCCCAAACAATCGAACGTTTCGGCTCGCTTACGATTCTGCACAACAATGCCGGCGGCTCGACTCCGCAGGACGGCATGGTCACGGAGGCGCCGGAAGAAGAATTCTGGCGCGTGCTGCGGCTCGACCTCTACGGCACGTTTCTTTGTTGCAAGCTTGGCATCCCGCTGATGATCAAGTCAGGTGGCGGCTCGATCATCAACATGTCGTCGATCGTGGCGCTGCGCGCTCTGCCCGGGCGCGATTGCTACACCGCCGCGAAGGGGGCGATTGCCGCCATGACCCGTTCGATGGCAGTCGAATATGCGCCTCACAAGATTCGCGTGAATGCAATTGCGCCTGGCGTCGTGCTCACCGAACGGGTCAAGAAACTGATGAAGGATGCCAAGGACATCGAAAAGCTTGCGCAGAGCCATCTGCTGGGCCTCGGCCAGCCGGAACATATGGCTGAAATGGCAGTTTATCTCGCCTCCGACGAGTCGGTGATCACGACTGGCCAGGTTCTGTCGGTCGATAGCGGCGCCACCATCAGGTAGCGGCGCGTATCGGCATCTTTTCGGCCTGCTAATGACGTTTTGACTCACCTTCCAAATTACGTTAGCCGCAACGCGAAATGGCCGCCGCAAACAAACCCCAGCATCTTTTCGCAGACATGCTCGCGCGCGTGTGCGAAGCGACTGGGGCAGTGTTGGGGGCCGGTGCGGAGCTGTCACGTATCGTTGTCGAACCGCCGCGTGACGCAACCCATGGCGACATGGCAACCAATGCGGCCATGGTGCTGGCAAAAGATGCCGGCAAGAAACCGCGCGATCTGGCAGAAAGTATTGCCGCGAAGTTGCGTGCCGACAACAAAGTGACTTCGGTCGAGGTCGCCGGCCCCGGATTTATCAATCTCACTCTGAAGCCAAATGTTTGGGGCGAAGAACTGCGCCTGATCCTCGCGCAGGGCGGCGACTACGGTCGCAGCAACATTGGCAAAGGCGAAAAGGTCAACGTCGAGTACGTTTCTGCCAACCCGACAGGCCCGATGCATGTCGGGCACGGTCGCGGAGCTGTGTTCGGCGACGCGCTCGCCAACCTGCTGGCCTTTACCGGCCATGAAGTCACGCGCGAGTACTACATCAACGATGCCGGCGCGCAGGTCGATGTGCTCGCTCGCTCTGCTTTTCTGCGTTATCGCGAGGCTCTCGGCGAGGATATCGGGGCCATCCCGGAAGGGCTGTATCCGGGCGAATACCTCAAACCGGTTGGCGGCGAGCTTGCCGCCGAGTACGGTCCCAAACTTTCAACGATGAAAGAGAGCGCGTGGTTGCCGGTCGCACGCGCCAAGGCTGTCGCCGCGATGATGGACAAGATCCGGGACGATCTTGGGGCGCTCAATATCCGTTTCGACGTGTTTTTCTCCGAACGCTCGCTCATTGAAGGCAAACGCGACGAAGTTGCCGCCACCATCGAAAGTCTGCGCAAGAGCGGCGAGGTCTATGAAGGCCGGTTGCCCCCGCCGAAAGGCGGTAATCTCGAAGATTGGGAGGGCCGCGAGCAGACTTTGTTCAAGTCCACCGACTTCGGCGACGACGTCGACCGCCCGCTCAAGAAATCAGATGGCGGCTATACCTACTTTGCGTCCGACATCGCTTACCATCGCTCGAAGATCGAACGGGGATTTCTCAACCTGATAGACGTTTGGGGCGCCGATCACGGCGGCTATATCAAGCGCATGCAGGCTGCGGTGAAGGCGATCAGTGGGGGTAAGGCGGATCTGGACGTAAAGCTGGTGCAGCTTGTGCGTCTTCTGCGGGCAGGCGAGCCCGTAAAGATGTCAAAACGGGCCGGGGAATTTGTCACGCTACGCGAAGTCGTGGACGAGGTCGGACGCGATGCCGTGCGTTTCGACATGCTCTATCGAAAAAATGACGCTGTGCTCGATTTCGACCTTGCCAAAGTGATCGAGCACTCGCGGGACAATCCTGTTTTTTATGTGCAGTACGGGCACGCTCGCGGACAATCGGTGTTTCGCAACGCGCGGGAAGAGATGCCGGACCTGCCCGAAGAGCCGCGGGCTCGCGCCAACAAGCTCGGAATCGCGCCGCTCGAGCGGCTCAGCGATCCAGGGGAACTTTCCCTATTGAAGCAGCTCGCCCTTTATCCACGGGTCGTCGAGGCCGCCGCGGCGGCCCACGAACCGCATCGAATTGCGTTCTATCTATATGAATTAGCGAGCGAATTTCACGCGCAGTGGACGCGCGGAAAAGACTTGCCTCATTTACGCTTCATTATCCAGAATGATCGAGAAACGACAGCAGCCCGGCTCGCTTTGGTGCAGGGGATAGTGAGCGTTATAGCCTCGGGTTTGGGATTGCTCGGGGTCAGCGCGCCGGAAGAAATGCGATAAGTCTCGTCGGCCGAAATCCGCGCTTGGCGTGTGTTGGCAGCCAGCATAAGAGCGGAGCAAGGGCGAGCTCAGTAACCGGGGACCGAATGGCGGACGACCATAGTCAACGACCTTATCGTGCAAGCGAACCACCTATGCGTGGCTCGGCAAAGACGCCGGGCAGCGATCCGCTCGCGGAACTTGCGCGGCTGATCGGGCAGACTGATCCGTTTGGCGAATTCGGACGCGACACCCAACGGCGCGCGGGCGCGCAGCAGCCCAGCGAACGTGTCGATTGGGATGCGCGAATAAATTCTCCTTATGCGCCGCGAGCAGCGCAAAGTCCCGCAGGCAACGGTTACTACTCGGGCCGCGCCGAACAAGTGCCGGCCGGAGCGCAAGGCTATGGCGGCCAGAACTATGGGCGCGAGTCCTTCGAGGAAACGCCACTGCCTGCAGACGCTGATCCGTATGCGCCCGAACATGACGCGCGAAGCTATCAGCCCAGTCAGGTTGACTATCAGCATGACGGATACGAGTACGACCAAAGCCAGCAAGTCGGTGATGAATACTACGACGATGTGCCACCTTCGCGTTGGCGTCTGGGCGTTATTGCTATCATTGGCGTTCTCGCGTTGGCGGTGATCGGTTCGGCCGGCGCATTCGGCTATCGCGCACTGTTCGGCTCATCCGGCGCGAGCCAGCCGCCGCCGGTCATCAAGGCCGATACGAGCCCCAACAAGGTCGTCCCCGCGACGACCGGCAAGGATGCGCAATCGGGCAAGTTGATTACCGATCGCATCGCCGACAGGGCGCAGGGTGAAAAGCTCGTCTCGCGCGAAGAGCAGCCGATTGACCGTGCCGCGGCCGCGGTACTGACGCCATCCGCGCCGCAGTCGGCGCTCGGCAGCGGCGTGATTTCAAACGAACCGAAGAAGATCCGCACCATCGCAATTCACCCCGATCAACCGGTTGCTGCAGAGGCCCAGCCGCCAGCACCGCCGCTCTCAGCCGCTCGTACCGCGCCGTCACCAGCGGCCAGACCGGCACCGCCGCCGCCGTCCAAGGCGCCGGAAACGACGACTGCTGATACCGAACAGAATGCTCCGCCGCCTCCTGCCGCGCGCCCTGCGCCGCAACCGCGCCAGGCGGCTACGGCGCCAGGTAATTCGCCATTGTCATTGAGCCCCGATGCGCCACCCGCGCGGGCGGCCGCTGCACCCGCGCGCACCGCCTCAGTTGCAGCTCCGGCGCAGGCCGCGGCTCCAGCCCCCGTGGGTGGTGGTCCCGGCAGCTACGTGCAGGTCTCGTCTCAGCGCAGCGAGGCTGAGGCCCAGGCGGCGTTCAAGAGCCTCCAGGCCAAATACCCGGATCAGCTGGGTGGCCGCCAACCCTTGATTCGCCAGGTCGACCTGGGATCCAAGGGAACCTACTATCGGGCGATGGTTGGCCCCTTTGCCAACCCGAGCGAGGCCGGGGAACTTTGCTCGAGCCTTAAGGCGGCCGGCGGACAGTGCCTGATCCAGAGGAACTAGCAGGGCGAACTTGACCCTCGCGGCGGCTAGGGGCTAATCCGCGCCGATGGCGGCACGCGCTTTCATTACAGGATTGGCGGGATTAGACATTTCCGCCAGCGAACGTGCCTTTCTTCGCGATGCCGGGCCCTGGGGCTTGATCATCTTCAAGAGGAACGTGAGTTCGCCACAACAAATCGCTGGGCTCATTAAATCTTTCCGCGATATCGTCGGCTGGAACGCGCCGGTGCTGGTTGATCAGGAGGGCGGACGCGTCCAACGGCTAGGGCCGCCCCATTGGCCGGTTTTTCCGCCCGGCGCGCGCTACGGCGAGCTCTATGACCGCGAACAGGCCTCCGGCCTCGCTGCGGCCCGGCTGGGCGGCCATCTGATCGCCGCGGACCTGAGGCCACTGGGTATTGATGTTGATTGCCTGCCACTCGCAGACGTTCCCGCCGCCGACGGTGATCCGGTTATCGGCGACCGCGCCTATGGCAGCGAGCCGGGAAAGGTTGCGGCGATCGCCAAAGCGATTGCGGACGGGCTGCGCGCAGGTGGGGTGCTCCCGGTCCTTAAGCACCTGCCTGGGCATGGGCGGGCCACGGCCGACAGCCACCTCAAGCTGCCCGTGGTTGATACCGACCGGGCGACGCTGGAAGTGACAGATTTTGCAGCATTCCGGCCACTGGCAAGCCTGCCGATCGGCATGACCGCACATGTTGTGTTTAGCGCCATCGACCCCGTCGCGCCGGCTACCACTTCGGTCACAATAGTAGGGCAAGTGATTCGCGGATTTATTGGATTCCAAGGCTTGCTCATGAGTGACGACATCTCGATGAATGCCCTCTCGGGCAGCATCGCCGAGCGCAGCCGCGCCGCGCTGGCGGCTGGCTGTGATGTCGTGCTTCATTGCAACGGCAATTTGCAGGAGATGGCGGAGGTGGCCGGCGAGGCGCCAGAACTGTCCGGCGCCGCCGCTGCACGAGCCGACGGTGCACTCGCCGCGCGCGGCGCGCCCGAAGAGTTCGATGTCGACAGCGCGCGCGAGATCTTCGAACGGATGCTTCGCACACGAACTGCGTCGCAACGGAAAACCGCTTCATGAGCAACGAGGACTTCGACACCACGCTCGGCGCCGACCGAGGGACCAGCGAGCCCGCCATGATAGTTGACGTGGAGGGCTTCGAAGGCCCGCTCGATCTGCTGTTGATGCTTGCGCGGCAGCAGAAGGTCGATCTGGCAAAGATTTCCATTCTCGCGCTTGCCGATCAGTATCTTTCGTTCATCGAGGCGGCGCGGCAATTGCGGCTCGAGCTTGCCGCCGACTACCTGGTGATGGCTGCCTGGCTCGCTTATCTGAAATCGCGCCTGCTGTTGCCTGACACAAGCCCGACAGAAGGACCGAGTGCGGAGGATATGGCGCGGGCGCTGGCCAACCGCTTGCGCCGGCTGGAAGCGATCCGCGACGTGGCCCAGCGTATGATGGAGCGGCCACAACTCAATCGCGATGTATTTGCTCGCGGTTTGCCCGAGCCTATCGCCGAGATCAAGCAGCCGGAATGGACGGCGACGCTCTACGATCTGCTGTCCGCCTATGCCACGCAACGCTCGCGTACCGCGCTTTCGCGCGTGCGTTTCAAGCAGCGTTCGGTGTGGTCGCTCGCCGAAGCACGAGCCGCGCTTGAACGTCTGATTGGGCAGTCGACCGACTGGTCGCGCATCGATCACTTCCTGATCAGCTATGTGGTGGAACCGGCGGTTGCGGCAACGGTGTTTGCCTCTTCATTCGCTTCGGCGCTCGAGCTGGTGCGCGAAGGCGTTGCGGAAATTCATCAGAAGGAGTCATTCGCGCCGATTTATATGCGCAAGCGCGTCGGCGCGAATGGAAATGCTACGACGCATGTCGCGCAAG
>Ga0187773_10000870_pt1 | contig 12121 bp, 11 predicted proteins | sample 0216_BV02_MP05_1_FD_133133 | JGI IMG/M metagenome (GOLD analysis project Ga0187773, IMG submission 133133) | Tropical peat soil microbial communities from peatlands in Department of Meta, Colombia - 0216_BV02_MP05_10_MG | ecosystem: Environmental > Terrestrial > Soil > Wetlands > Peat | place...
CGGAGCCTGATTGCTCAGCTCGGGCCGCTGCGTGCGTCCGCACGGGGCCCTGGAGGCCTGAGGCCCAGGGCGACGAGGCCGCGGATGAGGCCGGCCAGGCGGGCGGACCTTTGCTGGCCGGGATGCGTGCAAACGTCTTCTATGCCCGGCACGCGCTCGTTCACGGCCTCCAGGAATGCGCGGATGGTCATGGCAGTGCCCGGTGCGATGCCCAGGTAGCTCAGGACCCGCCGGTCGAGCGGGTTGTTGTAGTGGTCCATCGGCTCGGGCGGATCGTGGTGCTCCAGGATGCGGTCACACGAGCCGTCCGGCCGCAAGTGGCTGCACGGCGCGCAGATGAAGTCCGGCCCGACCACGAACCGCGCCTCGATCTCGAGGCTCCGGCCCATCATCCGGGCGAGCGTGCGCACGTTGTGCTCGCCCGGCGGGAGCGGGAGACGAGCGAGATAGATATTTCCGGGAAGCGTGAACCAGCTGCGAGTGTCCGCGCGCTCGGTGAGCACCGCCGCCAGGTTGATCGCCAGTTCGGCTACGCTCTGGGCGGACGAACGGTTGTCGCCCCCCGCCGCCCTGGCGGCCGTGTCCTTCACCGCCATGCGGGCGATCGCCCGCGCGGTGATCAGCGGCATTTCGGATTCGAGGGTCTTCACCGCGATCGCGTCGATGTTCTCCACCTGCGAGGTCCTCGCCGATTCGGATTCCGCGCTGAGGCGTGCGTACTCGAACGGCTGGGCCCGCACCTGGTACTGCGGCAGCGCGATCCTGAGCAGACGCCCGGTCGCCGGATTGAGCACCGTGGCCGCCCGCTCGCGCTTGATCGGCGCGAGCCCGGCGTGGACTGTGAGAATGATTTCGCCGCCCTCGAGCAGATCTTCCTCGCTCGGCGTTTCCTTGATCCCGAACTCCTTCCGGTAGCGCGCCGCTTCGCCGGTCAGTCCCATGCGATCGGCCAGGCGTATCAGATCGTGCTTGAGCGTCTCCGGCATCGCGACCCCGAGCGACGGGAGTTGCTTCTTGTAGGCTTCGTAGGCTTTGCGGTACGCGATCATTGCGTCGCTCCACTCGCCCTCGTCCTCGTACACGATGCCGGTAAGGTAGCGGGCGAAGGCGTCCTCGGCGTACGGGTCGTCGCCCCGGATCCGCTGCTGCTTCTCGCGCAGCAGCACGTCGACCTGGAGCGCCTCGACGCGCGCGTCGTCGAGCCGCCCCTGTTCGAGATAATTGAGCGCAAGATAGTTGTTCACCATCACCTGCTCGAAGTCCTCTCCGATGAAGCTCCTGGTGGCGTCGTTGACGGCGACCGAGAGCGCCTGCTCGCGCACACTCAGGGCTCTCAGGCCCTGGATGAGACCCTTCGCCTCCTCCAGCGAGCGCGTACTCTCATCGTAGTTCCCCGCCATGCGCAGCAGCATGCCCTTGTTCATCAGGTAGAGGACGCGGTCGGAATAGGACGGCTTGAGCTGCTCGTACTCGGTCAGCGCGACCCCGGGCTGCTGCCGCGCGAGGCTGCGCTCGGTGGACTGGATCGTGTCGCTGAAGGTCGCGCACGCGGCGAGGCACGCCGCCGCCGCGCACGGCACCCAAGCTCTCGTCGCAACGCCGCCCGCAGACACGGCCTTCGCGGGGCCGGGCCCCTAGAACCGCAGCTTGCTGCGCGTCACCAGCTTCCTGATGTCCTTTTGGCCCACCCAGACCTTGCGGTTGTCGGCTAGGCTGGTGAGCGTCATGTTGACCTGGTAGTAGCGGACCTGCGTGTCGCCCGAGGGATCGACGATGGTGTTGATCGTCCCGGTCAGGATGAAATCGGCGCCGAGCTCGCGCCCCATCGCCTTGCGCGTGTCCTCGCGGGCGTTGATGTCCTGATCCTTGCGCTCCTCGCGGATTTCCCCGCGCTCGGTCTTGGTGGCGACGAAGTCCACCTTGCCGGAGTTGATAAGCGCCCGCTCCATTTCCAGGGTGAACGTCTGGGTGTTGATGTGCTCATGACTCATGTTGCGCACTTCGCCGACGATTACCGCGGGGCGAGTCTGTCCCGGGCGGCCGCGGAATTCCTGCAGCCACGCGCGCGACAGCGAGTCCTGAATCATCTCCTGCGATACAAGCCTCGAGTCGGTGTCGTTCCAGGCACCGCTCAGGTCCACCGCCTCCGATTCGCCGATTCGCTCGACTTTGGTCGCGCAGCCGGCCGCGGCGACGAGCGCGAGCAGCGCTAGTCCCAGCCGCAACGAAGTCGCGCGGCTCATTGGGACTTCTCCTTCGAAACCTTGTCGAAGATGTTCTCGGCGTTGCTGCCGATGTAGCGCCGCAGGTCCGCGTTCATGCCGTTCGCGCCCTCGAGCGTGGCCTTGACCTGCGCCAGATCGAGCTCGGCGATCGAGTACACCATCCCGCTCTTGGAATCCTTCCAGCGGCCGATGATCCTCGATCCGGCGAGGTTCATCTTGGTGACGGCCTTGATCTCGCGCGACACGGACTGGTCGGCGCTGGCGTTGCCGCCCGTGCCCGTCGATGCGGCGTAGTCACTGCTGACGACGTCGAGGTAGGTCGAGAGTATCCGCGCGACCTCGGCGCGCGCACGGTCATCGGCGGTGGAGCGCTGCAGCGCGTCGTCCCCCATGGCCGCAGACGACCCCACGCCGTGGAACAGCCTGCCGCCCTTGTCGTTGAGGACAGCGGTGCCTTTGTTGACCCAGTCGGGGGCGCCCTTGATGCCGAGGTCGCTCTCCACCATGGTCTTGCCGCCGCAGGCGGCGAGCGTCAGGGCGAGAGCGGCTGCGGCGAGATTGCGAACAGACGTGCCTTGCAGGCCGGTGATCTTCATACGCGTTCTCCTACAGTGCGACGGCGGAGCCGGTGAATGGTCGTGCGAAAAGAATACCACGCTTGCGCTGAAGCGGTCTGCGCTCGAGCGCGGGTCTGCTCCGGTTTGGCTCACGCGCGCCCGCAATCGAGGATTGGAAACGCCCGTGGACTGACCGGACGCATTTTGTAAGTATTTGTAAGTAATTCTACGGATTGAGCGCCGCGTCGGCGGGTCGCGCAGGGAGCAGACGTGCGAAAAGTTCTTCGTCGGACAAGGCGTCGGCAGCGTCGCCATGCAGCCAGCCTCATGCGCTCACTTCTGCCACGAATCCCGCAGCGTTACCGTGCGGTTGAACTTCGGCGCGCCGGGCTTCGACTCGACGCGGTCGGCGACAAAGTAGCCGTGGCGCTCGAACTGGAAGCGCTCCTCGGGCTTCGCGTCCTTCAGCGCGGGCTCGAGCTGGGCGACGATCACCTTCTTCGAATCCGGATTCCGCTCCTGCAGGAAATCCGCATCTCCCGCGCCCGGATGCGGCACTTTGAAGAGCCGGTCGTAGAGCCGCACTTCCGCCGCGTACGAGTGCTTTGCGCTCACCCAGTGGATATTGCCTTTCACCTTGACCGTGTCCGCGCCCGGCGTCCCCGACTTCGTGTCCGGGTCGTACTTACAGCGTACGGTATCGGTCGCCTTGTCGTAACCGGTGCACTCGATGACGTAGCCGTAGCGCAGCCGCACCCTGTTGCCCGGGAAAAGCCGGAAGTAGCCCTTGGGTGGCGATTCGGCGAAATCCTCGCGCTCGATCCACAGCTCGCGCGAGAACGGAATTTTTCTTTTCCCCCAGTCGGGCTTCTGCGGATGATTGGGCGCCTCGCATTCTTCCTTTTTGCCTTCCGGGTAGTTCTCGACCACGAGCTTCAGCGGGTCGAGCACGGCGATGCGCCGCGGCGCGACTTCGTTCAAGTGCTCGCGCATGCAGTCCTCGAGAATCGAGAAGTCGATCCACGAGTCGGCCTTGGCGACGCCGATGCGCTCGGCGAAGAGGCGGAATCCTTCCGGAGTGAAGCCGCGCCGGCGCGCGCCGACGAGCGTCGGCGTGCGTGGGTCGTCCCAGCCGTCGACGTGCTTCTCTTCGACCAGTTGGATGAGCTTTCTTTTCGAGAGCACCACGTTGGTCAGGTTGAGCCGGGCGAACTCGATCTGCTGCGGCAGCGGCCGCTGCAGCAGGCCGGCTTCCCCTAGCCGCTCGTTGAACCAGTCGTAGAGCGGCCGGTGATCCTCGAACTCGAGCGTGCAGATCGAGTGCGTAATATTCTCCAGCGCGTCCGAGACGCCGTGCGCCCAGTCGTACGTCGGATAGATGCACCAGGCGCCACCCGTGCGGTGATGCTCCGCATGACGGATGCGGTACATCGCCGGATCGCGAAGGTTGATGTTGCCGCTCTTCATGTCGATCTTCGCGCGCAGGATCATCGCGCCGTCCGGGTGCTTCCCCGCGCGCATCTCGGCGAGCAGGCGCAGGCTCTCCTCGGGCGGCCGGTTGCGCCACGGGCTCTCGCGGCCGTGCTCGGTCAGCGTGCCGCGGAACGCGCGCATCTCCTCGGCGGTCAGCGAATCGACGTAAGCATGGCCACGCCGGATCAGCTCCTCGGCGAAGCGGTAGAGGTGCTCGAAGTAATCCGACGCGTAGTACTCGTGCCCCTTCCAGTCGAATCCCAGCCATTGCACCGCGTCGCGGATCGAGTCGACGTATTCCTGCTCTTCCTTGGTGGGATTGGTGTCGTCGAAACGCAGGTGGCACACGCCGCCGTAGTCGCGCGCGAGGCCGAAGTTGAGGCAGATCGACTTCGCGTGGCCGTAGTGGAGGTAGCCGTTCGGCTCGGGTGGAAACCGTGTCCGTATCTTCGCCGGGTCGAGAGGAGCGCCCGCGTGACTGTTCGCGTCGCCCGGCTTTCCCGACCAGCGGCGCGCCGCGTACTTGCCCGCCGCGAGATCGGTCTCGACCACCTGGCGGATGAAGTTCGAGTGAGATGCTTCCTGGGGTTTCTTGACGGGAGAGGACATCGCGCTTGCGCTTGTTTCGCGCGATTTTACTCCAGCGTCCCGGTGCCGCTCGTCACCTCGTCGGCCGCCTCAGGTATCTTCCGCTCGGGGGGCCGACGACGTTGCCGTCGCGATACACGGGGCCCCCGCGCAGGAACGTGGTCTTCACGCGTCCCCTCAGTTCAAATCCCTCGAACGGCGTGTAGCCTTGGGCGGACTGCGACTCCGCGGCGCGCACGACAAAGGACTCATCCGGGTCGACGAGCACGAGGTCGGCGTCGAACCCCGGCGCGATGTCGCCCTTGGAAAGCAGCCCGTAGCGCCGCGCCGGATTCCAGGAGAGGAGCTCGGCGACGCGGTTGTAGCTCATGCCGCGCTTGCGCCCTTCGCTGAGCACTCCCGAGAGCAGGTACTCGGTCCCGCCGAACCCGGACTTCGCGAGCCAGATGTTCTTCGGAAACTTCGCGCTGTACTTCTGCTCGGTGGCGCAGCAGGCGTGGTCGCTCACGATCCAGTCGACCTTGCCGTCGAGCACCGCTTCCCAGAGCGCCTCGACGTCGGCGCGCGGCCGGATCGGCGGGTTGACCTTCGCGAGCACGCCGCAGGCGCAGTCGGTGTCGAGGAGCAGGTGGCCGACCGTGACCTCGCGCCGGAAATGGATGTGCGGAAAGATCGCCTGCATCATCAGCGCGGCGTCGATCGCTTTCTTCGAGGACAGGTGCAGCAGGTTGATGTTCAGGCACTCGGTCTCGTAGGCGAGGTAGGAGGCGATCCAGATTGCGAGGCCCTCCGCGTGCGGCGGGCGCGCGGCGCTGTAGGCGGCGAGCCCGTCGAGCCCGCCTTCGCGCTCGACGATCTTCGTGTAGGCGGTGAGAATCTCGGCCAGCTCGCAGTGCAGGCTCACGCTGATATGGTCGGCCATCTCCGGGTGCGCCAGCATCAGCCGCCGCGCCGAGCGCATGATGAACTCGAAGTGCGCGACGTCGTAGCGCTCCTCCGGCCCGATCATCAGGAACTCGTTCTGGCTTGACGATCGTCCGTGCAGCCCGTAGCCGCCGTAGAACATGAAGATCTTGAACGACGGGACGCCCCAGTCGACGAGCAGCGACTTCATCTCGTCGATGTGGCCCGATTCGATCGGCGCCAGATGGTAGCCGTAGTCGACCCAGTAGTTTCCCTCCGAGAGCCGCAGCACCTCGGGCATGAACTCGCGGTAGGGGCCGCCGCGGTTGAGGTAGTACTGGCCGGTGCGGAAATAGGTGAGGCTCGCGGTCGTGCCGCCCATCGCCGCCGCCTTGCTCTCGGAGACCGCATCCTGCGCGAGGTGCTGGTAAATGCCGATGTGCATGTGTGCATCGACGCAGCCGGGAAAGGCGAGCAGGTTCTTTCCGTCGAACACCTCGTTCGCTTCTTCCGGCCGGATTCCGGGCGCGAGGCGCGCGAACTTGCCGTCCTTGATGCCGATGTCCAGAGCGTCGACCGAACTCCGGTTCGGGCGCACGACGCGCACGTTCTTGACGAGGAGATCGTAGGGTCGGGTCATTCGGGCTCCATACGTTTGGCAGTCGGTGCGCGCTTCGGGAGGTCTTCGCGCGAGGTCATCGCCGCACGCTCTTCTCGGCCGCGAGCCGCTTCTCCAGGTGCGGCAGCAGCCCGCCGTCGCGCACCATGCTCATGAGGTGTGGCGGGACCGGCTCGCAGGCGATCGATTCGCCCGTCGTGAGGTTCTCGATCCGGCCTGCCCCGGGATCGACGCGGACGGAGTCGCCGGCACGGATCCTCGCCGCGTCGGCGCAGACCAGCGCCGGCAGGCCGAGATTGAGCGCGTTGCGGTAGAAGAGCCCCGCGAACGAGGGCGCGATCAGCGCGGCGACCCCGAGATGCCGCAGCGCCTGCGCCGCCTGCTCGCGCGACGAGCCGGCGCCGAAGTTGCGTCCGCCGACGACGACGTCTCCCGGCCTCACCTCGGCCGCGAAGCGCGGCTCGACCAGCTCCAGGCAATGCCGCGCGATCTCCTCGATCGCGAACTTCATGTACTTGCCCGGCGCGAGCATGTCGGTGTCGAGGTTGTCGCCGAAGACCCACGCCCGGCCGCTCACGCGAGGAACTCCCTGGGGTCGCAGATCCGGCCGGCGACCGCGGACGCGGCCACGGTATACGGAGACCCGAGATAGATCTTCGACGACGGCGCGCCCATTCGGCCCTTGAAGTTGCGTGCGGTGGACGAGATCGCCACCGCGTCCTCGCCGAAGCGAAAGCTTCCGTAGCCCGCGCAGGCGCCGCATGCCGTCGGGAGCAGCTTCGCGCCCGCATCGAGGAGAATCCCGAGGATGCCTTCCTCGCGCGCGGCCTCCTGATCCTCGACCGAGGCGGGAGCGAGGAGCAGGGAGACGGTCGGCGCGGCCTTTCTTCCCTTCAAGATGCTCGCCGCCATGCGCAGGTCGTCGAGCTTCGCGCCGGTGCACGCGCCGATGTAGGCGATGTCGATCGTGGTGCGCGCGAAGTCCTGCACGGGGGCGGCGTTCGCGGGACTGTGCGGCGCGGCGACCTGTGGCGAGAGCGCGGTGGCGTCGAAGCGATGATGCTCGAGCAGCGGTGCCCCGGTGTCGCCCTGCCAGCGCTCGATCTCTATCCCGGATGCGCCGGCCTTCTCGAGATACGCACGCGTGGCCGCATCCGGCGCGACGAGGCCTGCCTGCGCGCCGAGCTCCGCCGCCATGTTGCACAGGGTCATCCGTTCCTGCATGGAGAGCGCGGAGATCGCCTCGCCCGCGTACTGCACCGCCTGGTACTTCCCGCCGTCCATGCCGAGCCGCGTGCACATGAAGAGCATCAAGTCCTTGGCGACCACGCCCCGCTCGGGCTTTCCGCGCCATTCGATCAGGATGGTTTGCGGAACCTTGAGCCAGATCTCGCCCGTCACGAGGACGCCCAGCATCTCGGTCGCGCCGATGCCGAACATATAGGCGCCGAAGGCGCCGCCCGTGGGCGAGTGGCTGTCGCCGCCGACCGCGAACATGCCCGGTCTGAGATGCCCTTTCTGCGGAAGCACGACGTGGCAGATACCGACGCCGTCGTAGAAATTGGCGACGCCCGCTTCGTTCACCCATTCGCGCGCGATGCGGATGATGCGCCGGCTCTCCTCGTCGTCCGCCGGGAGGTAGTGGTCGGTGACGACGACGATCCTTTCCGGGTCCCAGACTCTCGCGCGGAGCTTCTCGAGCATGGGCTTCACGCGCCGCGGGCCGCCCGAGTCGTGCATCATTGCGAGGTCCACGCTGCAGGTGACGATCTCGCCGGGCGCAACCGCGTCGCGCCCGGCGGCGCGGGCGATGATCTTCTGCGCGAGCGTCTGCGGCACGGTCACATCCCGAGATACGCGCGCTTCAGCTCGCTCTTGCCGAGGAGCTCGGCGGGCGTGCCGTGGAAGGTCATCGCACCATTTTCGAGCACGTACGCGCGGTGCGCAATCTCGAGCGACTGCCCGACGTTCTGCTCAACGAGGAGGATCGAGAGGCCTTCGGCGTTCAGCCGCTTCACGAGCAGGAACATCTCGTCGACCAGCATCGGCGAAAGTCCGAGCGACGGCTCGTCGAGGACGAGGAGCCGGGGCTCCGCCATCAGCGCGCGGCCGATCGCGAGCATCTGCTGCTCGCCGCCGGAGAGCGTGCCCGCGCGCTGCCGGGAGCGCTGGCGCAGCCGCGGGAAGACGGCGAACGCGCGCTCGAGGTTCTCGGCGCGGCGCTCGCGGCCGCGGCGGTAGCTGCCAAGCTCGAGGTTCTCGCGTACCGAGAGATTGGGAAAGACGCGCCGGCCCTCGGGTACCTGGATGAGGCCTACCGCTACGATGTCGATGTGGCGCGCGTGTGTGATGTCGCGGCCCTGGAACACGACGCGGCCGCCGAACGGTGGATAGAGGCCGCACACGGTGTTGTTGAGCGTGGACTTGCCCGCGCCGTTCGAGCCGAGGACGGCCACGATCTCCCCCGCGTCGATCTTCAGATCGACGCCGCGCAACACTTCGACCGCGCCGTAGCCGCCCCTCAGTGCGCTGACTTCAAGCATGGGCGTGCTCCTCCGCCGCTCGCAGCCGCTCCGCTGCGCCGTGGCCGAGGTAGGCCTCGACGACCTGCGGGTCGCGCGTCACCTCGGTGGGTTTGCCCTCGGCGATGAGGCGCCCGTCGTTCAGCACCCACGTGTATTCGGAGAGATTCATCACCGCCTGCATCACGTGCTCGATCATGAGCACGGTGACGCCACCGTCCCGGATCGAGCGGATCACCGGCGACATCTCGGAGATTTCCTGGGGATTGAGGCCGGCGAGCACTTCGTCGAGGAGCAGCAGCTTCGGCTCGGTGGCGAGCGCGCGCGCGAGCTCCAGGCGTTTGCGCGCGGCGACGGTCAACGTATGCGCGGGCTTGCCGAGCTGGTCGGCGAGCCCGACGCGAAGCGCGACGCTCTCCGCGTGCGCGAGCGCCGTGCCGCGCTGCGGCCGGTGCAGGTGCGAGCCGACGGCGATGTTCTCGAGCACGGATTGCCCCGCGAACGGCTGCACGATCTGGAACGTGCGAGTCATGCCGAGCCGGCAGATGCGGTGCGGCGCGAGTCCGGTGATGTCCCGGCCCAGGAACTTCACCGAGCCCGTGTCGGGCTTGAGGAACCCCGAGATGATTCCGAAGAGCGTGGACTTCCCCGCGCCGTTCGGGCCGATGAGCGACGCGATGATGCCGGCAGGAACGACGAGGCTCGCGTCGTCGACGGCCTTGAGGCCGCCGAAGCTGATCGACACATGGCTCGCTTCCAGCATCACGCAGCGCTCGGTGGGCGGCGCACGAACATCCCGCCGAGGCCGCGCGGCAGGAACGTGATCATGAGGATGAGCACCGCTCCGTAGATCACCAGGCTCACGCCGGGCGCCTCGCCCATCAGGTTGCGCGTGAGCTCGCCGAGCAGACGAAGCGCTGCGGCGCCGAGGAGCGGCCCGAACACGGTGCCGAGGCCGCCGACGATCGGACCGAGCAGCGCCTCCACTGATACGGAAGGCCCGTAGGCGAGGTGCGGGTCGATGTACTGGAAATACTGGACGTAGAACGCTCCGCCCGCGGCCATCAGCGCCGCCGAGAGCACGATCGCGAGTAGCTTGACGCGGAAGGCGTTCACGCCGAGCGCCGCGGCCGACTCCTCGTTGTCGCGCACCGCCGCGAGCCACGCGCCGTAGCGCGAGCGCTCGAGCCACCAGGAGAGCAGAAATCCGGCGAGCGTCAGCGCGAGAATGACGTACAGGAACCCCGCCTTCCCGTGGAACTGGAAGTCGAGCGCGGAGGACTTGAGCGGCACGAGCAGCCCGACGCCGCCGCCCGTGAAGCCCACGGAGTTGGCGAGAATGCGAAGCACCTCGGCGAAGGCGAGCGTCACGAGCGCGAAGTACGAGCCGCGCAGGCCGTAGCGGAACGAGAGCGCGCCGACGAGGGCGCCGACCGCGGCGCCGCACGCGACCGCGACGGGAAGGCACAGCCATGCGTTCACGCCGAGGTGGACCTGCAACGCCGCGCTCGCATAGGCGCCGGTGCCGAAGAATGCCGCATGGCCGAAGGAATATTGTCCGCCGTAGCCGGCAAGGATGTTCCATGCCTGCCCGAGGAGCGTCGCGTAGAGTGTCATGATGACGAGATTCAGCGCGAAGCCGGACGACACGAACGCGGGCACGAGCGCGACGGCGCCGCAGACGGCAAGGATCGCGTAGAGCTTCTTCATCCTTAAGCGCCTGCGCCGAAAATGCCCTTCGGCCGGAAGAGCAGGATCGCAATGAAGATCACGAAGATCCCGATCTGGCCGAGGCTTTCTCCGAGCCACAGTCCGCCCAGGGATTCGACCACGCCGATGATGAAGCCGCCGACGAGCGCTCCCGCGAAGCTGCCCATGCCTCCTAGCACCACGATGGTGAACGCGATCAGCACGAAGCCGTTCCCGACCTGTGGATTGACGTAGTACGCGGGGAGCAGGAAGCACGCGGCGGCGCCCAGGCACGCAAGGCCGATCCCGAAGCTCATCGCGAACACGTGCTCGACGTCGATGCCGACGAGCTTCGCTCCCTGGCGCTCTTTCGCGACCGCGCGGATCGCACGCCCCAGGTCGCTGCGCGTGATGAACGCGAGCAGGATCGCCGTGGCGGCGAGCGCGCCGAAGAAGGCGAACACCTTCGGCGTCGCGATCATCGCTCCTGCGATATCGACCGTGGAGAACGTGTAAGGCGTCTCGATCGTGCGCGTGTCCGACCGCCACGCGAAGAGCGCGAAATTCTCGAGGATGAGGGTGAGCCCGAGCGTGACGAGCAGGATGTTCTCGTCCTTGCCGTGGCTCGCGCGGCCGATCACGAAGCGCTGCAGGACGTAGCCGAGCGCGAACATGGCCGGGATCATCACGGGCAGCGCCGCGTAGGGGCCGATTCCGAGTTTCGCTCCGAGGAAGTACACGCCGTAGAGCGCGATCATCAGGAGCGCGCCGTGGGCGAAGTTGATGATGTGCAGGACGCCGTAGATGAGCGTGAGGCCGAGCGCGACGAGGGCGTAGACTGCGCCCGACGTCAAGCCGTTCAGCACCGAGGCGAAGAGGATCGACGGCTCGAGCACGGCGGCGACGCGCTTCGGCAGCCCCGTGCGGCGGACCGCGCGAGGCCGAAACGGAGAAGCTTCAGGCCTTCCAGGGGAACACGGGCTGCGCTTCGGCGTAGGTGTTCGGCAGCACGACCCGGATGTCGCCTTTCAGGACCTGCATGACCAGCGGCTGCGCTCCCTGGTTCTGGCCGTTGACGAAGCGCGTGGGCCCGTACGGCATGAAGTGCTTGTCCCAGGTCGAGGACGCGAGCGCGTCGATGATCGCCTCGCGCTTCGCCGAAGCGGCGCGCTCGATGGCGTCCGCGAGGAGGTACATCGCCTGGTAGTTGAGGTACACCTCGTAGGTGAAGTACTGGTTCAGCTTCTCCACCCTGCGCCGCAGCGCGAGCGCCCGCTTGTCCTTCGGGTTGTACCAGTGGTTGCAGTCGATCACGCCGTTCGCGACGTCCGGGAATTCCTTCACGAACTTGAATGACGAGGCCGCGCCGCCGAGGACCGAGTAGACCGCCATCGGGCGCACGTTCTGCTGCTTCATGGTGCGCATGAGCAGCACGTACTCGTTGTAGTAGTTGGCCGGAATGACGATGTCGGGGTTGAGCGCCTTCATGCGCAGCACGATGTTGCTGAAGTCGCGCGTCGGGTTGGCGTGCTTGACCACCTCCAG
>Ga0187773_10000871_pt1 | contig 12119 bp, 10 predicted proteins | sample 0216_BV02_MP05_1_FD_133133 | JGI IMG/M metagenome (GOLD analysis project Ga0187773, IMG submission 133133) | Tropical peat soil microbial communities from peatlands in Department of Meta, Colombia - 0216_BV02_MP05_10_MG | ecosystem: Environmental > Terrestrial > Soil > Wetlands > Peat | place...
CGACGATCGGGTTTTGCTGCAGCGACGAGAACAACAACAGGAACGAATCGACCGCGATGGAACCCATGTTGATTGCGAGCGTGCCGTTCTTGGCAAGCGTGACCTGATATTGATCGACGAGACTCGAGTCACCAAGTCCAGGGAAAAGAGTGCTCATCGCGCAATCACCCGTTGTAAGAGCGCCGGATGTCGTGCTATTCGGATCGATGGGTGTCGGGCTTCCGCAAGAGGGTGCGCCGCCACCCCCGCCCCCACCACCACCACCTCCACCCCCGCACCCGAAGACAACAACCCCTGTCAGGGCGAATGCCAGGATAGAGAGTGACAAACGCGTTGCAGTCAAGAGACTTCGTCCACCTTGCGCAATCCGCTCCAGGCAACGACTCGCGTGATCCATACCTTCTCTACTGGTTGAGGTAGATCTTCACATCGGCGCTTTGGAAAGACCCTCCCCCGACAAGGATGTCAATGTCGCCATCTAGGTCAACATCTGCCACACTGATATTCGGAATGTTGCCAACACCATTGATCGACGAGAGAAGAGTGAACGTGCCGTCTCCCTGCGAGATGTACACGTCCAGAGCGCTGGTCAGCCTGTTGCCCACGACGAGATCCGGAACTCCATCTCCGTTGATGTCTGCCGCAGCGAAGTTCCACGGGGAAAGCGCATTGGAGGAAACCGCGGTATTTCCAAAATTTCCCGCACCATCATTCATGTAGACGCGAAGCTGATCCGGCGATTCCCCATAATTCGCGAATATGACTTCGGGGTAGCCGTCCCCCGTGACATCGGCCACCAGGAGCCCTGCCCTGAAATATCGGTTGTCGACGGCCGGAAGACTGGACACAATCGCAAAGGATCCTCGTTGCACCTGGCGGACAACGCGTATCGCGTCCGCGTCCCACACGATCAGGTCGGTCAAGCCGTCACGGTCAATATCTGTTGCGGCGATAGCGCCGATGTTGGTCCATACGAAGTTCTGGATGCCGGGAAGCGCTGTCCTCGAGCTTACATCGTAGCCGCCGTTTCCATTTCCCAGCGAAAAGACCAGCGTACGGGGAAAGTTGGTCGTCCTACCGAGAATATCGAGGATTCCGTCATCGTTGAGGTCGGCGTAGGCGCGAACATCCTCTCCGATTGGAAACGATTGGTTGCTGTCCTCCCATATGTTGTTCGTCGGACTCCAAACGAGTGTACTGTCGGCGCCGAGAGCCTCCGGAAGGCTGCTTCCGGTGATGTTAGCGAGTTGAAAAAAGGGCAGATTGAAATCATTACCAATCGTCGCGAAAGGGATCGGGGACAGCGTGGGTGACACGCTAGAGGTCAAGGGTCCCAGCGCAGTGGCAACTCCCCCGCCGGTCACAACCAGATCTCGGTTCCCATCGCCATCTACGTCAGCAACCCCGATTCCGATTCCATAGATATCACCTGCAAAGGGCAGCGTGCCGGAAATCGGCGACCCAAAGGTGGCCGTCCCGCCCGAGGGTATCTTTACCGACTTCGGCGGAAGCAAATCGGACAGATTGCCCGCGTTGTCGACCGCCCTCACGTAGTAGTCGGCCGTACTCCCGGGCTCGACCGATCTGTCGGTAATAGTCGTGGCGGTCGTGCGCCCGATCGGCATCGTCCCGCGTCGAATCCGATACTCGAGGATTCCGCTGCTGTCGCTTGAAGGCGTCCAACTGATGGTGACGGAACGGTCGCTGTTTACGACGACGGAGACGACTGGGACAGTGGGACGCACGAAGTCAACTACTGCAGTCCTCGAAACCTGTGTCCACAGAATCGTGGTCCAGAATTCGTACTGGTTATCGCCATCCAGATCCAACTCCAACATGACCTGTGTGCCCGATACGGCCGTCTCCCTGATCTTTCCGTTACCGGCCCCGACGTACACGAGCCGCCCGGGCATCGGGAACCGCTGAGGGAACGAATCGAAGATCAGCGGATCGAGAGTGGAAACGTCGACAAATCCATAAATTGAATCGAAAACTCGTCCAGCAACGGTTTCGGCAAGAGAGGAGAGATTGCCGCTGTCCACGTTCTCGAAGATCAGATTTTCGGTCTTGGCCATTCCTCCTGTGATGCCATCCAAGATAGCGATGTTTGCCGTTATCGTCTCAGTGTTGGTACCGACGCTCAGCTGTGACCGCAGGGATCCACCCACGGCGGCATCGGTACCGGAACCGCGAAGCGTCAACCTCGCAAAACTGACTGTGAGGTCCGTCGGAATCAGGTTGAAAAGGTCGAAAACGTCCACGCGCAGCGTCGCCGGTCCACTCAGCGTTTCATCGCCAAGGCGGCAATCGTCATAGCTGACGGATAGCGTTCCTGTGCCATCGTCAGCGAGCGCTCCCGACGTGTGGACCGAACCGCTGTCGCAGGGCACGGTGTCGTCGATGGGAACGACCGCGGGCGCCAGTCTCTGTGCCGGATCGGCCCTCCCCTGCAGCAAGAGGGTTTCGCGGAAATCCCGCAGCAGACGTCGCGCAAGGTCCGCGATCCCGCCACCATGACTTTGCGCGGCATCGTTGCCCGCGATCACAACACCATTGATGATTTTGGCGGCATCGCTGTTGCCAATGAGATTGGCGGCAATGTTGGCTGCGTTGCCTGGGGTGATTACCGCGGGGTTTGTGTTGCCAACGTAAACAACGGGCGGGCCACCTGCACTGCCACCTCCGCTAGCGCCGCCGCCACCACCCCCGCCGCAACCGAAAAGCCCGAACGTCGCCAGCCAGTAGCAGAATATAAGGGTGATTTTGCGAAACGAAACGCCGAGCGACTTTGGCCCAAGCAACGGCGTACCTAAGCTCAGGTAGCTCGCCGCCAGGATGCCCGAGAAGGACTCCATAATGCCTCCCCTCGCCGTGGGCAATCACAATCCTTCCTTGCCCTTGGCGCCGCCGCGCTTATGTATTCGAGACTGCGGCCAAGAACCAAACTTACGCGCGTGTCATGCCAGGGTCAATCAGACAATTCCAAAATGTACATGGTTTACCTGACAGTCCCCGTAGGGGTTTACAGGTACGCGTTCGGTGGTTACTCGATCTTCGGCCCGAGCAGCATCTCGCCGCCGCCGAGGATGAGACGGTTCCAGGTCGGCGTGACGACGATCTCGTTCAGGCAAACGTGCGCGGGCGACTCGGCGACGAAGCGCACAACGCGCCCCAGATCCTCCATCTTCAGCATCTTCGCCTGGTCTTGCGGTGACGGCGGCCTCGGTCGCGCTCTTTGCATCGGCGTCACCGTCTCTCCCGGGTGGATGACGCAGCCGCGGATGCCGTGCAGGCCCTCCTCGAGATTGAGCTGATGCGTCATCGCGGTCAACGCCTGCTTGCTCGCATTGTAGGCGGCGCCGCCGACGTAGCCCGGATAGCGGGCAAACCACGATCCGATGTTGATCACCAGGCCGTCGCGCCGCTCGCGCATCGAAGCGAGCACCGCGAGCGTGCAGTAGAGCGCGCCGTTCAGGTTGATCCCGACGACGCGGTCCCATTCGGCCGCGTCGAGATCCCTGAAGAAGCGTTTGGGGATGTTGATCCCGGCGCAGTTGACGAGGATGTCGACATGATCGTGGCGCACGAAGATGGCTTTCGCCGCGCGCCCGACCGATTCGCGGTCGGTGATGTCGAGCGCTTCGCTTTCTCCCTTGCCGCCCGAGCTTCCGATCAGCGCCTCGGTCTCGGATAGCGCCGAAGCGCGGCGCCCCGACACGACCACGGTCGCGCCGCCCCTGGCGAGTTCCACCGCCGCGGCCTGGCCGATGCCGCTGCCGCCGCCCGTGACCCAGGCGATCTTCCCTTTCAGTCCGCTCAAGCAACGGCCTCGCTGGTTTCGAGAATCGGCGGCAGGGGCGTGTCGAGCGTGGCGCAGACCGCCCGCAGCAGCTCGCCTTCCGCGACGGTGAGTTTATCATCGGCCATCACCACCACGACGCAGGCCTTGATGAAGAGCGGCTTCTTCAGCGGCGCGAGGAGCTTCAGCTCGTAGAGCGCGCCTTCGACAGAATCCAGTCGCAGCTCGGTGGGCGCGTGAAAGACGCCTCCCTTCACGCCGAGCGTCTCCATTCCCTTGTTGAACGCAAGCATCCCGCCCCCGCCGGCATGCGCGAGAAGGGACAGCACCACGGCCGATTCCGCGGCGACGGAGGAAATGTCCGTGTGCTTGACCGGCGGAGGCCCCTTCGGCTCGGTGCCGAGGTGCCGCCTGAGCAGCGTCAGCAGAACGAATTCTCCGAGACTGAGCTTGCCGTCGATCTGGATCAGCCGGGAGACAAGACCAAGCAGGTGATCCCGCCCCTCGCGGGGAAGAACCTTCAGCGCCGGCAAGGCGAGCTCGAGCGCCGGGAGGCGCAGCCGTGCTCCGACGGGCTTGAGCGCGTCAGCGAGGTGGCCGCACTGCCCGGCGACATCGTCGCCGAAAGCTTCGCGCACGAGCGAGACCTGCTTCAGGCGCGCCTCGCCCTCGCCCAGCAGCAAGGCGAATACCACGGCCTTGGCGCCGGGCTCGTTTGCGGCGGCGGTGCGGACCTCGGCCGGCATTTCGTCGAGCAGGCGGCGAGCGTGGTCCACGTGCGCAAACGAAGGATTGCCGATGCTGCCGATGAGGGCCGCCGCGGGGAGGGCCGCGGTCGGGCTTCCGCCGGCTTGCACCGGCCTGGCGTAGAGAGGGCTCACCAGCTCCTGCACGAGCGGCCCTCCCTGCGCCGCCAGCGCCTTCGCCTCGGCGCGCTCGATGCGCTCCTTGAGCAGGCGCGGCGCCTGTGGACCGAGCAAGCGCTCCATGCGCTCCTCGAGCGGCGGGTGTGTCCTCATCCAAGGGAGCTCGAGCATTTGCCCGACCGGAGCGCCAATGCACATGTGCGAGACCTCCTCGGCGTGACGCCCGATGATCGCACTTCCGCGCTGGGCGATCTTGTACAGCGCGCCGCCGATGCCGTCGGGATTGCGGGTGAACTGCACCGCGGAGGCGTCGGCGAGAAATTCGCGCTCGCGGGAGATCGCGGCCTTGATGAGGCGCCCGGCGAACACCCCGATGCCCCCGATGAGCCATAGGGCGATCCCGACACACACGAGCAACAGCCGCAGCTCCCCGCGCACGTCCCCGCGGCTGTCGCTGCGGAAGCTGTGCTGATAGCTGCCGCCGCTGCCGACGCGCATGAGGAAACCGCCCGCCGAACCGATGAGGACGATCCCCGCGATCACGCCGAGCAGCCGGATGTTGAGCCGCATGTCGCCGTTCAGGATGTGGCTGAACTCGTGCCCCATCACCCCCTGGAGCTCGTCGCGGGTCAGGCTCTCGAGTGCGCCTTTGGTCACCACGACCGAGGCTTCGTTGGGCGAATAGCCCGCGGCGAACGCGTTGATCGACATCTCGCCGTCCATCACGAACAGCTGCGGCACCGCGACGCCCGAGGCGAGCGCCATCTCCTCGACCACGTTCAGCAGCCGCTTCTCGTCAAGATTGCCCGTGTCCCGGGCGATGCGGCGCGCACCGACCATCTCGGCGACCGCGACACCGCCCTCAGACAGCGCGTGCATACGCAACAGCGTACCCGCTAGGATTACGCCGAGCACGACGATCGTGGTGATCACGTAGGCGGAGTGCGGCACGGTGGAGAGTGCCCGTCCGACGGGGAGCAACTGGCTCTCGGTGGCAACGAGATAAACATAACCCCCGACCACGTTGATCGAAAGCACGATACCCGCGACGGCGAGCAGGAAGGCGATCAGGATCCAGCCGGTGTGGCGCCGCGCCCGGTGCTGCTGCAGGAAGAAGTCCATCGCGCCGCCGGCGCAGCGGGCGAAACGGCTAGCTGAACGAGACCTTGACCGGCTTGCGCTCTTCGGGGGATTCCGTCGATTCGAGCAGAGTCGCTTCCCTGAAACCGCCGAAGCCCGCGACGAAGTTGTCCGGGAAGCTCTCGATGGCCGTGTTGTAGCTCATGACCGCGTCGTTGTAGGCCTGGCGCGCGAACGAGATCTTGTTCTCGGTGCTCGTCAGCTCTTCAGAGAGCTGCATCATGGTCTGGTTTGCCTTCAGGTCGGGATAGGACTCTGACAGGGCGAACAGCCTGCCAAGCGCCCCGGAGAGCCCGGCTTCGGCCGTCACGAGCTGCTTCATCGCCTCGGCATTGGCGGGATCGGCCGCAGCCCGGAGGTTGGCGCTGTGTGCGCCGTTGCGCGCGGCGATGACCGCCTCCAGGGTCTCGCGCTCGTGCTTGATGTAGCCCTTCGCCGTCTCCACGAGGTTCGGGATCAGATCGTAGCGGCGCTTCAACTGCACGTCGATCTGCGCGAAGGCGTTCTTGAACCGGTTGCGCAGCGCGACCAGCCCGTTGTAGATCGAGATGAGCCAGACGACGACCGCAACGATGATGCCGATGAATATCCAGAGTCCCCAACCCATGTCACCTCCGTGGCCAAATGCCGGCGCGATGCCGGACTCAGTCTTCCTCGTCCCGGATCACGACCGTCCCCGCGAGCTTGTCGTGCCAGCCCTGCTTGCGCTTGTCGAAGGCGATCCAGAGAAACCCGAGGCAAAAAGGAATCGTGGAAACGAAGTACGCGAAATACCGGCCGACCAGTTTTCCGGTCGAGGGCGCGCCCAGGGTGTTCGCATCGACGATCTTCGCAGAGACCAGCATCTTTCCCGGTGTCGCCCCGCGATAACGCCAGAACACGATGATGGCGACCACGAGCAGGCCGTTCATGAGCCAATCGAATGCCAGCGTCTTCCCCGCCGCGTTGAGCTGCAGGTACTGCGTGCCATAAACCGCCAGGGCGATCGGCACGACCACGGATATCATCGCCAGCGAATCGATGAGCGTGGCGAACAGGCGCTTCCAGAATCCGACGTACTGAGGTTCCACCCGCACGGTTTCGTCTGCCATGTCGCCCCCTCGGCCGCCCTTCTGCGGCGCATGGTAGCCCGACCGTTATTCCGAGCGCAACCAATCAGGCAAGGCGACAGAATATTTGCCGCTATGGTGTCGTGCAGGAACCGGCTTTGGCTCAGTTCGGAGGGGCGCCCGCGCCGTCGGGAACGACTTGCAGCCACTGCGACGGGCAGGTCGCGACGTTAGGATAGTAATCGCGGTAGTCCGGACAGTAGTACTGGACGCCGGGTCCTTGCTCGACGTAGGTGGGCGGCTCCGAATACGCCGGCGCCGCCGCGTAGGCCGGGGGATAGTAATTGGGGTAATACGGGTAGTAATAGGGATAGTAATAGTAAGGATAGAAGAACGTCGTCCCTATCACGATCGCGGCGCCCACTCCCGGACGCCAGTAGGGGTGCCCGGGCCGGCTCATGTAGACGGGTCCCGGTCTCCGGTAGATCGGCGCAGGATGAACACCGATGGGCCGCCCGCCCCCCCAGTGCGATCCGCCGGAATGCACGCCGCCGCCGGATTTCATGCCGCCGCCCGAATACGTGCCGCCACCGCCGCCGGAGTGCATGCCGCGGCCGCCTCCCGAATGACCGCCGCCACCGCCACCACCGCCGCCGCCACCCCCACGCGCAAGCACGCCGTCTGCACCCACCAGCAGCGCAAGCGCGAACAGCAGCGCAATCGATCGTTTCACCCGAGTCTCCTGCAGCAGCACGCTCGAAAACTCTCCGCAAAGTCTAACGCCGCCTGAATGGCCGGCGTTGACCTTTTACACAAGGTTACATCTCGCGCGTGCGAGGCGCTCTCAACACTCCGGCTCGCCGGAACGCGGAGCGGGCCGGGGAACAAAACCGAAGCGGCGGGCGACGTCTCCGCTGCGAATCGGCGCCAGCGCGACCGTCGCTCCCGGCAGCGCGATCTGCGCCGCGCGGCCCTGCAGTGCCGCTTCAATCGGCGACTCCGCGTCGCACCCGCGCGCGCGGGCCGCGCCCTCGAGCACCGCGGGCAAGTCCCGGTCCAGAAGCACGCCGACGCCGAGGTCGCTCTCGAGCAGCAATGCGCCCGCTTCGTCGAGAAACGCCGCTTTGAACGCGCGCGGAACCGCCCGGTTGTGCGCGACGAGCGCGCTCGCGGCATCGTCTAGCCGGTATACCCAGGGCGTGTAATCGAGCGAAACATAGACGCGCTGGGGACCGTTCTGAAAGAACCAGCGGCCTTCGGAATCGGCCGCGTAATTCCTGCCGATGAACTCGTTCATCGCGGCGTTGCCGACGCGCTCGAAGCGGCCTGCCGCGGTCTTGATCAGCCATCGTCCGCGGCAGTCGAGCCTGAGCCAGCCGTATACAGCCGGCACATTGGGCCACTTCAGCATGCCGCGGAAGACGACTTCGTCCACGTGGGAGCGTCCGGGATCTTCTCGCCGGCCAGTATAGCGGGACCGCACTCTCATCGAGCTTCTTAAGGTCGCCTTAAGCTTCGGTCCCTAGCATGGGGTCACTTTCACATTTCACGAGGCGAACCATGAAACAGAAGACGATGCACGCCGCGGTCCTCGCGGCCTTGATTTCAATGTTTGCAGGCTGCTCGCAGCCCGGCGTTGCGGCAGTCGCCCCCGCGCAGCCGACGACCGGAGCATCGGCCGTTGCGCAAAGCACGGCGGTGCGGGGCGCTGCACTGCCCGACTTCAGCGGTCTGGCGGAGCAGGCCGGGCCGGCGGTGGTCAACATCAGCGTCACCAAGACGGTCGCGACTGGGGGAACGCCATTGCCGTTCGACGAAAATGATCCGTTCTTCGAATTCTTCAAGCGCTTCCGGGTGCCGATGCCGCAGCAATCGCCCGCGCGCGGAATCGGCTCGGGCTTCATCGTCAGCCCCGACGGCTACATCCTCACCAACGCCCACGTGGTGAGCGGCGCGACAGAAGTGGACGTGAAGCTCACCGACCGGCGCGAGTTCAAGGCGAAGGTCGTCGGCAGCGACAAGCGCAGCGACATCGCGCTTCTCAAGATCGGCGCATCGAACCTGCCCACCGTCAGGGTTGGCGACCCGGCGAAGGTCAGGGTCGGCCAGTGGGTGGTGGCGATGGGCTCGCCGTTCGGTTTCGAGAATTCGGTGACCGCCGGAATCGTCTCCGCCAAGTCACGCTCGCTGCCCGCCGACAGCTACGTGCCCTTCATCCAGACCGACGTCGCCATCAATCCCGGAAACTCCGGGGGACCGCTCTTCGACCTCGACGGCGAGGTGATCGGCATCAACTCGCAGATCTACAGCCAGACGGGCGGCTACATGGGCCTCTCGTTCGCCATCCCGATCGACGTCGCGATGCAGGTGAAGGACCAGCTGCAGCGCTATGGCAAGGTCACGCACGGGCGCCTGGGCGTCACCGTCCAGCAGGTCGACCAGAATCTCGCGGAATCCTTCGGCCTGAAGAAGGCCGCCGGCGCGCTGGTGAGCGCGGTCGACGAAGGCAGTCCTGCGGCGCGGGCAGGGATCAAGTCCGGCGACATCATCCTGTCCTTCGACGGCAAGGCAATCGAGGAGTCGTCCGCCCTGCCGGGACTGGTCGGCGGGATGAAACCCGGCCAGATCGCGAGCCTACGCGTCTGGCGCGACGGCGCGGAGCACATGCTGAATGTCACCGTCGGTGCAGCTCCCGCCGACCAGGTGGCGTCCGCAGCAGAGCCTTCGGGCAACAACTCCGGGCGGCTCGGCGTGGTCGTGCGGCCACTGACATCGGATGAGCGCGACCAGCTGCACGCGAAAGCGGGCCTCGTCGTCGAAGAGGCCGGAGGCGCCGCCGCGAAGGCCGGCGTGCAGCCTGGCGACGTGATCCTCGCGCTCAACGATCAACCGATCAAGAGCGTAGGCGAGCTGCGCCACCTGCTCGGCAAGGCGGGCAAGCATGTCGCGCTTCTGGTGCAGAGAAACGACTCCAAGGTTTACGTGCCGGTCGATCTCGGCTGATCGCGGCGCGTGAAGGTGCGGCGGCCGGCCGGTGGCTGACCGCCGCGGTTCTCAAGTGCTAATCTGTATGGAGGCAATACCATGAAAGCGAACTACAAGATGTTGGCCAGCGCGATCGCGCTCGGCGTCGCGCTCCCCGCGGCCGCCACTTCGATGAGCTCGTCGCTACCCAAGCCGGAGACGCAAAACGGCGTCACCTACCTCTCCGGCGGGATCGGCAGCACCGAGGCGCAGGCGATGAAGGCCGAGGCGAAGCGCTATCCACTGAGCCTGACCTTCTCGGCTGGAAAGGACAATGAATTTCTCGCCAGCGTGCCCGTCACGATCGAAAATTCCGCGGGCAAGAAGGTGCTCGACACCGTGTCCTACGGCCCGATCATGCTGGTCAAGCTTCCCGCGGGCAAGTACACCATAAGCGCCGAAGCCTACGGCAAGACCCGCCATCGCGTCGTGCAGGTGAAGGCCAACGGCGATACGCCGCTGTACTTCCACTGGCGGCGCGTCTGAGGCAGTCGGCGCGGGGAGGGAAAGGACATGCGCCTGCTTCTGGTCGAGGACGACTCGATGATCGGAAAGGGCATCCGCAGGGGCCTGCGCGACGAAGGCTACACGGTCGACTGGGTCCAGGACGGGCGCGCCGCGGAGGTCGTGATCGAAACCGAACCCTACGCGCTCGTTCTCCTCGATCTCGGCCTGCCGCGCAAGGACGGCCTCGCCGTCCTCGCCAGCCTGCGCGCGCGGCACCACCGCGTGCCGGTGCTCGTCATCACGGCCCGCGACGCGGTTCCCGACCGCATCAAGGGGCTCGATCTCGGCGCCGACGACTACCTGGTGAAGCCCTTCGATCTCGACGAGCTCGCAGCGCGCATCCGCGCTGTGCTGCGGCGCCATGAGGGCCGAGCCGAACCGCTGCTTGCGTTTGGCGGCCTGACCCTCGACCCCGCCACCCACTCCCTCAAACAGCGCGGCCGCGACGTCCCGGTGTCGGCACGCGAGTTCGCGCTGCTCGCCGCGCTGCTAGAGCGCCCGGGGGCTACCCTGTCGCGCGCGCAGCTCGAAGAGCGCCTTTACGGCTGGGGCGAAGAAGTCGCCAGCAACTCGATCGAGGTGCACGTACACAATCTGCGAAAGAAATTGGGCGAGGGCGCGATCCGCACCGTGCGCGGCGTCGGCTACTCGATCGCGCACGAAGACGAAGCGTCGGCGTAACACTGCGGCCGCGCGTTATCCTATCGCCGGCCCATGTCGATCCGAAGAAACCTTTTCGTCGCGCTGCTTTCGGCCCTGCTCCTGGTCGGACTCGCGGCGAGCGCGGCGACCTACATCGCCGCGCGCAACGAGGCGAACGAGCTATTCGACTATCAGTTACGGCAGATGGCCCTGTCGCTGCGCGATCAGACGCTGCAGAGCCAGAACGAGATCTTTCCCGAATTCGACTACGACTTCATCGTGCAGGTGTGGGACTCGGCCGGAACGCGCGTGTACCTCTCGGACCAGAACATCGCGCTGCCTCAGAGCGGACTGGGCTTTGACACCGTGCCGGTGAACGGCGAGGACTGGCGCACCTTCACGATGAGCAACGGCGTCAAGGTCATCCAGGTCGCGCAGCCGATGGGCCTGCGGCGCGACCGTGCGGCGGCAATCGCGCTACGCATCCTCGCGCCGCTCCTCGCCTCCATTCCGCTCTTCGCGCTGCTCATCTGGCTGCTGGTCGGTCGCGGGTTGCGTCCGCTCGCCGATATCGCGCGCGCGATCGGCACGCGCGCGCCCTCCTCGCTCGAGCCGCTGTCCGAGGAAGGGCTGCCTGGAGAGATCCGGCCGATGGTCGCGCAGCTGAACGGGCTGCTCGATCGACTCGCTGAAGCGATCGAAACGCAGAAGCAATTCACCGCGGACGCGGCGCACGAGCTGCGCTCGCCGCTCACCGCACTGCAGTTGCAGGTGCAACTGGTCGAGCGTGCGCGATCGACTGACGACCGCCGCGACGCGCTCGAGCAACTGAAGACCGGCATCCGGCGCGCTTCGCGCCTGGTCGAGCAGCTCCTCACGATGGCGCGGCTCGACCCGGCCGTTGTGCAGGCCCGAAGCATCATCGAATTAGACGAACTGGCAGCAAGCGTCGCCGCCGACTTCGAGACACTGGCGGCGGCGAAGCGGGTCGGGCTGCGCCTCGGGCGTATCGGGCCGGCGCACGTCGACGGCGTCCCGCAAGCCTTGCGCACGCTGCTCGGCAATCTCGTCGACAACGCGATTCGCTATACC